>FUFK010038325.1_pt1 | contig 183183 bp, 155 predicted proteins | sample 1021851 | NCBI WGS metagenome assembly FUFK01 (sample SAMEA51879418, study PRJEB19060) | metagenome | reverse complement strand
GTGATCTCGTCGAAGCGCTCGTAGAGGAAGCTCTCCTTGTGATGCGCGAGGCACCATTTCGCCATGATCGAGCCGCCGCGGCTGACGATGCCGGTCACGCGCTTGGCGGTCATCGGCACATAAGGCAGCCGCACACCGGCGTGGATGGTGAAATAGTCGACGCCCTGTTCGGCCTGTTCGATCAGCGTGTCGCGGAAGATTTCCCAGGTCAGGTCCTCGGCAATGCCGCCGACCTTTTCGAGCGCCTGATAGATCGGCACGGTGCCGATGGGGACGGGCGAGTTGCGGATGATCCATTCGCGCGTGTCGTGGATGTTGCGACCCGTGGAAAGGTCCATCACGGTGTCCGCGCCCCAGCGGATCGACCAGACCATCTTGTCGACTTCGTTGGCGACATCCGACGCGACGGCGGAGTTGCCGATATTGGCGTTGATCTTGACGAGGAAGTTGCGCCCGATGGCCATGGGCTCTGTTTCGGGGTGGTTGATGTTGGAGGGGATGATCGCGCGGCCGCGGGCGACCTCGTCGCGCACGAATTCCGGCGTGACGTAATCGGGCAGGCTGGCACCCCAGGGCTGGCCGTCATTGCGCGCCTCGAGACGGGCGGCTTCATCGCGCAGCATGGCGCGGCCGAGGTTCTCGCGTTCGGCCACATATTCCATTTCGGGCGTGACGATGCCGCGGCGGGCATAGTGCATCTGGCTGACGTTCATGCCAGGTTTCGCGCGCAGGACCTTCTTCGCGACATTGGGGAAAGCCGGGACGCCGCCGGAGCGGTCGGGGCCAAGCTGGCCATTGTCTTCCGGCTTCACTTCGCGGGCGGCATATTCCTCGACATCGCCGCGGGCCATGATCCATTCGCGGCGCTTCTGTTCGAGCCCGGCGCGAATATCGATGGTGGCGGCAGGATCAGTATAGGGGCCGGAGGTGTCGTAGACGCGGATGCTGGGTTCGCCGCCTTCGAGGTCGATTTCCCGCATGGCGACGCGCACGCCGCTGCCGCTTTGCGCGCCGACATGGACCTTGCGGCTGCCACGGATCGGGCCGGTGGTGACGCCGATGTCGAATTTGCTGTTGATGTCGGCCATGCGCTTGCTCTCCTCAAGGCGGAGAAAGAGCGGAATTCCGTTGCCGCTCCACTCCCTCCGCCGATGCTAATCGGTTCAGGTTCAACGGGTCGCAGGGCGTGACACCTGCCTCTCAGCCAACACTGGCTCCCCGGGGATGTGCGCGAGTGTAGGGGTCTGCGCGCCGGCACGCAATAGGACCGGCCATGCGTGGGTGCCGCGGAAAGGCTTCTACGTTATTTACCGTAGTTTAAGCGCGCCCGGGTTATGGGCGCGGCGTCGTGATTTGCCAGCGTGTCGCTTTTGCGGGTGTTGCCCGCCCCCTTGCCCGGCACGCCAGGGAATGGATCGCTGCGCTGTGCGTCCTGATCGCCGCAGTCATGCTGCTGGCCCCGCAGGACGCCAGTGCGCAGGATTGTTCGCGAGCAGGTGCGCGCGGGGCGGCGCCATCGTCGTGGCAGACCTACTGCTGGCTCAACATGAGCAATTACAGCGATGCGCAGGCGCGTTCCACCGGGCAGCCGATGAGCTATGTTCTGCCGGATGGATCGCGCCTGACGTTCCGCCTCCAGGTTGCGGTGACGCCGACCGCCACCGGCACCGCTCTGGTCAGCGCGGCCGCGCCGAGCTGGACCGGGGCGGCGGTCGGCAACAGCAGCTTCCTGAACATTCCGGGACGCCCGATCCTCTATCAAGCGACGAATGGTACTGTAACGACGCTGACGCTGACCAATATCGCCATCATTCCCCCCGGCGGGGTGTCGCAGGCCAACCAGTATGCTTTCGTAGTGGCCGACGCGGAATCGACCGACAATTCGGAATTCCAGCAATATACGACGAATGGCGGCGCCTGGCAGTTGCTCGACCGCGTGGCACCGCGCAGCGGTACGCAATATCCGGTCAGCACCGGGATCAACACAACCACTTTCCGCACCGCCGGTGGAGGCCAGACAGGAAATGTCGGCGCGTATATCGTCAGTTCGCTGAACCCCACATCGGTGACCATCACGATGCAAGGGTCCGGTCTGCAAGGCGTGATGCTGGCGATCCGGTTCGCCTCGATCACCTTGAGCAAGACGATCGCCGGGACCCGGATCGCAGACAACGACCAGTTCCGCTTCGTGATCGAATCCCAGAACGGCGCGACCACCTATGCGTCGGGACAGACGAGCGGAACCGATCTCGGGCCGTTTCCGGCAGCGGTCTTCTCCTCGACATCCGGCGTGCCGCTCGTGCTTCGCGAAGCCATGGTGGCGGGCAGCACCAGTGCGCTGGCCGATTATCGTGCCAGCTTGACCTGCACCAATATCAACAGTGGTTCGACCACGATCCTGCCCCGCGACGTGGTGACGAACAGTTACAATTTCGGCACGTTGCAGTTCGGCGATTTCGTCGATTGCGTTTTTACCAACACGCCGCTGCCACGCCTGCAGTTGCGCACGGCGATCGCCGCGCCCGGCCGGATTTTCGGCACCGATCAGTTCACCTTGGCAATCCGCAATCAGACGGCGAATACCGAGCTGGCGAGCTTTACCACGACCGGAACTGGAACAACGGCCACGCCCGCCGCCACAGGCCTGCTGGGCGCGATTGCCGGTAATTCCTATCTGCTTTCGGAAACCGCGAACGGTTCGACCGTCCTGGCCCGCTATTCTCCGACGCTGGCATGCGCCAATCGCAATGCGACATCGACGACGGCGCTGCCCGCGGGAGGCGCGACGGGAACGCTGACCCCGCAACTTGGGGATGTGATCACGTGCACGATCACGAACACCCGGTCCGCGGCACGGCCGATCCTTTCGGTCGACAAGACGTCGCGCATCGTGTCCGACCCCACCGGCAGCGCCAATCCAAAGGCGATCCCCGGGGCAGTGATCGAATATACTGTGACGGTTACCAATTCGGGCGATGCGCCAACGGACGCGTCCACCCTGCGGCTCGTCGATATACCCTCTGCCGCATTGGCGTGGCGGACGGATTTCCCACCGGTCTTTATCGATGGCGCGACGGTAAGCGGACTTGCGTTCAACGGCGCAAGCAACGTCGCCTATTCAAACCAGCCCGGCGGAACCGTCACCGGTTATTCCCCGCTAGCACCCTTCGATCCTGCCGTGACCGGTATCCGTTTCTCCCCTTCGGGCACGCTAAGGGCATCGAACGGAACTGCGCATCCCAGCTTCACCCTGCGATACAGGATGGTCATCGAATGATCGCAGGTTGCCCTCGTCGATATGCGCATTGGAGCGAATACGCCCATGCTCTGACAGGCGAACGGCTTATCTGCGAATGATTCTCATTAGCCTTGACTCTTGCAATTAATTCGCAGTAGCGGGCCCTCATATTCGAACGTGAGGGTTTACAATGCGAATGTTGAAGTCCGCCGTGCTTTGCGCAACGGCGCTTGTCCCGTTCCCGGCGCTGGCCAACGTTGCCGACGAGAGCGAACAGCGCACCATCATCGTGACCGGTGCGCGCGATCAAGGTACGACTGCCACGAAGACGGACACGCCGATCATCGAAACGCCGCAGCCGATAACGGTTATCGATGACGAACTGTATCTGGCGCAGGGCGCAGTAAGTATAGGCGACACGCTGAACTATGTTTCCGGCGTGACGGCCAATCCGTATGGCCCCGACAGCCGTGTCGATGGCGCTTTGGTGCGCGGGATCAACGCGCTGCAGTTCCGCGACGGTATGCGGGACATTTTCAGCTATTACGCCAGCATCCGTTCCGACCCGTATAATTTCGACCAGGTCGAACTGGTGCGCGGCCCGGCGTCGGTCCTGTTCGGTCAGGGCGCGCTGGGCGGGATCATCAATCTCGTATCCAAGCGTCCGGAATTCGAAGCCGCGGGAGAGGTTTCGCTGCGGTACGGTTCGTTCGACCGCAAGGAAGCGCTGGTCGATGTAACCGGCCCCGTGAGCGATACGGTTGCAGCCCGGATCGTCGCGCGGGTTCGCGATGCCGATACGCAGACCGATTACGTGCCGGATGACCGGATCCTGTTCGCGCCGTCCATCACCTTCCAGCCGACATCCGACACCGAACTCACCCTGATCGGCCTTTACCAGGAAGACGACAGCGGTTCGACGTCGCAGTTCCTGCCGCTGGTCGGCACGCTCCTGCCCAATCCCAACGGGCAGCTTCCCAACGACCTGTTTGTCGGCAAACCAGGATGGGACCGGTACGACGGCCGACTGCTGCAGGGGACCGCGCTGCTCGAGCATCGCTTCGGCGATGGTGTCCGGGTCAATCTGAAGGCCAGGTATATCGACAGCGACCTGACTTATTTCACGCATTATCCCGATAGCTATACCAATCCGGCAAACCCCTTCGTCCTCCTCGACCCGGCAACCGGCCAACCGGTACTCGACGACGAAGGCGGCTTCGTGCCCGATCCCGAACAGCGCACGATGCGACTGTATGCGGACGGAACCCTCGCCCGGATGGAAATCTTCTCCACCGACAATAACGTGCAGTTCGATTTCGCTACGGGAGCGGGCATCGAGCACACGGTGTTGGCGGGCGTCGATTACAGCACCAATTCGGTTTACAAGACCGGCGGCTTCGCCACCGAAGTGTTCGATATCTACGATATCGATTACGGTGCCCTGTCCGACTTCGGGGGGGGCCTGCCCAGCCCTGCCTATGTCGCCGAAGATGTCGATCAGGATCAGGTGGGCATTTACCTTCAGGACCAGATCCGCTTTGCCGACCGGGTGTCGATCGTGCTTGGCGCGCGGCGTGACTGGACCAGCGCCAAAAGCATGGGCGGCCCTGCACGGCGCGATTCTGCAACGACGTTCCGGGCAGGTATAATCGGCGAAGTGGTCGAGGGCGTTTCGCCCTTCTTCAGTTATACCGAAAGCTTCGAGCCCATCGCAGGTACAGCCAGCGACGGTAGCGCCTTCATTCCCAAGACAGGGCGCCAGTTCGAGGCGGGCATCAAATTCCACCCGACCGATGCCGTGCTGATCACGGTGACCGGGTACGACATCCGGGAAAGCAATCGTCCCGTTTCGGATGACAGCACCCCAGACCCCTTCGACCAGATCCAGATCGGCAAGCTTAATTCCAGAGGCATAGAGTTCGAAAGCAGCGCATCGTTACCCGGCGAGCTGACTGTCATCGCCAATGCGAGCTATAACGAGGCCGAAATAGCCGGCACCGATCGCCAGATCGATAATGTGCCCAAGGTCAACGCATCGCTCTGGACGACGAAGGGTTTTGCGCTGGGGGATGACGTCTCGCTGCTGCTGGGCGCAGGCGTGCGCCATGTCGGCAAGAACCGATCCTTCGGACCGGCTTTTCCGGACGGCATCGTCACGCCGTCTTTCACGCTGGTCGATGCGTTGGCCGAAGTCGCATTCGCGAACTGGAGCGTGGCCATCAACGCGACCAATCTGTTCGACAAGAGCTATTATTCGGCCTGCCTCGCACGCGGCGACTGCTTCGTCGGCAGCGAACGCAATGTGATGGGCACCGTGAGCTACCGCTTCTGATGGCGGGAGACGTGCTCATTCTCGCAAGCGCCGGGTCTGCCCTCCTTGGCATAGCGATATTGCGATACTCCTGGCGCCGCACAGGTCGATCTGTCCCGCTCAACATCGCCGGGTGGTTGTTGCTCGCCATCGGTGCCGTCGGCGGATGGAGCGGCGCAGGAGCGTGGGGTCTGACCATGATAATGCTGGTGGGGACGGCCGCAGCCTGCATCGCACTGGCCCCTGGCGCCTTTGAAATGCCCAAGGCTTCGCGGCGAGCAAGGGCTGTGGCAAACGGGGCGAGCAGCGCCGAAGCCGGGGATTGGCGCCGCGGCCTGACGACTTTCACGCTGACGGGACCAGCGGCATTAGTCGTCACAATCGCCATCGCCCTTGCCGCACGCGATCTGGCCATGCGCTGGCCGGTGGCAGAAGCCGATGGCAATGTCATGGTACTCGGCCTTGTTCCGCTCGTCTGGCCGTTGCTGACCTTCGCGATGTTGATGAGCACGAAGCGCACATCGCAGATCGCCATGCTGGCCATCCCGCTCACCCTGTCGCTCGTTCCGCTCATCCTGCTGGGAGGCCGCTCGTGAAACCACTCTTCGCCAAGCAAACCGTTCGCAAAGGGGTTTCCGCCCATTCCGCCATCGGCCTCGTCTGCTGCGCGCTGCTCTACCTGATCTGCGTGACCGGCACGGCCATCGTGCTGTTCGAGGAAATCCAGCGGCTCGAACAGCCGGGTGCGCCCGAAATGGACCGGATCGCACCGCAAGCGGTCGATGCGGGTATCGCCAATGTCGTGGCAGCCGAGGAAGGCGCGACACCGACCACCCATCTTTACGTACACATGCCGACGGAAGCGCTGCCCCGTACAACCATCACCACGGACACGCAGGCCTTTCATATCGATGCACAGGGCGCGATTGCCGTGCCGGAAGAAAACGCCTGGGCGGAGTTCCTGCTGGCATTGCATTACCGGCTCAACCTGCCGGCCATCTGGGGCATGAGCCTGGTGGGACTGTTCGGCGCAATGATCGTGGCGTTGGCTGTCAGCGGGATCGTGGCGCACCCGCGCATTTTCCGCGATGCGTTTCGTCTGCGCGCACGGCGTAACGATGAAGTGTCCACGCTCGACTGGCATAACAGGCTGGCGGTGTGGACCCTGCCCTTTGCACTCGCGATTGCTCTGACGGGAGCGATGATCGGGCTGTTCTACATCTCGGGCTACAGCCTGGCAGCAGCGGATTATGACGGGGATAGCGAGGCTGCGATTGCGCCTGTTTTCGGAACGGAACCGGACGAGGACGAGGCAGCAGCGCCCCTGCCCAAGGTGACGCCCGCCCTGNACTATATGGCCCGCAACTATCCCGAGGTCCGCGTTTCCTATGCCATCCTGCACGATCCCGGCACGCGCGGGCAGCATGTGCAGATNGTCGGCGTACATGGCCANCGCCTGATNTTCGGCGAATATTACGCGTTCGGNGCNGANGGNACATTCAATGGCACCGCCGGATTGGCGGACGGGACGCTCGGCCAGCAGATCGCGGCGTCGATCTATAATCTGCATTTCGGGAATTTCGGCGGNCTGCCGGTNAAGCTGGCCTATATCGTGTTCGGGATCGCGCTCACCATCGTGGTGTCGACGGGCACCTTCATCTGGTTGAACAAGCAGGACCGGAAGGGCAGCCCGCGCCCGTCCATCAGGGCAAGCTGGTGGGGGATCACGATCGGCATGCCGCTGGGTATCCTGGCGACGCTGGCTGCGCGCATGACGATGGGCAATGACGCGCCCTTCGTGGCCATATTCTGGATCGTGACGCTGGCGGCAGTGGCGGCCGCGCTGATGGCATCGCGCAGATCGACAATCGTCAAGGCAAAGCCCGCGGTGCCGGAATTTGCCCCCTAGCCCCTGATCGGTATAGCGGTCCCACACGTTTCAGGAGGATTGCACACACATGACTTTTCGCGCGCCGTTAACTGCGGGCATTCTGCTCGCCACCGCCTCGCTCGCCGCGCAGGCACAGGCCCGGCCGATGACGCCGGAAGATGTCGCCCGGTTGGAAAGCGTGGGCACGATTGCCGTGTCGTCCGATGGCAGCCGCATCGCCTATACCACCGCGAGCCTGCCCGATGTGACCGACGGCGAAGAGAACGGTTCCACCGAAGAGCGCCTCAATCTCGCTTATGGCCCCAACAATGCGCGCGCCTTCCTGCCCGAAGACATCGACGTGTCGGGCATTTCCTTCTCGCCCGATGGCCGGATGATCAGCTTCGTCTGGGCGGACGAGGACGAAAAGTCTGCCGTATGGGGCATCCCGGTCGACGGCGGCGGGCAGCGCAAACTTGCTGCGGTGGATGGCGCCGGCGTGCGTTCCTATGCCTGGTCACCCGATGGCACGACAATCTGGATGCTCGCCGCAGCAGAGGAAGACAAGGCGCGCGACAAGCAGTCCAAGGCTGGCTTCAATGCAATCGTCTATGAAGAGGAAGCGAAGCTGACGCGCCTGTTCTCGGCCCGCGTGGGCGAAGCGCTCGATACCGATCCGAAAGCCGTGACGATCCCCGGCTATGTCAGCGCATTCCGCGTTGCACCCGATGGCCGCCACGCCGTGGTCGACAGCGCGCCCACTCCGCAGATCGACGATGCCTATACCTCGAAACGCGCGCATATCCTCGACCTGACAAGCGGCAAGGTGCTGCGCGTGGTCGAAACGCCAGGCAAACTGGGCGATATCGAGATTTCTCCGGACGGGACGCAGCTTTCGATGATTGCCGGGGTCGATATGAACGATCCTGCTGAGACGACGCTGCATCTGGTCGACATGGCGACCGGGCAGTATCGCGCGCTCAACGCCGGTGCGCCCGAAGCCGCGGTCGACGCCGAATGGCTGGCCGACGGGCGGCTGGCGGCAGTGATCCACAAGGGCGCACAGAGCGCTCTGCGGATCTATAATGCCGACGGTTCGGTCGCTGCGGAACACGATGGGGGCGAGCTTATCCTGTCGAGCATTCAGGTGGGCGGTAATACCATCGCGGTGGAAGCTAGCAGCCCGCAGCATCCGACCGAGCTCTTCGTCTGGAAGGACGACGGCTTCCAGCGCTGGACCACCCATAACGATTGGCTGAAGGACATCGACTTCGGCAAGCAGCGCGCCTTCACCTATACCGCGCGCGACGGGCAGGAAGTCGAAGGCGTTCTGATCGAACCCGTGGGCGGGGCCAAGCGCGGTGGCGCGCCCCTGATCCTTAACGTCCATGGCGGCCCGGAAGCACATGACAGCAATGGCTGGCAGACCGCCTATTCGAAGCCGGGACAGGTTGCCGCCGGACAGGGCTATGCCGTGTTCCTCCCCAATTATCGCGGCTCGACCGGCTACGGCACGGCTTTTTCCAAGCAGCACACCGGCAATTACACCGATCCGGAATTCACCGATCTGGTTGATGCCAAGCGCGCCCTAGTCGACGCGGGAATAGCCGATCCGGACCGTACCGGCATCACCGGCGGATCCTATGGCGGCTACGCCACCGGCTGGGCCGCAACTGCATTGAGCGACGAGTTCGCCGCCGGCGTCATGTTCGTGGGCATTTCCAACCAGGTCAGCAAGTTTGGAACGACCGACATCCCATACGAAATGTACAATGTGCATTCGGGCAAATGGCCGTGGGACGACTGGCAGGCCATGCTGGAGGTATCGCCGATCTACCATGTCGACAAGGCGAACACGCCGCTGCTGATCATGCACGGCGCCGAAGATACCCGCGTTGCCCCCAGCCAGAGCTACGAGCTTTATCGGAGCATGAAGGTGCGCAAGCCCGACGTGCCAGTGCGGCTCGTCCTGTTTCCGGGCGAAGGTCACGGCAATAGCAGGGCCGCCGCCCGGTACGATTATAACCTGCGTATGATGCGTTGGTTCGACACCTATCTGAAGACGGGCGACCGCAAGGCGAAACTACCTGCCACCCGTCCCGATCTGCCTGCAGGCACGACCGGCACCGCCAGCGCGGACTGACGCCTGAGAGACCAAAAAGGGGGCCGGGCGACACTGGATCGCGCGCCCCCCCTTTTTTACCACTGCACGATCAGGCTATTGGCCGCCCGCTGCGATCCATGCATCGATCTTGGCTTCCAGTACCGCGAGCGGGACGTTGCCGCTGTTGAGCACCTGATCGTGGAACCGGCGAATGTCGAAACCATCGCCTAGCGCCGCTTCGGCGCGAGCACGCAGTTCCTTGATTTTCAATTCGCCTATCTTGTAGCCAAGCGCCTGCCCCGGCATGGCGATGTAGCGAGCGACCTCGTTTTCCGCGTAATCGCGCGCACTGCCGTTCTCGACCATGTAATCGGCCGCCTGCTGGCGGGTCCAGCCGAGGGCATGGATCCCGGTATCGACAACCAGCCGGACAGCGCGTTTCAACTCGCCATCCTCCAGGGCCTGCAGCCTCTCCACCGGATCATCGTAGAGACCAAGTTCATACCCGAGGCTTTCGGCGTAAAGTGCCCATCCTTCGCCGAACGCGGTGTACCAGCCGTGCTTTAGCGTATCGGGCAGGTTCTCGTCTTCGATGGCGAACATGATCTGGTAGTGATGGCCGGGGTTGCCTTCGTGCATGTACAGCCGGACCGAGGGGCTCAGTTCGCGTTCGGCAGCGTTCCAGCCGCTGAAGTAGAAGGTGCCCGGCCGATTACGCTCGGGGTCGCCAGCCTGATAGGACGCCGCGAGGAAGAACTGTTCGCGATAGGGTTCGTACGGTTCGATCCGCAGCGGTGTTTCGGGTCCGCTGAGGAACATCGGTCCGATCTTGCTGTCGACTTCCTTGGCGGTTTCGTACCAGGCTGCCTGCAGGGTGTCCTTCGTTTTGTAGATTTGCGGGCGACGTTCACCCCGCTCCGCAATCGTCTGCTCGCGCGCCTTGCTGATCCGCGCGACTTCAGACAGGCCGAGATCGTGAACCTCTTGCGCGGTTAGCGGCAGAGTGGTCATTTCGGCGATGCGATAATCATAAAAAGCGTCGCCGCCCGGCATGGCAGAAAGACCAACCGTATCGCGTGCCTTGGGCAGATAGGTATCTGCCAGATAAGCCCGCAGACGACGGATAGCCGGATAGAGCGTTTGATCGATCGACGCTGTCAAATCTGCACGAGCCTGCTGTTTCTGACCATCCGTAAAACTGTCAGGCAGTGCCCGCAGCGGCGCATAATAGGCGTTCTCTTCCGCAGGCGTCGAAAGCTGTGTGTCGAGCTGTTCGATCATCATCTCGACCGTCAGTCGCGGCAGGGTGATGCCCTGTTCCAGCCCGTTATCGAACCGCGTGATGACGTTTTCCACCATTTGCCCGTAAGCCTCGTGGCGAGCGATATTGGCGGCGTAATCTGCCGGTGTCTTGAACGGCATCACACCATCGGGGGCGGAAAATCCCGGATAATCGCCCTGAATGCCGGTGAAGTGATCCAGCGGCAGCGCCAAGCGGATTTTCAGGATTTCCGGCTGCAACCCGGCGAGCGTACGCTCACCGGCATAACGGAACGTGTCGTAGGCGATCTGGTCCTGTGCGCCCAGCGCGGATCGATCAATCGTTGCCAGTTCGGCCAACTCTGCTTCGGTTGCTACGCGGTCAGCCGCAAAGCTTGCCGGAGAAAAATCGCCGAGTTTGTCGGCATCCGAAAAATCGCCCCTGTAAAATGCGGATATGGGCGATCGGTCGAGTGCAGCAGCTTCGCTTCGCGCGAGAAGATCGCGCAGCTTCTGTCCTTCGCCGTGCTGAGCGGTTGGAGCCGTGCCAGGCTGGGCAAGTGCAGCCGGAGCCGCCACTGCAGTAACAGCGATAGCAAAGGCGGAAGCGGCTGTCAGAGCGATGCGGTTCATGGCCGTTCGGGTCCCTTTCGCTGCGCTCACTGACCACCCCCGGCAATCCACGCGTCTATTTTGGATTCCAGCACCGGCAGCGGCATGTCGCCTGTATTGAGCACCTGCTCATGGAACCTGCGCACGTCAAAATTTTCGCCCAATGCGGCCTGCGCCTTGGCGCGCAGTTCCTTGATCTTCAGTTCACCCGTTTTGTAGGCGAGTGCTTGCGCGGGCATCACGATGTAGCGCGCGGTTTCGCTATCGGCGAAATCACGGGGTTGCCCGTTAGCAACCATATATTCGATCGCCTGATCGCGGCTCCAGCCGAGGGCGTGCATACCGGTATCGACAACCAGCCGCACGGCGCGCAGCAATTCACCGCCCTGAAGGGCTGCAAGACGATCGACCGGATCGTCATACAGGCCAAGTTCGTAACCCAGGCTTTCGGCGTACAGGCCCCAGCCTTCGCTGAAAGCAGTGAACCCGCCGTAGCGCATGAATTCCGGCAATTCCTCATTCTCGATAGCGAACATAGACTGGAAGTGATGGCCGGGATTGCCCTCGTGCATGTACAGCGCGATCGACGTGCCNAGCTTGCGCTCTGCAACATTGTAGCCGCTGAAATAGAAGGTGCCTGGCCGCGATCCGTCGGCTTTGCCAGCCATATAGCTGGCGGCAAGATTGAACTTTTCACGGTAGGGTTCGTAAGGTTCGATACCCAGTTCGGTCTTTGGAATGCGCAGGAACAGTTGATCCATCAGCGGATCGACCCGTTCGGCGACGTCATACCACGCGGCCTGCAAGTCCGCCTTGCTGGTATAGGTTTCACCCGTACGCCCTGCGGCCTCCGCTTTCGCTTCCTCGATCGCAGTGTTGATGCGCGCGACTTCGGCGAGTCCGGTNTCGTGGACCTGCTGCGCGGTCAGCGGGAGNGTCGTGTTATCCTCGATCCGATAGGCATANTAAGCTTCGCCGCCGGGGTTGTCNGTTGCAGCAATGCTTGTGCGCGCTTGCGGCAGATATTCGTTGGCCAGATAATCCCGCAGCTTCTTGAACGCAGGCATCAACGTGCCGGTAAGTACCTCGCGATGCTGCTTCGTCAGCCGTTCCTGTTCGGCCTGCGAAATGCTGTCGGGGAAATTTGCAACCGGAGACCAGTAGGGACTTTCTTCGATCGGCGCATCGAGCTGAAGATCGAGTTGTTCGATCATCAATTCTACCGACATGCGCGGCAAAGTGATGCCCGATGCTGCGCCAGTCTTGAAGCGNGCGATCGCCTGATCGACGATCTTCGCCATTTCACGGTGACGGCTGAAATTGTTTTCGTAGTCCNCGACCGTGTCGTANGGCATCAGCGCGCCGGGCGCGGAAAANCGCGGGTAGAACACATGCATCCCGCGGAAATGATCGATCGGCAGCGCAAGCACGGTGGGCAGTATCTCGGGCGAGGTCATCGCCAGCGTCCGCTGTTGGGTNTATTCGAAGACATCGTANGCGATGCGATCGGTTTCGCTCAGTGCATCNCGGTCCACGGTCGCCAGTTCGGCCAGATTCGCCTCCGCAGCGGCGCGCTCTTCGGCNTAGCTGGCGGGAGAGAAATCTCCCAGCTTGTCCGCATCGGAAAAGTCCCCGCGAAAGAAGGCGGTGATGGGATTGCGATCAAGCGCTTCGGCTTCGCTGCGCTCGAAAAGTGCATGCAGTTTGGCAGCATCGTGTTCGCCGGCAGACATGCCGGCATGGTGCCCCGAATGATCCTGCGCGAAGGCAGGCACGGACACGGTGGCGCAGGCGATGGCGATCGCCGATGCGAGGCGGCTGAAATTACGGCTCATTAATGTAGCTCCCCAGATATGCGCCGGGAGGCTAGCTGCACTCGCTCCGGTAGCAAAGCCCTCTCGACCAACGGTTGGCAAGGGTCCGCGAGATGCGTGGACCTATGCGTCCAGAATGCCGGGAAGGTGCAGGCCCTTTTCCCGCGCGCAATCGAGCGCATCCTCGTAGCCCGCATCGGCGTGGCGCATCACGCCGCTGGCCGGGTCGTTCCACANCACNCGNTCGAGCCGGCGCGCGGCATCTTCGGNCCCGTCGGCCACGATGACCATGCCCGCATGCTGCGAAAAGCCCATGCCGACCCCGCCCCCGTGATGCAGGCTGACCCAGGTCGCNCCGCTCGCCGTNTTGAGCAGCGCGTTGAGCAGCGGCCAGTCGCTGACNGCATCCGAGCCGTCCTTCATNGCTTCGGTTTCGCGGTTGGGGCTGGCGACGGATCCGCTGTCGAGATGNTCGCGACCGATCACCACCGGTGCNTTNAGNTCGCCGCTGGCGACCATCTCGTTGAACGCCATGCCCAGGCGGTGGCGGTCGCCCAGCCCNACCCAGCANATCCGTGCCGGCAGGCCCTGAAANGCNATCCGTTCGCGNGCCATGTCGAGCCAGTTGTGCAAGGCNTGGTTGTCNGGCAGCAGTTCCTTCACCTTGGCGTCGGTCTTGTAGATGTCTTCCGGATCGCCCGACAGCGCGGCCCAGCGGAACGGGCCGATCCCACGGCAGAACAGCGGGCGGATATAGGCGGGCACGAAACCGGGGAAGGCAAAGGCATTTTCCAGCCCTTCCTCCAGCGCGACCTGACGGATGTTGTTGCCGTAATCGAGNGTCGGCACGCCCGCNTCCCAGAAGGCGATCATGGCTTCGACCTGCTTGCGCATGGATGCCCGCGCGGCCTTCTCCACCGCCTTGGGATCGCTTTCGCGTTTGGCGCGCCATTCGCCCATGGTCCAGCCTTCGGGCAGGTAGCCGTTGACCGGNTCNTGCGCGCTGGTCTGGTCGGTNACGATGTCGGGCCGCACNCCGCGCTTCACCAGTTCGGGGAAGATTTCGGCGGCGTTGCCCAGCAGGCCGACCGACTTCGCCTCGCCCGCGGCGGTCCAGCGCTCGATCAGGGCGAGCGCTTCGTCNAGGNTTTCGGCCTTCTCGTCGAGATAGCGCGTGCGCAGGCGGAAATCGATGCTCTCGGGATTGCATTCGACCGCCAGGCAGCAGGACCCGGCCATCGCCGCGGCAAGCGGCTGCGCCCCGCCCATGCCGCCAAGCCCGCCGGTCAGGATCCATTTGCCCGTCAGATCGCCGCCATAATGCTGGCGGCCCGCCTCGACGAAGGTTTCGTAGGTGCCCTGAACGATGCCCTGCGTGCCGATGTAGATCCACGAACCGGCCGTCATCTGGCCGTACATCATCAGGCCCTTCCTATCGAGCTCGCTGAAATGNTCCCAGTTCGCCCAGTGCGGCACGATGTTCGAATTNGCGATCAGCACGCGCGGGGCATCGGCNTGCGTGCGGAACACGCCCACGGGCTTGCCCGACTGCACCAGCAGCGTCTCNTCGTCCGCCAGGGTCNTGAGGCTCGANAGGATCGCTTCGAAATCGCTCCAGCTGCGCGCCGCGCGGCCGATGCCGCCATANACCACCAGCTCGTCNGGGTTNTCNGCCACCTCGCGGTCGAGATTGTTCTGGATCATGCGGAACGGCGCTTCGGTCTGCCAGCTGCCGCAGGTGAGTTCCGGGCCGGTCGGCGCCTTGATGTCGCGGGCGTTGCGGCGGTCGATACTCATGCAAGGTCTCCGAAAGTGCTCTGGATGCCGCCGAACACAGCGGCGAGCGTATCGCGCAGGCTGGTGGCCTTGTCGGGGGAATAGGCGAAGGGCGGTTCCTCCGCGTCGAGATAGGTCGATTGCGCGATCTCCATCTGAATCGCGTGAACCTTGCGGTCGGGCCGGCCGTAATGCCGCGTGGTCCAGCCGCCGCGGAACCGCCCGTTGACGACATGGCTGTAGCGCCCGGCGGCGCAGGCGTTCGCGACCGCCGCCTCGATCGCGGGATGGCAGGTGGCGCCTTTGTCGGTGCCGATGTTGAGATCGGGCAGCCGGCCTTCGAACAGGAATGGCAGGCATGACTGGATCGAATGGCAATCGTACAGGACGGCGAAACCGTGGAGGTCGCGCACCCGGTCCAGTTCGGCCTGCAGGGCGACGTGATAGGGGCGGTGAAACGCGTCGCGACGGCGCGCGATTTCGGCGTCGTCCGGTTCTTCGAGCCACAGGGGGTGATTTTCGAAATCGACCATCGGCACCAGCCCGGTGGTGTTCTGCCCGGGATACAGCGTCGCGCCATCGGGCGGGCGGTTGGCATCTATGACATAACGATTGAATTCGGCCCGCACGATCGTGGCATCGGATACCAAGCCGTCGTAAAGCTGCGGGATATGCCAGTCCGTATCGGCGAGCTTGCGGCCTCGCGCGGTCAGGTTCGCCGCGATGTCCTGCGGCACGAAAGTGCCCGAATGCGGCTGGGCCAGCACGATCGGGCCATCGCCCGCGATGACCGTGACCGGACTCACCCGGCGAAATCCGCGATCGAGGAACAGGCAACGCCTTCGCTCAGGAGCCGGGAGCCCAGCAATTGCGCCATGGCGGCGATATCGGGTTCCATCAGCCGGTCTTCGGTAAGCGTTGGAGAGGTATCACGGATACGCGCGATGACCGCGCCCAGCGTGTCGCTGGTGGCGAGAGGCGCGCGAAACTCGACGCCCTGTGCNGCCGTCATCGCCTCGATNCCGACGATGGCGGCCAGATTNCCGTTCATNTCGATCANGCGGCGCGCGCCGTGGCAGGCCATGGANACATGGTCTTCCTGATTGGCGGACGTNGGGGTGGAATCGACCACNCGCGGATTGGCCAGCGCCTTGTTCTCGCTCATCAGCGCGGCGCTGGTGACCTCGGCGATCATCAGCCCCGATTGCAGGCCCGGCGACGGNGCNAGGAANGCGGGCAGNCCGAAGCTCAGAGCCGGATCGACCAGCAGNGCGATGCGCCGCTGGGCGATGGCGCCGATTTCGGACACGGCGATGGCGATNCCGTCTGCCGCCATGCCGACGGGTTCCGCGTGGAAATTNCCGCCCGACACGATGGAGCCGTCGCTCAGCACCAGCGGGTTGTCGGTCGCGGCATTGGCCTCGATCCGCAGGACTTCGCCGGCATGCGCCAGCTGGTCGAGACAGGCNCCGATCACCTGCGGTGCGCAGCGCAGGCANTAGGGGTCCTGCACACGCAGATCGTCTTCGCGNTGGCTTTCGCGGATNTGCGATCCGTCCAGCAGNTCGCGAATGATCTGNGCCGCNACGATCTGGCCGCGATGGCCGCGCAGCCGGTGNATCTCGTCATGNAACGGCGCGGTCGAACCCATCGCCGCATCGAGCGACAGCGCCGTGGTGACNAGCGAATTGATCGCCAGCCGCCAGCTGTCGAACAGCGCGGCNAAGGNCAGAGCGGTGGACACCTGCGTGCCGTTGAGCAGCGCGAGCCCTTCCTTGGCCTCGAGNTCGANCGGTTCNAGNCCNGCGCGCNGCAGTGCCGCGCCCGCCGCCATNCGTTCGCCCCTGTAGAAGGCGTCGCCTTCNCCGATCAGCGTGGCNGCGACATGGGCCAGCGGNGCCAGATCGCCCGATGCGCCGACCGATCCCTTTTCNGGGACCACGGGGGTCACGCCNGCCTCGACCAGCTGCTGCAACCGTTCGACGACNANGGGCCGGACCCCGGACGCNCCGCGNCCCAGCGAAAGGCACTTGAGCGCNATGATGAAGCGCACGATCTGNGGATCGAGCGGCGGNCCGAAGCCCGCGCTGTGCGAAAGCACCAGATTGCGCTGNAGCGTGCCGAGATCGGTTTCGCCGATGCGCACGCTGGCGAGCTTGCCGAAGCCNGTGTTGACGCCGTAGATCGCCTCGCCCGAGCCGAGCGCCGCNCCGAGNCGGTCGGCCGANTGGGCNACGGCATCCATCGCCGGCTGGTCGATCCGGAAGGGGCCGGGCGAACGGTACAGTTCCTCGATCTGCGCCAACCCCAGCGAACCGGGCGACAATTCAAGCATCGTGATATGATCCTGCAGTGATCCGGCCGCGCAGCAAATGCCCGCCGATCCAGTAGCTGAGATAATCGGGGTGAGAGACGTCCCACACCGCCAGATCGGCGCGCTTGCCCGCCTCGATCGTGCCGTGGTCTTCCTCTAGCGCTAGCGCCTTCGCGGCATGGCGGGTCGCCCCGGCGAGCGCTTCTTCGGGCGTCATGCGAAAGAGGGTGCACCCCATGTTCATGGCAAGGCGCAGCGAGGACATGGGCGANCTGCCCGGATTGCAATCNGTGGCGAGCGCCANCGCCACGCCGTTCTCGCGCANNNCNTCCANCGGCGGNAGGCGCGTTTCGCGNANNGCNTAGAANGCNCCCGGCAGGAGNACCGCGACCACGCCNTTNTCCGCCAGGATGGCNGCATCTTCGGGNGCGAGCCATTCGAGATGNTCGGCGGACANNGCGCCATATTCNGCGGCCATTACCGAGCCCTTGAGGTCGCTCAGNTGCTCGGCATGCAGCTTGACCCGCACGCCCAGTTCGCGTGCCTTGTCGAACACCTTGCGGATCTGCGCGGGCGAAAAGCCGATNCCTTCGCAAAACCCGTCGACCGCATCGACCAGNCCTTCGGCNACGGCGGCNTCNAGGCCCGGGATCACGATTTCGTCGATGTAGCGGTCGGCCTCGCCCTCGAATTCGGNGGGCANTGCGTGGGCCGCGAGCCAGCTNGTGCGNANGCGGACGGGGCGGTGCCCCTCGATCGCGCGCGCNACGCGCAGCATNCGNATTTCCTGTTCGATGGTCAGGCCNTAGCCCGATTTNACTTCGATCACCGCGACACCGTCTGCGAGCAAANCGTCGACGCGGCGCAAGGCGCTGGCAAGCAGGTCNTCATCCGTTGCTTCCCGCGTCGCAGAAACAGTCGAACGGATGCCGCCACCGGCCTTCGCGATCTCTTCATAGCTCGCGCCTTGGAGACGAAGTGCGAATTCGCGGCTGCGATCGCCGCCAAAAACGAGATGCGTGTGGCAATCGACCAGCGCGGGCGTGACGAGTGCCCCCTCCAGTCCGACCTTCTCCCAGTCGGCGTAATCCTGCGGCAGATCGCTTGCATCCCCGACCCAGGAAATCCGCCCCTCTTGGACTGCAATCGCAGCGTCTTCGACCAGACCATAGCCCGTCGCCTCTGCGACCAGCGTCGCGGCCTTGCAGTGGGTGAAAACTCGGCCTGCCATACTCTTGCGCATCTCCTTACCGTGTGATTATGTATGCACATATTACCAAAAAGGCGCAACGGTAAATGGCTGGCATAATCTCCGCACGGCAGGTTCTAACGCCCTCTGGATGGCTTCCCGACCACGCCATTCACCTCGACGAACTTGGCACTATCGTGGAGGTATCGCCGCGCGGTTTCGATCCCGCCACTGCTGTCGGAACTGCCCTGCCCGGCCTCGCCAACGTCCACACGCACAGCTTTCAGCGTGCCATGGCGGGGCTAGCCGAAGCGCGGGGCCCGCAGGGGGCAGACGATTTCTGGACCTGGCGGAAAGTGATGTACCGGTTTCTGGATATATTGACGCCGGACCACATCGAATCCGTCGCCGCACTCGTGCAGATGGAAATGGCACAGGCGGGCTATTCCGCATCGGCCGAATTCCATTACGTGCACCACCAGGTCGGCGGCAAAAAGTTCGACGACATCGCCGAATTGTCCAACGCCATCTTTGCGGCGAGCCAGACCAGTGGCATCGGCCTCACCCATCTGCCGGTACTCTATACTTATGGCGGGCTGGACAGGCGTTCGCTGAATGGTGGCCAGTTGCGGTTCGGCAATAGCGTCGACCAGTTCGAGGCGCTGTATGCGCGGATTGCCGACAACAGCCGCAGTCTGCCGCAAGACTTTCGCCTTGGCATTGCCCCGCATTCGCTCCGGGCGGTCGATCGGGACGGGATCGAGGCATGCCTGGCGCTCTGCCCTGAAGGGCCCATCCATATTCATGCTGCTGAACAAACTAGGGAAGTTGAAGAGGTAGAGGGCCATTTGGGCGCGCGCCCTGTTCACTGGCTGATCGACAATATGCCGGTGGATGAGCGCTGGTGCCTGATCCATGCCACTCATCTCGATGCAAGCGAGGTTAAGGCCCTTGCCGCTTCGGGCGCGGTGGCGGGCCTTTGCCCGACCACCGAGGCAAACCTTGGCGACGGGATTTTCGCAGCCCGTGACTATTTTGCGGCTGGCGGGCGCTACGGCATCGGTTCGGATTCCAACATTCGCCTTTCGGTCGCGGAAGAACTGCGCATGCTCGAAGTTTCGCAGCGACTGAAGCACCGCCAGCGCGCGGTGCTGACCGATGACGCGACCCGGTCCAACGGGCGCTATCTTTACGAGCGGGCGGCTCGCGGCGGTGCGCAGGCAATCGGACGGAAAGCAGGCACTATCGAAATCGGGATGCGGGCCGACATCGTCGGCCTGCGCGATGATCTGCCCTTCCTCGACTGGCCGCAACCGGACCAGCGGCTCGATGCATGGATTTTCGGCGTGGAAGCACCCGCCGTTAGCGATCTGTGGTCGGCGGGCCGCCACATCGTGCAAGGCGGTGAGCATATTCGCGCTGCCGACATCCGTGCGCGCTTCGCCCGCACTATCCGCGAACTGGCCGCCGCCCTGTGAATGCACATACCCACCGCGGCATTCGCGAAGCAATTCGTGCCCGCATCGTGGCGGGCGAATGGAAACTGGGTGAACTGATCCCGGGCGAGGTCGACTTCGCCGAACAGTATGGCTGTTCGCGGACCACGGTGAATCGCGCTCTTCAGGCCCTGGCCGAAGAAGGCATCGTGGAACGCAAGCGCAAGGGCGGCACCCGCGTACGCCCACTGCCCCTGCCCCAGGCGCAGGTCCGCATTCCGCTGGTGCGCGAACAGGTCGAAGACATGGGACGAGCCTACAGTTGCGAGATCGTAAAGCGCCGGACGACGCGGCCACCCGTCCCAACTTCGCTTGGCCTTCAGATCCCGGAAGACGAAGAGGCAGCCTATCTGGAGACCCTGCATCTTGCGGATGGGCAGCCTTTCGCTTTCGAAATGCGCTGGGTAAACCTTGCTACCGTACCCGATTTCGAAACCGCCGACTTCGGCACGCTGAGCGCAAACGAATGGTTGGTTCGCAAAGTCCCCTTCACGCGCGGCGAGGTAGAACTGTCGGCGATATCGGCTGAAGCGAGAACAGCGCAAATGCTGAGTATCGGGCGCGGAGAGGCGCTTTTCACCATGCGCCGAACGACGTGGCTCGGCGAACGCTCTGTCACGACCATGGCGTTGTCCTATACTCCCGGATATCGGCTGGATTTCACGATCTAGGTCGAAACGAACGGGCTAAGGTCCCAACCGCTTCAGATCGTGCCTTGTGTCGATATCGGCGATGGAGCCGGGATCGTCGGTTGGAACACGGATAACACCGCTTTGGCCGGCAAGTACGGCGCGAGCGCCCTGATCGCCCTTAAGACTTTCGATCAGAGGAAATAGCTCGCTGGACAAAGCCACCGGATGCCCCGGGAGACCTTTGCACTCGGGATACGCTGCCGGGGCGCCGCCAGCTACCTCTGTCAGCACACGATCGGCCAGTCCGGGATCGAGGTCGGGCATATCGCCCAGAAAGATCGCTACCGCGCGCGTGCCCTGAGGCAGCGTTCGCAGCCCGTATGTCAGCGACGCCGACAACCCTTCTTCCCACTGTCTGCAGCGAACCAGAGAAAGACGGCGATCGGCGAACGGTGCCAAGGCTGCCGCGACGTCATCGGCCTGCGCTCCAAGAACAACCGTTACGCTGGTTACACGGGACGAAAGGGCTGCTGCGACGGACCAGTGGATGAGCGGGCGTTCGCGAAAAGGAGCAAGCAGTTTCCCCCCTCCGAACCGACTACCCGCCCCCGCGGCGAGGACGATGGCGTGGCACCCGGTCGCTTCAGGCAGCGACATGCGGTTTGCGCAAGGGAGCAACGACGCCACGTGTGTCCCCGCGGCAGGCGTCAACTATTTCGGCGACCACCGACAGTGCCACCTCCCATGGAGACGACGCCCCGATGTTCAGACCAATGGGAGCCGAAAGCCGTGCGATCGCTGGCTGATCCAACCCGGCAGACCGCAGGCCGGCGAGGCGTTGGTCCAGCTTACGACGCGAGCCGAGCACTCCGACATAGCCTGCAGGCGATTGCAGGGCAGGGATCAGGGCGCTTTGATCCTGTTCGAGATCGTGAGTCGCCACGGCGACGGCCGTCCAGCGGTCGGGCGCCGGATCGTTCATGGCCTCTGCAAGGGTCCGCCGATCATAGGATACGCCAATGGGCGGATGGGCTTGCGGTCCGAATGGAGCGAGAATGGATACGTCCCAGCCGACTGTCTGGCCGAGCCCCGCAATCGCCAGCGCAAAGGGATCGGAGCCGATGACCACCAGCCTCTGACACGGAACGTAATGGCGGACGATCAGGGCGTGCGTGGTGTCATCGCCATGGCCCAGCGCAATGCATCTTCGCAGCAGTCCATCGCTGATCCAGACAGCAGGTCGGCGTGCAGATGTGAGCGATCGCAGATCGGCAAGCGCCGCATCGGTCGGCGACACCCGTTCGATGATCACTTCGATACTGCCGCCACAGGGCAGGCGGATGTCAATCAGCGGACTTCCGGTTCCATAGACAATAGTGCGGGGTTGCCCGTCCTCGATTACCTCGCGCGCATTCAGCGCCACGTCGTCTTCGATGCAGCCACCCGACAGAAAGCCCCAGCTTTCTCGCTCGGTGACGACCATCTGTGCACCAACTGGCCGCGGGCCGCCATCGGCCTTCACGATGGTGGCCAGGGCAAAGGCATCGCCCCGATCTGCCACCTCGAACATACGCGGCCGGACATCGTCTTCGAGCCCGCTCATCAGCCAGGCAGAGTTTTCAGCCATGCTTGCGATTTACACCCCGTTTGCTGCGATCACGCAAGCGCCGGTAACCGGTCGAGATATTTATCGACCGTAATCGGGTATTCGCGCACCCGCACACCGGTGGCGTTGTAGACGGCATTGGCAACCGCCGCATTGGGACCGCAAATGCCAAGTTCGCCCACGCCCTTCGCCTTCATCGGGGAAACGATGGGATCCAGCGTGTCGAGGAATATGCATTCCTGGTGGGGAATGTCCGCATGAACCGGCACTTCGTAACCGGCCAGATCATGATTGGCGAAAAAGCCGAACCTTTTGTCGACATGCAGGTCTTCCATCAGTGTCGCGCCCGCTGCCATGACCATTCCGCCGATGACCTGACTGCGCGCAGACAGCGGGTTCAGGATGCGCCCGGCATCGCAAACGGCCAGCATGCGCGTGATGTGCACTTCGCCGGTGAAGGCATCGACGCGCACTTCGGCGAAATGGGCGGCATAGGTGCCCACATCGTAATCCGATTTGAAATCGCCATAGGTCATTTCGCCATCGGCACTGAGTGCCCCGGCTTCGGTGATCTGCCAGCCCTGTCCATTCAGCGTCGCGCGGCCCCCTTGGAAATCCGCCGCATCGCCATCGAAGCCGAGCTTTTCGCCAATCATCCGGCGCAGATTAACGCAGGCCGCGTAAACGCCCGCAGTCGAGCTTGCAGCGCCCCATTGCCCCCCGGAGCCCGACGAGACGGGGAAGTTCGAATCCCCCAGTTCAACCGTTACGCTATCGAGCGGGAGACCCATGGTTTCGGCGGCGGTCTGCGCAATGATGGTGTAGGAGCCGGTGCCGATATCGGTCATGTCGGTTTCGACCTTGAGCTTGCCGTCCGCGGACAGGCTGACACGCGCAGCCGATTTGGCCGTCGGACCCGCACGGTATCCGGCAGCCACGCCCATGCCGGTCAGCCAGCGACCGTTGCGCGCCTGGCCTGGCTGGGCCTTGCGTTCGGACCAACCGAAGCGTTCGGCCCCTTCCTTCAGACAGCGGGCGAGATGGCGATCCGATATTTTGGTTTCGGGGTCGCCCGGAACGACACCGTGTGCATCGTTGAGGATACGCAGCTCCACAGGATCGATGCCCGCCTGTTCGGCCAGTTCGTCCATCGCGACCTCGAGTGCCATATGACCCGGCGCTTCGCCCGGCGCGCGCATGGCATTGCCTTCGGGAAGATCGATCTGCGAGACATAGGAAGCGGTCAGCCGGTTGGCTCCGGTATAGAGTTTGGGCGTTTGCAACGTGCCATGCTCGCCATCCTCGCCGGTGATATTTGCCGACCAGCACTCATGCGCGATGGCGGTGATCCTGCCATCCGATCCCGCCCCCAGGCGCACGCGCTGGATGGTGGCCGGGCGATGGGTCGAATTGTTGAACATCAGCGGGCGCTGCATCGCGATCTTGACCGGGCGCTTTGCCGCCTTGGCCCCTAGCGCAGCCATCACCGCATCAGCGCGGATGAACAGTTTCCCGCCGAAACCGCCGCCGACATAGGGCGAATCCACTCGTACATTGTCCGCCTCGATACCAAGGATCGATGCCAGCGCCCTTTTGCCCCAGTTGATCATCTGGTTCGACGTCCACACCGTCAGCTTGTCGCCTTCCCAGGCAGCTATGGTGGCAAACGGTTCCATCATCGCATGCGCTTCGTCAGGCGTGGTGTAGGTGGCATCGATCTTCACGGCTGCACCGCCGAAAGCCCCATCGAAATCGCCCAGGGTGTCCTTCATCGATTCGCCGCTGAAGCCGGTGCCGATTTTGGCCGCGCCTTTGACGCGGGCAAGATCGTGGACGCCATCGGCGGCATCGTATTGCGTACGGATCAGGCTGGCGGCGGCCCTGGCTTGCTCGAACGTTTCGGCCACCACGACGGCGATCGCCTGATGGTAGTGGGCGATGTCGCGACCGCCGAAGAGCGGCGCGTGATTGTAAGGGCTGGTCCCAACCGGCTCATGTTCGGTCGCCGCAACGATCGCGATGACCCCGGGCGCCCGGCGGGCATCGCCCAGATCCATCGACCGGATCCGGCCCTTGGCAATCGCCGCGCCGACGATCCAGCCATAGGCCTGACCAGCGACGACGTCGTGCCGCTCTGCCGCATAGGGCGCGGCGCCCGACACCTTGAGCGGCCCGTCGATACGCGGAGTGGACTTGCCGACCAGCTTGGCGCGGTCGAACAGGTTCTCAGTCGCAGGAGCGTTAAATTCCATCTGATCAGCCTCTCGCGTCTGCAAGGATGCCCGCAAGTGCCCGTTCGGCGAGCGGGATCTTGAACTTGTTCTGTTCGGTCGGACGGGCATCGGCAAAAGCCTTGGCCACCACAGCCGATGCGCCTTGTTGAAGCAGCGCGTCAGCAGCCTCCACACGCCACGGCTTGGGCGCTACACCGCCGAAGGCAACGCGTCCCGTGCCGTCAGCCTGTATGACCGCCGCCACAGACACCAGCGCAAAGGCGTATGACCGACGATCGCGGACTTTCTGATAGAAATGCTGTCCGCCCAGCGGCTCCGGCAGAACCACGGCAATGATGAGTTCGCCGGGCTCAAGCGCCGTTTCGGTCTGAGGGGTGTCGCCCCAGAGGCGGTGGAAATCGGAAATCGGTATCGCCCGCGCTGTCCCGTCTGGTTTCACGGTCTCGACCACTGCGTCGAGCACCCGCAGCGCCACGGCCATGTCTCCGGGATAAGTTGCGATGCAGGCATCAGAAATGCCGATGACACCCAACTGCCGCGAAAAGCCGCCTAGCGCGGCGCAGCCATCGCCCGGCTTGCGTTTGTTGCAGGGCATGTTGGTGTCGTAGAAATATGCACAGCGGGTCCGCTGCAACAGGTTTCCGCCGGTGGTGGCCTTGTTGCGCAACTGTCCCGACGCGCCTGCCTGGATCGCCCGCGTCAGCACGGCGTAATCCCGCCGCACGACAGGATGGGCAGACAGGGCCGTATTGGAAACAAGCGCGCCGATCCGCAACCCGCCTTCCGGCGTTTCCTCGATCGCATCGAAGCCCAGGTCCTGTACATCGACGAGATGAGTGGGCGTCTCCACCTCGATCTTCATCAGATCGAGCAGATTGGTGCCGCCGGCGATGAATTTGGCGCCCTGCGTTTCCGCAACCGTTTTGGCCGCGTCTGCCGCCGTTTTCGCCCGTTCGTAAGTAAAGCTGCGCATGATCAGGCTCCCGCCACTTCGGCCATCGCCTCGGCGATGTTGGAATAGGCGCCGCAGCGACAGATATTGCCGCTCATCCGTTCGCGCATCTCCACATTGCTCGGCTGCATTGCCCCATCGAGATCTTCGGTGACATGGCTCGGTATGCCTTTGCGGATTTCATCCAATACAGCGACCGCCGAACAGATCTGCCCCGGAGTGCAATAGCCACACTGATAGCCATCATGCTTCACGAATGCGGCCTGCATCGGGTGGAGCTTGTCGGCAGAGCCGAGCCCTTCGATCGTTGTCACCTCGTCACCCTCGTGCTGTACCGCCAGGCTGAGACACGAATTGATCCGCTCGCCATTCACGATCACCGTGCAGGCGCCGCACTGGCCATGATCGCACCCCTTCTTCGTGCCGGTTAGCTGCAAATGCTCACGCAAGGCGTCCAGAAGCGTTGTCCGCGTATCGAGGTCGAGCTGGCGATCTTCGCCGTTCACGGTAAATTTGAGGGGCACGGTAGCCTCAACGGCAGAAGCCCCGGAATTTTCCTGCGCAAATGCGATCGACGCTCGGCTGGCCGCTGCCGAAGCCACTCCCCCTGCCAGAACGCCCCTGCGAGAGACCTTGAGAAATCCGTTCTGAGCCATGGGCGCCTCCTGTTTTCCTGCCTTGCCATCACTATGGCAGCAAAGCTCCCGATACCAAAATGCTGATTTGCGACCATGCCGTGACTGCTTGGATGCCGACGTGGGTGCTTTTGACTTCGCCAGCAGCGGAGCAGTCGCCCGGCGAATTTGTGCAACGAGCACCTTGCTCGCTACAACGTAGAGCTTCAGAACCGAAACGCGCGACTATGCATGCTTCGATCAGTGACGAGGCGCGCTACGCTTGTCAGAGAGACGGCGGCACCGCGGCATGCAGTAGCGATTACTTGCATCGGGTCGCCGCCCGTCTCACGGGCCAACGGTGGCGGCGCATCAGCAGTCTCCACCGCAGTTTCATCATGTCCGGGGACACGAAGGCGTTCTATCACGGCTTCCAACTTTGCCGAAGCTTCCAAAGCGCGAGCTGGCGATCGCTTCACGCCGGCCCTATCCAGTTCGCGCACCGCAAGCGCGATTTCATGAACCCAATAGCTGGTAAGGACGAGCTGGCGCGTTATCCCGTCCCGCTGGCCGCTGGCACGCGCCCCGGGAAAAATACGCAATGGCTCGATCACGTCCCGCATGTTTGAAACCTTCGCCTCGAAATCATGCAGTGCGGCAGTCAGCTGCAGCCGGTCAATCGGGCCATCCGGTAGTGATGTTTCCAGCACAGCACGGGTTGTATCAAGAAGATCGTTCAATTGCTCACGGGCATAGGCATCTGTGCTCTTCGGCAGCACGAACGCTGCGACGATGATCCCGGCAGTTGCACCGATCGCCGTTTCTTCAAGCCTCAGCACCATCAATGCGTCGGTGAAGCGCCCCGTTGCCAGAAACAGCAAGGCAACGGTCACCGTGATCCAGAAAGCCATCCAGGTATACGATTGAGTGAAGGCGTAAAAAACGCAGAAAATCGCGAGCGGCATCAGCGCCAGAGCGACATGAATGTTGCCTTGCAGGGCCCAGACAACGCCCATTGCCACCAGAATGCCTGCCAAGGTTCCGAATGTGCGCTGGAGGGACTTGGCCAGCGCTTGGCCGCGCGAAAATGTGCCTGTGAACATAACGAACACGGTTATGACCGCCCAATACCAGCGTTCGGGCGAGAGCATCACCCCGCCCAGGATAGCGAGCGCTGCAGCCGCCGCCGATTGAATGGCGGACCGAAATTGCGCTCGGACTGGCGCGGCCGGTGGCACTTTTCGCGACCTCGCAGCGTCGAGGTCAGGCGGTAGCAGCAGCGCTTGCTCGAGCCTGTCTATCCCAGAGCCAATCGAGGCAAGATCGCCGTTCTGCGAGAGCGGCGTGTAATCGATCAACGCCTTCGAAAGGTTCTCCAGTTCGCGCTTGTCGGCATTCGGCATGCCGCCCCGTTCCAGTTGGTCCTGAAGCTGTAATGCAAAGCGCTCTGCCAGAGCCAGGATGGATAGGAGGGCTTCGGCAAGCGGCCGGTGAGCAAGCCGTCCGCCCGGAAGATTGTCCAACTCGTTTTCGGCAATGTTCACCGCATTGGCAACACGGGCCAATTCCCGTTTCAAATGAGGAGCTTTCTGCGTTTCACCGAAGCGTGCAGCCACTTCCAGCATGCCCCCCATGCGCATCCGTATCGAGCTTACTGCCCAACGCATTCGCCGCCAGGGCCTGTGCGGCACGACCAGTTGGTGTACGATCAATGCGCAAACTGCGCCGATTACCACTCCGACCCACTGCCAGTGGAGCATCTGCGTGTCGGGTTTGAGAAACGCACCGAAGAAATAGCTGACATTCGCGGCAAGCCCGACCGGGATCCAGGGGCCGCCAAATTGACGTGCATATGCCACTGCTCCGATCAGCAGCACGAAAACGAAATGATTTATCCAACTCGTATGTAGCAGAGCCGAAAGCGTAAACATCGTACCTGCCGATGCGGACAAGGCGAGTATCTTGCCAATCCGCGCCCGCGTCTCGTCGTCGCTTATCGCAGCGCAGCTGAAAACCGTGACGGGAAAGGCAATGAGAAACGCCGTGACGGGTGCTCCAAACGCCCCGCCAGCCAAAACGGTGACCGCCATCGTCAACACAAAGGCGAACATGGCACGCGCACCGCGGGCAGTCCGCAGCAGCCCGGGATCGGCACGTACCAACATCCGCCGGACGCCCGGCGGCAAGGCATTTACGAACAAGGTGAGGAGGGTTGGCACTGCCTTGCCGATACAGCAATTGCGGATGGGTGCGACAGTGCAATGCTGGGTCAAGCAAACACCTGCCGCTATTGCTCAAATGTTCTCGGCGGTCATAATGGGGCTGCCAGGGTCATGGCAGGATTTCGGTAAACCATGAAAGTGGTGCCGCTTAGGTGACTCGAACACCTGACCCCATCATTACGAATGATGTGCTCTACCAACTGAGCTAAAGCGGCACTTTCGCACTGCTGCGAGATGCGCATTTCGCCGAAAACCTGCTCAAACGCTAACGCATTCTCGTGGGTTTTGGATTTAATGCATTTCCCCTTTTCGATGAGAAACTGCTCAAATCGATGGAGCGAGTCATTCACCTCCGAGAGGAGCCGCGCCGCTAGCAGTAGCATCGGCGATGGTCAATGCCGTCGCGCAGCAGTCAACACGGCGATCGCTGCCTCCCGGTCGAAGTAGTTTCCGGCAGTGCATTCCACCCGAGCCGAATTCATTCGATCGCTGACCTTCTGCCAAGTCGTCGAGAATCTCCGTGCCAGCTCGGTGTGTGAAAGGATCCGCGCGCGCTCGGCCTCGACCTGCTCTCTGAAGTATCTCTTCGGCATGATGCCCGAAGACGGCAGGAAGGAGATCGCGTCCGCCTTGGATTCTTTCAGATTGAATAGTTCGCAGACATCACGCTGGACCATCGACGGGCTGAATATCGTATCCGGGTGATCGCGGGTCTCGAAGCGCGGTTCCGAGATGATGGGCAGATCGGAGCGCCGTATCTCGATCCGGGGCAGTGAGAAACCGAAACCCGGCGGTATGCGGTAGGCGATGTCTCCATTCAGCATCATGCGGATCGCCGGCCCCCAGGGCTTCGGACGATCATCGATGGCACGCATCGCGTCCTGAAGCGTGACCCAGTCTTCCGCTTCGGTGGTGCCATGGGCCAGGAGGTCGTTACGGAATAGATCGATGTCCTGCTGGGTGAAATGCGGGCCTTCTTCCTCGAAGCGAGGCGCGCTCGCATTAAGGATCCCCAGTGCGGCGAGCTGCTCGACCCCGTGATGAGATATCTCGAAGTCGAAGGCGACCTTCGAGACGGGAACGCGGGCGTTCCAGTTCCTGCCGAACCTGATCGCCTCCTCACGATCGAAAGCCGGCAGGGTCCTCGATCCGTGCTGGCGTTCGAATTTCGCGAGCATCCCTTCTGCCTGAGCTCGCGACATGGTCTCAGGATCGAGCTTCGCTGCTTCGGATGCGGGCCTCAGCCCGATCTTGCGTTCTATCGGCAGGTTCCGTCGCTGTTCGCGCTCCGCCGCCCTTCTTGCCCTTCTCTTTATTTCGCGATCTTCGGCGGACTGCTTGGGTCGGCTCGTTCCCTGGTGGACAGAGGATTTCTTCGATCTCGTCTTCTGCTTATACTCGACCAGCCTCATCCCCGGTTCGGTGCCGAGGTCGAGATAGACACCATGACGATAGGCGTAGGCGCCCGGAACGGTCTCCTGGGCGATCCAGTGTCCGGGAAAGGCGTTCGGCCAGGCACGGAGCGCCTCGCAGGCCTGATACCAGCGCAGGACCGCATCCGCGAATATGTCATCGAGACCCTCGATCTTACCACCCACTGCGATCTCGGACATCAATCTCAGACAGTCGAAGATGCGACCCCGATCCGTATGGGCTATCTGCTGCGGGAGGGTGGGTGTCAGATCGCGATCATCGATCTCCGGACCGAGCAGTTCGCGCATGATGGCCAGATTCTCGCGCAGCTGTGGAGGAACGAACTGGCTCGGGAGTTCGTGCAGGGGGTTGCCGCACCTGTCACATTCGCTGACCCGGCTACCTGTTCGTGTCCATCTTTGGACGGTGGAATTCAGCTCGGTCGGGCATGGACAGGTGTCGATCAGCATGTCCCAGCTTTCGAGGCAGAACGGCAGATCCCGAAGTTCCCACAGAGCGCGATGGTGAGGGGATTCTCTGAGGGCCGCTGGCGCGAACCGTCTGACGGTGTTGTTGATCCGGGTCTTGTTAATCTCCAGGCCGAAGAAATCGACGTAGCCGAGGTCCAGCGCTTCGTATCGCCGGGAAGTCACTTCGTTTTCGGGCAGCTTCATGGCGTGAGCAAGATCGGCCGGGTCGATGTCATTCCCCTCCGACACGCGCACCTTGTTGCGGTGCAGGAGACCGAGGGGGCCGAGCAGACCGAAGCTGTTGGGTAGGCCGTTCTCACGGCAGGTCCTCGCGACGAGGCTTCGCAGCGATTCACCGGGAACCGGGACGATCGGGTCCCCGGTGAGCTGTGGCCTGTTCATGAGTGCGACTTCGGCATCGACTTCCATGGACCTACTCGGCGGCCTCTGCGTCGTCAGGCACGAGCGTCCACAGTGGGTTGCTGCTGGCGAAGCCGTGCTCGATCGACCAGTTGTCGACCGCCTCGGCGAGATCCTCGATGACGATGTGGTCACGATGGTCGTAGGTGGCGATCTTCGTTGCCTCGATCATCACCCTCATCAACTGCCCGATGGTGCCGTTCGTAACCTCCGCGAGGTTCTCGGCGAGGACGGGATCGTCGAGACCGATGAGCTCGCTCGTCACGCCTTCGCGCACCATGCGCGCATCGAGCGACTTTACGAGGCCGTTCCAAAGTTCGCGGTCATCCTCGTCCGCCCAATCGAGCGGACTCAGCTTGCACGGTGACATGAGACGTCCGGCCAGTTCCTTCGCGGAGGCTAGGATCGGCCGCGCCTCCTCAGTCCCGAGGAGCACGATCGGCACGACACCCATGTCCAGCATCAGCTTAACCTCGGCGGTGATGTCACCCCGGAAGCCGGACCGGCCAGCGTGGTGTGCCTCATCGAGGATCAGGAGCTGCACGCCCTTGGCCTGCATCATCTTCATGGCGCGTGCCCTCAGGGTGCCTTCGTTTCCCGCCGTGGCGAAGCCGTCGCCGAGTGCGCCCATGATCGCAGCGTAGAGCTGCCTACCCGTTCCCGTCGTCCCCAGGCTGACATGGAGGACAGGTATGGTGCCTTCCCGAGCATCGCGCTCGATGAGCCTGCGATATTGGTCGGCCGAGGTCGATTTTCCCGTTCCCGTCGCATCGAAGATGTTGAGACCCATCTGCGGCTCACCCTTGGTCTCGAGACCCAGGAGCCTTGCGCTCTCGTAGGCGGTCATCGCCTCGAGCTGACGCGGATATGGCAGGCACATGCGCTGCAGCTTCGCCTGCTTGCTCGCGGTGGTGGTTACGGGAGAGGCCTTGTCCTTGATACGCTCCCACGCAGCGAGGATCTCGGGGTCGAGCTCACGTCGGTCTTCAGTCGTGTCGCCATTGCCAGCGGAGGCGAACGCGACGATTTCGGTTCCGGCATTGCGGGCCGGGCGGCTGTTCATGGTCTTGGTCATCTGTGATCCTCGGGTAATAGGGGAGATCGCGATCCGCGCGATGCGGACCCTGTGGGAGCTTCTGGGAGCTGCACCGCGCGTCCGAATGGTGCTCAGGGACCCGTCTGGGCGGACGGTCCGACGGCTGGTATCCTGCCCGCGTCACGCGACGTCGCCCCAGCCGAGACTGCCGCTACGGCGCTTGCGCCGGGCGCGGAGCTCGGTCTGATCGCGAGACGCGGGCGCATTGCGGTTGGCCTGCTTACTGGGCGTCTGCGGCGCGGACTTTGGCTTGCGTCGAAGAGGATCCGGCCGCGGCGTATGCGTATGTCCGTCCTTGCGGTGCGGTGCTGCTACGCCCGCGTTCGCTATGTTCGGCGTGAACTTCTGATCGGACTGCTGCGTGTCCTCGGAGCCGACGAGAGCCTGCTCGATATCGTGCTGCTCTTTCGCCGTGAGATTCGCCTCGTCTTCGACGGTGACGAAATTGGCCAACGCGTCCCTGACGGGGATTGTGTCCATCACCTTTGCATGATTGGCCTTCTCGCGTTCGCTGGACGCTTCGTTGACGTTGGAAATCTCCTTGCCGAGGTAGGCGTGGAGGATGTCCTCGGTGCTCGGCGCGATGAAGTCATCGGCCTGCTCTCCGAATATCTGCTTGCGCAGATCGTGTAGCGCCTTGGGACGGCCCTTCATCTCCGGATCGGTGCAGGGCACTTCGACCCAGTCCCCTTCGGGCAGATGGTGTGGGTTCCAGACGTAGACCGAACCGAGATCGTCCTCGTCATACTTGTAGCTGACCGTGTAGGTGGGTTTCTGCTTGTGATCGGTGTTTCGGCGCTTCTTCTGTTCCGGACCGAGATGCTTTGCACGGTTGCGTGCGGCACGCTCGTGGTCGCCGTAGATCTTCGCGGTCACCTCGGTGGCCGAGTAGCGGCGACCGAATGCTCGCAGACCGTCGGCTCCGAACTCGGCGTTCTTCTCCGTCCGCATCATCGCACGACGAAGCCGGGGCTCGTTATCGATCAGGGTCACCCGATAGCGATCATTATGCTCCTTGCGGATTAGTGCGGGCTGCTTGCCATCGAGGCCGCCGTGCCGGGTGCAGTTGTAGATGATGATCGCGAGCTGGAAGAGCTCCCTCGCCTGCTGCAGGGTGCAGAGGACCTGCGTGTCCGGATCGTATCCGAACCGCTGGGCCAGCGCGATGTCCCAGCGGGCGTCGGGCAGGATCTTGAAGAGAAGTCGCTGCAGAACGCCGAGGACGTTCTCGACATGGGGTTTCGCCCTGGGTTTGTGCTTTGCTGTGAATTCGGTGACGGTGCCAACGTCCATGCAGGCATCTTCGACTGCGACGCCGTGGTATGCCGCGAGGTTGTCGCCGAGGATGCGATCGAACTTCATCGCCCAGCTCGGGGCGAACTTCGAGAGATAGGCGCCCTCCTCGGGAAGGTCGTCCAGCATCTTCTGCGGTATCGCCTTGGGCGTGTTCGCGTCCAGGATGGTCCGCAGGACGGTGTTCGTGTTGGCCTTCTCCCAGCTCAGATCGGATCCGGGGATGATACGCGAGCAGACGTCGATTAAAACCGTCCCCGTTGCGCCACCGAGCGGGAGGCCGGTGACCCCGCACATCAGGAAGAGGTTGGGCACGGGGGTATCGTCAATCTCGCCGAGAAAGCCGATGCGCGAGGGGATCTCGGTGCGCCCGCCTCCTTCGTAGCGCTGCATCGCGCCCATGGCGCTCGTCTGGATCGCGTAGGCCTTCTTGGAGCGCATGGTCCGCACGATGTCGTAGAAGACCCCGTCGCTCACTGCCTTGTAGGGTGTATCCGGTGCCGGATAGTTTGCCGGTTTGCTTCCCAGCCTCCAGTTGCCGTCCTCGTCGACTTCCGCGAGCGGACGCGCGAAGGCGCGACCTTCGGAGATCATCCTGAGTTCCGCGCGATAGTCGCGGATGTGTCGTGAGGTGCCCGTGCGCCCTGTGAGCGCGCGGGTCGCATGATAGGTGAGGATCTCGATCGGGTGATCGATGACGCGCGCGCGGACCGTGCGACCGGTCCGCGATACTCCGTCGCTGATCTTGCGCGAGCCTTCCTCTCCTCGCGTGCGATACCAGGTCCGCACGGTCGAACCGCAGGGCTTTTTCTTTGGGCGCTTCCAGCGGTTGCCGGTCGGCACCGGCTCCTTGCCGGAAGTCGCCGCCGCTTCTCGGATCGTTCGTTTGTTTTCGCGTCTCTTCTTTTTGAAGAGTTTCCATGCCTTGTCGATGGCGGGCTTCAGGCCTTCGTCCGACAGGGAGAGGGTCCCTTCCCTTCGACCTTCTTCCACCATCCGGACGACATGGGTTCTGAAGTCGCAGATCTGGTCGAGCTCACGCGCTTGGTCGGCATCGATATCCGCCTGTCGGCGCGCTCGAGCCTCGGCGTTCTGAGGGCGACGTTCCGACCGAGCGAGGTCTCCCGTGGACATCATCGCGAGGATGTCGTCGACGGTCGGCTTTCGCATCATCCCGTCCGCATCGCCAACCATGAGGTCGCCTTCGCCGCTCGTGTGGCTGCTGCGCAGCGTGACTACGCCGTCCTCATCCACGCGGTCGAGGTAGTAGGTCCTGTCGAACACGCGGAATGGGTCGCCGGGTTCGGCTGCGAAGGGAAGCTCCTTGAAGATCTGGTCGGACATGTCAGATGCGGATCGGCGAGGGGCCAGTAGCTGCGGGATAGGGGAAGAGGATCGTTCGATCCGTGCGCGGTTCGGCGAGTTCGAAGCCGAACATCCCGATCGCCGCCGCTCCTTCGAGAACAGAATCTCCTTCGAGGACGTCGGTGATCCCGACCTCTTTTCGCGCGTCGCTCCAGGAGATCGGGTCGCCCGCGAGACGCAGGGCGCGCAGTCGGCGTTCCTGCTGTTCCGTGAACGTCATGTAGCGACGTCCGAAGAGGATATCGACATTGTCCCGGTGATGATCGTTCGGGACGATGTCGTGGAGATACAGCACGCGAAAGCGGAAACCGCATTGGCGGCAGATTTCGTTTACCTTCGCCAGCATCTGACGGTATTCCGGGTCCGAGAGGTCGCGGAAGGTCCGCTTGACCTCGATGACCTCGACCGTTCCGTCATGCATGACGCGAATGGCGTCGGGACGATACTTGAAGCGGCGGCCGTTGACCTGGCTGATGATCTGCCAAGGATGGCACTGGTAGTCCGGCACCCTGGCATCCACTTCATTCAGGAACGCGAGCCGCTTCTCGCCTTCTCCCTCTCCGACCTGGGTCAGGCCCGTCTTGCGGGACGGCATCCGGAAGCGAAGGTGCATCCCACCACGAGTGATGACCGGCCGCCACCGTCCTCCCCCTTCGAGTAGGAGTATCTTCGCGAGCGGCGGCCGCTCGCCGTTCTTCCTGTTGCGATCAATCCTGCGGAACCTGCTACGATCTGCGTCGTGACGGCGATCGATCGATTCCGGAATGAAGATCGGAGGTGCGGGACGGGGCTTGATGATCATGCGCCGGCCCTGCTCATTCCCTTCGGTGCGCGGCGCCACGGGGGCGAGCGTCGCGGTCCGGCGTCCCGCGCGTTCTGGCGATGAATCCGCATCGTCCACGGGTAGCGGAAGGAGACCGGAAGACCACTTTTCATCTATCTTACCACTTTTCGTTTAAGTTCACACAAGACAGATAGGCCGCTTCCCCCGCAGTGGCAATAGAAAAGTGTATTGTTATACGAAAACTGTGAAGGTCTTGCGCGGGGCGTGGTTTCGGGCGATGGTCTGCGAATGCAGCTTGAGATCGAAATTCCGGAGGAGTTGGCTCGTGCGATCGGAAAACCTGATTCGGATGAGGAGAAGCGACTCTGGGCCAGTTTGAAGCCGGCTGATCGAGAGGATGCGATCAGGCGGGCGGTTGCATTGACGCGTTGGCATGACGATCGCGGCGACTGGACGGCCGGCGACGCGGCACGCGCCGCCGGAGTGACCACCAACCGGTTCTACGCTCTGTCCTCGATCTGGGAGGATGAGGACAACCGGTCGTTGGCTGTGTTGGGCGTGGCGGCCGAGGCTCCACGACGAAGGCGAAGTGCATTCGACGAGGTTCTGCTCGAGCAGCTCAGGCACCACGCGCAGCTGTTGGTATCGCAAAAGGGAGCCGACGACCGGTCAATTTCCGCCCTCGCAACCGAGCTATCCGATCTTATTCCGCCGGAAACGAGGAAGAAGCCCGGCACAGCGGTCTTGCGGGCCATGCTCGTGGAAGCCCGTCGCCAGCACCGCATGCACGGAGCGATCGGGACGGATCTCGGTTTCGACTTGTCTGCGTGCCAGCTCGCAGATGAGGAAGGACGACCTCATGTTCTTTTCGTCTGCATCGATCGGGGAACCGGCTTCGTGCTTGCCTACGGGTTCGGAGATCCCTCGGACAGCCTGTCCCGGCACAGGGCGCTGGCTGCCGAGGCCATGGACACTTGGGGTAGGGATGGGTCACCCCGATTGCCTTGGGGTCCGCGCACAGAGCGGGTCGAAATGGTGGTGGGAATGGACCGCGTTCCCTTCAAAGCGTGGACCGAAGACATCCGCTCTGATCTGGAAGGAGGTTCGAAGGTCAACCTGCAAGCGACGATCACCCCGCGGCGGTTCGGCCGCTACCTTCGGGAACATTTCGGAACGTCGGTGGGGCGTGTGAGGCTGCTGCCTTCCAGCACGCGGGATCCTGCGGAGGGATCATCGTCCAGCATCCTCACTAGCGAAAGGTATGCCGTCGAGGACGCATATGCACGCGTGGGCCTGGAGATCATGGACCACAATGATGCTATTCTCTCGAAACTCGCCGATCGTGTTTCGATGCCGCCGCCGATCAGATCACTGCTCGAAAGGCTGGCGAGCAACTAGTTGGTGACGACGCGCTCGTTATGACGGCGGATGGCATGGACGATTGCCAGGGCGGCATCCGCGGGGCTCAGCACGGTATCCAGTTTGTTCTTCAAAAGCGTCGCAGCGGGTTTTCTGGGCAGACGGAAGGCGATGTCCAGTCCCCCGATCGAATTGCCCAGCACTCGTGCCAGGCGCGCATTCGCCCCGATGTCCTTTTCGACGCGTGGTATGTCGAGGGTCCGGGTATCGCTTACGTCACGAGGTGCTACGCGAATGGGGCGCACCGCGATGCTTCCGAGATCAAGATCCTCGAACACGGGGGGCCTGCCATTTGTGACATCCGTCGCGCAGGCGTCGATGGTTCGTTCGGGAAGCCGGACCGCAACGAGTAGTTCGGGTCTGCGGGCGCCGCAGAGGGTCGTGGGATCGACGATGGGCAGATGCAGCCATATCCGCCCGATCAGCGTTTCCACCCGATCATCCTCGATGCCTGTGGCTTCGCTGCGGGCGGCCATGATACGTGTCCAGACGAGGTTGTTAGACGGAGGTTCCAGCCCGACTTTCTCGCATTGCGCGAGGACGATGTCGTAGATCTTAGCAGGTGCAGCCTGGCATCCGGCTTCCTCGATCGCGCGTTGGATGATGCGCTGGACTTCCGAAGGGAGGCCGTCGCTTCGATTGCGCCGCGCGCGGGCGAGACTGCCTGCACCGTCAAGACGTGCGGGATCGGAATGGATGCGCCACGATCTGATCAGTCTTTCGAACTGGTCTAGGCTGAGCCCGACCTTCCCGGCCGCGGCCTCGCGGTCCGATACTGTAGGTTGGGCCAGTTCGAGATACTCGCGCACGGCGGTGACACGTCGGCGGACCTCTTGCCAGCGCATGGGGGCGACGCCCGAAAGGTCGAGCTCGTTCATGGTTATTCTCCTAGTTCTTACGAATTGTATTCGGGCACCGAACGGAGGTCGCAGCGGTGAGATGTTCGGTGGCGCTGCGCCGCAAACCTTTTCCCCTCCACGAAATTCTCATGCATTCTTGGTCTCCGTTTTGCCTGACCTGTTGAGTTGGGCGCTGGCACCAGTGGAAGTTCGTTGATTGGTCCGACCGGTCCGCTAAGAAGTTCGAATGTCGGCACTTCTTCTTCTCGCAGCCGCAATCGTGCCGGCCGGCGAGGCTTTCACCTGCACCCCTGAAGCCGTGTGGGACGGCGACGGGCCTGTATGGTGCAAGGAAGGTCTGCGCATTCGGCTCGCCGGCATTGCTGCGCGCGAACTCGACGGTTCCTGTTCCGATGGTCATCCCTGCCCGGCAGCCGATGCGATGCTGGCGCGCGACGTGTTGGTCGACTTGATCGGCCGACCCACCGGCACCGGGCGCCACGGTCATGTTCTTGTGGCAGGTCCGGCGATGCGATGTGTTTCGACCGGTTCTGCAGGAGGCGATCGGACAGGCGCGTGGTGCATCTCGCCGAAGTCCGGTGACCTGTCTTGTGCTATGGTCCGCGGAGGTTGGGCAGCTCGGTGGGACCGGTATTGGGGGAGGCACGAATGTCGCTGAGGGATTGGAGTGATCGGCAAGGCGACGAGCCCAACTGGTCGATCAGGCTGGAGTTCGGGCTGGTCGCCGCGCTTGTGCTTGGATCACTGGTCATTGCAGTTGTCTCGCTCGTGTGGGCGGCCGCTGCTTCGGCCCATCCCGGAGGTCTCGCGGCCGACGGTTGTCACAATGATCGCAAGAACGGAGGACGGCATTGTCACCGCGCTCCCGCCACGCAGACCGAACCGCGTCAGGCGCCGAGGGGTGAGGTCTATTACGCCAATTGCGCGGCCGCGCGCGCTGCAGGAGCCGCTCCTGTTCGTCGGGGGGATCCGGGCTACGCCCGCCATCTCGATCGAGACGGCGACGGCGTCGGGTGCGAGTAGGCCATGCCGTTCTACATCCGGAAGTCGGTGAGCGCTGGTCCGTTTCGCTTCAATTTCTCCAGGGGAGGCGTCGGCCTGTCCGTGGGGGTGCGTGGCTTGCGGCTCGGAACGGGTCCGCGCGGTCATTATGTGCACGCGGGTCGCGGCGGCCTCTATTACCGTAAAACCCTCAATGCATCGCGATCGGCTCGAGATGGCGAAAGGCGGGTCTCTCGCGAGCCCCCTGCACAGGACCACGGGCAGCCTGAGGCTGTCTCCGGAATCGACATGGTTGCCGTATCCTCCGGCGCTGTCGCCGAGATGGAGGACGCGCGGTTCGCCGACGTGCTTTCCGAAATGGTCGAGAAGCAGCGGTCGGCGCGGTTGGCGACCGTGTTGATGTGGTGCGGCATCGCGTTCGCGGCGCTGATCACGCTCGGCGGAGGGGTGATCGGCTTCCTACTGGGCGCCGCCGTTGCATTCGGAGGCCGGGTTCTGGGGGCATGGCTGGACGAAAGTCGGCGTTCGGTCGTGCTGATGTATGATCTCGAGGACGACGCCGCCAAGGCGTATGAAGCCATGACGAATGCCTTCGACAGGGTCGCGGCCTGTCATGGCAAATGGCACGTCGATGCGGGTGGCGCAGTCAGCGATATGGTGACGTGGAAGCGCAACGCTGGCGCGAGCCATGTTCTGGACAAGCGCCCAACCGCTCTCGGTTACGGGCTGCCGACGATCTTGAAGAGCAACGTCACCCCGCCTTCGATGAGCGTCGGCAAGGAGACGCTCTTCTTCCTCCCTGATTTCCTGTTGGTCGTCCACGACGACAATGTCGGAGCAGTCGCCTACGACCAGCTTTCGATCGTCTGGCAAGACTCCAATTTCATCGAGGAAGGGACGGTCCCTGGCGATACGACCGTTCTCTTCCACACGTGGAAACATCCGAACAAGAGCGGTGGCCCTGACCGACGGTTCGCGAACAACTACCAGATCCCCGTGTGCCTCTACGAGAGCATCCACCTCACCAGCACCAACGGGCTCAATGAGCTCCTTCAGGTCTCGTGCAATGGCGTCGCGGCCCCTCTCGCGATGGCCGTGACGGAATTGTCGAGGTGTAACGGTGCCTCCGCGATCGACCGTTCTCTGCCGAGGCTGACGAGCGGCTGATATCGCCGCCCAGGTGGCAAGGTCTGGTCGGACACTGGACGCGGCCACTGCCAGGCGTGCAGTGCGGACTAAAGAACGTGCCGCCGTCTCGCCGGGTTTCGCGGTGGCACGGCCATGCCTCTCACCTTGATCCAGACCCGGCGGCGCCCGATCACTTGATTGCCCAGCAGGACGGTGAGGTCCATCGCATGATCGCCATTGTATGCGGAATGCTCCGTGATGGTGGCCTCGTCCCCCGCGTGGTGACCCAGATCGTTCTCGCCCGCCGCCTCGTCGCCGCGGTTGCGGACCGTCCATCGCAGTCTCGAACCTGGGGGTGGCGCATTTTGCAAGCTGAATGCAATGTCGCAGTCTTTGGGGATGGGCTGCAACTCGTTCAGGCCTTTCCAGGACACATGCGAGTTCTTCTTGGGCGTGGCCACGATGGCAATCTGGGGGTCGAACTGGAACGGAACGAGCGCATTCGTTGTCTCCGCTTTCTCGGCCACCATCTCCTCGTTGTCTTCGGGCATCGGGAAGAAATGGCCGAACGCCTCGGTCCATGTCTCTGCTGCCGTGAACTTGTCCTGCGCGCCATTGGCCCTCGCGGCGACGTCGACGAGGGTTTCCAACTGAGCGACGAACTCTGCATGTTCCTCATCCGACAGGCGATTGAGGTCTTCGTCTGTGTCCACGGGATTGGGCACATCCGAAACATCGGCGAGGCGTGCATGAACCACCGCTGCTATGTTTTCGAATAGATCCGCGTCATCGATCGAAGCCAGTTCCATTTCGCGAACTGCGTCTGCGACGAGCACCGTCAGCAGAATGGAGGACGGTCTGGAGCCCTCGGCGAAGGTCAATGACGCCCACATCTTCAAGTAGCGCGCCTGACGCCGGACCTTCGTCCGCAGTGCCTGGTCCTTCTGCTCGTCCTTGAACCAGACGTAGATGGCCTTGGGATCGCTTTCTTCCCAACCCAGCGTCTCGGTCGCCAGCGCACGTGCATCGCGTTCCGCATCCAGATGGTAACATGGCACATCGATATGGAAATCGGGCGCGAAGGTGATGCGGTTGCAGCGCTCCTTCGGATCTTCGACACCCGTGGCGTCGTTCTCCGCATGGCTATAGTAATCCAGCAGCGCGTTTTGAACTAGCGCTTTGAGTTCCTCCGGCTCGTGGTCACCCTCCTCGGGCTCGCCTTCCCATTCGAAATACAGGCCAAGATCGATATCGAATTGGGCATGGGCATTGTGAGGCCGGATCTGAGTGCCGAACTTGTATGACCCCTGTAGCCATGTCCTCATGGAACATCCGGTATCGTTCTTGAGCCGCGCCTTCAGGAAATCCGCCAGGTCGTTCCAGCGCTCCTGCTGCGCTGTCTGCTGATCGTCAGTCGGAGTAATGCGGCGATGCAATGTCTCCCGATCGGGATCGGAGGAGTGAAATAGGTCAGCGGCGATACCCATGGCTACCTACATGCTGGCGTTGATGAAGGGACGATCCGCAGCCTCGTGCTGCAGCATTGATTGAAGGAGCGGATCCGGCGAACATTCGGCGAAGGAGTTCGCCGCCATCGCGAGCAGCGTGGCCCGTGCCTGCGGGCTCGCGCAATCAAGAGCCAGGTCGGTGCGCTGGCTGTCGGCTTGGTTCCGATCGATCCGGAGATATCTACCGCCCAGGCGATGCTTCATCATGTCGTCGGTCAGCGCCTGCTGTGATCCGATGATCGCGTTGCTGAGCCTGTCACCCTTTACCCAATCCCATATGCCCATTGAAGTGGAAGTGCCGGCCGAGAATGCGAACGATTGCGATGTCGTGCCGACGCTCAGCATCCGTATTTCCTGTGGGTCGATACCCAGAAAATGTTCCGCTTCATGAACCGCTATCGCATCGGGTGAGTTCGCGAAAAGGCCGCCATCGGCGAAGAGTTCATGCTGGATCCGGTGCGTCGGGAAATAGGTTGGCGCGGCCGAGGTAGCGAGAGCAACCTCGACGACGGGGAGGCGCCAATCAATCTTGAAATTGGCATGGTGGCCGGTCTTGAAGACCTTCGGTCCACCCTTGGTGAGGTTCACCGCCGCGACGACCATTGGGCGACGCAGGTCCTTGACCAGGGTCTGTTGGCCTACAATGTCTTCGATGGTCTTGCGTAGAGCTGTTGCGGAATGCTTCGGTCGTGAGACGTTGCCGAGAAATTCGGCCCACTTTCGAGGTCCACGAGCAGGTGGCTTACGGCCGAATATCTTTTCGCCGTTTTCGACGAACGCGTCGCGGATATGCGCGGCGGGGATCCCGGATGCCAGTCCCAGGGCGACGATGCCGCCGATCGAGGTGCCAGCGAATAGATCTATGAAATCGGCCGTCCTGCGACCGCTCTGCTCCTCGATCTCTGCAAGGACAGCGACCGAATACAGGCCGAGATAACCACCACCGGAAAGGGATAGGATCTGGAACGTCACGAGGCCCCCTTTGGCCCGAACATAGTAGGAACAGGGGTTGGTTCAAGCTGGCGGGTCGGCTTAACCACACCTCGTGTGCGCTGGGGATCGCTAGCGGTCCGTCAGGACGGTGTCGTTACTTGCCCGGTTGACCCCGCCTTTCGCGCCGGCCCTGCGGGCATCAAACCTTTTTGAGTGTTACTGGTGACAGGCGAATTCAATCGTCTTCTTCCGCTCCCTTTCTAGTTGAGAGCGCGCGCCGTGACGGCACCCGTCCCTCAGCGGCAAGCAATTGATTCAGCCTGGCGATGTCCCGTTCGATCCGCTTTGTAAGGCGGCCGAGTTCGTCGAAACGGGACTTTGTTGTCGGAGGGTTCCGGCGCAGCCATAGCTCCATGGCATCATGCATGTCGTTCGTCAGCGGGACGGCCCTGCGCACGATCTTGCTGTAATGAGGCTGCGTTATTCCGAACTGCTCGGCCAAACGGAGCTGGGTCAGCCGGCGCTCCAGACGCGATCGCTCCACTTTCTCCAGAAGGACGCTTGCTGTCGATTCGGAATGCATATATGATGCATATATGCATTCATTGCCCCTCTCAAGCGACCAGATTGTCTACGCGTTGAAAGAAGAGGCATTCCTCGAATTGCGCTTACCCCCGGCGTCCACCGAGGTCGGAATTTCGGGCTTACGATGGGGGATGCATGATCATCCTAAGACCCCGGCCTATTGGGCGGCGCAGTCATGGATGTGGGGGCTGGAGGCGCCACTCCACTATAAGCTCGGCGGCTCGTTGGAGGACGAGCTGATTGCCTGTCTCCTCGGGGGCTATGGCATCCCCGCCGAGGTCGGCATCGCCGCCTATGAGCGCATCAGGCGGGAGTGCGGCAGCCACCACCACCTCTTGGCGGATGAGGGCTTTGTGCTGGATCTGCTAAGTAGGCCGCTCGAGGTCAGGGGTCGGAAGGTGCGTTACAGGTTCGCGCGGCAGAAGGCGCACTTCCTGGCATCCTCGTTCGAGGCGCTGCCGGAGATCGACCAGGGTCTTCCCGATCGGGCTTTGCGCGACGAGATCATGACCCTTAAGGGCATTGGGCCGAAGACCGCATCGTGGGTCGTCCGCAACTGGCGGGACAGCGACCAAGTCGCCATCCTTGATATTCATATCGTTCGCGCCTGTGAACATATGGGTCTCTTCGAGCCCGGCTGGAGGGTGGAGCGCCACTATCTCGCCATGGAGGAGGCATTCCTCGCTTTTGCCAAGGTGATCGGATCGCGCCCTTCGCTGCTCGATTCGGTCATGTGGAACGTCATGCGTGAACTGGCCAGGCAGCCAGTCATCGATCGCAGGATGGAACCGACAGCCGACCTTCCCCTCTTTGCTACAGTCAACTGATTATTCCGTCGAAATGAACACGTTCACAGTTGACGAGGCTACACGCCGGACATCATTCTTCTTTCCAAGGGAGGAAAGTCATGTCTGGAAGGGGACCAAGTCCGGATACGGATCATAATCGCAATTCGATCGGTAGCGGTGGCTCACCGGGCAGTGGATCCGGCGCAGGTGGGGGCTCCCACGGGGACGACTGTGTCTTCGTGCAGACCGCGCCTCTCTCCAGTCCGGTCCCAGCCGTCGTTTCGGGCTTGAAGGTCGGCGATGTGCTGGAGGTGGATCTTCAGAATACTCCCTCCGGTAATCGCTTGGTGGTCAACACCGCAGGCGGACAAGCTGCGGGTTCGCTCACACATCCCGGTCACTTGAAGATCATCCAATGCATTGGCGCCGGACACATCTACAAGGCGACGGTCGTCCAGAAGACTGGCGCCCTCATTGCCCTCAGGATCGAACCGAAATGACCACTGTCGTCGGCGGTGTCTACGCCGAGGAATGCCTCGAACCGTTCTGGAACGATGTATATGGCTCGGGCGGCAGGGCGGCAGCCGCACTTTCGGGATGGTGCGATGATCTGAAGCTGGTCACCTATCGAGCGTCGGCATTGGCAGATGGGCTGGAAAACCTGTCGGCCATATACGGTTTCCCGATCGAAGGACCCGAGGTCCGGGATGCAGTAGGTTTCCGGTATATCCATTCTCTCGATGAGCCTAGGATCGCACCTCGGCCCGATTCCATTAGCGTCCACCCGCCGATCGACGTCAGCGGCGACGTCGTTCTCCGGTTCGGAATGCTCGAAGGGGATGCGAGGGTGTCAGCCCGCCGGGCAGTCTACGACCCGCAATCAGCCTTCGATCCCCGGCCGTTCCACGAGAATGGATCTACGGCAGACGAGCTCGCCCTCATCCTCAACGCATTCGAGGCTAGGCGGCTGACGAACGAGGCCGAGCCCGAACGCATGGTCGAAGCATTGATCGAGAAGCAGGATGCTAGCGTCGTGGTCCTCAAGCTTGGCGGTCATGGAGCGATAGTCGCGACGCGAACTTCGCGAACCCGGGTTCCTGCCTACCGCAGCGACACGGTATGGAAGCTGGGCACTGGGGATGTCTTCTCGGCTGCCTTCACCAAGTTCTGGGCATGCGATGGCCTGGAACCCACGGAAGCTGCCGATCTCGCTTCGAGGTCGGTATCCGTATATGCATCGACCCGCTCATTGCCGATCCCCGCGAAGAAGGAACTCGCGGCGCTGGACCTCTCGCCCGTCACGCCGTCGAGCGGACGGGTTTACATCGCAGCACCGTTCTTCACTCTGGCTGACCTCTGGCTCGTCGAGGAGATCAGGCAGCGTCTGCTCGACATGGGCGTTGGCGTTTTCTCGCCGTTGCATGATGTTGGCTTGGGAACGGCGCAGGAGGTCGCGCTGCGAGACCTCGAGGGACTGGAGCAAGCCGATGTCGTGTTGGCAGTCCTCAGCGGTTCAGATCCAGGGACGATATTCGAGGTTGGATATGCGGTGGCGAAAGGCAAGCCCGTCATCTGCCTAGCCCAGAACATTCGCGACGAGGATGCCAAGATGCCGGAGGGCAGCGGGTGCCTGATTGTATCGGATCTCGTGACCGCCATCTACCATTCGATCTGGGCGTTGGCATGAAGGGACTGCTTCTCTCGGGCGGCATGGATTCGATTGCGCTTGCTTGGTGGCTGAGGCCCGAGCAAGCCATCACCGTCGATTACGGACAGCTTGCAGCGATCGCCGAAACGCGAACCTCGCGTCAGGTATGCGAGGAGCTGGGCATCGGGCATACGGTCATCGAAGCGAGATGTCCCGAGCTTGGCTCGGGCGACATGGCGGGCGACGCGCCGCACCAACTGGCGCCGGTTCCCGAATGGTGGCCATTCCGAAATCAGCTGCTGGCAACATTGGCCGGCATGAAAGCCGTTCAATTGGGCGTAACGGAGCTGATATTCGGAGCAGTTCGAGGCGACGGTTCGCATGCCGATGGCCTTCCCCGGTTCTTCGAAGACCTGGACCGGTTGATGTCCGGGCAAGAGGGAGGACTGAACGTGACAGCGCCCGCGATCGGGATGTCCACCGAAGAGCTGATCGTGAAGTCGAAGGTTCCGCGATCCGTCCTGGCATGGGCGCATTCCTGTCACAGGGGCGATCTGGCCTGCGGCGACTGCAGGGGCTGCTACAAGAACGCGGAAGTGATCGCGAACGTATATGGGGATCTTTGACGAGCCTCGACCGGTCGCGGGCGTAGAAGCTCCGACGAGATCCTGGCCGGCGTTCGAGCACGTCATTCCTCTGACCCGGCGGATCCTGACCGGTTCTGACAATTTCTTCGAGGTATTGGCTAGGCGCCGCTCCGCGCTTGGAGGTTCTGTCAGCGAGCGCGAACTGTCCTCTGTTCTGTGGCATGCCATGCTTCTTCGAGAACGGAACAATAATTCGAGGTTCGGCGAGTGGGAGAGCCGCGCGGCCCCGTCAGCAGGGGGTCTCCACTCGCTCGGCATCGCCTGTCTTCCCATCGACGGCTCGCCCTGGTGCGGATTATACGATCCCGAAGCACACGAACTTCGGAACTCCTCCTCTTTCGAAACCGCCGTCTTGCTCAATCGGAACGAGATAGACGAGATCTTGAGCTCGAAGCACGGGATCACCCTTCAATTCATCGGTGATCGTCGACGCTACGAAGCGTGTTACCAAAATTGGGAATCGCTGTTCTGGCGGGACGCTGGGGCACTTCTCGGTATCATCACGATGACCGCAGCCGCACTGGGTCTCGAAGCGACGCCGGTCGGGCGGAACGGAAGCGGCATCGTCGCGGCTGCTGGTTTTCCCACCGAATACCTGGCGGGCGGTGCAATCCACATCGGCTCTGCAGGGACAACCGACGAGACTGGCAAGGGGCATTAGGAAGCGGGCTGTCCGCGTAATGGCGAGCCGGTTTCACCGTCAGCGTCGAGAAGCGACGAAGGGCGAGAGATCCGCGGCCGATGTGATGACGTCGAAGGCCTGCCGCAAGGCGGCATTGAATTGCATCGGGACCAGTGACGATGTGACGAGCGCGGATACCAGAGAGATATCCCCGACCTCCAAGCCGGTGACTTTCGCTAGGTCTTCGAGATGATCCCTCAACACCGCAATGCGGTCCGTGTGCTTGACCGTCGGCCCCCTTTTTGCGCCCTCCGCCGACCTCGGTGAATATTCCGAGAGGCGTTCGGCGATTTCGCCGACCGTCCGGTCGGCGCGGAGACGTTTGCATTCTATGGCGAAGACGCGGCCGTCAACGGGTCGCCAGGCCAACACATCGACGTCGCCGTTTCGCTTCGTGCCTCCCAGCCGTGTCATATCGACCTCGGCGATTGCCTCCAGCCCCATTGCTTCAAGGTCGTCTCTGACCTTCTGGTTGAACGCGTGCCCCCTCTCGTCAATGACAGCGCCTATCCAGCTCCGCATCTCATCACTGCGATAGAAATCGACGGGCAGTCCGCCCGAATGCGCACGCAGAGCGTAGGTCAGGGCATGGTCCAGGAGGATTGGGGACAGCACAAGTTCGGGATCGTCTCTACCGTCGAGATTTATGACCGGCCGCGCCAGAAGGCTGAGGCGGCGCGCATGGCGCCACGGCCACCAGTCCCTGGCGGTCGCGCCCTCGGGCTTCTTCTCGTCCCACTTGGGCCGAGGTCGCAGCGACCATGCATCGAGAAGAGCACCAATTCCGTCTCGATCGATTTCGAGCCTGTCCTTGGCTAGCTGGACCAGTTCGGAACGACGCATCCGCACGATGTCTCCGCCTCGTTCGAGTGCGATCAGACCGACGAATGACACCATGTCGGCCATGCCCAAGGGATCGACGCCGTATTCGGCCAGGAACGCTGCATCGAATGCCGCGTCCCTCTTTTCCTCATACTCGTCCCGCTCCAATGGTTCTGCACGTCGATATATATCAGCGTAATCGCCAGCAGCGGCTTCGAATTGCTCCTGGGACGATGCACGCAGGTAAGGGGTATGAACTTGTTCGGCGAAATCGTTTTCGAAGCGGAGTGTGCCATTCGGCATCACCGCGAGTTCGGAAGCGAAGCCATGGTGGATCTCGTCACTTCGGGACGCGATCGCATTCATCAAGGAGATTTCCGCCATCATCTGATCGAAGTCGTAGACCGAGCACTCGCGCCCACGCTCCGTAGGCGAGGTGCACAGCGCCATTTCAGCCAGGACCCGTGAGCACAGTCCCGCTTCGGCTCGCTCGCTTTCAAGGTTGATGGCGACCCGGACACCCTCTTCGGGGGGATGGAGCGAGAGAACCGCCGCAGCCGTCGTTCGCCATCGGTTCCTGTCCTTGTCCACCGCATGATGATGGCGAAGCGCAATCTCGATGACGTTGGCCCTGTCCAGGTCTTTAAGCCTCGTTCGGATACTGGCCCATAGATCGTCCACCAAACCAGCGAGGAACTTGGTTGCTTCGAGGCCGCGAACTACATTCGTTTCGTCGTCGGCACCGACGCTTGCCAGTCCGACTTCGGCCCACGCCCGGACCTCCGGTTGCACCTTCCGAAGCGGATGATGGACGGCACTGGCAATCACCATCTGCGTGGTCGTAGCAGCGTTGAACACGTGAAGATGGCGCGCTGCGTCATCCTTGACTATCTCGCGTTCCACCGCATCAGCGCACGCAGACGGGTCTTGGTTTGCCAGGCCGGCGGCACCCGAGGCGATCGCCCGCACCATCCATCGGTCGCCCTGATTACCCGGTTGGCCGAAAGAACGAAGATAGGGTTCCGCGCAGGAGATCCGGATCGTCCCGCCGCCGAGGGAGACATTGGGCGGCTCGATTTTTCCTTCCTCTGCCAGCAGTTCCTGCTCATCAATCCGTCCGAATGTCAGGACTACCTCGACATGTCCCGGCAATTCTTCACCCAGATGGATTTCGAGTTCTGGCGCAAGCGGGATGAGCCAGTTCTGTGCCATGTCCCATACTCGAAAGGGGAGCGATCCGGCAGTGATTGGGTCAATGGCCTCTACCGTCAGCCACCACGTTGTCCTGCTGCCCTCTATTGCGACCGCAGGGTGGCCATGACGCAGGTCGTCAACGCTCACGAACGCGCTTTCGGTGCTGGCCGCCTCGAACAAGGGCAACGCGGAAGGGCGCTGCACCTCCGCCCGATAGCCTCTCGAAGGACGAGCGACGCTATGCTTGTCGAGCGCCTGCCGAATCCGGATGCGCAGCTTGCTGAGATGATCGGTTCCCATCTGGATCATGGATGGCGCCGAGTGATCGACCTGCTCGGGCAGAAGCGTGAAATCCTGCTCTTCGACCATGCCGTAGAGGTTCATGAACCCATTCGGATTGAACAGCTGGATGCCTCGCCGTGCGAGTTGATCCTCCTGCTCGAGAACCCTGAAAATGCGCAATGCATCGATCTCCCCGGCGGATGCCAGAAGCGAAAGGTCGTCGTAACCAAGCCCGACGATCTGCCAGCAGTCTGGAGGTCTTCCGTGATCGGCGACCACACCGCGGCCCTGTCCACCGAAGACCAGCAGCGTCATGCCGCGCAAGTAGTCATCGCGCGCGCTGCACTCTGCCGCTGCTTGCCTCATCAGCCTTCGGACAGGCGCTGAAACGTCCTGGACCGAACGGAAGCCTTCCGCGATTACGTCATCTGGGCGGTCCGGCACGAATATGACCTGACAATAGGCTCCCGCATCGAACCTGCATAACTGGACCACGCAGTGACTTTGGACATCCGACCAGGGTGCAGCGGCAGGGCTCAGGTCGAGTCCGCGCACAGCGTCCCCTACCGCCCCCAAGAATTGATGTTCGGTTAGATGTCCTTCGTAAGCATCCCCCGCTTGGTTATCCCTCGCGAGTTCCAGTGCGCGGCGGCGGACCGCCGCGCCAATTGCCGTGGGAAGCAGCACCACGATGCCATCTTCCGTTCGCGAGACGGGCCACCGCTCGAGGCTCGTCCAGTTGATAGTTTCGTTCCGCAAGAGCTGCGGATCGATGCGCGAGAAGTCGAAAGGGAGAAGGTCGAACGGTTCCACACCGATCGCGCGCAGTTCCGCCTCGGTGAAGGTGACAGCTGCGCATGCACGTAGTGCCTTCGCGGTATCGAACCGAAATCGGTCGCGCGCCTTGCCCTCACCAGCTTGGTAGCGTCGCAGTCCTGCTCGCTCCGCCACCGCCTCGCCAATTGCCAACAACGCGTTTGCCTGACGCATTCCGTGCTGGGCCCATTCGTGACCATCTGCGATTGCGCTGTTGAGCGCAGAGAGACAGCTCTGGGTATAGGCGGCGTTCGCTTCCCAGGTTCCTTCGAGGATGCGGAAGTCGCCGGCCCCTGTGGTGATGTTGGAGACGAAGACGTCTTCGGAGGGATCCTCTAGACGCCATACGGCCCCGCGCGCGAGGTCATTATTGAGGAAGTCGCGGATCCGCGCAGCCGAGGGTTCTTCTTGTCCACCGCAGTGTGCAGCCGCCAAGTGGGCGAGCACTTCCAGTCGAAGGATACCGCCTTGAAGGCTGGGATCGAGCATAAGCCCTGCGACCATGCCGCAAGTTGCGTTTCGATCGAGCTTGCGCAGCCGTCGGCACAGCCGCTCATGCGTCGCCGTTAGAGATTCGATATCGAGGACCGCTCCCGCCGTCGCCATTGCTTCCAGTTCCATGCCACGTAGATGGCTGGGCTTGTCGCGTTAGGCAATCGGACACGCTCGTCCGGTAATATAGCTACGGTATACTACCCGACTCCTGACATGATTGACGCCGAGGAAAGTCGACGTGCGCACGCAGGGAATTCCGGGGTTGTTGCGGTTATGTAAAATGAATGCAGATCACAGCCCTCCAACGCTTGCTTCGCGCCGCACAATCGTATACCGCAAGCGCGATGCGCCAGGTTCGCTTCCTGTTTTTGTTGATACTGCTGGTAGTCTCGCATGGCGGGCTGCCTGGGGGGATTCCGCATCTCGAAGCGGCTCATGCGCATGATACGGTTAGTGCAGCGCACGCGCATGACCACAGATCCGCAGATGTGGTCGAGGTTGAGCCGCAATCGGACGCATTTGCTTCGGACGAGCTTGTCCCACATGCTGCGTCTCACTCGCATGGCTCTATCACTTTGCCAGATGACGCTGCGCTTGTGCCGAATGGCACGCTTTCGAGGGTTCTTCTGCGTCCTGGCGAATCTGCCCCCCTCGTCGGCTATCCGTCGGCCCCTCTGACGCAACCGCCTTCAGCCTGATCTCTGAATTCGGCCCGGTTTTCGGGCTGCTTTTCGTTCAGATGATCAGGAGTAATTTATCATGCACGTGTCCACGCGTGCCGCCCTTTTGGCGGCCACGTTGCTGTGGGCGAACGCGGCATCAGCCCAAACGTTCACCCTAGAAGAGGCCGTCCGAAACGCGGTCGCTCACTCACCCCAAGGCGAAGCGGTCGCCGCGCGCCTCGATGTTCTGGATGCGGCCAGAGCAGCTGCCGACACCCGGCCTGCGCCGTCCATTGATGGGACAGTAGAGAACATCGGGACGCCCGGCTTCTCACAGTGGCAGGTCGACGGAACCTACAATCAGCGCATTGAGCGTGGCGGCAAGCGCGCTGCCCGGGTCGGCGTGGCCATGGGTGACATCGAATTGGCTGAAGCCGAGGCCCTGGTCAGGCGCCTGGATCTCGCGCGCGAGGTTCAGGAGCTGTATGTCGAGGCCCAATCCGCCGCGCTGACCCTTGAGCTGGCCAAGAGCAGGGTCGAGATTGCCGAGACGCTGGCCAAGGAGGTCCAGCGAAGGGTCGACGAAGCACGCGATCCTCTGTTTGCCGGCACACGCGTCCGCACGCAGTTGGCAGAGGCCCGTGTAGACCTCGGTCTGGCCGAGCACGCCTACACGGCGGCCTTGGCACGCTTGGCCCTGCTGACCGGCGGTGATCCCGAAGGGATGGACGTCGTGACTACCGGCTTTCTCGATCCATCAGAGGTCGTAGTCGGGCCGGTCGATCTGACGCCGGTCGATCTCGCGGTATTCGAAGCACGCCGCGATCGTGCAGACGCGAACTATCGACTTCAGCGGGCCAATTCTCGCACCGACCCAACCGTCTTCGCTGGACCACGTGTCTTCGGCAACGGGGATGTTGCTCTGGTTGCCGGGTTCTCACTGCCCCTTCCTAATCGCGCTCTGAACCGTGCCAATATCGATCGCGCAGCTGCGGAGCAGCGGCAGGTCGAGGCCGACCTGGGCGTGGAGCGGTTCGAGCTTCGGCGACGGATCGCATTGGCCGCTGAGCGTGTCGAAGAGGCCCGTCATGAGGCCGAAGCGATACAGGAGGCGGTCGTTCCTGGAGCGGAACAGACGCTCCGGGAGGTGAGGGCTGGCTACAATCGGGGAGGGTTTACCTTCCTCGATGTGTCCCTCGCACAGACGGCCTTGCACGACGCCCGTGTGCGGTTCGTCGACGCTCTGGCGGAATATCATCAGGCCAAGGTCGATTACGATCGACTGACTGGCCGCTTCATCGAAATTGTTGGGGGATACTGATCATGCGCAAGACGCATTTCTTACTTGCTGCCTTGTGCGCAGTGACACTTAGCGCCTGCGGGCAATCTGACGGCAATCCGGAGTCCACCGAGGAACAAGCCGCGGCGGAAGGCGATTACGAGCGCGGGCCCCATAACGGCCGGATGCTCCGGGATGGCGAATTCGCCATCGAAGTCACGGTATTCGAGGACGGCGTGCCTCCGGAGTATCGTCTCTACGCCTACCGTGATGACGAACCGGTCGATCCCAAGACGGTCCGCGCGCGGGTCATAATCACCCGTTTGGATGGTGAGAAGACGACCTTCGAGTTCGAACCGGAACAGGATTACCTGCGTGGCCAGGGTGTTCTCATCGAACCGCACAGCTTCGATGTGGTTGTGGTGGCCAACGAAGGCGACACTTCCCATCGGTGGGCGTTCGAGTCCTATGAAGGCCGTGTCCAGATCGCTGACGAGGCAGCACGCGCGGCCGGGATTCGAACCGAAACGGTCGGGCCGCAGCAGATCGGTGAAACTATCGAGATCATCGGCCGTGTCGAGCTCGATCCTTCGGGGAGTGCCGAAGTAGGCGCCAAGTTCCCCGGCCCCGTGGTCTCACTGCACGCCAATCTCGGCGATCGCGTTTCGCGAGGTGCGTTGCTTGCGCGGGTGGAGAGCAGCTCGTCGCTGCAGACTTACTCGATATATGCGCCGATCTCGGGGGTTATCACCCAGCGGGACTCCAATGTCGGCGACATTGCCGGCAGCGACCCGATTTTCGTCATCTCCGACCCATCGCGCACTGTCGCCACGTTCCCGATCTTTCCACGAGACATCGAGCGGGTGCGTCCCGGACAGGCGGTTCAGATACGAGGCCTGGAAGGCCAACGTGCACAGGGCTCCCGCATCCGGGATTTCCTGCCGTTGGCGGAAGTCAGCAGCCAGGCGGTCACCGCCCGGGCGTCGCTGCCGAACAGGGACGGTTTCTGGCGTCCTGGAATGGCCGTCAGAGGCTTGGTCTCGGTCGATCAGCGGCGGGTTCCTCTCGCCGTTCGGACGGATGCCATTCAGCAGTTCCGCGATTTTCGGGTCGTTTTCGCCAAGATCGGCGAGACCTACGAGGTTCGGATGCTCGAGCTTGGCCAGGAAGGTCCTGAGTGGACCGAGGTCCTCGGCGGCATTGAGGCGGGCACCGTCTACGCATCCGAGAACAGCTACGTGATCAAGGCCGACATCGAGAAGTCGGGCGCGAGCCACGATCACTGAGGAGCGCGATTCCATGTTAGAGAAGATAGTCGAGCTGTCGATCAGACAGCGTTTCGCAGTGCTTGCGGCGGTATTGATTTGCGCCGCCGTGGGCATCTACAGTTTCGGCCGGCTCAAGATCGACGCCGTGCCGGACATCACCAATGTCCAGGTGCAGATCAACACGTCCGCGCCGGGATTCTCTCCGCTCGAAGCCGAGCAACGCATCACTTATCCGGTAGAAACCGCGATCGCGGGGCTTCCGGGCCTTTCATATACGCGATCTGTTTCTCGTTACGGACTCAGCCAGGTCACGGTCGTCTTCGAGGACGGGACGGATATCTATTTCGCCCGGCAGTTGGTCAACGAACGGCTTCAAGGGGTCCGCTCGACCCTGCCGGAAGCGGTTGAGCCTGAGCTCGGCCCCATCGCGACCGGCCTTGGCGAGATCTTCATGTATACCGTGGAGGCCGAGCGAGGTGCGATCAAGCCAGATGGGTCGCCCTATACCGCGCAGGACCTGCGGACGCTTCATGATTGGGTCGTCAGGCCACAACTGCGAACGGTTCCGGGCGTGACCGAGGTCAACTCGATCGGCGGCTACCGCAAGGAATACATCGTTGCGCCTCTTCCGGAAAGGCTGGCCGGTTTCGGCCTGACCGTGGAGGATGTGATCGATGCCCTCGAGAACAACAACGCCAACGTCGGCGCTGGCTATGTCGAGAGGTCCGGATCTCAATACCTGATCCGCGTTCCCGGGCAGGCCGAGGGCGAACGCGACCTGTCCGGAATCATCGTCGACTATCGTGACGGCGTTCCCATTCGGATCGCTGATGTGGCGGACGTCGAGATCGGATCCGAGATCCGCAATGGCGCAGCCACGAAGGATGGCCGCGAGGTCGTCCTCGGCACGATATACATGCTGGTCGGTGAGAATGCCCGTGATGTCAGCGTTGCGGTGGCCGAACGCTTGGAGGAAGTGAACCGTTCGCTCCCTGGCGGCGTGGTGGCCAACACCGTATACGACCGCTCCGAACTGGTCGAGGCGACCGTGTCCACGGTCGAGAAGAACCTCGCCGAAGGTGCGCTGCTGGTGATCGTCGTTCTGTTCGTCCTCCTGGGCAACTTCCGGGCCGCACTCATCACCGCCGCCGTGATTCCGTTATCCTTCCTCCTGATGATCACGGGGATGGTCGAGAACAACGTTTCCGGCAATCTCATGAGCCTTGGCGCCTTGGACTTCGGTCTGATCGTCGATGGGGCGGTCATCATAGTGGAGAACTGCCTGCGGCGCTTTGGTGAGGCCCAGCATTCTCTCGGAAGACTGCTGAATCGCGATGAGCGGTTCAAACTGGCGGCCCGCGCATCGGCGGAGGTGATCAAGCCGAGCCTCTTCGGCATCCTGATCATCACCATCGTCTACGTCCCGATCTTCGCTCTGGAAGGGGTCGAGGGTAAGACGTTCCACCCGATGGCCATCACGGTCGTGATGGCGCTCACAGCCGCCATGGTCCTCTCCCTGACCTTCGTCCCAGCCGCGGTCGCGACTTTCGTGACGGGCAAGGTCGAGGAGAAGGAGACGCGGGTCATGAGGGCTGCGAAGTCGGGCTATCAGCCCATGCTCGATTTCGCCTTGCGTTCACGCAAGGTGGTGCTCGCTGGAGCGGTTGCCTTGGTGGTCCTTGCCGGGTTCGGCGCCAGCCGGATGGGTTCGGAGTTCATCCCGAACCTGGATGAGGGAGACATCGCGCTGCACGCGCTACGTATCCCCGGGACGAGCCTCAGCCAGGCCGTCGCCATGCAGACCGCGTTGGAGAACCGGATCCGCACCTTCCCGGAGGTCGATCAGGTATTTGCGAAGATCGGCACGGCGGATGTCGCGACCGATCCCGTGCCGCCATCGGTGGCGGACACCTTCGTCATCATGAAGCCTAGGGAGGACTGGCCCGACCCCAGGAAGCCCAAGGAGCAGCTCGTCGCTGAGATGAACGAGGCGGTCCAGCAGGTGCCGGGCTCGCGCTACGAGTTCCTCCAGCCGATCCAGATGCGCTTCAACGAACTGATCGCAGGCGTTCGTTCCGATGTCGCGATCAAGGTCTTCGGAGACGATCTCGACCAGCTCGCCGCCGTTGCGGCCGAAGTCGAGGGAGTGGTCTCTTCGATCGAGGGATCTCAGGACGCCCAGACCGAGCAGGTGACAGGGTTGCCGTTTATTCAGGTGCTCCCTGATCGTGTGCGTCTGACCCAGCTCGGTTTGAACGTCGATGATGTCCAGACCGTCGTATCGACCGCGATCGGCGGCGCGGAGGCTGGTCAGATCTTCGAAGGCGACAGGCGTTTCGATATCGTCGTCAGGTTACCCGAGGAGATGCGCCAGGATCGGCAGGTTCTCGAACGTCTTCCCATCGCTCTCCCAGGTGGTGGATCGGTCCCGTTGACGGAAGTCGCGACGATCGAGAACGTTCAGGGCCCAAATCAGATCAGTCGCGAATCCGGTAAGCGTCGAGCTGTCGTCACCAGCAACGTGCGGGGCAGAGACCTCGGGTCCTTCATCGCCGAGGCTCAGCAACGGATCGACGCAGAAGTCGATCTGCCCGAGGGCTATTGGATCGACTATGGCGGAACCTTCGAACAGCTGGAGTCCGCCAGTGCGCGGCTGCAGGTCGTCGTCCCGATCGCGCTGCTGCTGATCTTCGGCTTGTTGGTCGCTCTGTTCCGCTCGGTGAAGGACGCTCTGGTCGTCTTCTCGGGAGTGCCGCTGGCCCTGACCGGAGGTGTCGCTGCGCTCATGCTGAGAGGGATTCCATTCTCGATCTCGGCAGGCGTCGGCTTCATCGCCTTGTCGGGCATTGCGGTGCTGAATGGCGTGGTGATGCTGACCTTCATTCGCCAACTAATGGATGAGGGTAGGCCGCTCGACATTGCAATCAAGGAGGGCGCCATGGCCCGGCTGAGGCCTGTCCTCATGACGGCCTTGGTCGCCAGTCTCGGGTTCGTCCCGATGGCCCTGAATGTCGGACTCGGTTCGGAGGTGCAGCGGCCGCTCGCGACGGTGGTGATCGGCGGCATCGTATCGGCGACGGCCCTGACGTTGCTCGTCCTACCTGCCCTTTACCGGGCGGTCCGTGGCGAACGAGCGGAGGTGTCAACCGCCGACGACACCGAAACACCCCCCAGTATTCAAACTGCAGGCTGAAGACGGTCGGGCCGTCCGCGTGGAGCGATCCCGCAGGCGGTCCTCCCCTGCAATCGGAGAAATAGATGATGCAACTGACGAAGAAACTTCCGGCTCAGACACTGACGCGCCTGTTCGCGCTGTTGGCTGTTCTGCTGATATTCCTCGCTTCCGGAGCCGAGGCCTGGGCCCACAATGTCGCAGAAGGCGACAAGGGCTATATCCAGGAAAGCAGCGGCACGCTGATCCTGCCCTTCATCTACCTGGGCGCCAAGCACATGGTTACCGGCTACGATCACCTTCTTTTCCTCTTCGGTGTAATCTTCTTCCTCTACAGGCTGAAGGACGTCGGAATCTATGTGACGCTTTTCGCGATCGGCCATTCCACCACTCTGTTGTTCGGCGTCCTGACCGGTATTTCTGCCAACGCCTATCTCATCGATGCCATCATCGGCCTGTCCGTGGTCTACAAGGCGATGGACAACCTTGGAGCCTTCCAGCGCTGGTTCGGTTTCCAACCCAGCACCAAGGCGGCGACCCTCGTCTTCGGGTTCTTCCATGGCTTCGGTCTGGCCACGAAGATCATCGAGTTCGATATCGCGGAAGACGGTCTCGTTCCCAATCTTCTCGCATTCAACGTGGGAGTGGAGATCGGGCAGCTTCTCGCACTCGGCATGATCCTTATCCTGATGGGATTCTGGCGCCGGACGGGAAGCTTCATGCGCCACGCCTTCGCAGCCAACACCGTTCTCATGGCCGCCGGCTTCATGCTCGTCGGTTACCAGCTCGTCGGCTTTGCCGTCGCCTGAATTCTTGCATTCTGGAGTATAAGATATGTTCAATTCCCAACGTCCCTCGTCCAATGATCTACCGACCACCCGGCAGTTGCTGAAGGCCACGGGTATCGCTGTCGTCGCGGCGGGCACGCTTCTCGTGACTGTGGTGCTCCCGTCTGAATACGCGATCGATCCGACCGGAGTAGGTCGGGTCCTCGGCTTTGCTGAAATGGGCGAAATCAAGCAGCAGCTTGCTGCGGAAGCGGCGGCCGATGAGCAGAACGCTGCGGTCGCGGAGGTCCGCTCGATAGCCGTTGCGCCGGACTCCGAAGGAGAGGCGGAGGGTCGTCAGGATATCACCGAGTTGACACTTGCTCCTGGCGAGGGGGCAGAAGTCAAGGCGGTAATGTCCGATGGCGCTTCTCTGCGGTATGAATGGTCTGTCGCAGGTGGACACGTCAACTACGACACGCACGCCGACGCACCGGGCGTTTCCTACCACGGCTATGATAAGGGTCGGGAGTCGACGGGTGAGTCCGGGACGCTTGTCGCCGCGTTCGATGGCAGCCATGGTTGGTTCTGGCGTAATCGATCGGGGGGAACGGTCACCGTCACTCTTAGGACGGAAGGCGCCTATGCCGAGATCAAGCGCGTCGTGTGATCATCCCGAACTGGGTCGCGACGGGCCTTGACCTGGCTTGGCTTGGATACGGAGGACTGTTCGCGGCCGCGTTCGTCGCCGCGACGGTCCTTCCGGCCCAGTCGGAGGTCGTGTTGGCCACCATGCTGATGTCCGGACGCTATGAACCCTCTGTGCTTCTCCTGACCGCGACCTCGGGAAACGTCTTGGGTTCGGTGCTCAATTGGTATTTGGGGCGCAATCTCGCGCGGTTCAGGAACGCAGCGTGGTTCCCGTTTTCCTCTGCATCTATGGACAAGGCGGAAGCGCGCTTCTCTCGATACGGCCATTGGGTTCTGCTTTTTTCCTGGGTTCCCGTGATCGGCGATCCGCTGACATTGGTCGCCGGAGTCATGCGAGTCCGTTTTCTCATCTTCGTGGTCATCGTGATTGTCGCCAAGTTCATGAGATATGCTGTTCTCGCGGCATCGATTCTGGGTTGGGCGCTGTAGGCCCGTGGAGAATTCGAAATGTTGAGTGTTCTGACCAATAGAACCTATCGGCACCTGCTCGCGGCGCAGGTCATCGCGCTGGTGGGGACGGGCCTCGCGACGGTTGCGTTGGGTCTTCTGGCCTACGAGATTGCCGGAACGGATGCGGGCGCGGTGCTCGGCACGGCGCTGGCGATCAAGATGGTCGCTTACATCGGGATCGCACCGGTCGTCGGTGCCTATGCCGATCGCTTGCCGCGTAAGACCCTATTGGTAGCGATGGATGTGGTCCGCGCTGTCGTCGCGATGGCGCTGCCTTTTGTCGATGCGGTATGGCAGATCTACCTGCTGATCTTCTTGCTTCAGTCGGCCTCGGCGGCATTCACACCGACCTTCCAGGCGACCATCCCGGACATCCTCCCGGACGAGGAGGAATATACAACTGCGCTGTCGCTCTCGCGTCTCGCCTACGATCTGGAAAGCCTGCTCAGCCCGATCCTCGCCGCCGCTCTGCTGACGGTGATCAACTTCCATTGGCTGTTCGCGGGCACCTCGGTCGGCTTCGTGATTTCCGCCATGCTCGTCGTCACCTCCGCTCTGCCGCATCGCGAGGCAGCGAAGAAGATTGTCGAGAGCGTTTGGCGCAAGACCACGCGTGGCGCGCGGATTTACCTCAGAACACCGCGTTTGGTCGGACTATTGGCAGTGACGCTGGCAGCTGCGGCTGGGAGCGCCATGGTGATCGTGAACACCGTGGTCATCGTGAAAGGCATGGGCCGCTCACAAGAGGACGTCGCACTCGCGCTCGCAGCCTATGGAGGAGGGTCGATGCTGGCAGCGCTGATCCTCCCTCGGGTTCTGCGCTCGATCTCCGACCGCTCGGTGATGATCGCAGGTGCGTTCTTGCTAACCGCCACGCTGTCGGTCTTCGCGATGATGACGCTGGGAACCGCCGGGTTGATCGCCTGGCCGTTCCTCCTAGGCGGCTGGTTGGTCTTGGGCGTGACGTATTCGCTCAGTGTAACGCCTGGCGGCAGGCTGTTGCGTCGCTCTTCGAACGAAGGGGACAGGCCGGCGCTGTTCGCGGCGCAATTCGCCCTCAGCCATGTTTGCTGGCTTCTCGCTTATCCGGTGGCTGGGCAGATCGGCGCGAACTCGGGTATGGGCGTTGCTTTCTTGGCGCTGGCAGCGATTGCGGCGATCGGCGCAATCTCGGCGTTGTGGCGCTGGCCCGAGCTTGATCCCGAAGAAATCGCTCATGAACACCCTGAACTTCCGTCCGATCATCCGCATTTGTCGCGGCAGTTCCCGGGTGAGCATAGGCATGCTTTTGTGATTGACGAGTTGCACGGACGTTGGCCCGGCCGCCCTTGAGGAGGATGCCAGCTATTTGGCAGCTTCGGACAGGAAAGTCGCGAGCCTCTCCACGGCCCCTCGTTCGGCTCGGTAGGTGACTGAGCGCCCTTCCTTCGTCGAAGAGACGAGGCCTGCGTTTCGCAATACCGACAGGTGGACCGAAGTGTTGTTGGGCATGGTGTCCGTCTGCTCTGCAACCTCGCTGGACGTGATGCCGTTCGCCGCTCGCGCTATGGCCAGGAATATCTCCAGCCGGGTTGGCTGGGCCAAGGCACTGAGTTTCGCGACGGCATCCATCTTTTCCATTCTCCTGCAGATAGCGTCAGCGATCCCTACCGACAAGTTAATTCAATACTTCATTACCTATTGAAGTATTTTCTGTTCATGCTATGTGCCGTCTCACGAGGCGCTGGTAGGTCCGGCGCGGAACGTGGGAGCGGTGCGATGAGCGATACCGCAGAATTCGAAATCGACCCTTATTTCGAGCAGGCCCCGGTGGATTGGGCGCTCGATCCTCTCGAGGACGGGAGTGGAGGCATGTTGGCTGTTCACCGTGTCGCGCTCGTCCGGATCGCATGCGTGGCTGCAGAGACCGGGGCGCGAATGCAGCGGGACGGCTTGGCGGAGGATCCGGTCGGCTGGATGGTCTCGCCGCTCGAGCTCTTCGAAGGCCGCGCGCCGATCGAAGCCTGCATGGAGCGCAGCGCCTGCTCAAAGGCGATCCTCCTTCACGGCCTGGGTCTGGGCCTCGATGCGGATCCATCAGTCATCGATCGATTGCTCTTCGACCATTCCGCAACCTTGGAGACCGGACGTGGCTGAACCGGCGCAGTCTGACATCCGCCAGCTCCGCCGTGTCGATCTTCATGTAGGTGAAACAGGCTTCGGGGATCCGGACGATCCCCAACGTGTCGCGGCCGTTCTGGATGTGGAGACCACCGGGCTCGACCCTGAAAGCGACAGGGTCATCGAACTGGCGGTGCGACGCTTCAGGTATGATCCCGGCGGACATATCACCGAGATCGGCCGGGCGTGGTGCTGGCGCGAGGATCCCGGCGTCCCGCTGCCCGAAGATGTGATCCGGATCACCGGCATCACGGATCAGGACCTCATTGGACGGCGGATCGACGACCGGGTCGCGACCGATATCATATCGTCCGCCGATGTCGTCATCGCTCACAACGCCGCGTTCGATCGTCCTATGGTGGAGAAGCGCCTCACCGACCTGCCGACTAAGCAGTGGGCTTGCTCTTGTGTGGAGATCGACTGGGCGGCGGCTGGTTTCGAAGGCAGGTCGCTCGGCTGGCTCTGTGCACAAGCCGGGTGGTTCTACGATGCGCACCGGGCTCAGGGGGATGTCGACGCGCTCATCCAGCTTCTGCGGCACGAGCGGACCGACGGTCGTCCGCTGCTCTACGAGCTCGATGGCAGCTCTTCATGCGATAGTTTCGTTATCGAAGCGGTCGGCTCGGCCTTCTCGACCAAGGATGCTCTGCGGATGCGCGGCTACCGCTGGGATCCGAAGGCGCAGGTCTGGTGGCGTGAGGTCATGGAGTTCCGCCTTCTTGAGGAACAAGCGTGGTTGGCCAGCGAGGTCTACGCGAGCGGAAAGGGCGCCCGAGCCCTTGGCCCCAGGCTGACGCGCCGAAACGCATACAACCGCTATCGCCTCGATAGTCCGGATTGATCGATGCCCAGAAAAACCAGTTCAGGAGGACCAAACATGCCAAGGAAGCCGAACCAGCGAAAGGTTGCCGACAAGCAGATCGCGAAAGCGACGGTGCCGGATGGCCTGATGAACGCCGCACCGGTTCCCTACCAGGTGGCGGACACCAGCATCACGGCCCTGCAGGTGTATCACAATCCCGATCGCCGACCGTCGGGCGACGGTCCCTGGAACAACGAGGCAGACAAGGTCTCCTGGATCGACAACGAGACCGGCCTCGGCTGCATCATGCTTCGCCAGAAGAACGGGACGATCTCTGGCTATGTGGGGGTTAGCCCGGAGCATCCGCTCTTCGGCTACGAGGCGGACGCCGTGCCGGTTGGCGTTTCCAACACGGTCCACGGCGGCGTGACCTACGGCAAGGCCTGCGAGGTCAACCGGTTCGAACGGCAAGCCCACGGTAAGCCGCGTCAGGAACGCTACACAGTTTGCCACACGACATTGGTCAGGACGGTGCAGGACTATCGCACGGTGCAGACCACCGAGGACGAGTTTCACGAAGAACTGTGGTGGCTGGGTTTCGATACCGATCATCCGGGCGACCTCGTTCCGGGCGGTCGATACGGTGAAGGTCGCAAGGGAGACGTCTATCGCGATCAATCTTTCGTCTACGCGAACTGCATCGATCTGGCGCGCAAGTTGAAGTCGCTGATCGAGAAGGGTTCGGACAGGGCTACGCCGACCAGTGCGCCGCTCGGCCTTCCGGCTCCCACCGAACGCCACGGTGAGTGATGGTCAGCTCGTTTCACCCTTTCGGTGCCGGTAAGGAACGCTACGGCGATGATCGGCATCCCGATCTACCCTGGGGATACTGGATGGTTTCGAGCGGATCCGTTCCGGGAGAACCGCCCCTAATCGATGAGGACGGCCGTGAATGGGGATCGGTGCGCGAAGCATTCTGGATCGATCGCCTCGGTCTGCCCGCCATCCATTCCGGGTGGATGAACGGGATCATGGAATTCATGGCGAGCTACCTCGCAATTGCCGACGGGCGCTTCGTTCCGCCGGAGGAGCGGGTCCGGGACATTTTCCTAGGTGATGGTCACCTCGATCAGTTTTTCAGAGCCTACCTGCTGGCTGCTGGGCTGGTGAACGACACGGACGGAAGGCCGACGCCTGAAGGGCGCTCTGTGCTGCTGATGCTCATTGCTACGCGAACGCGAGAGGATGCCGCGGAGGATGTAGGCCTCGACTGGATCTTGGCGAACCGGACGGCCGCGGGTCATGTCGAACGCATCGCTGCTGCCGAGCAGATTGAAAGGCGGGAGCGCGTCGCTGCCCGCATGGCGCATCGTTTCGCTACCGATACGATCGGCGGCGATCCGGTAGTGAAGCTGATCGGATTGCGGATCACCCGCGAGATTCCTGTGCGCAGCACCCTTTGGACGATGACCTGGCCCGATGGCGACCGTCTTGCGCGTGATCGTTTCTATCTGTGGCTTCTCGAGCGCATCGATCGCTGGGATGACTGGAGCGAAATGGTCACGCGTGACGGCGCGCGCGCCCTGACCGAACATTTTATGAAGCTGGCGTTCTGTGACCGAACGCCCAGCAACCTCGGCTCAAGTGACACCGGAAACTGACGTCTTCGGGGCTAGATCGAAATCTGAGCAGTCTTTGCGCGAAATCCGCAGAGAAGTGGAGGCCCGAGCCGGAATCGAACCGGCGTGCAAGGATTTGCAGTCCTCTGCGTAACCACTCCGCCATCGGGCCTCGCCCGGCCTCTCGGCACGGGAAGCGGCGCACTAGCGATTCTCGCACCCAAAGGCAATCACCACATGACACCTTACGTAACGTCAGTCTTTACGCGTGGCCGGTTAGCGGCAATGTGATCGACCATGAGCATTGCCAATCTTCTCGATCCGATCACGGCCCAAGGCGGGCAAACACGCTTTTCCGGTCTCGACCAGTGGATGCAGGGCCGGACGCTTTATGGCGGTGCATCGGCGCTTGTCGCCTATACTGCAGCCACCCGCGCCTTTCCCGATCTGCCACCCCTTCGCGCCGCACAGGTCGCCTTCGTGGCGCCGACCGGATCAGATATCGAGGTCAGACGCGAAATCGTGCGGCAGGGGCGCAATGTGACGCAGGTGCGCAGCGAACTGTGGTGCGAAGGCCAGTGTGCGCTGAGCGCTTTCTGGCTGTTTGGCACCCTGCGCGAGGCGAATGCAGTCCATCCCGCTGCACCGATCGAGGAATGGCCCGGGCCGCCCGAAGATGCGGAGGATGCCATGAATGGGAAGGGGCCGGCCTTCATCACCAATAATTTCGAGATTCGCCGCGCGCAGGATGTGCGGGGCCCGGGCGCGCCGATCGTGCGGCGGTGGGCGCGCCTGACCGATCGCGACGCGCTCGATCCGATATCGCAGCTCATTCTGATGGGCGATGTGCTTCCGCCAGGCGCGATGCGAGTCATGAAACGACAAGGTCCGCTCAGTTCGATCAACTGGTCATTCAACCTGCTCGACACCGAACCGACCACACGCGATGGCTGGTTCCTGTCGGAAAATGCCAGCCAGCACGCCGATCACGGCTATTCTTCCGAGCGGCTTCGCCTCTGGAATGCCGACGGCCATCAAGTGCTGGACGGTATGCAGAGCGCCGCGATCTTCGGCTAGGTGCAGGAGACCGAGCGGGCGCCGAGCCCTCTCTGTTGCGGCTAGAGACAGATTTCCCGCTCCAGCGCGATAGCCCTGCGAAATGCCGCGTCATGGCTGACGCACAGAATGGCTCCGTCATAATCGCGCAAGGCCATTTCGAGCAGTTCGATCGCGTCGATACCAAGGTGGTTGGTCGGTTCGTCGAGGATCAGCAATTGCGGCGGATCCGGCCGCGCGAACAGACAGGCCAGAGCCAGCCGTACCTTCTCCCCGCCGGACAGCGCACCTGCCAGTCGGTCGGCCCAGTGGCCCCGAAAGCCGAACCGGGCCAGCGCAGCATGCGCCTCCTGCCGATCCAGCGCCGGGTTGTGCCGTCGCATCGCGGCAATCAGCGTTTCATCATCACCCAGCAATGCCAGGTGCTGGTCGAGCACGGCGATACGATCCCGGTCCGCTTCGATCTGCCCGGTGGCGGGTTCGGCGGCACCGGTCAGCAGGCGGATGAGGCTGGTCTTTCCGGATCCGTTCGCCCCGACGAGCGCGATACGCTCGGGGCCGCGGATATGGATGTCGAGCGGGCCGAACAGGCGGCGCGGGCCGAAATCGCATGCCACACCCGAAGCATCGACGAGCACATGGCGCGAGGACAGCCCGCAGGAGCCAAGCTCGATATGCACGGGCACCACGCGCTCGACCCGCGATTGCGCATCGCGCAGCGCCTCCTGCGTTGTGCGGGCCAAATCCTCCCCGAGAGCCAGCGTGCGGGCGCCAGTCTTTTCCGCCCGCTGCTGCTGGGCATGGAGATGCATTTTGGGTTCCGCTTTGCGCGAGGCGACGGCGCGGCCGCGCTTGTCGCGCCGAGCCTGCTTTTCCAGTTCACGCTGCTGGGTGCGCTGCGCCGCCTTGTGATCCGCCTTTGCCGTCTCGAGCGCGTCGATCGCACGAGCGCGCTCCGCATCGCGATAATCGCGAAATGCCGACCAGGCACCGCCGAACACCGTGGCCCCGGTCGTGGACAGGTCGACGATGCGGTTGACGTTTTCCAGCAGTTCGCGGTCGTGACTGGCGCACAGGATCGCCCCATGCCACCCCGTCAACAGCTGGATAATGGCATTGCGCCCGTCGCGGTCGAGATTGTTGGTCGGTTCGTCGAGGAGCAGGATAGCGGGTTCGGGAAGCAGCAGCGCGGCCAGCTTCAACCGCATCCGCTCTCCCCCGCTGAAACTCGCATAGGGGCGGGTCCAGTCGACTGCGGGGAGATCGACCAACGCCAGCACCGCCTCCAGTCGTGCCGACAGTGTCCATTCGGCATGATCGAGATCGTCGTCGCGCGGCCTGCCCTCCTCTATCCGCCGCAGCCGTGCCAGGTCTTCCGCAGCACCCAGCACATCTGCGACGATACGATCCCCTGCAATGCTTTCCTGCCGCAGAAAGCCTACGGCGCCATTGCATAGGATGGAGCCGGAGTATGATCCGTCACCCGCGATCGCGCGCAGCAACGTGGTCTTGCCCGACCCGTTCCTGCCGAACAGACCGACGGCTTCGCGACCGACGGACAGCGATAGGGCTGGGAAAAGCGGAGTACCGTCGGAAGTCGCGACGGACACGGAATCGAGAACGAGATTGGGCATGGATCACCGGAGCAAGCAATTGTCGGAAAGGACGAATTTTCGCTCAGATGTTCATCGATGCCTTGCTCCTGTCAGTTCGGCCATACCGGGCCGCACTCGCAATTTGGCGACGGATGTCGCAAAGTGCAAGCGGCCAGCGCCTCAGTCGGCGAAGCGCGGCGGGCGCTTTTCCATTTCCGCCATGACCGCTTCGACCTGATTGGGCGTGCGCATGATGCCATCCTGTTCGCGGCTTTCTGCCAGAAGGATGGCATCTTCGCCTTCTTCCTGCATAACCTTGAACAGTCGCTTGGAGCCGCGGATGGCATCGGGGTTCTTGTTGGCGATGGCTTCTGCCAGCACGGTGGCCTTGGCCAGAGGATCGTCGTCGATCATGGTGGCGAAGCCCAGGCCGAGAGCCTCTTCGCCAGAGAATTCCCGGTTGGTATAGGTCAACTCGCGGAGGGTGTCGTCACGCACCAGGCCGCGCCACAGGGCATAGCCGCCCATGTCGGGGACGAGGCCCCATTTCATTTCCATAACCGCCATGCGCGTTGCCGGATGGACCACGCGGATGTCGGCGCCGCTGGCGATCTGGAGGCCGCCGCCGAAGCAGACGCCGTGGACGGCGGCGATGACGGGGACGGGGCATTTGCGCCAGGTCATGGCGGCTTCCTGCGCACGGTTGGCATTGCCGTGCGTGCGATCGACGAGCTTTGCCTGCGGGTTCGAGCCGCCGGCCGCCATGCTGGACAGATCGAGCCCGGCGCAGAAGGCGCGGCCTTCGCCCGATAGGACTGCCACCCGCAAACCCTTCATTTCGCGCAGGGCCTGGCCTGCTTCCAGCACGGCTTCGAACTGCGCGCCATCAAGCGCATTCATCTTGTCGCCGCGCGTGAAGCGGACCTGTGCCACGCCATTATCGGCGAGATCGATCGAAACGCGATCCTGGAAATTCATGCCTAAATCCTCTCTCCCGGCGCCGACGGTTCGCCGCCTACATGTCAATCATACGTTTGATCAGCCGTGTTCGGCGAGGAAACGCTTCACGTTTCGGGCAGCCTGTCTGATGCGCTGTTCGTTTTCGACCATGGCGATGCGTACGAAGCCTTCGCCTTCTTCGCCATAACCCACACCTGCCGCGACCGCGACGCCGGCATGTTCGAGCAACTGCTTGGAAAACTCCAGGCTGCCGACATTATGGAAGGCTTCCGGAATCGGCGCCCAGGCAAACATGCTGGCGGGCGGCGAGGGAATGTCCCATCCGGCGCGGCCGAAGCTTTCGACCATCACATCGCGGCGATGCTGATAGCGCGCCCGGTTTTCTTCCACCACGTCCTGCGGCCCGTTGAGCGCGGCACAGGCGGCCGCCTGGATCGGAGTGAAGGCCCCGTAATCGAGATAGCTTTTCACCCGCGTCAGCGCCGAGATCAGTTCCTGGTTGCCGACCGCGAAACCCATCCGCCAGCCGGCCATGGAATAGGTCTTGGACATGGAGGTGAATTCGACTGCCACATCCTTGGCGCCGGGCACCTCGAGGATCGAGCGGGTGGGCTTTCCGTCGTAATAGAGTTCGGAATAGGCGAGGTCCGAGAGGACCCAGACCTTGTTCTCTTTCGCCCAGGCGACCAGCCTTTCGTAGAACGCGAGATCGACCGTTTCCGCCGTGGGATTGCTGGGATAGTTCACCACCAGCACCGTCGGGCGCGGGACGGTATAGGCCATCGCGTTGTCGAGCGCCTTCCAGTAATGTTCGTCCGGCGTGGTCGGCACGCTGCGGATGGTGGCCCCGGCAATGATGAAGCCGAAGGTATGGATCGGATAGCTGGGGCTTGGCGCCAGCACCACATCGCCCGGCGCGGTGATGGCAGTGGCCATGGACGACAGGCCTTCCTTCGATCCCATCGTCACCACGACTTCGCGTTCGGGATCGAGATCGACGTTGAAACGGCGGCCGTAATAATTCGCCTGAGCCTTGCGCAGGCCCGGTATGCCTTTCGACTGGGAGTAGCCGTGCGCGCTGGGCTTGGCCGCGACTTCGCACAATTTGTCGATCACATGCTGCGGCGGCGGGCGGTCCGGATTGCCCATGCCGAGATCGATAATATCCTTGCCCGAGCGCCGCGCCGCATGCCGCATCGCGTTCACTTCGGCGATGACATAAGGTGGCAGGCGCTTGATGCGGTAGAATTCGTCGGACATTCGAGCTCTTTCGGGCGTTGGTTGAGTCACACTGATTACCTATTCACCATGCAGGTGCAAACGCCGCAGGTGCAAGCAGACGCGTAATATCCTATTGCTGCCCAAACAGGCGCTTGAAACGCCAGAGGAGCGAGAATGACCGACGACGGCCCCGATCCCTTCACCAACATGTTCGAAGCACCCGCGAAATTCGCGCGCACGATGTTCGCGCCCTTCGCCGAAGCGAGTTCCGGAACGCCGCTGAGCGCGGAAGACATGCGCGAGTGGACCGCCGTCGGCGCGAAGCTGCAGGGGATGTGGCTGGAATACCAGACCGAGCAGCTGACCAATCCTCAGGCGCTGGCCGCCTATATGGACCCGACCCGCTGGATGAAGCTGGCGCAGGACTGGTACCGCCAGATGCCGATCGCCAACCCTGCGCAGCAACAGGCGCTGATGCAGGAAGGCATGGCGATGTGGCAGCAGGTGCTGGGCCAGTACGGCCTTGGTCCGGATGGCCAGCCCGAAGCGAAGGGCGAGCCCGACCTGCCGCGTACGGACCGGCGCTTTGCCGATCCGCGCTGGCGTGCCCATCCCGCCTATGCGCTGATCCACCAGACCTATCTGTTCCTGGCCGAACGCGTGGCCGACATGGTCGACAAGATGGAGGGCCTGTCGGACGACAAGCGCGAACAGCTGCGCTTCACGACCCGCACGATCACCGAAGCGGCAAGCCCGGCGAATTTTCCGTTGCTGAACCCGGTAGTGATGGAGCGCACGCTGGAGACGCGCGGCGAGAATCTGGTGAAAGGCATGGAACATCTGCTGGCCGATCTGCGCCGGGGGCAATTGTCCCATACCGATGCCAGCGCCTTCAAGCTGGGCGAGAATATCGCGGTGACGCCCGGCAAGGTCGTTCACGAAACGCCGATGTACCAGTTGATCCAGTATTCCCCGACAACCGAAACGGTGCTGGACGTGCCGCTGGTGATCTTCCCGCCCTGGATCAACCGATTCTATATCCTGGACCTCAACGCCAAGAAAAGCTTCGTGCGCTGGGCGGTGGAACAGGGCATCACGGTGTTCATGGTCAGCTGGAAATCGGCCGATGCCAGCATGAAGAACGTGATCTGGGACGATTACGTGCGCGCCCAGATGGACGCCATCGACCACATCCGCGAGCGGCTGGACGTGAAGAACGTGCACGCCATCGGATATTGCGTATCCGGCACCACGCTGGCGGCGACGCTGGCACTGCTGCATCGCCGCGGCGAGCAGGACAAGGTGAAGAGCGCGACGTTCTTCACCGCACAGGTCGATTTCGAAAAGGCGGGCGAACTGCTGAATTTCGTCGACGACAACCAGCTGGGCATGGTCAAGGCGATGAGCGCCGACGGCTATCTGGACGGTCGTTATATGGCTGCGACCTTCAACATGCTGCGCGGCACCGATCTGATCTGGAATTACGTGGTCAGCAATTACCTGCTGGGCGAGGATTACCCCGCCTTCGACCTGCTGCACTGGAACGGCGATGTGACCAATCTGCCCGCCAAATGGCATCAGCAATATCTGACCGACCTATACCGCGACAACAAGCTGGTCGAAGCGGACGCGCTGAGCGTGGACGGCACGCCGGTCGATATCGGGCTGGTGAAAACACCGACCTATGTCCAGGCCGGCAAGGAAGACCATATCGCCCCTGCCGAGAGCGTCTGGCGGATCAACGATCATTTCAGCGGGCCGCTGAAGTTCGTCCTGGCAGGGTCGGGCCATATCGCGGGCGTGGTCAATCCGCCCGATGCAAAGAAATACCAGTACTGGACCAATGACGGATCGCCCCGCACGCTGGCAGAGTTCCGCGAGGGCGCCGAAGAACATCCCGGAAGCTGGTGGCCCGACTGGATCGACTGGCTGCGCCAGCAGGACGATGCGACCGTACCCGCAAAGGGCAAGCGCAAGCCCGGCGGCAAAGGCGACACGGTCATCGAAGATGCGCCGGGACGCTATGTTTCGGCACGCTAAGTAGCGGACGCCAATAGATTTTCCGGATTATTGTGCACTGCACAAAAAATCCTTGACTTCGCGGGTGCAATGCCTATTTTGTGCAGTGCAACAAAGCGAGGTCTCCCATGGCTGATAGCCAGAGTAAAATCGATGCGGCCGCTGAAAAGGCATTTGCCGACGCCGCCGAGAAAAAGACCGTGGATACGGCCAAGCAGCCGGTAGACGCCAAGGCAGTCGAAAAGGCTGTCGATGCTGGAGCTTCCGCTCCGGTCAAGGCCGATGCCGTCGCCAAGGCCGTTGCTGCCGAGCCCGCCCCCAAGGCGAAGGCATCTGCAGGAAAGACCAAGCCGAAGAAGGCACTTGCAAAGAAGAAGAAGGCCGCACCGAAAACCGCTGCTGCCAAGACTACACCGGCGTCCTCGACCAAGGGCGCTCCTGCCAAGGCGACACCCGCCAAGCGCAGTTCGATTTCCCAGTTGAAGGATACGATCATGGCCACTGCCAACAAGACCACCAATATCGAATATACCGCCAAGGCGAAAGAAATGGCTGCCGACATGCAGACCCGCGCCAAGGCCGCTTATGAAAAGGGCACCGAAATGACCAAGGACGCCGTCGAGTTCCAGAAGGGCAACATCGAAGCGCTGGTCGAATCGGGCAAGATCCTGGCCGCCGGCATGCAGGACATGGGCCGCACCTATATGGACGAAGCCAAGTCGGCTGCCGAAACCGTCCAGGGCGACGTAAAGAAGTTCGCTGCGATCAAATCGCCGACCGAACTGTTCCAGCTGCAGGGCGAAATCGCCCGCCGCAATTTCGACGCCATGGTTTCGACCACGTCGAAGAACACGGAAGCCATGCTGAAGCTGGCCAACGAAGCCTTCGCACCGGTTTCGAACCGCATGAGCCTGGCCGTCGACAAGGTTTCGAAGGCCGCCTGAGCGCGTTCGACCGAATTCAATTCCGCCGGGCCCTCTCTCCTCTCTCCCAAAGCCCGGCGAATTGGACACCGTGGGCCGGATGGTTTCGAACCATCCGGCCCATTTTTTGTCGTTTACGCCGCGCAGCCGTGCTTTCTTATCCTGCAAATGGCTTTGCTGGCCGCTGACGCCTTGCGATTTGGCAAACCGATACGATAATGGGTCACGTAATGTTTTATTCCCCGCCCCGCCTGCCTGTCCGCGCCGCCGGAAACGACGACGAATCGCGTGACGGCGAAGGCCAGCTGGGTATTGCCACGAAGACCCGGGCCAAGCCCAAGAAGCCGAGCCAGTACAAGGTTTTGCTGCTGAACGACGATTACACGCCGATGGAATTCGTCGTCATCGTGCTGAAGCGGTTCTTCAAGATGGACATGGAAGAAGCGACCCGGGTAATGCTGCATGTTCACCAGAAGGGCGTGGGCGTATGCGGGATCTTTCCGTACGAGGTGGCCGAGACCAAGGTCCATCAGGTGATGGATTTCGCGCGGCAGAACCAGCACCCGCTGCAATGCACGCTCGAAAAGGCCTGAATGCCTGCCACGCCCACGAAGGGCATGACCTGCGCTCAAAAGCGCGCTAGGGCCGTGGTCCAAGACAACTGATCCGGCGAAATCTTGCTCAAGTTCCTGCCCAGCATCGACCGTTACATCTTCAGGCTCGTCATCGTGCCGATGCTGTCGGTCTTCGCCATCGCGGCATCGCTGCTGGTGCTCGACAAGATGCTGCGGCTGTTCGATTTCGTCGCGGTCGAAGGCGGCCCTGTCGGCGTCGTATTCAAGATGCTGATCGCGCTGGTGCCCGAATATGCCAGCCTTGCCATTCCGCTGGGACTGCTACTGGGCGTATTGCTCGCCTTCCGCAAGCTGGCGACCAGCAGCGAACTCGACGTGTTTCGTGCCGTCGGCCTCGGCTATGGGCGTTTGCTGCGCGTGCCGTTTGCCATCACGGCCGTGCTGATGATCGTCAATGTGGCGCTGGTGTTCTTCATCCAGCCGGTCAGCCGTTATTATTACGAGCAGATGGAATACGAACTGCGATCGGGTGCGCTGGGCGCATCGATCAAGGTGGGCGAATTCACCACGCTGGCCGACCGGATGGCGCTGCGGATCGACGGCAGCGAAGACGACGGCCGCCGGCTGCAGGGCATTTTCGCCCGCGTGGCGAATGACAAGAACCAGGTGCTGTCGATTTCCGCCAAGGAAGGCGCATTTCTGGCAACGTCCGACAATCCCGACACGATCATCCTGCGCCTGACCAATGGCACGATCGTGCAGGAGACCGGCAGCCAGACGCCGCGCGTCCTTACCTTTACCCGGCACGATCTGCCGATCGACCTGCCCACGGTCGACCAGTTCCGCGCCCGCGGCGATGCCGAACGCGAATATATCCTGCCCGAACTGCTGCGGATCGGGTGGAATTCATCGCTGCCGGAAGGGCAGCGCGACGCCAGCCAGGCAAGCTTCAACTTCCGGCTGGTGGAAGTGGTGATGATGGCACTGATGCCGCTATTGGCGGTGGCGCTGGGCGTACCGCCCAAGCGATCGACCAGCGCGCTGGGCGTTTTCCTCTCCATCGTGATGGTGGTCGCCTATCACAAGGTGAACCAGTACGGCGAAGATGTCGCCGCGCTGGGCCGGGTCGATCCGATCCTGGCATTGTGGGGGCCATTCTTCCTGTTCGCGGCACTGATCATATGGATGTACTGGCGGGTCGCGCATGTGCCCGGCGGGCAGGCCATCGGTGCGCTGGAAATCTGGTTCGAGAAGATGACCAAGCGGATCGGCAGGCTGTTCCGTCGCCGTTCGGTCAAGATCGATCTGGCTGCGGCCGAATAACGGGATCCGATGCAACTCGACTTCTTCCCCTCGCGCACGCTGACCGTCTATCTGGCAAAGCTCTTCACCGTACGCATCGCGGCGATGCTGTTCGTGCTGGTGCTGGTGCTGCTGATGCTGGACCTGCTGTCGAAGAGCGGCGAAATCCTCGCAGTACCGGGTAACGGGCAAGGCGAATTGCTGACCTATGCGGGATTGCGCGTGCCGCAGCTTATTTCGCGCTTCCTGCCCTATTCCGTGCTGCTGGCGACGCTGATCACACTGGTGACGCTGAACCAGAACAGCGAGGTGATCGCGATGAAGGCGGCCGGCCTGTCGGCGCATCAGGTGCTGGCGCCGCTGTTGCTGACGGCAGGCATCGTGTCGGTGGCGACCTTCGTCTTCAACGAACAGATCGTGACGAAATCGACCCAGACGCTGAAGGCGTGGGAGGCGGTCGAATACGGGCCGATCCCGACGGAAAGCGGNGTGAAGACCAACGTCTATCTNACCGATGGCGACAATATCCTGACCGCCGCCTATGTCGCCGGATCGGGCGAGGCGATCGCCATGCGCAAGGTGACCTGGTACCGGCGCAATCCCGACGGAATGATCGTGGAACAGATCGATGCNGACCGGGCNCGCTATGCCGGGCCGGGATGGCGGCTCGAAGGGGGNCTGACCCGNTTCAANGTCCAGAANGCNGTNACCGACGATCCGGCCAGNGTCGTGGTGGGCGAAGGNNTGNTGCCCGAACAGATCGACCTGGCGAAGATCGACCCCGATGGCGAACCCTTCTGGACGCTGGGAAGCTCGATCGCGGAATTCGAACGCGCCGGGCGCCGCACATCCGAACTGCGCGCGAAATGGTGGCACAAGATTTCCGGGCCGCTCTCGGCTTTCCTCATGCCGCTGCTGGGCGCTGTCGCCGCTTTCGGGCTGGCGCGGTCGGGCCAGCTGTTCGTGCGCGCGGTGATCGGGATGGCGCTGGGCTTTGCCTATTTCGTGGTCGACAACGCAGCGCTGGCCATGGGCAGTTTTGGCGGCTATCCGCCCTTCCTTGCAGCCTGGTCGCCGTTCCTGCTGTTCCTGCTGATCGGCGAAACCGTGCTTATCCGCACGGAGGAATAGGCCGGGAAAAAGTTTGGTTTACCCTGTCGATGGCAGGGTGAAATGCGAAGGCCGTTCCCACCCACCGAGGGGAGCGGCCTTTTTGCTGCGCAGCGCGCCGTCAGCCGCGCGGACGCATGGTGTTGCGCGCGATCCGTGCGACCAGCACGCCCATCCCGGCATGGTTCGCACCATGATAGCTCGAAGTATTCTCCAGCTCCGCCACCAGCCGGCGGTGCGCTTCGGGAAGGGAGTGATAGGGCATCGAGGGCATGAGGTGGTGCAGCGCATGATAGCGCAGGCCCACGGGGGCCCACAGTTCGGCGATGCGCCCGGGCGGCGGCACGTTGACGCTGTCGAGGAACTGCGCGGTGACAGTCATCGCGTCGCCTTCGTTCTCCCACAGATGCGCGACCAGCGTGCGCAGCTGGTTGAGCACGGCAACCACGGAGAAAATGGCCAGGGCCACCAGCAAGGGCTTCCAGCCGAAAGCAAAGATGCTGCCGATCAGCACCCAGCTCCACAGCATGCCGCCCAGCTCGAGCCAGAACACCCGCCGCGGCAGATCGCCTTCGGGCGGGCGGCGGCGGAATTCGGGATTGATCGCCAGCGCGCTGAAACGCTGCCACGTCAGCTGGCGCACGGGCGGAAAGAGCGCGCCCAGCGGCACCAGCACGGCGAAGCGGAACAGCAGCGCAGCAGGCGCAAGAAGCGCGACGAGCACGAAGGTTGGCAGGCTGAGCGGCTTCATCAACGCCAGCGGCAGATATTCGGGATCCGCGATGGTCCCGTATTGCGTGCGCTTGTGATGCAGCGTGTGCACCTGTTCGTACATGAAGGAAGGCGTCAGCATCGGAACACCGACAAGCGCGTTCCATGCGGTGCGGAAACCCGGCAAGGCACCGTTCCTGAAATGCGAAATTTCGTGGATGAATAACAGCGCACGATAGAGCGCGAGCACCGCCAGAACGCCCAGACCAATGGCGAGAGGCACGCTTTCGACCAGAATCGCGCCCGCCAGCAAGCCATAGCCGACCAGCGCCGATCCGATCATATCGGGCCAGTAGATGTCCGCCCGATGGTCGGAAATGTCCTTGGTCAGGTCGCGCGCGGCCCGGAGCATCGCCTTGTCATCCGGAATTTGCGCGTGCCAGCCCGATCCCGCGTCACGACGCGAGACGATATCGGCGGCCGAAATCTGTGTCTGTTGCACGTTCATTATTAAGCTTCCCGGGAGGCCTTAGCCGAAATANCGCGAGCGATACAGCACCCGCTGTCGATCATAGTGATCGCGCATCCGCGTTTCCTTGACAAAGATCAGCTAGCGCACTCAGGGCTAACGCAATCTGAACGAAGGTATTGCGCGAATGTCCGANGCAAATGTGGTGATTGAACTGGTCGAGGGCAAGGCGGGGCGGGCGGCCTTCGTCGATACCGGTCGCGACTTTGCGGCGCGTGAACCACACTGGGTCCCGCAACTGCGCTCCGAACAGCTGGAACTGGTCGATCCGGAGAAGAACCCGTTTTTCGGCCATGCCGCACACCAGCTTTTNCTGGCCCGTCGCGGCNGCAAGCCGGTAGGNCGCATTTCCGCGCATATCGACCGNCTGGCGCTCGAACTGCCGCGCGAGCAGGGATTTGGCCCGGGCGCCGGCATGTTCGGCTATTTCGACGCCGAGGACGAAANCGTCGCCCATGCNCTGCTGAANCGCGCNGANGAATGGCTNGCNAGCCAGGGCATGAACCGTGCCATCGGGCCGATATCGATGTCGATCTGGGAAGAACCGGGTCTGCTGGTCAAAGGGCAGGATCACGATCCGATGATCATGATGGGGCATCACCCGGCCATCTACCGCGAATGGATCGAAAGTGCAGGCTATTCGCGTACGAAGACGTTGCTGACATACGATCTGGACGTAACCAGCGACTTTCCGCCGCTCATCCGCCGCATCGTGCAGTCGGGGCAGCGTAACGATCGCATCACCCTGCGACCCGTCGATGTGAGCCGGTGGGACGAGGAAGTGGAAACCATCCTCGCCATCCTGAACGATGCGTGGTCCAACAACTGGGGCTTCGTGCCCTTCACCAATGCCGAGATTGCCTATGCCGGCAAAAAACTGAAGCCGATCATCCACCCCGATCTCAATTTGATCGCCGAACTGGACGGCAAGCCGGTCGCGTTTATGCTGACGTTTCCAGATATGAACGACGTGCTGCGCAAGGTGGATGGCAAGCTGTTTCCGTTCGGCTGGTTCCATATCCTTCGCTGGTTACGCAAGCCGCGGNGGATGGGCATGCGCGTACCACTCATGGGCGTGCTNNGAGAGCTGCACAATTCGCGGCTCGCCAGCCANCTGGCCTTCATGATGATCAGCCAGATCCGNGACGTNGCGGTAGACAAATANGAGACCCGCCGGGCNGANATCGGCTGGATCCTNGACGACAATCAGGGGATGATGGCGATTGCCGATGCNATCCAGAGCACCATCAATCGCGAATANGCCATTTTCGAAAAGTCGCTGANCTCCTGAGAGTTATCGGCTGTCGTATTTGCGCCACGGCGTGGAACTGAAATGCAACTGCCGGGAACCCCGGCGGCCACCATCCCGTTGTTGGATGAAGCGCGGCATTCGCCAATTTCAAGAGACCCGATGAAGCAGCAATCCGTTACGACCGCGCGTAAGAAGCTGCCTGCCTTTGTGCTGGTGGTCGAAGATGACGCGGTGCTCGGCCTCACGATAGAGAATGCGCTGCTGGATGCCGGCGTGAAGCAGGTCGCCTTGTCGACGTCTACCGAAGAGGCGATGGAACATCTTCGCGATGAACGCCCCGATGCAATCGTGCTGGACGTTCATCTGGCCGACCGAGACGACGGCTGGGCGATTGCCGAACTGGTCCGCACTCTTGGGCCGGACAGCCCGCGCATCATCTTTTCGACCGGTGCGCCGCAGGACATTCCCGAAGATATCGCCGCGCTCGGCTGCGTTCTGGAAAAGCCTTACGATGCCGCCATTCTGGTCGATTTGCTGCGCGAACCCGAAAAGAGGGGGCTTATTTCCCGCCTTCGCGACGTTCTTCGTTAGCTTCCACAGCGCGTAGCAGGCTGCGCATCATGTCACCGCCGACACGGCCTGCTTCGGGTGCCATCTTCCGCAATGTGAGAGCGGGATCGATATCCTGCGCTTTCTCACCCGCCATATCGGCGGCAGCCTGCGCCAGCGGGGCGATCGGCATGTCGAGCAGCACTTCGGTCATTGCCTGCATCATCAGCTTCATTTCGCGCTGGCGCTCTGGGTCGCGCAACTGGTGGCTCAGATCGCCAAGTGCCGCCACTGCATCATCCACATTAGCCTGCGCAATGGCAGGAGCGGGCAACGCGAGCGCACCGAGCATCACGGGAAGTACGAGTTTGCGCATGAAAGACCCCGGCGAAATCTGCGATTCGGTCAGCGATCTAGGCCCCGTGCGGTGACTTTTGTCTGAACGCACCTTCACAGCCCCGATGCGTCCAGCATCATCAGGCAGGCGGGCATTACCTCGTCGATCCGTTCGGGCGTATCGAGCAGATCCGCGCTCTCCCTTTTCACGAGCGCCATGATGGTTTCGCGATCCGCGCCGAGATCGTCCATCAGCCGTGCAGTGGCGCGGACGAAGAATTCCTGCCCCCGGGGCGCCATGGCGGGATACTGCGCTGCCGCAGCGTCCCCATCAGCCTGCTGGCGATGAACGATGCCGAAGGCGACCGAACAGCGCAGCGCGCTCGATTGTTCGAGCGTAAGTTTCGGCAGCGGCGGCGCGCCGGTCGTCGCTTGGGCTAGTGTCAGGGCGATGGGGGCGAGAAAGGTCAGCATGACGCGCTTCTAGACCTGCCAGTCTGAACCGCAAGCGACCAGCGCCAATCGCGGCTTGCCAGCCTATGGCGAGCGCTTAAGGTCGCGAATCGAAACTCAAAGGAGAGAGTACCGGATGTACAGTCACATGATGGTGGGTTCGAACGACATCGATCGGTCGAAAACATTCTACGACGCGACCTTCAAGGCGATCGGCGGAAAGGAAGCCATCGTCGACGAAAAAGGGCGCCTGATGTATCTTCATAACGGCGGTGCTTTCCTGGTCACCAAGCCGATAGACGGCAAGGACGCCACCCCCGGCAACGGCAGCACCGTAGGGTTTGCGATGACGCCGGAGCAGGCGGATGCATGGCACGCCGCTGGCGTGGCGAACGGCGGCACCGCGATCGAGGACCCGCCGGGCGAACGCCCCGGTTCGGGCATGTATCTCGCCTATTTGCGCGATCCCGATGGCAACAAGCTGTGCGCCCTTCACCGCATCGGATCGTAAAACCACGTGCAAAGAGGCGAAGCGGGATTGCTGGCCGACCTGGCGACGCTTGCGATCCCGTTTGCCGCGCATGAGCATGCCGCGGTTTTCACCGTCGAGGAGAGCCGGTCGATCGACGCCGACATTCCCGGCGCTCACACCAAGAACCTGTTCCTGAAGGATGCGGGCGGGGCTTTCTGGCTGGTTACCGTTCCCGCACAGGCCCGGGTCGATCTGAAAGCCCTTCCCCATGCCATCGGCTGCAAACGCGTCAGTTTCGGCAAGGCCGACGATATGGAACGCCTGCTGGGCGTAGCGCCCGGATCTGTGACGCCGCTGGCGATGATCGAGGCACAGCCGGGCAGCATCACCGTGGTGATCGACGAGGAGCTGGCCAAAAGCGGCCGGATGAACGTCCATCCCTTACGCAATACCGGGACATTGGGCCTCGCTGGCGCCGACGTGCTCGCGCTGGTGCGGCACTGGGGTCACGACCCGGTGGTGGCGGCCGTACCCAAGAAGCCGGCCTGAAGGATCAGCGCGAAAGTTCGAATACAGCGAATTCGGCGCGCATATTGGCGCCCGCCCTCGATACCGGCCGCTTGCCGGCAAAATACCAGTCCCGCACTATCGTGGCGCCTTTTTCGCGCGCCAGTTCGCGAAAATCGTGGACCGTGACGTGGTGGATGTTCTGCGTTTCGTACCAGCTCACCGGAATGCTCCGCGTCACCGGCATCCGCCCGCCGAACATCAGCGCCGCGCGCGTGCGCCAGTGGGCGAAGTTGGGAAAGCTGACGAAAGCCCGCGTGCCCACCCTGAGCAATTCGTCGAGCATCCGGTCGGGCCGCGAGGCGGTCTGCAGCGTCTGGCTGAGGACGGCATAATCGAAGCCCTTGTCGGGATAATCGCCGAGGTCGCTGTCCGCATCGCCCTGCACCACCGAAAGGCCCTGCGATACGCATCGCTCGACACAGGCGCCGTCGATCTCGATCCCGCGCACGTCGCAGCCCTTGTTGCGCAGAGCCATCATCAGCACGCCGTCCCCGCAACCGATATCCAANACCCTGCTGTCGGGCGTGATCCGNCTGGCAATCGCTGCCAGATCGGGACGTTGATCGATTGCCGCCACGCTCATCCCAGGAANCCCCCGATCACCCGGTCAAGCGCCGGCACNTCGAGCAGGAAACTGTCATGCCCATGCGGTGCAGACAGTTCGACGAAGCTGACCGCAGCCCCTGCAGCATTGAGCGCATGCACCACATGGCGACTTTCGCTGGTTGGATAGAGCCAGTCGCTATCGAAGCTGACGAGGCAGAAACGCGCNTCCGTTCCGGCNAANGCATCGGCCAGTTTGCCGCCNTGTTCTTCGGCCAGATCGAAATAATCCATCGCCCGCGTGATATAGAGATAGCTGTTGGCATCGAAGCGGCGGGTAAATCCGCTGCCCTGATAGCGCAGATAGCTTTCGACTTGGAAATCGGCATCGAAGCCAAAGCTCTTGGCCTCACGATCCTGAAGGTTGCGGCCGAACTTGCCCGTCAGCGCCTCTTCGGAAAGATAGGTGATATGCGCTGCCATGCGCGCAACGGCCAGGCCGTTGTCCGGCCCATCGCCGCCGTAATAATTTCCGTCCTGCCAGCGCGGATCGGCCATGATCGCCTGACGGCCCAGTTCGTGAAAGGCGATATTCTGCGCCGAGTGCCGGCTGGTCGATGCGATCACCAGCACGCGGCGCGCCCGATCGGGCCAGTTCGCCGCCAGGCTGAGGGCCTGCATTCCGCCCATCGAACCGCCGACCACGGCGTGGAGCGTTTCTATATCGAGCACATCCAGCAACCCGATATGCGCGCGGACCATGTCGCGGATGGTAATGACGGGAAAGCGCATGGCATAAGGATGGCCATCGCTCGCCTCGCTCGCCGGGCCTGTAGAACCCATGCAACTGCCGATGACATTGGCACAGATGACATGAAAACGGTCCGTATCGATCGGCTTGCCCGGCCCGACCATCCGTTCCCACCAACCGGGCTTGCCCGTTATCGGATGCGGCGAGGCGACATACTGATCACCCGTGAGCGCGTGGCACAGAAGGATCGCGTTCGATCGGTCCGCATTCAGTTCGCCATAGGTTTCAAACGCCAGTTCCACGCGCGTCAGTTCGCCTCCGCCATCGAGCGGCAGCGAACCTGGGAGCGTCAGTGTTTGCGAGTGGGCGTTCAAATCGGACCTTGGGGTGAAACAATCAAACCCTGTCTCTATCGCCTAGCCTTGCGCTTGTCGAAGGGCCGATATTCTTTCATGCGAAGAAACTGACATGGCAGCGAGCGAGAAAATGGACCGGCCCCACATGAAACCCTGGATCGAGGGCATCCATCCCTATGTTCCGGGCAAATCCAGGGGTGAGGACGGGCGCAAGCTGATCAAGCTGTCGGCCAACGAGAACCCGATGGGTTGCAGCCCGGCTGTGCTCGCCGCTCTGGCGCAGGGGCATGAACCCAGCCTCTACCCCGACCCCGACGCCACGGCGCTGCGCGAAGCGATCGGCGCACTTCACGGCATCGATGCAGCGCGGATCGTGTGCGGCACCGGTTCTGGCGAATGCCTCCATGGCGCGGTACAGGCATTTGCGGGGCCCGGCGACGAGGTGCTGTTCCCGCGCTATTCCTTTTCGCTCTACCCCCTGCTTGCGCACAAGGTCGGCGCGACGGTCGTGCTGGCTGAAGACACGGACTATGCGCCCGACGTGGACAAGCTGCTCGCCGCGGTGACGGAGCGCACACGGGTTGTCCTGCTCGACAATCCCAACAACCCGGTCGGCACATGGCTGCCGCGTGACGACGTCGCCAGACTGCATGCCGGGCTGCCGACGAATGTGCTGCTGGTGATCGACCAGGCCTATGCCGAATTCCTCGACGAAGGCGAGGACGATGGGGGTATGGAACTGGCCGCAAACAACGACAATGTGCTCGTCACCCGCACGTTCGCCAAGGCCTATGGCATCGCGGGCGAGCGCGTGGGCTGGGCGACCGGTGCGCCGCATCTGATCGATGCGCTGAACCGGCTGCGCGGGGCGTTCAATATCACGGCGAGCGGGCAACGTGCGGCGCTGGCGGCGCTGTCCGACCAGAGCTTCGTCGCTGCATCGCGGGATGCGAACATTGCGGCACGCGCGCGCTTCGTCGAACAGATCGAGGCGCTGGGAAACCATGGGCTTCGCGCGCTGCCGAGCAAAGCNAATTTCGTGCTGGTCGTATTCGAAGGCGCGCTTGCGGCGGAAACTGCNCTGCANGCCATCGCCGCNGCCGGCTACGCCGTGCGCCACCTGCCCGGCCAGGGCCTGCCGCAGGCGCTGCGGATCACCATNGGCACATCGGCCCAGATGGACGAGATCGCTGCCGTNCTGCGCGGTCTTTGCGGAGCGCAGNCATGACTATCGNACGCGTCGCCATCGTCGGGCTNGGGCTNATCGGNGGATCGGTCGGGCTGGCGGTNCAGNAGATGCTACCCGGNATGNCNACGACGGGATGGGATGCCGATNCCGATGTGCGCCAGCGCGCAGCNGGGCGCCGNCTTGTGGGCGANGTCTGCGACACGGTTGCCGAGGCGGTNCGCGGGGCGGATCTGGTGATCCTTTGCGTACCCGTTGGCGCGATGGGCTATGCTGCCGAAGCGATCGCACCGCATCTCAAACCCGGCACGATCGTGAGCGACGTCGGATCGTCCAAGCGCAGCGTTGGCGATGCCCTTGCGGCTGCCCTTCCGAATGCCATCGTCATTCCCGCGCACCCCGTTGCCGGGACGGAGAATAGCGGGCCGGATGCCGGATTTCCCGAGCTCTTCCGGCATCGCTGGTGCATCGTNACGCCCGGCAAGAATACACCCCCGGACGCNGTGGACGCGCTCACCCGGTTCTGGGAAGGANTGGGGGCGACGGTNGAGATCATGGATGCCGAACATCACGACCTNGTGCTCGCGGTGACCAGCCATATTCCCCACCTCATCGCCTATACGATCGTCGGCACAGCCAGCGATCTGGAGGATGTGACGCGAGGCGAGGTTATCAAATATTCGGCCGGCGGGTTCCGCGATTTCACGCGTATCGCCGCCAGCAACCCCACCATGTGGCGCGATGTCTTCCTGTCCAATCGCGATGCCGTGCTGGAAGTACTGGGTCGCTTCACCGAAGATCTCAGCCGCCTTCAGCGCGCCATCCGCAATGGTGACGGCGACACGCTGTTCGACCTGTTCGACAAGACCCGCACCATCCGCCGCTCGATCATCGAGGAAGGCCAGGACGATGCCAGACCCGATTTCGGNCGCGGAGATCATTGAAGCGCTGCATCGNCAGGGGAATCGTANCGTCTCGGCGCNCCCATTAACCANAATGATACCCCCATTTGCGGGTCTGGTAAGNAAGCTGGGACGTTNTATTGTCGACTGACTGAGCTCGCTTGCACATCAACAACCTCGGAGCCATGTCTGATGGCGATTCGCATGTTTTTCCGGGATTTCGCGTTTTCGGCAGGCGAGTTGCTTCTACCCAAATCGATCCGGAACAAAGGCGCGCTGCTCGCGATGCGGCGCCTAGCGAGTGCGTGGGCGAGAGACGGTTATGTCCTGTCCTATCCAAAGTCCGGCAGAACCTGGCTTCGAACGATGCTCGGCAGCATGGTGTGCGCTCAGTATGGGCTCAAGGTCGAAAACCCGATGGAGCTTCAGCACTTCTGGAAACTTTCGTCGGACATTCCGAACGTCGGCTTCACTCATGACGACAGCCCAAATCTCAAGTTCGGGCACGAGGTAGAAGAAGACAAGTCCCGCTATCGCAATAAGCGGGTTCTACTGCTCACACGCGACCCGCGTGACGTTCTGGTATCCTATTATTTCGACGCCAAGAATAGAATGAAGGTAATCGATTGCGATATCTCGACCTTCATTCACGAAGAAAAGGGCAGCGTCGACGCAATTGTAGCGTTCTATAATGCGTGGGCCGAAGCGCGTCATGTGCCGCGTCATTTCCTTTGGGTTTCTTACGAGGAAATGCATGCAGATCCTCGGCAGGTCATCCGCAGCACGGCGAAATTTCTCGGTCTTCCCGATCCGGACGAAACCCTGCTTCNGGAAATNGTCGAAAAGGCATCGTTCCGCAACATGCGCAAGGCCGANCTGCATGACAGCTTCCGCCATGANCGCCTACGCCCGGCAGATCCGCATAATCCGGAAAGCTTCAAGGTACGCCGAGGGAANGTGGGGGGCTATGTCGATTATCTTTCCAGCGAAGACATCGCCTATGTCGATGCCTACATAGANCGNCACCTCCATCCGTTCTTTGCCTGTTATTACAGCAAAGAGAAGGTGGTCGCGTCCTCCGGGAAGGAACTTGCTCCCACCACAGGACAGATCCAGGCNCCNACCATNGCCAGTATTGGACTNGCGCAGAACACCGAATTGCGTGCGAGCAACGACAACCANCGCCGCGAGCGNTTCATGCGGNTGGCCGCAGCAGTCGCCTTGTTCGCCAGCGGCTGGATCGCCAACGAGCTCGATGCGAATTTCGCACCGCCCGCGAGCGCGGCATCGCTTATCAGTGAAGCACAGGAAGCCTATGTCGCGAGCAGTGTCCGCGCGAAAATGGTTTCGCAAATAGAGACCAGCGACGTCGACAGAGGCGAGATTTTCCATGCCACCGGTGTCGATCTGCCCGAAATTCCCGTCGACTGGGTCGTGACCGATGCCCAGCTCTACCCTTCCGATCTTGGAAATTCGGTCGTGCTGACCATGGTCACGGCAGATGACGAGCGAGTATCCCTGTTTGCAGCAGAAGAAGACACATCCATCGGCGACAGCCCGTCGATGGAGCTAAACAACGGTGTTCCGGTTGCGTACTGGGAAGATGGCGAGGCAGCGCTCGCCTTGGTTGGCGAGCTGGAAGGCACCCGGTTACTGGAGCTTGCAACTACTCTCGATCGCGAATCCTGATCACTGCCTCAGCAGATCATAATCAAGGCGCGATATCAGAGCCCCTCTTCATTGAGCGCGTTGATTGCCGCGAGGACGCGTTTCTCGATCTCGGGACGGGGCAGCCCCGGCGGGATCGGTTCACCGAAGCGGTAGATGATCCGGCCCGGCCTTTTCAGCCGTTTGTGGTAGACCGGCCCGCTATTCACGGCGACGGGGACGACTGGCAGGCCGAGCATCTTGTAAAGTCCGGCAAAGCCCGATTGCAGCGGGCGCACCTCGCCATGGGGTACGCGCGTGCCTTCGGGGAAGATCACCAGCGGGCGTCCGTCAGCAACCAGTGCCTTGGCCGATCGGATCATCTGCATCAGCGCTTTGGCGCCAGCCTCGCGGGCCACAGGCACAAGGCCGAAAGACGCAGCGGCGCGGCCCCATAGCGGAATGTTGAAGAGTTCCTGCTTGGCGAACACGCTTGGCGTATCGAACAGGGCAGGCGCATCGATCGCCTCGAAGAAGCTCTCGTGCTTGATCGCATAGAGCACCGGTTCTTCAAGCGGGGCGCCTTCCAATACCAGTTCGCAACCGAGCAGATTGACCAGACACCAGCGCTGCCACTGCGCCCAGTTGCGCACGCGCCGACGNAAGGCCTCGACGCTGAANGTCAGGGCNATAAGCGATGCNGAGGTGATCAGCAGGCTGCCGATGTAGAANGCGAAGTAAAAGGCGATATTGCGGATGAGGCGCATCACGGATCAGCTCGGCAAGCCTTGCGACACCACTGCGGCGAGCAACTTGTTATATTCCAGAAACAGCGTCGCCAGGCTGGGGTGGGACGAGACGGCATCCTCCACTACGCGGATATCGGGTGGCAGCGTTTCTTCGAATTCCGAGCTGGCGCGGGCCATGTGCCAATCGGTCGTCACCAGACGGACGGAGGTAAACTTGTTTTCGCGTAGCCACTGGGCAGCTTCACCCGCATTGGTGCGCGTGTCCACGGCAAGGTAGCCGAGCTTTACGCAGCATTCCATCGTGCCGCGCGACACGTCGAATTCAGCTGCAAATTCGGCGGGACGAACCTCGGGATCGACGCCGGACACGAACATTTCCTTCGCCAGCCCCTGATCCACCACCGACAGGCCGCGCGCAATCCGGCCTGGACCTCCGGTCAGTACGATGACGGCATCGGTCGGCTCGCCCGCGAGGGGCTTTGGCAGCGAAACGGCAAAACCGAGGAAGCCGAATGCGTAAACCAGCAAAGCGGCGGCAAAGAAACGGAGGATCACAGAATTTTCCTGAGCGTGGCAAGCACGGTGAACCGCGCCGTCAGCACCGCTAGAACAACCGCCCCCACGGGGACAAGTGCCAAGACCAGCCAGTCCGACATTTGCAGCCCGCCCCCTGCAACCAGGCCGGAATCGAGCGCCGAGAACTGCAGGCCCATCAGCCAGACCGCTGCAGCGCCGATCACGAAGCCGAGCGTTCCGCCGACCGCCGCATCGGCAAGGATGGATCGCTGGAAGATCCGCGCGATCTGGTCGTCGTTGCCGCCAAGCAAGTGAACGATCTCGATCGTATCGCGATTGGTGCCGAGCGCATTGCGCGCCGCCAGCCAGACCGCGGCTGCCCCGGTGAAGGCCAGCAGGCCGATCAGCCCCAATGCCGCCCAGCCCAGTGCCGACAATGCAGACAGCACCGGCGCAAGCCATTGCNCCTGTGCATCGATACGCGCGGCGGGCGCACGCTCGGCCAGCAGGTCGCGCAGCCGTTCGAGTGTCGCCTCGTCGGCGTCGTCGGTCAGCCGCAGATCGATCAAAGCCGGGATAGGGACGGTATCCTGTGGGTTGTCGGTACCCAGCCAGGGTTCGAGCAATTGTTCGACNNTTNCCTGAGGCACGATCTCGAGNTCTTCGACAGCGCCGTCCTGCGACAGGATAGCGGCNGCCTCCTGCGCCTGTCGGTCGCGCTGGCNCGGATCGGCTTCGACGATCTGCACTGTTGCACTGCCTGCCAGATCGCCNCGTGCCCGATCGGATAGATTGTCCAGAGCCAGCCCNCCGCCCGCGGCAAGTACGGTNAGCGCCACCATGATCGCGATGACCCANGGCATCGGNCCGCCCAGCCGTGCACGGGGCAGCAGATGTGCGGCGCGGCGCCCACGGAAGGGCGCAAGCCCGCGTTCCACAGCCCGGGTGAGCGCCGGCGGTTTCGTCATGTACCGGCCCCGACCCGGCGCGGGGGATAGCGAAGGGCNCCGGTCGGATCGGCCAGCATTCCCTTGTCGAGCCGCATGATCAGCGAATCGGGAACCTTGCGCAGCAAATGCACATCGTGGGTCGCGACCACAACGGTGGTGCCCAGCCGGTTGAGCGCTTCGAACAGGCGGATGAGCTTNAGCGCCATTTCGGGATCGACGTTTCCGGTCGGCTCGTCAGCCACCAGCATGTCGGGCCGTCCGATTACCGCGCGAGCAATGGCGACACGCTGCTGCTCGCCGCCTGAAAGGGTGGCGGGCCGTGCATCGGCCCGCTGCGCGAGCCCGACCCATTCCAGCATGTCGGCAACCGGCGCCTGCAAATCCGCTTCGCGCACGCCGGCAACGCGTAGGGGCAGGGCGACATTGTCGAAGGCGGACAGATGGTCGACCAGGCGGAAGTCCTGGAACACCACGCCCATGCGCCTGCGATAGGCGGGCAAACGATCGCGCGGCAGCGTGATCACGTCGGTGCCGAACATCCGGATCGCCCCGCGCGAGGGACGCTGGGCGAGATAGAGCAGCTTGAGCAAAGACGTCTTGCCGGCCCCGCTGGCTCCTGTGAGAAAATAGAAACGGCCCGGGAACAGAGTGAACGATACGTTGGACAGCACTTCGCGATCGGTACCGTAACGCAAGCCGACATTGTCGAATTGCACGATCTCATCTTCGGCCATGCTCACTGCCCGGCCAGTGGGATAAAGAGAAAAGGAGCACCCGCCATCGTCGCAAACAGCCTATAACCACGCTTGCATGTGGAAAAAAGCGGTTCTTGCGCTTTGCGAACAGGCCTGTCGCTTGTCGTGATTCGCATGGCACCTTAAGGCTTGGGTCATCATGATCATTGCCTGTCCTGCCTGTGCCACGCGCTACGTCGTTCCCGACAGCGCTATCGGTATCGAAGGGCGGACCGTGCGTTGTGCGAAATGCAAGCACAGCTGGTTCCAGGATGGGCCCGATGCGGATCGGCTCGCGGCAGTTCAGGATATTCCTGCGCCGTCACCCGCACCGCCCGCTCCGCCGCCGGCGCCGCCCAAGGCTTCGCCACCCCGCACCAGCGCAGCGGTCTACACCGATCCCGCAGTGGCGGATCGCGGTAATCAGGCTCTCGCAGCAGAAGAGATGCCGCCGCGGGATGGACCGGATTTCGACGAGACTGCCCCGCCCTATGGCGATGTGCAGGACGATCTGCCTCCTCCCCCCAGGCCGGAAGACGAGCGCGGGCCGTCGCGCTTCGATCATGCCCCGCCCTTCAGGCGGCGGCTCAACATCAATCGCCTTTGGACCTGGGCGGCAGCGATCTTTGCGGTGATCGCCCTCGGGACCGTGGTGGCGGTCAATTACGTCGGCGTGCCCGAATGGGTGCCGGTCACGCGTCCACTGTTCGGCGCGGCCCAACCCGATCTCGAACTGTCGTTCCCCGTCGAGCAGCAGGAACGACGCACGCTTCCCAACGGCACCGAGTTTTTCGGGGCGCGGATCATCGTCAGGAATACGGCGCGCGAAACCCGGCAAATCCCGCCGATCCTGATCGTGCTGCGCGATCAGCGCGAACGGCAAGTCTACAGCTGGGTCGTGCAGCCGCCGCAGTCGAGCCTTGCGCCTGGCGAGGATTTGACGATCAATGAGGCGGTAACCGACGTGCCCAAATCGGCAGTTTTCGCCGATGTGGGCTGGGCACCGCGCTAGGTTTCCATTTCACGCAATAAAGATGCTTGCCGGGGCGATGCACCGCTGCTAGTGGCGCGCTCCTACCGACGGGGGCGACGCCAAGCGGATTCGCTCCCGAGCAGACTGTGTGCGGTCGTGGCGGAACTGGTAGACGCGCAACGTTGAGGTCGTTGTGGCCGCAAGGCCGTGGAAGTTCGAGTCTTCTCGACCGCACCAAACAGTCCATCCTCCCCTGACAATCGGCTCCGAAGACGGAGCCATCGGATGGCGTTGATCGCGGCGCCGCGTCGACGGCGAATGCGCCGCCCGATCGCGTGCGGCCGGCTTCTATCAGGGTGCTGGCACGGCGTTGATCCTATCCAACCAAGTCATAGCGAGCGCGCGCCCATGCTATTGAGAGCCATTATCATTGACGGCACCATGCGATCCACCTAGGCGACTTGCGAACGATTCGCAGGAGGGTGTTCGTGAGGGGTTATCTATCGATCGGTGTGGCGGCTGTGGCTCTGCTTCATACGCCGGCTGCAGCGGAGCAGCTCGAACAGGCGGGAGCGGACCCAGGCTCACAGAACGGTGCGAGCGCCATTTCCGATGACGATGCGGATGCCATCGTCGTCACCGGGCGCGCGCAGAAGCTGTACCGGGTGGAAGAGACCAGCTCGGGAAAGCTCGACACCCCGCCCCTCGAATCCAGCCTCGTCATCACGACGATCACGGAGCAATTGATCGAGGATCAGGGCGCGCGGGATGCACAGGATCTCTATCGGAACATCTCCGGCGTGAGTTTCTTCTCCTACGCCGGAGTGACGGCGCGCGGCTTCCGGCAGGAGGAAATCTTCTATGACGGGCTGCGCGGCGACCCCTATGCCGGTTTTTCCGTTCCGCAGCTGTTCAACGTGCAGCGGGTCGAATTCCTGAAGGGACCGAGCGGAATGCTCTATGGCCCCGGCGCTCCGGGCGGCCTGTTCAACTACATCACCAAGAAGGCCCAGGCCGACAGGTTCGAAGGTCAGGTCAAGGCGATCGCCGGCACCGAAGATCGCTGGGGCGGTTCGGCCGAACTCAACGTGCCGCTTGGTCGAGGCTTTGCGGCACGCGGCGGCCTGTTCTACGAAGATCGCGGCACCTTCCGGTTCAATGCCGCTTCGCGCACGCTGATTGCCGATGGCGGGGTGTCGTTCGATCCCGGTCCGATCCGCGTGGACATCCAGGCGACCCGTTACGACCAGGAGCTCGACGCCAACCGCATTCGCGGTGTGCCGGTGGACGATAACGGCAAGTTCCTCACCGATCGGCGGTGGAATCACAACGAGCCGGGCGATTTCCTGAATCTGGAATCCGATGTGTTCCAGATGCGCCTCGAAGCCGAACCGTTCGATGGCCTCTCGCTCGATGCGACGGCACGCTACAACAATGCGGTCGAGGTGCAGAACTATCACGAGCCGCGCGGCCTGTTCGATTCCGACGGGGACGGCGTGATCGATGCATCGATCCGCGAATTTCGCGACCAGATGCGCACGCAGGAAACCTGGTCCTTCGGGAGCAATGCGGTCTGGGCAACGCAGCTGTCCGACACGATCGGAAACCGTGTGCTCGCCGGGTTCGACCATTTCATTTCGGACCAGTATTTCCAGGGCCGCTCGCTGCGCGGGACAACACAGGCCACACCCGGCCTCCCCAATCCGATAAGCCTGTTCGATCCGCAATACGGCCTGTCCGATCCTGCAACCTACGAGCAGGGGCCGTTCAATGTGACGCTGACCGAAGGCACGCGCACCGGTTATTACCTGTTGAACGAACTCACGATCGGCAGGCTCATACTTACAGGGGGTATTCGCCGCGACAGCTTCCGCGACGATGCCGACGGAACGGTGTTCGAAGACAAGGAAACGACCTATCGCGCAGGTGCGGTCTATCGGATCACAGACGATATTTCCGCCTTCGGGCAATATGCCACCAGTTTCGAGCCGCAGAGNGCGAGTTCGCAGAACCCGCTGGCCGGCGGCCCGTTCGCACCGACCGAGGGCGACATCTACGAGGGTGGGCTGAAAACCGCGCTGATGGGCGGCCGCATACAATCGTCCCTTTCCGCCTATCGCATTCGGCGAACGAATATCCTTCAGACCGACCCACGGGGCGATATCGGCGATGACGGGGTCGACGATCTCGTGTCGATTGGCGAAATCACCAGCAAAGGGATCGAGTTCGANCTGGCGGCGGACATCACGCCCGATTGGGTAGTCACGGTTGCCTATGGCTATAACGACACCCGCATCACGGCGGACAATGGCGGTGGCGGCTTTTCGAATGCTGTAGGCGACCGTTTCGCCAACGCACCGGAACATCAGCTCGGCTTCTGGACCCGCTATCAGTTTCCCATGCTCGGACTGGCGGCGGCAGTCGGCGGCGACTACGTATCGAGCCGCGTGAGCATCGATGGCCAGCCGGTCAATGCGTACATGGTGTTCGACGCCTCGCTCATCTACGAGACCGGCCCGATCCGGGCGATGGTGCGCGTCGACAATCTGTTCGACAAGACTTACGCCGCGTCGGGTTTCATCTCGCGCACCGGACACTTCCCCGGCGAGCCGCGTTCGGCCTTTCTCGAAATCGGCTACCGCTTCTGATGGACATGGCGCGCACGCTCGATAGCGGGGTACGCCCGCTCGACAAGGCCAAGCCTAGGCCCAAGGCTGCGCGCATATGGTGGGTCGTGCATCAGTGGACGGGGCTGAAGCTCAGCCTGTTCATGACCTTCATTCTCTTTACCGGGACGCTGGCGGTATTGAGTGCGGAAATCGACTGGGTCCTTCAGCCGAGCCTGCGGGTTGCGCCATCCACTGTCGAAGGCCCGGTCGCCTGGGCGGACATCGCCGAGAATGCGTCCGAATATCCCGGCGCTTCAAAGGTCACATATATCAACGCGCCAACCGCTTCGGCCTTTGCTGCGAAAGTCACGGTCGAGAACAAGAATGGCGAGCTGTTCTTCCTGCACGCGCATCCCACAACCGGCGAAATTCAGGGAACCGGCCCCTGGGCAGGCGCGCAGCGTGTGCTCAGGAACATGCACCGCCATCTCAACTTGCCCACGTGGCTTGGCGTGCCGATCGTTACCTCGCTCGCCTTCCTGTTGCTGATCACCCTGATCACGTCCTTCTTCGTGTACAAGAAGTGGTGGAGGGGCTTTGCCAAGCCGCTGCGCAAGCGCGACGCCCGTACATGGTGGGGCGACTTTCACCGCCTGGCAGGGGTGTGGTCGCTGTGGTTCGTCGCGCTGATTTCGTTGACCGGCGTATGGTATTTCATTGAAAGCCTGGGCGGCCAGGCTCCTCCCCAACCGAAGGTAGAGCGCGAAGCCGCCGCCAGCGAGCGGACCGGCAGCGGAAACTTGCGCGCATCAATCGATGCCGCGCTCGCAGCCTATCCGGGCCTTCGCGTGGAGGCGGTAGCCTTGCCNACCGACGATGCGGTNCTTCAGATCAACGGCGATTTCGAAGCGGTGCTGGTCCGCCCCCGTTCGAACGCGGTCTATGTNGACACCAGNACGAACGAGGTGCTGCTGACGACCGATGGACGCGATCTCAGCCTTCACCAGCGTATCGGTGAAATGGCAGACCCGCTGCATTTCGGATCTTTCGGCGGCTACTGGACCAAGCTGGTGTGGTTCCTGTTCGGCCTGGCGATGACGGCGCTGTCCGTTTCCGGGGCAGCCATCTATTCGCTGCGGATCGCACGCGAGCGAGGTGACAGGGTAGCGATCCGGCGGGGCTTTAGAGGCATGTGGCAGGGCATGGGCCGCTGGCGTGCGCTGTCGGTGGCGCTCATCGGGATCGGGTTTATCCTGACCGCCTTCCTGATCCTGGGCATCCAGTAGCCNGCGGTCAGGCAGACCCGCCCCATCCGACTAGGCCGAGGANCGCGCCAGCAAGCCNCGGATATCTTCNAGGTCCTGGAGCTTGTCGACATCGACGGCAGCNAGCCCNTNGGAAGCCCTNACCAACCGCGCTTCGATACCGATCCGCCGCCCCANTTGNGCAATNCCATCGCCCAGACCGAGACGGCCCAAGGCATANGAGACAAGCGTGGACACCCCAAGCTTGCCGACTATCCGCCATGGCCGCTTGCGATCTTTTTCGACATTGTTCCACGTCGCNAGGGCNTGCTNGGCCCGGGAGGTTCGCAGGTAGAACAGATTGCAGCCCGACCATTCCCCGTCGGCAAANCGCAGATAGGTTCGCCGGCTTCCCGGCAAGGCGCGTTCGATGTCATCCCGTTTCGCCAGCGCGACGCCGAGATCGGCATCGTCCGGGGTCCCATCCACCAGTTCGCGGACCCATTCCGGACGCAGCAGGGCATGATCGGCGGTGGTCAGGACGAGCGGTGCGCCGAACCGGNCAAAGCCGATNNCGGCACTTTCACTCGGCCCNGCCCCTGTGGGCACAACCTCGCATTCCAGCAATCGGGCGAGGTCTGCGACAGNNCCTTCGTCGCATGACACGCCGATGCGCTCCATCCCGGCCAGTCGCAGCGCCGCNACGACCCGCTCGAGCAGCGGCCTGCCCTCTATCTCTATGAGCGCCTTGTGCGGTTTGCCTTCNANTCCGGCAAGCGGATCGCCGCCNNCGCGCGTNCCGGCCAGCACCAGTGCCGATGTCACTTGGCCTGCTCCGCCTTCACCAGACTGCGCATCACATGCCACACGGTCGCGCTCATCAGCACCCACAAAACGGCCATGCCGAAAGCTACCGCGATACCGACGCCGATCGGTCCCATCGGTGACAGGAGCATGATCCCTGCCCCCAGAACGGCGACGGCCGCCAGCCGGATCATCAGCGGATATTGGGCATGTCCTGTCGAATAGAGCATCGGCTCATAGGCGACCGATGCGAGTTCGAACGACGCCGCGACNGCCAGNGGGATGAGCACNGCCGCACCGGCGATATACGCATCGCCGCCGATCAGCATCAGCAGCGGTTCGCCCAGGAAAATGGCGACCAGAGTGACACAGACCCCGCTCAACGCTGCAATNAGCGACACCTGGCGCACCAGCTTGCGGAACATGTCGATGGCCTGCGTGGTGCGTGCGACNGCGAATTCGGGNAAGATCGCGCGCGTCAGTATGCCCGACAGCTTGCCGATGCCCTGACCCAGCTGGTCGGCGAGGCGGTAGAGACCGGCCGCGCTCGTNCCCANNAGCAAGCCGACGGCGAGCACCGGCCCCTGCTTGTAGATCGCATCGAGCGTCGAACTTCCGTAGGTTATGCCGAAGAATTTGGGCAGATCGGGGTGCGTCGACACGGTTTCACGGAAATGGCCGAAGTTTTCGCGATTGAGCGCCTTGGGCACCAAGCGCCAGGCGACGATCCAGTAGAGCAATCCCGTGAGCAGATCGAAGAAGGCCCAGGCGAACAGAAAGCGCCCCACGGTCGGCCCGACCAGAATGATGATCAGCGACGCGATCAATCGGCCCGCAGGGACCACGGCTTCGACATAGGTGCCCAGATCGAACCGGTCGAGCACGCGAACGATGCCATTGGGCGTCGTCATCCGCGACCACAGCAGGGCGACGTTGAACCAGAAAGCCATGTCGATGAATTCGGGATTGAGCGAGAGCGCTTCCCCGAAGCCGTAATAGACGACGAAGGCGACCATCGTACCGAGCATCGCGCCGGACACGTCGATGGCGCCGCACAGCCACACGATCCGCCCGAAACTGCGCCAGTCCTTGAGGCGCGACGGTTCGGCGCCGAACTTCACGACGGTCTGCCAGGTCTGGAAGCTCGCCACGGCGACCAGCGCAAGGCCGGTCGCGAATATGAGCGAGAAGTGACCGAAGTCCTTGAGACCGAGCGAGCGGGACAGAATGGCGAGATAGGCGATGGAGCAGATCGCCCCGAAGCCCTTGCCCCCCATCAGCCAGGCGACATTCTTGAAGATGTTGAGCAGACCGCCGCGCCGGTGCGGACCGGTTCGATCTTCCTCCATTGCCGCAAGTGTCATTCTCAATCCTAATGCGGCATGCGCGCCGATAGTCGGCGATGCGGTAGCGGCTGCGATCATTCTACGCAAATGCCGGGCGCTGGCTATTCACTTTGCATCGGCGGGCGGTTGCCCTATCCGCGCCGCCTATGGCCCGGGCAGTTTTCCTGTTCAATCACGATGCGGCGCATCAGGTGTCTCACCTCGCGCCGATCGCCGGCGCTATGGCGCGGCATCACCCCGAAGTCGAGACGACGGTCGCCTATGCCAGCCAGACCGTTCGTGCGCAGATCGAAAGACTTGTCCGGCCGGAAGATGCCGCGCGCATGGATTGGCACGAACTCGCCCTGCCCCGCCCCATCGCAGCCGCGACCGGTGTGCTGGACAAGATCGCCCCGGTGACGCGGCTCGCCCGTCTTCGCCTGCACCAGCCGCTGTTCAAGGCGAGCGATGCGGTCGTTTCGACCGAGCGGACCTGCCTGAGGGTGAAACGCCGCCTGCGCCCCGGCACCGCACCGCTGTTCATCAGGGTGCCCCATGGGACGGGGGATCGCAGCGTCACATTCCATCCCGACCATCGCCAGTTCGATCTCAGCCTCGTNGCCGGACCGAAGTTGAANGAACAGCTCGTCGCNAATGGCGTCGATGCGGCGAAGATCGAGGTCACCGGTTATTCCAAGTTCGAGGGCATCGATTTNGATGCGCAGCCCGATTTCTTCGGCAACGGTCGCCCCACCTTCGTCTACAACCCCCATTTCGATCCGCATCTGTCGAGCTGGTACGATGCCGGGCCCGACGTGCTGCGCTGGTTCGCCAGCGANGCGGGNCAGGCCTANAATCTGATNTTCGCACCGCATGTGATGCTGTTCCGCAAGTCGGTCCACATCTCCCCTGAATACAAGGTAGGCAGGGTCCGNCCGGACATCCCCGACGNGGCGCGGGCAGCGCCCAATATTCTGATCGACACTGATGGCCCGCGCCTGTTCGACATGTCCTACATGCTCGCAGCGGACGGTTATATCGGCGATGCATCGAGCCAGATCTACGAGTTNCTCATGCGGCCAAGGCCGGTATTCCTGCTGGATCCGAACGCCGCTCTCGGGTCGCANNGCGAGGANGTNCTGCCCTTCCTGCGCACCGGGCCAAGGGTNGAGAGCGTAAACGATCTGGGATCGGCGATCGGCGGATGGGACGAGATCGGNTCGCGTTACCGNGCCGAGCAGGAGCGACTGATCGCACACACATTCGCGCTGTCCGAAGTGCCCGCATCCCAGCGCGCTGCCGATGCCATCGCCGCCGCCATTGCGCGGCGAAACGGCGCTATGTGATGCGGATAGCCTACGTCATCAATTCGATGGAGGGCGGCGGCGCGCAGACCCCGCTGCCGAAGATCGTCGCCGCACTGGCAAAGGCGGGAGCACGCGTGCGTGTCCTCGCGCTCACGCGGCGAAACGGGCACGCGATCGAACGGTTGCAAGCCGCTGGCATCGATCCGCTCGTGCGCGAAGGTGGTGAAAGCGACCAGATCGCTGCCTATCGCTGGATCTGCGAACGAGCCCGCGAATGGGGGGCGGATGCGATCTGGACCTCGCTGACGCGGGCGACGCTGCTGGGCCAGATCGCGGGCAGACGGCTGGGGATTCCGGTGGTGAGCTGGCAGCATAACGCCTTTCTCAAGCCCTGGAACGAGCGGCTCCTGCGCTGGCGTGCGGATGCGGCCGATCTGTGGGTGGCGGACAGCGCGCAGGTGGCGGCCCTCACTCTCGACCGTCTCGGAGTAGCTGCAGAAAAGCTGGTCACCTGGCCGATCTTCGCCGCCGATCCCGGTGCGCCCCAGGCCAGGCCGTGGCAGCCCGGAGAAACGCTGCGGATCGGGAGCCTCGGCAGGCTTCACCCCAACAAGGGCTACGACATTCTGATCGAGGCCCTCGCCAAGGTGAACGCGGCGGCCACGCCAGCGATGCCGCCCTACCGCGTCGCGATCGCGGGNGAAGGGGCTGACGAANCNAGCCTGCGCAGCCTTGCGGCGGANCGGGGTGTGGATCAGCTCGACTTCGNGGGATTTTNCGACACGAGCGCNGATTTNCTGGCGGGGNTGCACCTCTATGTTCAACCCTCGCGCCGCGAAGGCTTCTGTATCGCCGCGCATGAAGCCATGCAGGCGGGCCTGCCCGTGATCGTTTCGAAAACCGGCGAAATGCCGTTCACGGTCGATACGCCCACTATCGGGCGAGTGGTGGAGGTTGCTGACGCGCAATCNCTGGCCGCGGCGCTGGGGGAATTGCTGAATGCTCCGCATAGCCTCGCCCCAATGGGAAGCGCGGCGCGCGAACGGGTGCTGCACAGATTTTCGCAGGAGAGGTTCGAGTTGAACGCGGCTGAGATCGTTCGCCGCCTCGAAGGTTTGGTCAGTCGGCGCTGATTATCCGCCAGCCCCGCGCTTTGGCCTTTTCCCTCTTGCGGGAACTTGCGCTGATGAAGATTGGATCATCGGCCAGATCGAGCAGCGGCGCGTCGGCGAAACTGTCGCTCACGAAGCGGAACTCTGCTCCTTCCAGCTGGTGATTTTGATGCGCCGCCCATGCCCGGACCCGCGCCAGCTTGGTCTCACCATAACAATTACCACCCACGATGGAGCGGCCATCCCAGCGCGTGCCGATCACGGTATCGATATCGAGATGCTTGGCGAAGGCCGCCGCGTAAAATTCGAATGCTGCTGTCGCAATGGCGATGTGTGCGCCCTGCCGTCGGTCTTCCTCCAGCAGAGCGAGTGTCGCCGGCATCAAGCCATCATCGGCAACGCGCCGATCGGCGAACTCTCGTCCGACATCCTGCAACGTCGCAATCCCGACCTTGCCGACCATCAGCTTCATCCCGCCGGTCTTGAGTGTCGTACGATCGTANAGCCCGGCGCGATAGNCGATCATCATNGCNACCCAGACCGGAAGCAGCGCCAGCCTCCATGGCGCGATGCGCCNCGCCGCAAAGATCAGGAAAGGCGTAAANGTCGCCCGCCGNGTCAACGTATTNTCGAGATCGTATATGGCGATTCGCATTTGGTGGCGTGAGGCTTACTGGACCGTTGCCGGTGCGTCCGTAACAGCCATNAGGCACGCCAGCATGGTTGCCGTCGCGGATTCGATTTCTTCCGACGTCGTNGTGCTNAGCTTCAGCCCCATGATCGAATGATGGAGCATTTCGCCCATCCCCTTGGCCGTGATGCCACGGCTTTCGAGCGCGGCTTCGTACGGCAGGAGAAATTCGCACAGATTGCGACGCGCCTCGACATGGATGTCGGCGAGTTCTTCCTTGATGGTGGTGGCAAGTTCCAGCTCGAGCTCGTCGGCATGCGGCATCGCCTGCATGGATTTCCACGATTCGATCACGATCTCGTCGAGCAATATCGAAAAGCGGGTCTTGCGGTCATGCTCGGAGGAGCAACGCGTGAGGATGGCGTCCCATTTGGAGTTGAAATGAAATCGCACGACCCCGGTCAACAGCGCCTCGCGATTGGGAAATATGTTGTAGACGGTCTGCCGCGAGACGCCTGCCGCTTCGGCTATATCGTTCATGGTCGCGCGCCGTACGCCGTACTGGCTGATGACCGCATAACCGGCGGCTGCTATCTTGCATGCTCTCTCTTCCATGCAGGCAGATGGACATATGATGCAAAATTGTCAATTTACATTTGTATAGAAAATGTCAAAGCGCGCAATTGTCGAGCCGTCGGTGGGGCGGTGATTCGTTTTATGAGGGAACTCCATGTCGTTTTACCGGACACTGCTCCTGCTCGTGCTAGGGCTCGTGACTGCCGCTTGCGGATCGCAGGAAACTGCGCAGCAGGGACAGGCCGTTCCGGTGCGGACTATCACGGTATCCGCCACGAATATCGACAATGTGATCGAACTTCCCGGACGTGTTCAGCCCGTCCGGGTTGCCGAAGTGCGGGCCCGTGTCACCGGCATCGTGCAGCAAAGAACCTATGAGGAAGGAACGGATGTCAGCGAGGGCCAGGCCCTGTTCCGCATCGATCCGGCCGAACTCAGGGCCAGTTACGCGCAGATCAAGGCTAGCCTCGACCGGGCACGCGCCACGGCCGCGAACGCCAACGCCGTCGTTACGCGATACCGGCCCCTTGTGGCGGAAAACGCCATCAGCGGGCAGGAATTCGACGCGGCCCAGGCTGCTGCACGTGAAGCCAATGCCAATGTCGCGCAGATCCAGGCTCAGCTTCGCGCTGCATCGCTCCAGTTGGGGTACACGACCGTGCGCGCGCCTATTGCGGGCCGGGCCGGCCGCGCCGTGGTGACGGAGGGCGCACTGGTTTCGCAGCCCGAAGGCACTCTGATGACGCGGGTCGAACAGATTTCCCCCATCTATGTCTCCTTCTCGCAATCGGCCATGGAAGTTCTCCAGATCAGGCGCGCCATAACCAGCGGCGAGCTCGACCTGCAGCCGGGCGATGCGGTCGAAGTTCGTCTGACCCTTCCCGACGGCAGCGAATACGGCACGCCGGGCCTGATCGAATTTCTCGACTTCTCGGTGGACGAAGCCACCGGCACGGTCCAGCTGCGCGCCGAATTCCCCAATCCTGAAGGATTGCTGCTNTCNGGCGAGTTCGTGAAGGCGCGTATCTTCGCAGGCAAGTTGACCAACATCATCGCGATCCCCCAGCTCGCCGTGACCGTGGCCGACGATGGCGGCACCGTCATGATCGTGGACAAGGATGGCAAGGCTGCCGTCCGCCCGGTCAAACTGGGTGAACTCGTGGGAGAGAAGTGGGTCATCAAAAGCGGGCTCAAGCCCGGCGATCGGGTTATCGTATCCAATCTGCAAAAACTGCAGCCCGGCATGCCGGTTCAGATCGCCAATGCCGCGACCGGCCGCAAACCCGCAGCGGCTGCCCCGAAAGCAACGGCCAAGGCTGACTGATCGTGGCACGCTATTTCATCGACAGACCCATCTTTGCGTGGGTCATCTCGCTCGCCATTCTCCTGTCGGGATTCATCGCCCTGCGGGCCTTGCCGATCGAACAATATCCCGAGGTCGCGCCGCCGTCTCTGGCGATCAACGTCGTATACCCGGGCGCCGACGCATCCACACTTGAACAGAACGTCACCCAGGTAATCGAGCAGCAGCTAAACGGGGTCGAAGGCTTCCTTTACATGGCCTCGTCCAGCCTCTCCAACGGCACGGCTTCGATCACGCTAACCTTCGAAGCCGGCACTGATATCGACATCGCCCAGACCGAAGTTCAGAACCGTCTGAGCACAGTCGAGGCGCGTTTGCCCGAGGAGGTCCGGCGACAGGGTATTACCGTCCGTCAGGCGAATTCCGGCTTCTTGATGATCGTCGCCCTGACGTCCAAATCCGGCGCTCTGGACACGACCGATCTGGGCAATATCGCCTCCAATCAGGTGATCGATGAACTGCGCCGGGTCGCCGGCGTCGGGGATGTCACGCTGTTTGGCTCTGCCTACGCGATGCGTATCTGGCTCGATCCGGAAAAGCTGGCTTCCTACAATCTCTCGCCCAGCGCAGTCGTGTCGGCAATTCGCGAACAGAACGCCCAGACGGCCGGTGGTGCGATCGGCGACCTGCCATTGCAGGAAGGGCAGCAGATCACGGCGACGATTACCACGGAAAGCCGCTTCCAGACCGAAGAACAGTTCCGCAGCATTATCCTGCGGGCGGATAGCGGGGGTGCCAGCGTTCGCCTGGGCGATGTCGCACGCGTGGAAATCGGCGCGCAGAGCTACGCCACCTCCACCACTCTCGACGGCCAGCCCATGGCGGGCATGGCCGTCCAGCTCGCTACCGGCGCCAATGCCCTGGCCACCGCCGAAGGCGTGAAGGAGCGGATGGAAGAGCTGGGCAACGGCCTGCCGCAGGACATCTCCTGGTCGATTCCCTACGACACCACGCCCTTCGTCCAGATCTCGGTCGAAGAAGTCGTCAAGACGCTGGTCGAGGCCATGGTCCTCGTCTTCCTGGTCATGTTCCTGTTCCTGCAGAACTGGCGCGCTACGCTGATACCGACATTGGTAGTGCCCATTGCGCTTGCAGGCGCCTGTCTGGGCCTGTGGCTGTTCGGCTTTTCCATCAACGTGCTGTCCCTGTTCGGCATGGTGCTGGCGATCGGTATTCTGGTCGACGATGCCATCGTCGTGATCGAGAACGTCGAACGCATCATGCGCGAAGAGGGTCTCGGCCCTGTCGAGGCGACCCGCAAGGCGATGGATCAGATCACCGGTGCGATCATCGGGATCACGCTGGTGCTGGTTGCAGTCTTCGTGCCGATGGCCTTCTTCCCCGGATCGACAGGCGGCATTTACCGCCAGTTCTCGGTCACGCTGGCTATTTCCATTTTCTTCTCCGCGGTCCTCGCGCTGTCGCTGACGCCGGCTCTCTGCGCCACATTCCTGCGCACCAAGGATATCCAAGCCCACGACGCCCACGAGATCGACGAACACGCCGAGCAGGAACCGATTCCAGAAGGATGGCGCGGCCGTGTCGAACAATTGCGGCGGCGCAGCAGTGGCTTCTTCGGAAAGTTCAACCGCTGGTTCGGGCGCATGACCGAAAAATACGGGCGGACCAATGAACGCATTCTCGGTCGGCCCATGCGCGGCCTGGCCGTCTTCCTCATGCTGGCACTTGTCACGGCATTGCTGTTCTTCCGCTTGCCGGGCGGCTTCCTGCCGACCGAAGACCAGGGCTTTGCCATTACGATTGTGCAGTCCCCCACGGGGTCCACGCGGGAACGGCTCGATGAAGCCATCGCCCCGGTCGAAGGCTTCTGGTCTTCGCAGGAAGAAGTCGAACGGGTCGTCGTGGTGCGCGGCTTCAGCTTCTTCGGTCAGGGTCAGAACAATGCCATCATGTTCACCCCGTTCAAGGATTGGAGCGAACGCAGCGGCTCGGAAAGTTCGGCGGAGGCGCTGGTCGGCCGTGCGATGGGCACCTTCATGGGCATCGACAATGCGATGGTCTTCTCCATCCAGCCGCCCGCGATCCAGTCGCTCGGACAGGCCAGCGGCTTCACCATGAAGCTGCAGGACCGCGCCGGTGTAGGGCGTGAAGCCCTGACGGCAGCGCGCGATCAGATGCTNGGCATGGCNATGCAAAGCAGCCTGCTCGCCGATCTTCGCCCCGAAGACCAGCCGCCCGCGCCGCAATTGCATGTGGAAGTGGACCGGGTTCAGGCCCGCGCCATGGGCCTGTCGATGACCGACGTGAACAATGCCCTGTCGATCAATTTCGGTTCGGCCTACGCCAACGATTTCAACCGGGACGGGCGCGTGCTGCAGGTGCTGGTGCAGGCAGATGCCGAACACCGCATGACACCTGAAGACGTGCTTTCGCTGCGCATTCCGAATGCCCAGGGCGAACTGGTACCGTTCAGTTCCTTCGCNATGGCNGAGTGGACGGCCGGCCCGCCNAGCCTTGCGCGCTATAACGGCTATCCNGCCATGACCATTTCCGGAACCGCCGCGCCGGGCGAATCGTCTGGCGCCGCGCTGGCCGAGATGGAACAGCTTGCCAGCCAGTTGCCGGAAGGCATCGGGTTCGAATGGACCGGCATCAGTTACGAGGAAAAACAGGCTGGCGGCCAGATCGGCCTGCTGCTCGGACTGTCGGTCATCATCGTCTTCCTTGTCCTGGCGGCGCTTTATGAAAGCTGGGCGGTCCCGTTTGCGGTGCTGCTGATCGTGCCGATGGGGGTTCTCGGCGCGGTCCTCTTCACCATGCTGCGGGGGCTGTCGGCAGACATTTACTTCAACGTCGGGCTGATCACGATCATCGGGCTTGCCGCGAAGAACGCCATCCTGATCGTCGAATTCGCGATCGAGGAAGAGGCCGAAGGCAAGAGCCCGATCGAAGCGGTAAAGGCGGCTGCCAGATTGCGCCTGCGCCCGATCATCATGACCTCGCTCGCCTTCATTCTCGGCATGGTCCCGCTGGTGATCTCCACCGGCGCGGGCGCGGCCAGCCGCATCGCCGTCGGCACGGGCGTGATGGGCGGAATGATCGCTGCGACCGCGATCGGCATCTTCGTCATCCCGCTGCTCTACATGCTCATTCGCACGCGGATCGGCGGGAGACAGCCCAAGCCGGCCGGCACACTCGAAGGAGATGGCGCATGATCCGCAAGCTATCTGCCAGCCTGNTGGCGCTCGCACTGGCNGGGTGTGTNAACCTTGCCCCCGATCACGAACGGCCCGCCCTCGCCAGCGCGCCCGCCTATGATCCGGAATTCCGTCCGGACGGCACGGTGGTCGCCTCGACCCTGTCCTATCGGGAATGGTTCAGCGACCCGCGGCTCGTTTCGCTCATCGATACAGCAGTGGCGAACAATCGCGATCTCGTCGCCGCCACCGCACGGATCGAGCAGGCCCGGGCGCAGTACCGCATTCAGGACAGCCGCCGCCTGCCCACCGCCGTGGCGGATGCCGCGGCGACGCGCAGCCGCATTCCGCTGGGCTCGATCGCGCCCGGCACGCCCGGCTCGGTAACCATCAACCGCTACGATGTGGGCGTCGGCGTTTCGTCCTTCGAACTCGATTTCTGGGGCCGCATCGCCAATCTGTCGGAGGCTGCCCGCGCCCAGTATCTGGCTGCCGAGTCTAACCAGCGCGCGTTCTACCTTTCGCTCATCGCCGATGTCGCGACGACCTATTTCGCCCTGCTCGAAAGCGAAGCGCAGATCGATCTGGCGCAGGCCACCCTCGAAAGCCGCCAGGAGGGCCTCCGGATCGCNCGGCTCCGGCTCGATGCGGGCGTCACCTCCGCGCTGCCCTTCCGGCAGTCCGAAACGCTGCTGACGACGGCCGAACAGCANCTTGCCGCNCAGCGCCTGTCGCAGGCCCAGCAGCGCAACCAGCTCTCGGTGCTCGTCGGCGGAACCACGCCGGAGAACCTCCCCGTTGCCCTTCCGATGAGCGGTCAGGAAAACGGCATGGAGCTCGATCCCGGCACGCCATCCGATCTTCTGTTGGTCCGTCCGGATATCGTCGCTGCGGAAGAGCAGCTTCGCGCAGCCCGCGCCAATATCGGCGCGGCGCGTGCAGCCTTTTTCCCGACCATTTCCCTGACTGGAAATGCCGGTTTCTCGTCCAACGATCTCGACAATCTCTTTTCTTCCGACGGACTGTCCTGGTCGTTCGGCCCATCGATCTCCCTGCCGATTTTCGACTGGGGCGCCCGCGAAGCCGATCTGGATCTGGCCAAGGCGCGCGAAGTNGAACAGGTCGCCGTTTATGAAAAGACCGTGCAGGAAGCTTTCCGNGAGGTATCCGACGCCCTTGCCGGGCGGCGCTGGCTGGCCGAACAGGTGGCTGCGCTGACGCANGGTGTNGCCGCGCAGGAACGCATTACGCGGCTTGCGCGCCTGCGCTACCGCGAAGGTGTGGCGGATTATCTCGAAGTGCTGGATGCCGAACGCAACCTTTTCACCGCGCAGCAGCAATTGCTCACCACCCAGCGCGCATTTCTGCAGAACGGCACGTCGCTGTTCGTGGCGCTCGGTGGCGGTCTGGCCGTGGAAACGCCTTCATAATCCGGGACTTTTCCAACTCGGCTCCCTGACAAAGACCTGCTAGGGGGCGCCGATGCTAGGAACGTTCCTTACCGATTATTCGGCCTGGATCGGCCTCGGCCTGTTGGTCGGGCTGTTCATTCTGTTCGCAACGGAACGGTTTCCACCGGTGACCGTCGCCGTGGGCGGCGCGGCCGTCATGCTGGTGCTGGGCTATCTTCCGCGCAGCGAGATGGAACAGGTTTTCGCCAATCCCGCCCCCATCACCATCGCGGCCATGTTTATCCTCTCGGGTGCTCTGATCCGCACCGGCGTTGTCGAAGCGCTGGCCAGCATTGCCGAACGCCGGACCGAACGTCATCCGCGCCGGTCGATTGCGGAACTCTTCGGCGGCACTTTCCTCGCCTCTTCGCTGGTCAACAATACGCCGGTGGTGATCATCTTGGTTCCGGTCATTCGCAAGATCGCAGGACTGGCGGGCAGTACGGCCAGCCGCCTCCTCATCCCGCTATCCTATCTCTCGATCCTCGGCGGNACGCTCACGCTNATCGGCACGTCGACGAACCTTCTNGTCGATGGCGTGGCNCANCGCTCCGGCCANCCGCCCTTCGGCATATTCGANCTNACCGGCGTGGGCCTGGTCGCGGCACTGACCGGCACCNTCTTTCTTCTCGTCAGCGGGCGGTTTCTTCTGCCCAACCGGCCAGATGCCGCGGATCGCGACAGCGGNCGACCGCTGGAGGANCGCTACCTTACNCAGTTGCGCGTGACGCAAGACGATAAGGANATCGGCAAGGCCTATGGCGANCTTTCCCANTTCGGTCGCTCCGGGCTGCGCCTCGTCGGTCTGGAACGCGGCGGNGCCATCCTGCGCAGCGACCTTGACGAGCTGATCGTGGAGGAAGGCGACATCATGCAGATCGCCGCCGATCAGGCCGAAATGCTGTCGCTAGCCGCCGGGCGCGGGTCNGAACTNGGCCTTTCTGCGCGNGCCGCACCCGCATCGGATGAAAACCGTATCGTCGAAGCCGCGATTTCGCCCAGCCACCCGACCCTCGGCCGCAAGCTTTCCGAAGTGCCCTTCCTCACCAAGACGGGCGCCCGCATTCTCGGCCTGTCGCGCGCCCGGCACTTCCCCGGGCCCACCCTGTCCGATGCGCGGATCCGCGCAGCCGATCATCTGCTGATCGAAGGCAGTCCCGCCAGCATCGCCGCGATCGAAAACAATATCAATCTGATCAACATCTCTACGCCGGACACGCGCCCGTTCCGGCGTCTGCGCGCACCCATCGCTGTTGTGACGATGATGGGCATCATCGTGCTCGCCGCGCTCGGCGTATGGACGATCGAACTTCTTGCCATAACAGGCGTGGCTATCGTGCTGCTCTCGCGCTGCATCGATCCGGAAGAAGCCTGGCGCAGCATCGATGGCAATGTCATCGTGCTGATCTTCGGCATGCTTGCCGTCGGCCTGGGTCTGGAAAGCGCGGGGACGGTCGACCTGATCGTCGATGCCGCCCTTCCGGTCCTCGCAAATCTGTCGCCGCTTTACCTGTTGCTTGCGGTCTACCTGCTGACCTCCGTGCTGACCGAAACGGTTACCAACAATGCTGTCGCGGTCATCATGACCCCGATCGTGCTGGCGCTCGCCACCGATCTCGGGGTCGAACCGCGCCCGCTGCTCTTCGCGGTAATGTTCGCTGCATCTGCCAGCTTCGCAACGCCCGTGGGCTATCAGACCAACACCATCGTCTATGCCGCTGGCAATTACCGCTTCGCCGACTTCTTGAAGATCGGTGCGCCCATGAATGTCGTGGTAGGACTGGCGACCTGTCTCGCGATCAATGCGATGGTCTGAACGGTCAACGCTCCTGACGCCTGCTACCCAACCTAGGCGAGCGGTTCGTCTTCCGGCTCTGCTGGCCAGTCCGCCTCTTCATGCCCGCGCGTTTTCCATAGCGAATAGAGCACGCCCGCTGCGATCAGCACGAACGTCACGCCGAGGCTGATCCAAGCCGGGAATTTCTCACCGTCCATCAGGAAGTCCGTGACGAAGATCTTGCTGCCAATGAACACCAAGATCGCTGCCAGCGCATACTTCAGATAGTGGAAGCGGTGGATCATGGCGGCGAGAGCGAAATAGAGAGCGCGCAGCCCCAGAATGGCGAAGATGTTGCTGGTATAGACGATGAACGTGTCGGTCGTGATTGCGAAGATCGCCGGCACGCTGTCCACGGCGAACACGAGATCGGCCAGATTGATGACGACCAGCGCCAGCAGCAGCGGTGTGGCCGCGCGGACCATCTTGCCCGTCTTCTCGTCCTGCACCTTCACCAGGAACTTCTGTCCATGCAGATCCGGCGTCACCCGCATGTGACGGCTGATCCAGAGGACGACGGGGTTGCTTCCGACATCCATCGGCTCGTCGCCGGCGAAGAACATCTTGATCCCGGTGAACACCAGGAAGGCGGCGAAAAGGTACAGCACCCAATAGGCTTCGGCCAGCAGGGCCGCGCCCCCGGCGATCATCAGGCCGCGCAGGATGATGACCGCGATGATGCCCCACAATAACGCCCGGTACTGATACTTCGCCGGGATGGCGAAATAGGTGAAGATTAGGCTGATCACGAAGACGTTGTCGATCGACAGTGCCTTCTCGATGAAGAAGCCTGTGAAATATTGCATGCCCGCGGTCTCGCCGCGCTCGAACCACACCCACACGCCGAACAGCAGCGCCACGGTGATGTAGAAGACCGACAGCTTCAGGCTTTCTGCAATGCCCAGTTCCCGGTCTTCCTTATGCAGGAACCCGAGATCGAAGGCCGTCAGTACGACGACGATTGCAAGAAAGGCGCCCCAGAACCAGACCGGGGTGCCAAGCCATGACGCCAGCAGGAAATCAGGCACTCGGCACCTCGTTTAGAGGTCTGGTCGCGGCGCGCGGAGCGGTGGCGAGTACTGTCATGCCGATCACCGCCGAAATCAGGGAACCGACCAGCACACCCATTTTCACCGCATCGATCTGGTCCGGGTCGATGAAGGCCAGGCCGCCGATGAACAGGCTCATGGTAAAGCCGATACCGGCCAGACAGGACAGGCCATAGATATGGCGCCAAGTCACTTCGGGCGGCATGGATGCAAGCTTGGTTTTCGCTGCCAGCCAGCATGCGCCGAACACGCCGATCTGCTTGCCGACCACAAGACCTGCCGCAATGCCGAGCGATAGCGGCGCAAACAGCGCCTCCAGCCCAGCTCCAGCGAACGAGACGCCGGCATTGGCAAAAGCGAAGATCGGCAGGATCATGAAAGCGACCCAGGGATGCAGTGCGTGTTCCAACCGTTCGAGCGGCTGTTCGTCACCTGTCGCGATGGGGACGAACATGGCCGTCACGACACCCGCCAGAGTAGCATGCACGCCGGACTTCAGCACGCAGACCCACAGAAAGGCGCCGAGAAGGAAATAGGGAATGGTTCGCGCCACTCCGGCCCGGTTGAGCAACAGCATGCCCGCAGCCGGAACCAGTGCAAGCGCCAGTGCGCCCACATTCATGTTTTCGGTATAGAACAGCGCGATGATCGCGATCGCACCGATGTCGTCGATGATGGCGATGGCCAGCAGCAGCGCCTTCAGCGCAACCGGTACCCGGCTGCCCAGCAGAGCGAGGAGACCCAGCGCAAAGGCAATGTCGGTAGCGGCGGGAATGGCCCAGCCGCGAATGTTGTCCGGCGAACCGGCGTTGATGGCCACGAATACCAGTGCCGGAATGACCATACCGCCAACCGCGGCAAAAACCGGAAGCGAAGCCTGCTTCCAGCTTTGCAGCTGACCGGTCACGATCTCGCGCTTCACTTCCAGGCCGATCAGGAAGAAGAACAGCGCCATCAAGCCGTCGTTGATCCACAGCAGCAATGGCTTGTCGATAGAAACGAGTTCGCCGGCCGTGAAATTCACCGGCGTGGCAAGCAGGCTCTGATAGCCGGCAAGCAGCGCTGAATTGGCGATGACAAGCGCAATTGCGGCGGCAACGATCAACACGATGCCGCCTGCACTCTCGCTGGCGATGAAAGCGCGAAGGCGCTGCGTGGGGGTCTGTCTGGTCATATGATCAAAGCGGGCGACGGTCCGTCAAGTGTGGGGGGGGGAGGGAACGGACCGCCGCCCTATGCCGCAGCTAAGCGAAGCTGCGACCGTAATAATGGCGCTGTAAAGCGACGATCTTGTCCTTGAGGCGCAGGCGCAGGCGCTTCAGCGATTTCAAATCGTCGCGCGCGCCGATCGCCTTGGTCGTGTCGATCAGTCGGTTGAGGGCGCGATGCTCGCGCACCAGCTTGCGCAGATACGGGATCATGATCTTCTCGTCGGGCGTCTTGCTCATCGCGCTCTCCTTCGTTTGCTAGGGTACATATGCGTGCTTCGCGGGCGATAATCCAATTGGAAAACTTGCCATCTATCGATAAGTTTTACTAATGGCGTTGACCATGGTGACGCTCAAACAGATCGATATCTTCGTAAGGCTCGCCGACATCGGCAATATGGGCGAAGCCGCCACCGCGCTGGGCATGACCCAGCCCGCTCTCAGCCAGCAGTTGCGCGCGCTCGAAAGAAAGCTCGACCTGCAGTTGTTCGAACGCGTGCCCAAGGGCATGCAACTCACACCCAGCGGGCGCAAGCTGCTCGCGCAGGCCCGCACGGTCATTGCCAGTACGCGCGACTTCACCGATGCGGCCGATCACATTGCCGCTCGCCCCGCCGGNACGATACGATTTGGCGTNAGCCCTACGCTCGGCCCCTATCTCATGCCGCGCGTCATCAAGATCCTCCACGAACGCTATCCCGACCTGCGCCTCTTCATNCGCGAAGGCATTCCGTCGAAGCAGCANGCGGATCTGGCCGCGGGNCAACTGGACATGCTGCTTTCGCCCATGCCNATCGAAGGCAAGGGCCTCNGGGTGGAACCGCTGTTCCGCGAACGCTTGCGGATCATCGCTCCGCCCGACGATCCGCTGGTGGCCCTGNCGGAACTTCGGAAGGAAGATTTCGCAGGCCGCATGTTCCTNTCGCTCGANCATCGCCANCATTACCACCNCCAGCTCGAAGATATCTGCAAGAANCTCGGCGCCACCATTCTGGCCGATTACGAAGGCACCAGCCTCGATGCCCTGCAACAGATGGTCGGGTCAGGTCTGGGNCTNGCCATCCTCCCGCATTTCTACATCCGCTCGGAAGCGGGCGGCCTCGATGTCGTGCGCATCGCNGAACCGGCGGGGTGGGAACAGCATCGCAGCATTGCCGCTGCATGGCGCGCNAGTGCNGCCTTTTCGGATCTCTATGNCGAAGTGGCAGCCGTCATTGCGGAGGAGGGGCGCCGCCAGCGCTAGCCGCCACNGCTTNGCCATCNGGGCTGGCCGCTGCCGAGTGGAGTGCGATGAACGCATTCGCGAGCGCCGCCTCGTTGTCGAGCAGCGATTCCCGGCTCGAGATCAGCTGGCGCTGCGCATCGAGTACGTCGAACAGCGAGGCGAGCCCTTCGCGGTACAAGGCGTTGGACTGGCCGAGCGCGGTCTCGCTCTGCTCGATCGCCTCGGATAGCGATCCTGCACGGGCGCGGTAGGCGGTGATNGCGACCAGCGCNGTTTCGGCCTCNCCCAGCGCCTCCAGGAAGGCNTGGCGATATTCGGCNAGGCTCGCATCCAGTTCCGCCCGTGCCGCCGCGACTTCGGCCCGCCGCCGCCCNCCGTCGAACAGCGGNAGGTCCAGCGCTGCGCCGAGCGTTGCGAGAAANTCCGAGAACAGNCCATCGATCGAGCCGTCGCCGATGATGATCGANCCCGGCACGACGAGCGAAGGCCTGAGATCNGACTGCTCGATCCCGACCTGCGCCGCCGCGGCAGCCAGCCTCGCCTCGGCCGCCAGCACATCGCCGCGCCGCCGCAGCAGATTGGCNGGNCCGCCNAGCGGTGGTCCATCGCCGTAATTGGGTATGGTCGTCTCGCTTTCGGGCTCCGCAATCACCAGCGTCCCCGGCGCCTCGCCTACCAGTATCGCGAGCGCATGGGCTGCCTGCGCCCGGGCGATTTCGATCAGCCCCAGCCGCGCTTCCGTCTGCGCCAGATCGGCTGCAGCGCGGCGCACGTCGAGATTGGCCGACAGCCCGGCTTCGAAGCGCAAGGTCACGATCCGCAGCGTCTGCCGCTGGAGATCGGTCGATTCCGCCAGCAATTCNAGCTGCGCCCCCGTNCGGCGGTATTCNACATATTGCGCGGCGATGGCGGCGGCGATCAGGCGGCGCTGNTCGGCACGAATATATNCCGCCTCGGCATAGCGCGCCGCCGCCGCGCGCACTTCCGCNCGCAGGCGCCCGGAAAAATCGGGGTCGAACGTGCCGAACAGCCCNNCACTTGCACCCGTNCGCGAAGTCCCCTCGCCCACATCGACGCTTGCCTCGGCCGATCCGTCGATCGTGGGAAGCCGGTCCGCGCGCTCNGCCCGCAGCAGGGCTTCGGCGGCTGCCAGNCGNCCCTCCGCCGCTGCAATGTCGAGGTTCGCCGCNAGGCCGCGATCGACCAGCGCNTCCAGCACCGGATCGGAAAAGGCNCGCCACCACACGCCGTCCATGCCGGNAGGNGGCAAGTCCGCCCGGTAGCTTTCCGGCGGAGCGATCTGCGNCTCGGGCAAGTCGGTNGGAACNGCGGCACATCCGCCNAGCANAAGCGCGAGCGCGCACAGATGNAAACGCGCAGCGATCATGCAGGCGCCATCGTCATGTCTTCGTCGATGTCGTCGATCTCTTCCTGCAGTTTGGCGAGGTCGACACTGCGCGGCTTGCCGAAGCGCGCCACGCCCAGATAGATCACCGGCGTCAGGAACAGGGTGAAGACCCCGGCAATACCCAGGCCGCCGAAGATCACCCACCCGATCGACTGGCGCGCCTCTGCACCCGCGCCGGATGCGAGGATCAGCGGAACTGCCCCGACCACGGTCGANATCAGCGTCATCGCGATCGGCCGCAGGCGNATGGCCGCCGCCTCTTCCACGGCCTCGCGGATAGTGCGGCCCTGATGGCGCAACTGGTCGGCGAATTCCACGATCAGGATGCCGTTCTTCGCCATCAGGCCGATCAGCATCACCAGCCCGATCTGCGAATAGATGTTGAGCGAGATGCCCGACAGGAACAGCGCCAGGATCGCCGCGACGAGCGCGAAGGGAACGGTCAGCAGCACGACGAGCGCGCTCGTCAGGCTTTCGAACTGTGCGACCAGCACCAGGAACACGATCACCAGCGCGAACAGATAGGTCAGCAGNACGTCGTTCGACGTTTCCTCGAGGCTCTCCGCATCGCCCTGCAGGATCATGTCGGTATCGTCTGCGACCGTTTCTGCCGCCAGCTGTTCGATCTCGTCGATGGCGTCCTGCAGGGGTGTTCCCTCGGCAATATCGGCCTCCACCTCNATCGCGCGGCGCTGAGCGGTGCGGTTCAGTTCGGCAGCGACCCCCTGTTCCACGATCTGCGTGATGCTCGACATCGGCACCAGCGCATCGCCTTCGGTTCGGACATAGAGGTTGCGCAGATCGGAGGGATTGGTGATCGTCGTCGCCTGCGATGTCAGGAAGATCGGCACGGCCTGATCGCCGACGTTCAGATCGACGATCTCGTCCCCGCCGACCATCGCGCGCAACGTCTGGGCGACATCGTCCAGGTCCACGCCCAGATCCGACGCCCGCTGGCGATCGATGCGGATCGAAAGCTGCGGCTGGGTCGGCTGATAGGAAATGTCGGGGTTCGACAATATGGTGGATTGCGTGTCGATCGCCTCGCTCAGCTTCAGGGCGGAGGCGTAGATCTGGTCATATTCCGCGCCGGTCAGGGCGACTTCGATGTTTCCGCCGCCTCCGCCGCCGAAACTCAGTGTGCCGCGCCCGCGCGCATTGGTCCGCGATCCGGGAATTTCACGCAGCGGTCCGTTCAGCTCCTCGACGATGTCCGACTGGCCGCGATCGCGCTCGCCCCAATCGGCAAGCTGCGCGGTCACGCGCACCCGGTTGGGATCGTACCTGCCCACGATGGAAAAGGTGCTCTCGATTTCGCCGCTGTCCAGATAGGGCTGNAGGACCATTTCGATCTCGTCGAGTTCGCGNTCCATGAAGTCCAGTCCCACGCCGTCGGGGCCGGTCGCATCGACCTCGATCACACCGCGATCTTCATCGGGGACCAGTTCGCTGTCGAGCTGNGTGAACAGCAGCGCGGTCAGGCCCGTGACCAGCACCGCGCCGCCCACCACCGCTTTCCCGCGGTCTAGGCACCAGGTGAGCGCGGCAATGTAGCGGTCGCGCATTCGCGATCCCCAGCGCGACAGGCGGTCGGATCGATCGCTGCTCGTGCGCAGGTCGAACTTGGCCGCCAGCGCGGGTACCAGCGACAGGGCGACGAAGGATGAAATGATCACCGCGAAGGACAGCACGAAACCGAATTCGCGGAACAGCCGGCCCGCTTCCGATGGCAGGAAACTGATGGGCAGGAATACCGATACCAGTACCGCCGTCGTGGCCACGACGGCAAAGAAGACCTGCCGGGTCCCGACAACCGCAGCCGCACGCCGTCCCAGCCCCTTGTCCTGCAGGCGCTGGGTATTCTCCAGCACCACGATGGCATCATCGACAATCAGCCCCGTTGCCAGCACCAGGGCCAGCAGCGTCACCAGATTGACCGAAAATCCCAGCGCCCAGATACCGGCCAGCACGCCGATCAGGGCCACGGGTATCGTCGTGCTCGGTATCACGGTCGGCCGCCATGCGCGGAAGAACAGCAGCATCGTGCCCACGACGACCAGCACGGTGAAACTCAGCGTGATCAGCACCTCGCGCACCGAAATCTTGATGAAATCGGCATCGTCGGACACGATGCTGATGGTTATGTCCTCGTAACGCGCATTGATCCGGTCGACCGACGCGCGGATGGAATCGGAAATCTGGATCGTGTTCGAACTGGCCTGCCGCACCACGCCAAGTCCCACAATGGGGCGCCCGTCCAGCCGCACGAAATTGGTCGCATCGGCAGGGGCCAGCGTTACGTCCGCGACATCGCCGATGCGCGTGTTGCCCGCCACGATGACGTCGCGGACAAGACCGGGATCGGTCGCGCTGGCATCGGCGCGCACGACCAGTTCCTGCGCGTTGGACCGGAAAGATCCTACCGGCACGTCGTACGGCGCGCCCTCCAGCGCCGTCGAAACGTCGCTCATGGTCAGGCCGAAGCGGTTGAGCCGCGCGGGGTCTACCGAAACGCGCATCTGCAGCGCGCGGGTGCCGAACTCGTCGATGCTCGCCACGCCGTCGGCGGTAAGCAGTTCCGGCACGACATCGTTTTCGACCAGTTGGGTGAGCTCGGCCTCGCCATAGCGTTCGCTCGACACGGCCAGCGTCATGATCGGCTGCGCATCGGCATCCGCCTTTACGATATTGACCTGTTCCAACCTGTCGGGAAGATCGCGCGTCACGCGGCTGACCGCCTCGCGGACATCGGATGCCGCCGTGTCCAGATCCACCCCAGGATTGAATTCGGCGCGAATGCGGCTGTTGTTTTCCTCGCTGGAAGAGCGGATCTGCCTCACCCCGGTGACGCGCGCGATCGCGTCTTCGAGGATGCTGGTCACTTCCCGGTCCATCGTTTCAGGGGCAGCGCCGGGAAAGGTCGCGGAAACCGACACGATGGGCCGGTCGACATTGGGCAATTCGCGCACTTCGATACCGGCGAAGGCGGCAAGCCCGGCAATGACGATAAGCAGATTGAGGACGCCCACCAGCAGCGGCCGCTTGACCGCCAGCATCGGCAGGTCGGATCTATCCGCCATCGTTACCGGCTTCGGACTGGCCGCTGGGCCGCAGTTCGACGTCTTCGGCCGGCACACGGGTCGGCCGCACCAGGCGGATGGCCTGCCCGTCGCGGACCTTCTGCACACCCTTCACGATTACCCGGTCCCTGGCACTGACCTTGCCGTCGACCAGTACCTGACCTTCGCGGCGCGAGGTTATGGTAACCGGAACGCGTACGGCCTTGCCGTCGCGGACCACGAAGATATGCGATCCCTCGCCGCCCCAGACTATGGCTTCTTCGGGGACGGAAGGGCGGCTGGTGTTGTTGCGCGTGAAGGTCACGCGAAAACTCATTCCNGGGCGCAGGCGATCGTCCGAATTCGAAATTTCTGCCCGCGCGGTGAAATTGCGGCTGTCGTTCGTGATGCTGCTGTCGGTCGAGATGATGCGTGCATCGCGCGTGGTTCCGGGTTCGGAAAATGCCACTGCCTCGACCACTTGCCCTTCGCGGAGCGAGGCGAACACCTCTTCGGGNGCCGGGAAGTCGATATAGAGGCGGCTACGCTGGTCGAGCTGNGCAATGGCGGTCGCGTCGCTCACCCGGTCGCCCGGATCGACATCGGTCAGCCCGATATGGCCCGAAAACGGCGCCCGGATGGTGCGGTCCGCCAGCGCGACCTGTGCCTGCTGCAATGCCACTCGCGCAGAATCGAGTGCGGTCTCTCCCGCTTCGATCTGGCTTTCGGATATTGCGCCCGTATCTTCGATCCGCCGGTATCGCCCGAGCAATTGCTCCGCTTCGCGCACCTGGACGCGCGCGGCATCCACGGAGAGCCGTTCCTGCCGCGCATCCAGTTCCAGCAGCGGCTGGCCCGATTGCACATAGTCGCCGGCGGAAAACATCACGCGGGTTACGCGGCCTGCCGTTTCGGGAAAAAGCTGGGCGGAGGTAACGGCCCGCGCAGTGCCGATTGCCTCGATCCGGGTCTGCTCCGGCAACAGGCGAACCGTTTCGGCCACCACCGGGATCGCCTCTTCCGCACGTTCTGCGCCCTCTGGCGAACAGCCTGCAAGAAGTATCCCGCCCAGAAGGCCGAGCGGTCGAATTATGGAACCCATGCCGCGTGGCGTAACCAATGCGGACACATAGCAAAAGCCCTAATCCGCTCAGGCCTCTATCTTGTTCCGATACGATGATCGCCAGACCCGGACATTGCCGGACCTGGCGATCTGTCACCGCGTCGATNTCGACGGGTTATATATCGTTACTTGGCAGGGGCCGGCTCNCGCAGGTTCTTCGCTGCGTTCTTGTCGCCTTCGCCCTTGGCGAGATCCGATGTCGCCGGTACGCCGGCATAGCCCTTGATGGACTCTGCGCTGGCCATGCCGGGGGCCTTGGACTTGCCGCCGACCAGATCGCGCGTTGCCTTTTCGATGCGATCACCGATGTCCTTGTCCACATTGCGCCAGTAATCGAACGCACGCACGAGGATCGGCTCGCTGACGCCATCGGCAAGATGCCCGGCGACATTGTCGACGAACCGGTCGCGCTGCGCATCGTCCATGACTTCGCGCACCAGCGCACCGGCCTGGCTCCAGTCGTCGTCGTCCTCGCGCAGCGTATATGCCTGGCGTACCATGTCGCCATCGGACATCCAGGTCGCTTCGCCGCCAACCTGCGGCTGCGCGCCGGCGCCGCCATAGGAATTGGGTGCATAGACCGGGTCGACGGCATTGACCGTGCGCCCCTGTCCCGCGCGGGAATAGCTGTGAACCTCGGCATTCTTCGCCTGGTTGACCGGGATTTGCTTGTAATTGACACCCAGCCGGGCGCGGTGCGCATCGGCATAGGAAAATCCGCGGGCCAGCAGCATCTTGTCGGGCGACAGGCCGATACCGGGGACCATGTTGTTGGGCTCGAAGGCGAGCTGTTCGATCTGGGTGTCCCAGTCGACCGGATTTTCGGTCAGCGTCAGCTTGCCGACTTCCATCAGCGGGTAATCCTTGTGCGGCCAGACCTTGGTCAGGTCGAACGGATTGATGCGGTAGGTCTTGGCGTCCTCGAACGGCATGATCTGCCATTTCAGGGTCCAGCTGGGATGATCGCCCTTCGCGATGGCATCGAACAGATCGCGGCGGTGATAATCGCCATCCTGCCCGGCCATCTTGTCGGCTTCATCCTGCGTCAGATGCGCATTCCCGTCGCCCTGATCGCTGTGCCAGTGGAACTTGACCCAGAATTTCTCGCCTTCTTCATTGACCAGCATGTAGGTGTGGCTGGAATAGCCGTTCATCTCGCGCCAGTTTTTCGGAATGCCGCGGTCGCCCATCAGGTAAGTGACCTGATGCGCGCTTTCGGGGCTCAGGGTCCAGAAATCCCACTGCATGTCATGATCGCGCAGGCCATTGTCGGCACGGCGCTTCTGGCTGCGGATGAAATGTTGGAATTTCAGCGGATCGCGAATGAAGAAGATCGGCGTGTTGTTGCCGACCATGTCGAAATTGCCGTCCTCGGTATAGATCTTGACCGAAAAGCCGCGCGGATCGCGCCAGGTGTCCGGGCTGCCGCGCTCACCGGCAACCGTGCTGAAACGCGCTGCCGCTTCGGCCTTCGCGCCCTTCTGAAAAATCTTCGCCTTGGTGTATTTCGACACGTCCGCCGTGGTTTCATACGTACCGAATGCGCCCGAGCCTTTCGCGTGGGGCTGACGCTCCGGAATGCGCTCCCGATTGAAGTTCGCCATCTGCTCGATCAGGTAATGATCGTTGAGGACGATGGGACCGTCGCGCCCGACCGTCAGCGAATGCTCGTCGCTCTGAACCGGAATGCCGGCGTCGGTCGTGGTGAATGGGCATTTGGGGGTATCGGCCATGGCTGGAATCCTTCGCGTTTGCGTACCCTTCCAGAACCGGCGCTGCCGATGGACGTTCCGCGAAGAATCGTAGTGCGCAAATAAACCCGGCAGTTACCCGTGCGCGCCGAACTCGTTGGCAATGGCGGTCGAGATGCGCAGGCACAGTGCATAGGCCTGCTCGATCGGATCGATGTACTTCTCGCGGATCGCCGCATAGCCTTCGCCCGCGCCGATCGGATACTGCCCGGGCTCCTCCAGCGCGAAGTCGTCCTTGCGCGGAAAACTGGTCGGGAAGGCGCGGCGCAGCTGTGCCAGCGCATCGTCGATCCGCAGCGTGAAGACCATTTCCAGTACATCCGTCCGGCTGATGTCGTTGGCCCGGCTGAAAGCCGGCACCGACACCACCTTTAAGAACATGTGCTGGAGCAGCGCCAGCCGCACGGCCTGCAAGACGCCGATCGCGCGGCGCACGCTTTCCCGTTCCGGATGCGGATCGTCGTCGGGCACGAGGTCCAGCAGCCGGTGCAGCTTGAGCGCATCGACGCGCAGGCGGGACGACAGGCGGCGGAACACGCCGTTGCGATCGTCCTTGATGAGATATTCGGCCAGCGCTTCGCAGGCTTGCGCCAGATGCGGCTCGGTCCCGCGATAGGGGCGGCTCGCCCAATAGGCCGAATTGAACAATTCGCCGAACGCCGCCACTGTCTTGATGCTTGCAAGGGCGTTCGATGCCCGGATCAAACGTATGATCTGCATGCCTCTCGGGCTGTCGGCAAGCAGGGCGCCCATCTCCTCGATCTGGCTTTCTGCCGCGCTGCCGACCCCGGCAATGATGTTCACCGGATAGCCCAGCTGCTGCAGAATGGCNTTGTGCGGGATGGCGCGGATCTGCCGCAGGCTCATCTCGCGATCGGCGGANAAGTCGCTCTGGCGGCGTGATTTTCTGCTNCCCGTCTCGTTCAGCAGGCCCAGCCCGAACGCGGTGATCGCNCGGCTGTAGGTCCNGCTTTCCAGATGGTCGCGCTGGTGCTCCTTGATNGCCCGATAGAAATCCAGGCTGAGATCGGTCCGGCGATAGAACGGGTCCGTCGGCACATCCGGATCCGTATGCGCCGGACTATGCGCAACCACCTGCGTAAGCGTCGCCAGCGCNATGTCGGGGGTCGCGAANAGCAGATAACCGTCCCCGCCCTGAAAGCTGGCTTCGGGCTCGAGCGCGATCCCGGCGCGCGTGAAACGCCTTTGTGCCCAAGGGCTTAGCGCCCATTCGATGCGATCTTCGAAACTGGAAGGATGCGCCCCGCGGCCCATACCTTCGCCATGGGTGTCGAAGATCAGTGCGGCTACATCGGTGAGACCGTTCGCCGCCATCGCTTCCGCCAGCCGCCCCTGCAGCCGCTCGATCGCGAGGCTTGCAGGGATCTGGCCAACGAACCGNCCCGCATCNGAAAAACCGGTCTGGATGGCAATCCGCCCACGCGCTTTCGCATAGGCCTGATAGTCGGGTTCGGAGAGCAGCAGGTCGAGAAAACGCCCCCCATGTTCCAGCGCGGTTTCGGTTTCGAACAGCGGCGAAACATCGACCCTGTCCGCGATGCCGAAGAGCCTGGCNAAATACAGTGCGGCGAGCACGGTCGACGGCTGTTCGCATTCTGCCACGAGCATGCGGATCGGCGCATCCGCATCGACGTGCTTCAGGATCTGCGTCATAACGAGAAATTGCCTGATCGCAGTTGAGCTTTCGACCGCGAGGCTGGCGAAATTGGCGCTTTGCGGCTCGACATCGGCGAGCAATTCTCGCAGCGCTGCAACTGCCCCGCGGCTGGAAAGGTCGATATCCGCGGCATCGCCGAGGCGTGTGCGGATGGCATTGTGCAATTGCTTGGCATTCACCCGGAAATGGATCCACCCCATCCCCAAGCCGTCGGCCCGCATGGCAGCCGCAAGCGTACGGAGCGCCACCGCTGTATCGACACCTTGTTCGTCCGCCTCGCCTTCCAGGCGCTCGATAAGCGGGGTCAGTGAAAGCAATTTGTCGGGATGGTCCTGAGTAAGGCGATTGGCCGCGGCCGACATGTCTTCAGGCGCAGAAAGGTCGCCCGCGAATTCGTCCGCGCTCGCCTGCGCCCGCTCCTGCGCCGAGCGCAATGTGGCGATCAGTTCGTGCGAGGGATCGATCGCTTCCAGACTGGCAGCGTAACGCCCCAGCCGCTCGGCCGTTTCAGCGAGGCGGAAAGCGATGGAAGTGTACCATTTGATGTCGGTACGCCCGTCCATGTCGTAGCCAACCCAGGTGGCGAACCGGAACGGCAGCGGTTGCAGCTCGGTCCACCGGTCGGGGAACGCCTCCCCCGCCTGACGTAATACTGTGGCGACTAACTTGTCACGGGCGTCCTGCGCATTGGCCATCGCTGCCATCGCGCGCCCATGCTCGTAACGCAGGGTAATTTCCGGCCTTTCGCCATCGCGCACCGTCGCCTTGCCTCCATTTCCGACCGCGGCAGCGACCGCATCGCTCTGCTGCGGCGATAACAGGAAGGTCGGGTGAGCAGTGAAGACCGCATGCATGTGCGGGCGTTCCCAGAACGCTCTGAATGCTTTGAAATCGCCATTCGGGGCCGAGAGCTGCGACAGCCTTTCGCCTGCGCGATCAGGTCGAAGGAGCTTCTTCAATCGTGACGCGCGAGCATCGAGCGACTGCGCTTCGAGTTCATCGACCAACCCGGCAAGCTGTCCGATATCGAGTTCGCCATTCTCCAGCTTTCGCGAGATATCGAGCGAAAGCTGGAAAACCGGATTGAAGAGCGGAGTCTCGCGAGTTTGGCGATGGAGCACCCTGAGGCGATCGCTCAGACTTGCGAGGGTCGGTTCAATTGTCGTTTCTGCCATTGCTCTACTCTACCCCTGGATCCGGGTGCGAGTTCCGCGGCAAGGCGGCCTTTGTGTCAAGATACGAGCTTCGTGGGCAGCATGAATACGGATGCAGGTGACTTTATCCAACCGCGCGGAGCAATCCCCCGACATCCCGGCAGTTGATGAGCGCAGCAACATCGCTCGCAGGCACCGGCCTGCTGAGAAGGAAGCCCTGGATATATTCGCACCCTTCTCGCCTCAGAATTTCACGTTGCTCGGCATACTCGACGCCCTCAGCCAGCGTGNGCATGCCCAGCGCTGATGCAAGCGTGGTGATCGCCCGAATGACCGCGTGGGCATTGTTCCCCTCCACGTTCAGATCGCGCACGAAGCTCTGGTCGATCTTGACCTTGTCGAACGGGAAACTGCGCAGATAGCTGAGTGAGGAATACCCGGTNCCGAAATCATCCAANGCGATGCGGACCCCGAGATCCCGCAATTTGTGAAGCGTACTNANTGTCTTTTCGACATCGGCAATGAATATGCTCTCGGTAATNTCCAGCTCCAACCGGTTCGGNCTGAGGCCCGATTGGGTGAGCGCCTGCAAGATCGTCGTCGTGAGACCGGGNGTCGAGAACTGTTTCGCCGAAACATTGACNGAGACCGACAGATGCTCCGGCCATTCGCGCGCCGATCGGCATGCTTCGCGCACGACCCATTCGCCTATTTGCAGAATGAGGCCGGTCTCCTCGGCCAGCGGTATAAACTCTGCCGGGCTGATCATGCCGCGCTTGGGGTGGTTCCAGCGGATCAGAGCCTCGAACCCTTCCAGCTCTTCCCGCGCGAGACTGTAAAGCGGCTGGAAATAGAGCTCGAAGCCNCCGTCTTTTATGGCCAGGCGAAGATCAAGNTCCATCTCNCGGCGGACACGGGCTTGTTCATCGAGCGAAGGCTCGAAGAAATGGAAGTCCGATTTGCCNCCACGCTTGGCCCGGTAGAGCGCAAGGTCNGCATGCTTCAGAAGGTCGACGCCGGTTTCGCCGTCTATGGGCGCGACCGCNACGCCCACGCTGGCCGAACAATCGACCGTATGGCCNCCGATCTCNACCTGTTGGGCNAAGCAGTTCTGGATATGCTGAGCGATGGGGAGCAGACTTTCGTTCTCGTTCTCGACCACTGTAAGAACGGCGAACTCGTCCCCGCCCAGCCGCGCAATCCGCGCATTGCCGAGTTCGGAGTTGAGACGCGCGGCAATCTGCCGAAGCAGGGTATCGCCTGCTGGATGGCCCAGCGTATCGTTGACCACCTTGAAATCGTCGAGATCGCAATATGCGACGAGGACTCGTTCGCCATCCTTGCGCCGCGCCAAAGCCTGACCCAACTGTTCGACGAACAGCTTGCGGTTGGGCAGGTTCGTAAGCCCGTCGTGCAAGCCGATATGAATGATCTCGCGTTCGCGTTCCGCAATTGCCTCGACCATGGAATTGAAGCTTGTCGCAAGCCGGCCGACCTCGTCGTCGGTTTCGGCCTGCAATACGGCTTCTTCGCCGCGGCCGAACTGCCGGACGGCATCGTCAAGCGCGGACAGCGGTTTGGTAATGCTGCGTGCGATCCGCCACCCAAGTGCCACGACCAGCGCCAGTCCCAATGTACCGACCAGCACGATCAGATATTTCAGAACGGCATATTCCGCCATCGCCGATGCCAGCGAGTGGCGCAGAACGAGGCGAGGATCCAGTCCATCCTGCAGGCTTGGAAGAACGCTGACGCGGAAGAGATTTCGGGCTTCGTCGTGAGCTTCGATCACGGTCCCCGGCGGCTGTGAGGCTGCTATGTCCGGCAAGTCATCGTGGAGCAGGACCTCCGAGTGGAAATCGACCGCCGCCAATTCGCCCAGCCGTGCCATTTCCGCCTTGTCGAGCGGCGATGCCAGGACCAGCCAGCCCATCAGATCCGGCACCTCGATCGGCGACGCAGCGGCAAGCGCAAGCGTGTCGCCGAGCTGGATCACCCCTTTGTTTTCGCCAGAATCCAAAGCGAACCAGATCGGTTCTGCCGGAGGAAGTGCGCCCGAGCCATCACCGATGATGTCCCCGTCGAGCCCAANGACGAAAGCGGAGCTGGCGTTCGTCCGGTCACGCACATTACGCAAGGCGCTGGCGAGTGTGGCCTCATCCTCCGTCGCCAGGGCTTCGCGAAACCCATAATCGCGCGCCAGGACATCTGTCGCACCGCGCATCTGCCGCGCGCGCAGTTCGATAATCTCGTCGAAAACGCGCGCACTGGCGGCGAGATCGCGGCTCGCGCTGTTCTCCCCGAAACGCTCGATGCTGACGTTGACCAGCGCCAGCACCACCGCCAGCACTGCCGCAAAAAGGCCTGCGTAAAGTATGGCAATCCGCAGCTTCAGTGAAGCGAAGCGCGGCAACTTGATCGTCGCGAGCATGGCCATCACCGCAGCCGCACCGCCACCTTGTGATTACCCGACGCGGAAATCTGCTTCGACATTTCACCGCCCGGACCGCGCAGTCGGGGATGCCAGACGGTCAGCTTGGCCGATCCCGACGGCACATTGGCTAGGGTCACGTAGCCATTGGCATCGGTTTTGCCTGCAAAGGGCGTATCGACTACGCGGATATAACCGCGCATCTCATCGTGAATATTGCACCCGAGCGCCACGGCGCCGGCAATGGGAAAGGTATGGGTTCGGGTCTGGTCCCGGCCATAGAGGTCGATCTCGAAGCGCGCAGGCTTCGAAAAGCTGTAGATCGAATGGCGCACCTTATCGAGGTTGGGAAAGGCCACGGTGCTGCCACGTGCGACCACCAGTGTGCCGGGCGCGAATTGCTCGTTCCGCTGCGCCATCGCCATCCGCCAGGGGAAGGTAATGCGCCCTGCGCGTCCGCCTGCAGCGTCCAGTTCGACCACGGCATCGCGCACGGGCAAACCGCGTTCATCGACCACCTGGACCCGGACCGGGCCGATAGAGGCCGCCCATGCAAAGGAAGCCGGTATCGCCACAAGGGCTGCGAGAAAGGCAAAACGCGTCCACATCCCCGGTATCGTACGGGGTCAGGAGTTAAGAAAGTGTCCGCATACGGTTAATAACTTTTGCACCACATCCTGCCATCAATTGCGCATGACCCCTGTTTTCAATCACTTTGCCACCTGCTTGATCGTGGCGCCTCTCGCTCTGCTGTCGATGTCGCTCTGCGCTCAGGAAGTGCCTTCGGATACGCAAACTGTCGACCAGGCCGGAACCTTCCCGGAATACAATGCCAAACTGCTGCTGACCAACGCGGTCAGCGCTGTCGATGGTGCGAGCGGTGGCGGCATTTCGAACTGGGCGACCATCGCAGGACGGCAGGAAACACGCGGCGTGGGCGTTCAGGCTCATGTGACGGCAGTACTTCTGCCGGACTTCTTCTATCAGTCGCATGGGGTGGCGCTGGGAATCGCCGACAGGATCGAACTGAGCTACGCACGACAGAATTTCGACACGCAGGATGTCGGTGCCGCGCTCGGCATTGGACAGGGCTATATGCTCAATCAGGATGTATTCGGCGCCAAGGTCAGGCTGTTCGGGGACGTCGTCTACGGCAATACAATGGTCCCTCAGGTCGCTGTGGGCGCACAGTATAAACGCAGTCTCGACGGCGCCGTCGCGAGCGCCGTGGGGGCAGCGCATGACGAAGGTGTCGATGTTACGTTGAGCGCGACCAAGCTGTTCCTCAGCCACAGCGTGCTGGTCAATACGACGGCGCGGCTGACAAAGGCCAATCAGAACGGCTTGCTGGGGTTCGGCAGCGTTTCAGACGACAGTTACGCGGTCCAGTTCGAAGGCGCTGTCGCTTATCAGTTTTCCCGCCGCTTCGTTCTGGGGACCGAGTTCCGCACCAAGCCGGACAATCTCGGTCTTGGCGAAGGCGACTGGTTCGATGTCTTTGCCGCCTATGCGCCCAGCGACAATCTGACCGTGACCGCAGCATATGCCGATCTTGGCTCAATCGCGACATTCACGGGTCAGCGCGGCGCATTCCTGCAGGCGCAGATCGCATTCTAGGAGTTATGCCCATGTTGCTCACTGCCACCCTCTCGCTTTTGCTCATGCAGCAAGCTCCTGCAGAAAATGTCGACTGGGATGCCGAATTCGGCGTCGAAGAGGTCGAACGCGATCCTGCAACCGGGGAAATTCCCGTCGAACCTTACGAACAGAAGAACGAAAACGCCGGCGCNAGGCCATTCACAGGCACTGACATGGCTGAAACGTTCGGCGGCCGTGACGGCATCCGCCAGATCGCCGAAAGGTTCGTCGAGATCAATTTCGCCGATCCGCGCATTCAGGGCATATTCGCCGGCCACGACGAAGTCCGATTGCGGCGCACGATTTTCGAACAGTTCTGTTACATCCTGANCGCTGGCTGCGACTATACCGGACGCGATATGAAAAGCTCTCACGAAGGGCTTGGCTCGCGCAAGGCNGANCTCAATGCCATAGTCGANAACCTCCAGCNGGCGATGCGGGAACAGNATGTGCCGTTCGCTGCCCAGAACCGTTTCCTGTCCAAACTGGCACCGATGAGCAGGGACGTCATCAACCGCTAAAGGGCTGGACACAAAAGGTCGCAAGGCCCACCCGTTAGAGATGGTCGGGATTATGCGAGACGAAGAAAACTCATGAGTGATTGGACGATCGGCATCATCGGGGGATCGGGGCTCTATGCCATGGATGCTCTCGAAGATGCGCAATGGATCCCGGTCCAATCGCCTTGGGGCGTGCCCTCCGACGAAATCCTGTGCGGAAAGATCGGGCATGTTCGCGTCCGCTTTCTGCCGCGGCACGGACGCGGGCACCGTCTGGCCCCTTCTACCGTCAATGCGCAGGCGAACATCGATGCGCTCAAACGCGCGGGCTGCACCGACATCCTTGCCGTGAGTGCAGTCGGATCACTTTCGGAAGAACTTTCTCCGGGCAGGTTCGTCACCATCGATCAGTTTATCGACAACACCCGCGGGCGCCCATCGAGCTTCTTCGGAGATGGATTCGTTGCCCATGTATCGATGGCCGACCCGGTGTGCCCACGGCTTTCGAAATACGCTGCAAAGGCCGTTGCCACCGCTGGCGGTGAATGTGCGCAGGGCGCGACCTATGTCGCTATCGAGGGCCCGCAGTTTTCAACTCGTGCCGAAAGCCGCCTGTATCGGCATTGGGGTGCCGAAGTGATCGGAATGACGGCCATGCCCGAAGCCCGGCTCGCTCGCGAAGCGGAACTGCCCTATGCCCTTCTGGCCATGGTTACCGACTACGACAGCTGGAAGGACGATGCCGCGACGGTGGACGTTGCACAGGTGGTCGAGCAGATGCGCGGCAACGCGAAACTGGCAAGGAAAGCGATCGAAGCTTTTTGCAAAGGCCTGCCGAAGAAACGCAGCCCGTCCCCCATCGATCATGCCCTGACCGACGCTGTCATCACCGCGCCCGAAAGACATGACAAGGCTGTACTTGCCAAGCTCGACGCAGTTGCAGGGCGGTTGTTTCGGCAGGGATGACCGATAGCTACGACCTCCTCGTCATCGGCGGCGGGATCAACGGCGCCGGCATCGCGCGGGATGCTGCAGGGCGCGGCCTGAAGGTCCTACTTGTCGAGAAGGACGATCTGGCATCGCATACATCTTCCGCCAGCACCAAGCTGGTGCATGGCGGCTTGCGCTATCTCGAACACTACGAATTCCGACTGGTCGCGGAATCCCTGCGCGAACGCGAAGTGCTGCTTCGAAGTGCGCCGCATATCATCTGGCCCTTGCGTTTCGTGATGCCGTACGAGCCCAGCATGCGCCCGAAATGGATGCTACGCCTTGGCCTTGCCCTTTACGATCGGATCGGCGGTCGAACGAGCCTGCCGAAGAGCAAGAGCGTCGATTTGCGTATCGCTCCCCACCGCAACACCCTCCAGGGGCGGCTGAAGTCCGGTTTCGAATATTCTGATTGCTGGGTGGAAGATTCCCGCCTGGTCGTGCTGACGGCGAAAGATGCGGAGGAGCGCGGTGCGGAAATCTTGGTTCGTACCGAATGCTCCGGTCTGGAACGTAATGCGAGCAACTGGACTGCGCACCTGCGATGCGGGGCGGGGGTACGCAGCGTAACTGCGCAGGCTATCGTCAATGCGGCCGGCCCCTTTGTCGACCGGGTCGCCGAGACCGCACTCGGGCAAGGAACGCCAGCGCACTTGCGACTGGTGAAGGGCAGCCACATAATCCTTTCGCGTCGGTTTGCCGGAGATCATGCCTATATCTTCCAGCAACCGGACGGGCGGATCGTCTTCGCCATACCCTACGAACGGGATTTCACACTGATCGGCACCACCGATCTCCTGTACGAAGGCGATCTTGATGACGTGGTCATTTCTCCAAAAGAAATTGCGTATCTAATCGAGGCGGCTTCGCGATATTTTTCCAGTGCGATTACCGAAGACGAGATCGTCTCGTCCTACTCTGGCGTACGTCCGCTCTACGAAGATCATGCCGCCAGCAACTCCACCGTAACCCGTGATTACGTCTTCGAACTCGATACTGAGGGCGGCGCACCGATCCTGTCGGTATACGGCGGCAAGATCACAACATACCGCAAGCTTGCAGAACATGCGCTGGAAAAGCTTGGGAGAGTGCTGGCCCTGCCGGGAAAAGCCTGGACCGCCGACGCCCCGCTACCTGGTGGTGACATGCCGGATGGCGATTTTGCAGCCTTCCTGTGGCGCATTAGCGAGCGCTACAAATGGCTGCCGCCGGAAATGCTCCTTCGCCTTGCACGCGCCTACGGTACGCGGATTGAAGCCATCATCGGCTCGGCGGGCTCACTTGGGGAGCTTGGAGCGCACATGGGCGGAAATCTCTATGAGGCGGAATTGCGCTACCTTTTCGACGCCGAATACGCCCGTACGGCGCAGGACGTATTGTGGAGACGCAGCAAACTCGGTCTCCATCTGCCCGTTGCCGCCCAGCAGGCGGTCGCAGACTGGTTTGCGGCGCAAACCTCATAAGCCGCTACGGAACAAGGACGTTTCACAAAGCTTGTAAGGGAAACACGGCAGGTCCAAGGGGCTTGCTTTAATCCTCCTTTCCTTTCGGAGTCGTATGGCCCTGCACGATCCTGTCCGCCTGTCCCCCATCTCCCGTCAGTCCGTTCGCGAAGCTTACCGAGCGGAAGAAAATACCTGTGTCGCGGAACGCATGGCACAGGCATCCGGCGCAAGCGCCAAACACGCGGAAGCAGCGCAGATAGCCATCCGGCTGATCGAGGACGCACGCAAGCGCAAAGCCAGTGGGATCGATGCATTCCTGCAGCAATATGGTCTGGCGACGGAAGAAGGCGTAGCGCTGATGTGCCTCGCCGAAGCTCTGCTGCGTGTGCCGGATGCGGCGACGGCCGATGCATTGATCCGGGACAAGATAGGTCACATCGATTGGGCGGAGCACATGGGCGAAAGTTCGTCCACCTTCGTTAACGCAGCGACATTCTCGCTGATGCTGACGGGAGAGGTTCTTGAGCGCCCCGAAGAAGCGCAGAAGGGGATGGGCAAAACGCTCAAGCGTGCGGTCAATCGGCTTGGCGAACCCGTGATCCGCACGGCCACTTTGCAAGCCATGCGCATTCTGGGTGGGCAGTTTGTCTATGGTCGTACGATCGACGAAGCGCTCAAGCGTGCCAAGCCAGAACGTGCAAAGGGCCTGACGCACAGCTTCGACATGCTTGGCGAAGCGGCGATGACCTACGACGATGCCGAACGCTATCGCGTCAATTACCACAAGGCGATCGACCGGCTGGTCCGCGAAGCGACGGGAGATGTCCGCACGTCGCCTGGTATCTCGGTCAAGCTTTCGGCACTGCACCCGAAGTACACCTTCCTCCACGCAGATCTCGCGATTGCCGATTTGCTGCCGATCGTACGCGATCTCGCCACGGCCGCGCGCGATGCGAACATCCATTTCACGATCGACGCAGAAGAAGCTGACCGGCTCGAACTTTCGATGGATCTCATCGAAGCTTTGGCACGTGATGACAGTCTCTTCACCCGGCCGGACGGCAGCCGTTGGGAAGGTTTCGGCCTCGCTATCCAGGCCTATCAGAAACGCGGCGTGCCGATGGTCGACTGGGTTGCCCGCCTTGCTCGAAAGCATGACCGCAAGTTCTTCGTCCGGCTTGTGAAAGGGGCCTATTGGGACACCGAGATCAAGCTTAGCCATGTTGGCGGCTTCAAGGATTTTCCGGTGTTTACCCGCAAACTGGGCACGGATGTCAGCTATCTTGCGTGTGCGGAAAAAATGCTCGCGGCTGACGATGCAATGTATCCGGCGTTTGCGACGCATAACGCCTACACCATCGGCGCGATCAAGGCGCTTGCGGGCGAAAAACCCCTCGAATTCCAGCGCCTGCATGGCATGGGCGAGGATGTGTACGGCGCATTGGCCCAGATGGAAGGCAACAAGCGTACGAGCGTGCGTATTTACGCACCAACCGGGACGCACAAGGATTTGCTCGCCTATCTCGTGCGGCGATTGCTCGAAAACGGCGCCAACAGCTCGTTCGTCAACCGTATGGCAGATGCCGAAGTTCCGGCAAGCGACCTGGCCACCGATCCCGTGGCCGACATGGCGGCACTCGAACCATACCGTAATCCGACCATCCCCCTGCCAGCCGACATCTTCGCGGACCGTCGCAATTCGGCAGGGATCGACCTGTCCGATCCTCTCGTACTCGAGCCTTTGCAGGAACGCTTGGCCGAACTCGAAAACAAGCACTGGGTTGCAGAGCCGACGTTCAAGTCGGGTTCCGAAGCGGAAATCGCGCCTATCAACAAGCCGCACGATCTGACTGCGGAAGTCGGAACACGGCGCGACACGCTCGACTTCGAAGTAGAAGAGGCAATCACGCGTGCCCAGGCGATCCAGCCGGGGTGGGACCGGCTCGGCGGCGAAAAGCGCGCCGTCCTGCTCGAAGCTGCAGCAGACCTGTTCGAAGAGCACACCGACGATTTCCTCAGCCTGTGTCAGCGTGAAGCTGGCAAGACACTGATGGATGCCGTTCTGGAACTGCGCGAAGCAGTCGACTTCCTGCGGTTTTACGCCAACGAAGCGCGGCGTCAGTTCACCCGCCCCATCATTCTTCCCGGACCCACCGGCGAGGAAAACCGGCTGAGCCTGCATGGTCGCGGCGTTTTTTCCTGCATCAGTCCATGGAACTTCCCGCTCGCCATCTTCATTGGCACACCTGCAGCTGCGCTGGCAGCAGGCAATACGGTCGTCGCCAAGCCTGCCGAACAGACCCCTTTGATTGCCGCACTGGCCGTGCGCCTTTGTCACGAGGCCGGCATCCCTGAGGAAGCATTCCANCTNCTCCCCGGAGCGGGCGAGGTCGGCGAGATGATCACNTCNGATCCACGCATTGCGGGCGTTGCCTTTACCGGCTCGACCCAGACNGCACAGGCCATCAATCGCAGCCTCGCTTCGCGTGATGGGCCCATCGCGACCTTGATTGCCGAAACTGGCGGTCAAAATGCCATGATCGTCGACTCCACGGCTCTGCCCGAACAGGTCACACGCGATGTCGTCGCGTCGGCCTTCCAAAGCGCCGGACAGCGCTGTTCGGCACTGCGTGTTCTGTACATTCAAGACGATGTGTACGACGAAATGCTGCGTATGATCCGCGGCGGTTTCGAAGCTCTGACGATCGGCAACCCGGAACATCTGGCCACCGATGTCGGCCCTGTGATCGATCCGGATGCTAAGTCTTCGCTCGAACGTCATATCGCTCGGCGCAAGAAGGGTGGCCGTCCGGTGTGGCGTCGTCGCCTGCATCGCGGTGCCAACGCCGGCTGCTTTGTGGCCCCCACGATCATCGAGATGGATTCGATCCTTGACCTGAAGCGAGAAAATTTCGGACCCATTCTCCACGTCGTGCGATACCGTGCGGCCGATCTGGAGCGTGTGATCGAAGATATCAATTCTACCGGTTTCGGTCTGACAATGGGTCTTCATAGCCGCAACGACGACACCCGTGCCTTCGTCGAAGCGCGGGTCAAGGTCGGCAATTTCTATGTGAACCGCAACCAGATCGGCGCGGTCGTCGAAAGTCAGCCTTTCGGCGGCGAAGGACTGTCCGGCACGGGTCCGAAGGCCGGTGGCCCGCATTATGTCCAGCGCTTCGCGACGGAACGCGTGGTGTGCGTTGACACGACGGCGGCGGGCGGCAACGCCACCCTCCTTGCCAGCTAAAGGCGGATAAATCGCCCCGGCCGCTTGCCCAATGGCGGCGGCTGGGGAATCGTGCCTTTATGTCGATTCTTTCCGATAAGTGGATCCGCGACAAAGCGCAGAACGAAGGCATGATCGAGCCTTTCGTCGAAGCGCAGCGTCGCGAAGGCGTGATCAGTTACGGCCTCTCGAGCTACGGCTACGATGCGCGCGTTGCTCCCGAATTCAAGATTTTCACCAACGTCGATTCTGCGGTGGTCGATCCCAAGGATTTCGCGAGCAACAGCTTCGTCGATCGCGAAACCGACATCTGCGTGATCCCGCCCAACAGTTTCGCTCTCGCCCGGACGGTCGAATATTTCCGCGTGCCGGAGGATGTTCTCGTCATCTGTCTCGGCAAGAGCACCTATGCCCGGTGCGGGATCATCGTGAACGTGACACCGTTGGAACCGGGCTGGGAAGGCCACGTGACGTTGGAGTTCTCGAACACCACGCCCCTGCCGGCTAAAATCTACGCGAACGAAGGGGCGTGCCAGTTCCTGTTCCTTAAAGGGAATGAACGCTGCGAAACGAGCTATAAGGATCGTGCTGGCAAATACATGGGCCAGCGCGGGGTGACGCTGCCTAGGCTTTAGGCAAAGCGGCCCTCACGCTGCGTCTTTGACTCTCCCTTCGGGCACGCGCAATCATGCCGGCCGAGGAGAGAAGTGTTATGGCAGATCGTGAATTCGACATCATCGTCTATGGCGCCACGGGCTATACGGGACGCCTGGTGGCAGAGCATTTCTTGCGCGAATACNNCTCNNCCGNCGATGGTCCCAAGTGGGCGATGGCCGGCCGCAGCTTGAGCAAGCTGGAGGCTGTCCGCAACGAGATCGGGGCACCAAAAACCATCCCGCTGGTCGTTGCCGACGCCGATGACAGAACCAGTCTCGAAGCGATGTGCAAAAGGGCCAAGGTCATCCTGACGACCGTTGGCCCTTATCAGTTATATGGCGACGGACTGGTGGCTGCCTGTGTGGCGACGGGCACGGATTATGCCGATCTCTGCGGCGAACCGGCCTGGATGCGTGAGCAGATCGACCTTCATCATGCGGCAGCTGGGAAATCCGGCTCGAGAATTACCTTCTCGTCCGGCTTCGATTCCATACCCTTCGACCTGGGCGTTCTCATGCTGCAAAAGGAAGGGGTCGCCCGGCATGGCTCGCCTGCGCCGCGCGTTCGCGGCCGCGTACGCANCATGCAAGGCACCTTTTCCGGCGGAACCGCAGCCAGCCTGACTGCGACAATGAAGGCCGCCGCAAGAAACCCNGGCATCNTCAAGGTACTCAATAATCCCTTCGGCCTGACCCCGGGCTTCGATGGCCCTGACCAGCCCGGCGGAATNATCCCNCATTACGAAGACGATCTNGGCAAATGGGCCGCTCCCTTCATCATGGCGACGATCAATACCAAGAACGTCCACCGCACCAACTTCCTACTCGGCCACCCGTATGGCAAAGATTTTCGTTACGACGAAATGATGCTCACCAGTCCTGGCGAAGCGGGCAAGGCCGCTGCCAATGCTGTGGTGGACATGCTGAAGAACCCCTTCGGCGCCAAGCCACCCAAACCCGGTGAGGGTCCGAGCAAGGAAGAACGCGAGAACGGTCATTACGACGTAGTGTTCATCGGCGAATGGCCGGATGGGCAGCGCCTGCACTATGGCGTGAAAGGCCGATACGATCCCGGCTATGGTTCAACCAGCCGAATGCTCGCCGAAACCGGGATCGCACTGCTTACGAGCGAGGCCGAAGGGGGTGTAGGCACGCCGGGGGCATTCCTGGGCGAAGCACTGGTCGAACGCCTTCGGGAGCACGCCGCACTAACCTTTGCGGTAGAAGAGTAGGGAACTACATACCCTCAGGTGCTTTCAAACCATATCCAAGGGGAGAAGCATCAATGGCTACCATCGCAGCGCTCATCGGGCGCATACTGCTCGGCGCACTGTTCGTCTTCGCCGGGCTCGGCAAGGTTATGGATCCGGCAGGCACGGCAGCCTACATGGAAGCGGAATCGCCCTTCCCCGGAAGCTTGGCCCTCGCCGTCGGCGTATTCGAGATCGTTGCCGGCCTGGTTCTGGCAAGCGGCTTCATGACCCGTATCGCCAGCGTCGCATTGATTGTTTTCACGGCACTGGCCACTTTGTTCTTCCACGAACGGGTAACCGATCAGGCGCAAGCGGCAATGGCACTTAAGAATCTGGCCGTGATCGGCGGGTTGCTCATGGTTTTTGCTTATGGTCAGGTTCGTGGCCAGGTCGGCTTATGGCGAGAACGGGACCGCGCTCATGATGCCGAAATCAAAGCGGCGCGAGCAGAAGGAAAGGCCGAGGCTACGACCACCGTAGTCCACGATGATCGTCCCACACGCCCAGCCTGATCCAGATTGAAGTGCGCGAACGTAACGTCGGCGGCTCACCACCGCCGACATAGCACTGCGCCTGACGCGCACGTGCATAGAATACGTCTCGAATGTCCGGAAAAAATGGAGCGGGCGAGGCGATTCGAACGCCCGACCCCAACCTTGGCAACTGCCTCTCGGCATTTTCGCTATCGTTTTCGTATTCAGTAAAATCTACGATATTCCAGGCAATATCAATTGCTTGTTTCTCACATCGAGTCCCCATTGGTACGCTGCGATTTCCGGCGGTTTCCCTCCTACTGCTTCCCCCCTGCTTCCCCGGCCATGCTGCACCTGTGTGGGGAAGCAAATATCAAGCGCGTGGGCCACCGGAGCGCAGGAGCAACTTCGAAAGGAATGACAACTCAAATCAAGGACAAATCGCATGACCAGACTAACTAAACGCACCGTCGAGGCGCTCAAATCCAACCGAGAGCGCGACACCTTTCTTTGGGACAGCGAACTGCGCGGTTTTGGCGTTCGCGTTAAACCCAGCGGCACCAAAACATTTATCATCCAATATCGAAACCAAGAGGCGAGGACCCGTCGCTGTGTTATAGGCCAATATGGTGTTCTGACTGTCGAGCAAGCCCGCGACCTCGCCCAAAAGAAGCTCGCCGCTGTGATCGACGGGGCCGACCCATCCGCCGAACGGCACTCGGTCCGTACGGGGCTGACAATCGCAGCAGTTTGCGATTGGTATCTTGCCGAGGCCGAAGCCGGTCGGCTGATCGGACGAAACCGCCGCCCCATCAAGGCGTCATCGGTCGCAGGTGATCGAAGCCGTATTGAACTCCACATTAAGCCGCTGATCGGCAATCGCGTGGTCAGCCAATTGAAATTGGCAGATATTGAACGCTTGCAAGGTGATATTGCGGCTGGTCGAACCGCCCGAGCGAGGCGCACAAGCCGAGGTGGGCAAACGGCTGGCGGCTCAGGCGTTGCTGCCCGCGCCATCAGCACGCTTCGCGCTCTACTCAATCACGCCCGCCGCCTCGGCATTATTGAGGTTAGTCCGGCAACAGGCGTGCGCATCATGGCCTCGCAGAAGGTGAAGCGATATCTGAGCGCTGGCGAAATCCGTCACCTTGGCAAGGTGATGACGCAGATGGAACGCGAGGGCGAACACCCGGCCGGCCTCGCTGCGATCCGCGTCATGCTTCTCACCGGTTTTCGCCGCATGGAAGTGCTGGCAATGCACAAGGCATGGGTTCAGCCCGACGACAATCTCGTCCGTTTTCCGGATACCAAGTCCGGTCCGCAGATCCGCGTGGCCGGAGACTCAGCAATGCACGTGCTGGAGGCTCAGGCTTTGTCCAGTCATTCGCCCTTCATCTTCCCGGCGGATTGGGGCGATGGGCATTTCGTAGGCGTCGTTCGGGTGCTGGGCCGAGTCTGCGCGCGTGCAGGCCTGGACAAAGTGACACCGCACACCCTGCGCCACAGCTTTGCCAGCATGGCAGCGGCGCAAGGTTTCAGTGAACTGACCATCTCGGGCCTACTCGGTCACGCCCCGCGCGGCGTAACCCAGCGCTATGTGCACCTGGATACCGCGCTCATCATCGCGGCGGATCAAGTGGCGGCAGAGATTGCGCGACTATTGGACGGTGGCGAGTTGCGGAGCGTGCGGGAGATCAAGCAAGCGCGCACACTGGCAGCTTTGCGTGCAGTTGCATGACGCCTACTTGGCTAAGATTGCCCAAAAGTCAGATTGAAAAACTGCGGTAGCTCGTGGATAGCGCTCCAAATCAAAGCCCGTCTCCAGAAATGGGGATGGGCCTTGTGGATAAGCCTGTGGTCTGTTCGGACTATCAGGAACCGGGATTCACGGACTATCAGGAACCCAAAGCTCGGACNATCAGGAACCGAAACAGGCCTCAAACCCGCAGAAATGCTTGGCTCCAGCATCCCTTAACAATGCTAACGACAATCCTTCTCGGATTGTTGCTAACACTAGGCACAGCGGCGCGCGGCTCCTCAGCGCTTTGGGGTGCGCCGTCACTGCGCGCCTTATGCACTCGGCAGGTGCAAGCTTCGCGGCTGCTTGCTAGAGATTAAACGATGAAGACCGACCTCGATCATCTTCCCCCGCAAAAGCAGCGCGAGATCGAGCGCGTCGTGCAGCTTATCTTCGAAGAATTCGACGATGCCTTCGCGCTCGCTAAGCATGAGTGGAAGAAGGCCGGGCGGATACTTAAGGTCATTCTTTACGGCAGCTATGCTCGCGGGACCTGGGTCGACGAGCCTCACACGGCCAAGGGATACCGCTCCGACTTTGATCTTCTGATCATCGTCAACGACAAGCGACTCACTGACAGGGTGAAGTACTGGGCGAAGCTCGATGACCGGCTAATGCGCGAATATGGCGTTACCGGTACGCTCCAGACGCCGGTCAATTTTATCGTGCATACCCTGCAAGAGGTGAATAACGGGCTGGCACATGGGCGCTACTTCTTCATGGATGTGAAGGAGGACGGGGTTGCGCTCTACCAATCCGACGACACCGACCTGCATACGCCCAAGCCGAAGACGCTGGAACAGGCGCTGGCGATGGCTCAGGAGTATTTTGACGAGTGGATGCCGTCAGCCGAGCAGTTTCTCATCCAGGGGAACGAGGCCACGAAAAGAGGCTGGAACAAGAAAGCAGCGTTTGAACTGCACCAAGCGGCTGAGCGCCTTTATCACTGCGTTCTGCTCGTTTGCACCTTCTATACGCCGCATAACCACAATCTTGCATTCCTGCGCACCCAGGCTGAACGGATCGACCCGCGTCTTACTTACGTCTGGCCGCGTGAAACGAAGCGTGATCGCGCACGCTTCGAGAAGCTCAAGGAAGCTTACGTGAAGGCGCGCTACTCGAAGCACTACCGCATCAACAAGGAAGAACTCGATTGGCTCGGTGAGCAAGTCGAAGAGCTGGGTCGCGTCGTCCACGATGTATGCACAGAACGCCTCGAAAAGCTTCAAGCCGATGCCAAATCGTGCCCGGATAAGCAGTAGACGCCGATTTGATTGGCCGGCAGCTTATCGATCTGGCTTGCCGGAAGCAGACCTTCGGCTATCGACCCCATTTCGGTGGTAGCAGCGCATTCGACCTATCGCCAAAAGCGGTCGTTCATGAAGAACCGGTTGTCGTTGGTAACGCGCCTCAATCCCAGCCATTCTGGTACGAGATCTGAACGCCCAAAAACAGTTGATCGTATAGCGGCAGCTACGCGCTACACTCTCCGAGACACAACAAATCGTCGCGAAAAATTCAGAATGTCAGCGGTCGACAAAAGGGCGGTCGCGAACCGCAGTCGAAAACGGCGCCGGGTTTAAGCCAGCGCCGTTCATCGTTCTCATTCAATGCGAAGTGGCCTGAGAATCAACCGTTGCATGAATACTCAAATTGCGCCGCNAAATAACCGGCGTTCTGGATTATGCGAATGACGTTGAAAGATGCCAGACCGCCATTCGAAGCACAGATGTTTTGCGCACCTTGCTCGGCCGCAGCTATGGCCTGTCCCACTTCGGGTAGAAATGGCCCGATATCCGTTTGCTGAGCAACCGCGGCAGAAGAGCCAAATGCGATTGCAGCCGAGAGTGCCAGAACCCTCGTTTTAGTTTTGAACATGGTATTTTCTCCGTGGGCTCTGAGCNCTTCACGCCGATATAGTGGCTTGGATCTCCGGACCTCGGCCGAGCAGCCTGGTCAACGGACGCGATACGCCGACCGGGCGTGCTCGGAGCAATCCAAGCCGCTTATCGTCGCTCCGACGAAAATGATTCCGCGCCCGACCAATCCCATGAATCAGGCAAGAGCGACTCGCTCCGGTCGGTCTCCTGGCTCGCGGGTCATCACTTGAAATACACCTTCCCGAACCAAACAATCAGTCCAGTGGTTGCGGAGTGACCCGCCAGTATTTCTCGCTCGCCGCTTACAGTTGCAGGGACAGCCGCAGATTTGACCTTGGAGGGCCTCACTGTGTTCCCGTTACCGGTGCGAACTTGAAGCTGAATGCGCGCAACTTTGCATGCAGCTGATTTTGAGTATCGGTACGCAGCTTTGAAAACAAGGGCTGATGCGCTCGTTTCGCGTCGAATAGCGCGAAAAACATCGTCAAACCCCATCGATGGAGATCCAATCCCGTCCCATCTCCAATGCCTGTGTTGGCGTCGCCCCAACCAACTGCGCGATCAGTTCAGCCGACTCGACGAGTCGTGGGCCAGGACGATTGAAAAGATGGTGGCCATCAACGGCAAAGACCTTCCCTTTGCGAACCGCGGTAAGGTCTTTCCAACCGAAGNGGTCGACGAGCGACCCCAGATCGGCGAGCGTTTGTGGCAACAGATATCCGCAGGGCATCGCAACGATCAGATCGGGATCGGCGGCAATCAAGTCGTCCCAATTCAGCCACGAGGAATGTTCTCCGGCTCGCGCGAACAATGGGTGACCGCCGGCCGCCTCGATTAGTTCGGGTACCCAGTTTCCTGCGGCCATCAGCGGATCGATCCATTCGATCGCGGCGACACGCGGGCGATCCATCCTCTCCGCGCTACTTCGGGATAGCCCTGACATCCGCTCCTTCAAGTCACCGACGACCGATGATGCACGCTCGGGAATTCCCGCCGCTTCGGCGACCTTAGCGAAATCGCTCCATACATCTTCCAATGTATCGGGTGCCAGCGACAGCAGCGTCGGGGCGGTTCCGATCCAGTCGCCGAGTGCTTCTTCCAGATCGGCAGGGGTGACCGCGCAGACCGCGCATTGCGATTGGGTCAAGATGAGGTCGGGCCGCAAGTCCCGCAGAAGCGCGGTATCGACTTCGTATACCGACAGTCCTTGCCTCACGATTTCCTGGATCCGGTCGTCGATCTGCCGCGACGTCAGTCCTTTCTCGAGTCTGGTCGACGTGACGACCGGCAATGCCTTTACGAAAAGCGGATAATCGCATTCGTGCGAGCGACCGACGAGGCTCTCTCCCAATCCGAGTGCGACGGCGATTTCGGTCGCGCTCGGCAGGAGGGACACGATGCGCGGCTGCGCCATGTCAGGCGAACCGTATTCGCGGAGAAGGTCCGAATAGCGTGGGAGCGGCTCTGGCGAGGAGCCAGGACGCCAACAACAGTCCTGCGAACCATAATGCATCGTTCGCGAAGATCTGTCCCACGATCGCCATCGTGAAAGTCTCTGTCCCGCCTACCACCAAAGCAAACCCGAATAGCGCAGCCTCGTAAACAGCGAAGCCGATCAGAAAGGCGCCAAATGTCCGAAGGGTGCTCAGCTCGTTTTGTTCTCCCATGATGATGGCACCGGCGAGCATGGCGAGAATAGATGCGATGCCCAGCGCACCGCCCCAGGCGAACGCATATCCCGTGTGCGGGTAGCCGAGGACGGTGAACCCCAGCAACTGGTTGGTCGCCCAGATCGCGAGGATCGTCGTTAACGCGAGCGAGCGGCGCATGGTCGCGGCGGTCACGATCGTAACAGCCACGAACGGCATCATGCAGGCGGCAACCAGCGATCCGCCCACCGTCGCCAAGGCAAGTGTGACAGGCCATGCGAACCTCGCAATGTCGGACTTTGCTATCATTTCATCCGTCATCGAAATTCTCCTTAGAAACGCGCGCGCGCGCCAATGGCGAACGAGCGTCCGGGCGTCGCGAAACTGAAGACATCCTCGTAATCGGCGGCCGTCAAATTCTCGACTCGGCCGAACAGCTCGACATTATCCATCACCCTCACGTCGGCGTTGACGTTCAGCAGAAAGTAGTCGTCCAGTTGCACGCGAACCGGCACGAACGAGGGATCGATGAAAGCGCTGTCGATCGTCTCTCCATTGTAGCGCGCAACGAGCGTGACCCCTCCGGCATCCTTGGGAGCGCGCCAGTCGACAGCCAGGCTGGCGGTATGGGAGGGCCGCCGCACTTCGCGCGCGCCATCCTCGTGGGAACGCAGATAGGTGTAGGCTCCATTGACGCGCCAAGCTTCCGCGAAGCGCGCCTCGCCGAACACTTCGACGCCGTTTCTCTTGGATACGGTATCGCGATTGCCAGGGCTGGCGACGAAGTTCGGGGGCGGAAAAGAAGTGAAGATCTCTTCGTCCAGTTCGCTCTCGAAATAGGTGACCCCGATTGAAGCGCGCTCACCGAACAGCGACTGGTCGATCCCGATCTCCCATCCGCTCGACTTCTCGGGCCTGAGGTCGGGATTGCCGATGAAACGGCCGTCCACGAACCCATATAGTTCGTAGAACGAGGGGTTCTTCACCCCCGATCCGACGGCCCCGCGCACTCGCGTAGCCGCAGCGATCCGATAGCTCGCCTGAAGCCTGTACGTGGTTGTATCGGCGAACTGGTCGTTCCAGTCCCTGCGGATGGATGCGGACGCGCTCGCTCGGTCTCCGAGATCGATCGCATACTGGCCGACGAGACCGACATTGTCGATCTGTCGGCGACCGGTGAATGCGAAGCCGGTCGGATCGGTGTTACGGAAGCGTTCGCGTTCGACATCGAGAGCCGCCGTGACCCGGTGGGTCAGACCGCCAGCCTCGATACGCAACGTCGTATCGTAGGACCCTTTCAACCTCTGGCCCTCGCTGCCATAGCTGCGTCCAGTCGAAGCGAAACCGTCGCGCCGGGTATCCGCGATCTGGGCCGAAAACGCTTGGGTCCAGCGATCGTCGAGCAAGTCTAGCTCGCCCCTGATGAGCACATAGATAGCCTCGTTCTCGAAGCGGTTGCCGGGGCTATCGACCTGGAATCCGAAGGTCGGACTTCCCGGATCGGAATCGCTGTCGTTGAATTCGGCATTGGTGCGCGCGTAGCGTAATACACCAGTGAGGCGTGCATTGGTTGATGGCGCGAACGTCGTCTTCAGCGAGACCGCACCACTGTCGTTCGCAAGATCGCGCGTGCCGTTCCGGGCGCCTGGCGTGCCATCGGTGGTATTGAGTGTGGCGGACAGCGCGTAGTCGAGATCGCCACTATATCCAGCGATCCGGGCAGCACCGTTCACCATGCCGAACGAACCGGCTTCGATCCGCGCGACCGCCCCGGGCGCATCGCGGCCGTCGAGAGTGATGTACTGGATGACGCCGCCGATCGCGTCCGACCCGTAGATCGCGCTCTGCTGTCCGCGCAGCACCTCGATCCGCGAAGCCTCGTCGGCGATAAGCGTTCCGAAATCGAACTCGCCGGCATAGGGATCCGACACCTCGATCCCGTCAACGAGGACGAGCGTATGGTTGGCTTCAGCACCGCGCAACCGAAGCTGTGTCTGACCGGGAACCCGTCCGACCGCGACCCCTGGGACGTCGCGGAGCACGTCGGACACCTCGCGGACTTGCCTCCGGTCGAGGATTTGCTCGTCGAGGACGGTGACCGATCCGCCGATCCGGTCGAGCGGCATGGGATCGGTGGCGCGGTTCCCGGTGACGACGATCGAGGTGTTGGATGTCTCTGGATCGGCAGCGGGATCGATGGTCTGAGCGAGCGATGGAGCCGGCAGAAGCACGGAAGACAGAAGCGACAGGTGAATGTATTTCATGAGAACGAATTTCCGGGGCGCCGGGCGACTTGGCCGGAGCGTCCGCACGAGTGCGGTCGACGAGACTGCTAGGGACGGACGCGTGCATCCCCCGGCAGTCCTGCCGATGCGGCTCCAACCGCTACTCGTCGCCCGGACGAAATTCGTTTCGCGCCTGGCCAATCCCATGAGCCCGGCAAGAGCGACACGCGCCGGTCGGTCTCCTGGCTCACGGGTTGTCGCACGAAACATACCTTCCCAGACGACAATTGCCGCCCAGTGGTTGTGGAGCCAACCCCACCCATGTTACGCGCTCGCCGCTTACAGTTGCAGGGACAGCCGCAGAATTGGCCTATCGAGACCTCACTGCGTTCCCGTTACCGGCACGCTTTATCGACATTTGATTCTGCCGACGCTCGTCTCATAGACTTTGGTCGAATGAGCGGCAAGCGCGCAGTTCCAGAGCAACGCAGCAAGACGATGGTCGCCGTTTTAGGGGGTAGGTGAACTTAATCCATCGTATCTGTTTAGGTCACCAACTGAAATGCCCAGATGTTGATCCGTCGACCTTTGGATTGGCACCAGCTTTCGCTTTCGTCTGAGATCGATTCTCAACCCTTTCTTAAATATCGCGAATGGTGTCGGAAGCCGTACGGCAGCATTTTAGTTTCTAATGCGCAAGCCGGACAGATCGCATACGGTCCAACTTCGTCGCCGGTTCAATGTCCTCTATATTGAATGCGCGGCCTAAAAGCCGACCGTCGCACACCCACCCTAAACCACGACATTAAAGCGTCAACATTATTGACCCAGAAGCTGACACATAGGCCGTCCACGAGCGTGGCTGCAACCAATCGTCGAGTATCCCGTGTGCGCTCGTAATCCGAATATCTGGCGCTTGGTGTGCGATGATCGCGTCGTTGCGCTGCCTTGGCGTTGCATCATTTAGCGACGCTCTTAGACACTGCCGCTACAGAAACTTTGCAGCTTGGTTGCTAATCAGAAGCACACTCGCAACGCTATCACTGCAGGTCGCTGGCAGCGCCGGATACAGTCGCGATGCACTCCGCTTGAAGGCGTAATCGGCGTGGGGTATTTGTCCGTAAGCGTCTGATTTGAAGAAAGAAAATGAGGGCGAGATAAAAGCACCGCCATCGCTCGGGGTGCAGGTGGTTGGTATTGTTGAGCGATATGCGACGGCACTGAAATAAGCCGACCGGCGCTCTCCTAACAAAGACGTGTGTTTTCAACTCAGTCAGCGACGGCGCATTGCGTACTCAGATGTCTTTCGAGCCTGATATGCGTCAGCATGCGTACCCATGTCCGTCCAAACAGATATCGGTGCATGCGATAGGAAATTCTTTGATCATGTGCTTGGACGGCAGCGCATCAAAGGCGGCCCCAGCGTAGAAACGTCATGTGGCGTGGCAACCCATGATCGAGCGATACTCGGTGTCGATGGCGGGCCGGTCTGCTCCCCTCCATGATCCCCCAGGTCGGTCCGTCATCACCCGAATGAATGAAAGGACCGACCGGCATGCCATCCGCAGGCACGACAGCCCATCTTCGCGAGCAACGACACCCCCAGATGATAGAACCTATCGCAATTCGGGTGCCCGAGGCCTGCCGCTATCTCGGGATCGGGCGCAGCACGCTCTATGTGCTCATCGGTGAAGGCGAGATCGAGGTCATCAAGCTGGGCAGCTCGACGCTGGTGCTGACTGCCAGTCTCCGTTCACTGGTTGAGCGGAGGCGGAAACCAGAAGATGTCCCGGCTGGACGTACTGAGCAGTGACCATGCACCCCGAACTCATGAAAGCCATCGTGCTCGCTGCAATCGTCAAGTTGCTGAACCACTCCAAACGTCAGCTGGTATCGACGGTTCAGGAGCGACGTGAGAAAGCCGAGTCGGCATTGGCAGCCAGCGTGGTCGTGGAACTTTCGCGGCGCTTCTAGTGCACAGGAGCAATGTCCGCTTCGCGCCCTTATTCTGTTGAAAAACTCCCCTTGCGGACGGGCTAACCTGCTGATTCATTGGACCCGGCATTCGGGAGATCGGTGATGATGGGTGAGCGGACGGTGATGCAGGAGGCGCTGTTCTACAGCTTCCGCATCGAGGACCATGTGCCGAACGATCACCTGCTGCGCGCGATCGATCGGTTCGTCGATCTTTCCGGCATCCGCGAGCACCTGCGGCCCTATTACAGCGAGACGGGGCGGCCATCGATCGATCCCGAGCTGATGATCCGGATGCTGATCATCGGCTATTGCATGGGCATCCGATCCGAGCGGCGGCTGTGCGAGGAGGTCCACCTCAACCTCGCCTATCGCTGGTTCTGCCGTCTCGATCTGGACGGCGCGGTACCGGACCACTCGACCTTCTCCAAGAACCGGCACGGCCGGTTCCGTGACAGCGACCTGTTGCGGCGGCTGTTCGAGATGACCGTCGAGCGTTGCATGGCCGAGGGGCTCGTTGGCGGAGAGGGCTTTGCGGTCGATGCCAGCTTGATCCGCGCCGACGTGCATCGCCAGCGTTCGGTGCCGGGCGAAGAAGGCCTGTCGCCCGAAGCCGCCGGACGTGCGGTCACCGAGTATCTCGAGGTGCTCGACGATGCCGCGTTCGGCGGATCGACCCCGGTTCGGCCCAAGCGCATCAACCTCACCGATCCCGCTGCGCGCTGGACCGCGGCGACGCGCGAGCGGGCGTTTTACGCCTACAGCACCAACTATCTGATCGATCTCGACCACGCCGTCATCGTCGACGTCGAGGCGACGACCGCCATCAGGCAGGCCGAGGTGCTCGCCCAACGCCGGATGATCGAGCGCACGCAGGACCGCTTCGGCCTGTGGCCCGAGAAGCTGGTTGCCGATACCGCATATGGCTCCGCGCCGAACCTCGCCTGGCTGGTCGAAGAGAGAGGCATCGAGCCGCATATCCCGGTGTTCGAGAAATCCGCGCGCAACAACGGCACCTTCGAGCGATCCGCCTTCACTTATGACCACGAAGATGACAGCTATATCTGCCCAGCTGGCAATCGGCTGCGACGCTCAAACCGCAACTTCAGCACGCCGCGTAGCGGGATCGATAAGGACGGGTCGATCCGTTACCGCGCCCGGCAGCTAGACTGTCAGGCCTGCGCCCTGCGGCAACGGTGCACGCCCAACATGCCAGCCCGCAAGGTGACCCGGTCGGTCCACGAAGGCGCACGCGATCTTACCCGCGAGATCACCGCCAGCGATGCCTTCCTCGTCTCCAGTCGCCAGCGAAAGAAGGTCGAGATGCTGTTCGCGCACCTCAAGCGCATCCTCAAGCTGGACCGCTTGCGTCTGCGCGGTCCCAATGGAGCGAAAGACGAGTTCCACCTCGCCGCAGCAGCCCAGAACCTCCGCAAACTCGCCAAGACGAGGACGATGCCGGGCCTCGCACCCGCCTAGCCGGACGGCAAGAGCGCTCGTCCGCTGTCAGTCGTCGCTATCCGACCGCTTCAGCAGCGACTTCTTCAACGGAATACGCCCTCATTGCGGTCAATGGGGACGAGAAATAGGATTCCCTAAAGCGGACGCTCCGCTACTTCGAGACGACGGACAAGTAGAGACGACGTTGAGGTATGAGGAGGAGTTAGGCTTGGCGGCAGCTCATCTGTGATAGAAACGAAGTGGATGAGACCCTGCGTTAAGCTTCTGTGGAGCAAAGACGCTTATCGCCGCAGGCAGGACTCGAAAATGAGCTGGCGTTGCAGTCACGATTTCCCCGTCAGTGTTTATTGGCATCGGACGCCGTGTTTCCACTTTGAACTCTACACATCGCGCGGTTCGAACCTCCTCCCATGCGCCGTGCGTCCCAGATCGAAAAGCACGCGCCATCAGCACCGACTTCCATAGGTTCGACATTTCGAGGCTATAGAGATCCAATCGACCATCATCGATCGCTGCAGTGTCCGCAACGACGTTTCCTCCTCCGTAAAGACGGCCATTTCCTATCGCGATTTGATAGGTTTTAACTCGGGTTCCTTTGCCCTTCTCAACAATTCGAGCGCTGAAGCGCTTTGCACCGGTCAGCACACGCAGGGCAGCAACAGCGTAGCCGATCCGCCCAAAGCGCTTTTTGGTTTGGGGATCGAGTTTCTCGGCCAACTCGCTGCTAAGTCCGATGCTCGCGACATTGAAGAACGCATGGCCATTGACCGAGCCGACATCAATCCGGCGGGTATGGCCCGTCACGATCAAGTCAGCGGCCGCTGCATGATCGAGCGGAATAGAGAGAGTTCTTGCAAGATCGTTCGCGGTTCCTGCCGGAATAATCCCTAGCGGCAATCCGCTTTCCATTATTGCGGGAGCTGCGGATGAAATGGAGCCGTCTCCTCCGCACACAACAACCGCGTCCGCAGTCGCATGAAGCCGTGTAATGTCACGAGCAATTTCCGGGAGGTTTTCGAACGGCTCTACCGTGACAGACAAACCTCCAGCTTCGAGACGGTCGCACACTGGCTGGAGCGCCCGGACGCCTTGCCGTGCCTTTGCGTTGTGAAGAAATAGGACACGTCTGGTTTGGGGCGGAGACATCAGTTCCGGCAATTTGAACGAAAAATTGTCACGTTCCGAGATATAAGGGCTGAGCCTGCAAAACCAAGCTGCCTGCATCGATGCACGATGCGGCGCGAAACGGGCATGCATATAGGTACCTCACGCGTGATGAATGCGCTTGCGCGTTATGGATTTTCCACTCGCCGCTCTTTTTCCAGCTGAGATCTTTCAAACAGTTTTGGCCTTGCCATTCGCCGAAGTTTGGTTGGCTGCGGCGATCGCCGGAATAACTGCTTCAACCTTTGCTTCTGGAATCCCCGGAACACTGCTTCCAATCTCGTTTTCGTCGGGAGCTTTGCTAGGCGGATGGCTGGCCATTCCGGTGGTCGCTGTGGGCGCGGTCGCAGGCTCTCTGGTACTCTACTTGCTTTTTGAGCGCGGTTCGCAAGCTGCGCTACTAGAACGCTATGCTGACAAGCTGGCGCGCGTCGAACATCTCACTTCAAAAGCAGGTGTAATCCCGATCATCTGCTCCCGCGTGATAGGCATTCCCCACGTTATAATCACCGCGCTGTGTGCGCTTGGCTCAGTCGGGCGATCACGATATGCCCTCAGCACTCTTGTAGGCGTGCTTCCGGCTATAGCGCTTTCAGCTACAGCGGGAGCGGCGATCCAGACTGGCGATGATCGTCGGCCTCCCACTTAATTTTGGAGCCGAGCCAAACGTTCGTGGTCAAGGGAGAAAATCCGTTCGTCGTCTTCGAGCTTATACCGCGCAGAATTGATCCTTAAGATTGACAGGTATCAGATTAGAAGGATGCAGCGCCGGTTTTGGTGAAGAGTCCAAAACCTATTTTCTGCTGCAGGCGCGCTCGTTAGCTGTCACTCATCGAGCCATTGGCGCAATGCGAACCAACCCAAGACAACCAAGCCGATGAAAACGCAGAATGCGACAACGCCCCAGAAAGCCCAGTCGCTCGTTGCAAACGGAATACCCTCGACATTCATCCCTAACAGACCAGTGATGAATGTCAGCGGCAGGAAAATGAATGCGACCACGGCAATAGCCAGTGAGCGGCTATCTACCAATTCCGCTCGTAGGTCTGTGAGCTGTTCGTGCAAAAGTGCTGCACGTTCACGGACTGCTTCCAGTTCTTCCGCCATTCGAGCAAATCTATCCGCTGCATCGCGCAGATGCAGCCGGTCATCGTCGCTTATCCATTCAAAGTCGAGCCGCGCCATTGTTTGTAAAGCGTCCCGATCTGGGGCAACAAACCGGCGCAAACCTATGGCGTGAGAACGCAACTGTGTGATCCGCCGGCGCAGACTGTAGATATTGGCGTGCTCGATCTCGCTCTCGCATCCGTCGAGACTGTCTCCAAGCTCTGCGACTTGGGGATCGAGTTCATTACTGATCGCCTGCGCCAGTGCGGCGACGAAATCTCCCCCGTCGCTAATTCTGCCGCTGCGCATCGCAGCTTCCACCAATTCGAGGGCTGCAAGCGGATTGCGGGTGACCGAGGTTACTCTGTTTGCTTCGACCCAGACCCTGATCGAAACGAGTTGGTCACTATCGGTTGTCACGCGAACACCCGTTCCCCGCAAATTTATCAGGGCACCATTCAGCATGGTATCACAGCGCGGCCGTGTCTCGCTTGCCAACAGCGCGTTGGCAGCAAGGTTTGGGACAAAGGCCGGGAGATCGAGCTGACCGTCCGGATTCACGCCTTCGATATGGAGCCAAACAAATTGGGCGCTCTCGTAATTGGACAACGATTGGGGATCGACGTCGGTAATTTTTCCGTTTTGCATCGCAATGGCGCGCATCCCGGCGAATTTCGCATCTGTTTCCATGAGGTCGTGATAACGGACGGCCTGCGTCACACAAGCTGGTTAGCCATGCACATTCTGCCGATTTATCAGACAACGTTGATCGACGTAAATTCGACGTTAGATCCTCGTCATGAGATCATCACCTTCCAAGTCCGATTCAAAACACAGTCCCTGGATATTCTTGCTTGTCGCCATGAACGCATTGCTTATCGCTGCTGTGACCTCATTGGTTTTCCTACAGTCAACTCCGTCCGCCGATTTGCGCACGGTGACCCCGCGCGCCGATCTCGGCGCAGACGAACGCGCGACTATCGAACTGTTTCGAAATTCGCGCGAGTCGGTCGTATTTATTTCGACTCGGCAGCGGGTAGCGGATTTCTGGACGCGTAATGTTTATAGCGTTCCGCGCGGGTCGGGATCGGGACTGATTTGGGATAATGCCGGCCACATCGTCACCAACTATCATGTCATCGAAGGCGCCTCGGAAGCGCAGATCCAGCTGGCGGATGGCCGCGAATTTTCGGCTTCGCTCGTAGGGGCCAGTCCGCAGCATGATCTTGCAGTTTTGAAGATCGGCGGCGCGGGATTTACTGCTCCTGCCCAAGTTCCGATCGGCACGAGTAGCGATCTTCTGGTCGGTCAGAGTGTCTTTGCCATCGGCAATCCCTTCGGTCTCGACTGGACGCTGACGAAGGGCATCGTTTCAGCGCTCGATCGATCGCTACCCAACGAGAATGGGCCTGACATTCGGCATCTGATCCAGACCGATGCCGCGATAAATCCCGGCAATTCAGGGGGACCTTTGCTCGACTCCGCTGGACGGTTGATCGGTATCAATACCGCTATCTACAGCCCATCCGGAGCCTCTGCGGGGATCGGATTTGCGGTTCCGGTCGACACGGTAATGCGGGTCGTACCGCAGCTTATCTCCGAGGTTCGTTATACGCGACCTGCGCTGGGCATCGATGGCGATGATGATATCAACGACCGGCTCAAGCGCGCGACCGGAATTGAAGGGGTGTTCGTCCTGCGCGTGCTTCCCGGTTCGGCAGCTGAGCGTGCGGGCTTGGTTCCGGCACAGCGGACAAGGCGCGGCGTTGTGCCAGGCGACATTATAACCGCTTTGAACGGAAAGCCGGTCGCAAGGCTGGGTGATCTGCTCGCGCGGCTTGACGATTTCCGTATTGGACAAAGCGTGGAACTTACATTGAGGCGCGGCGCTGAAGAACGCTCTCTCCAGCTCGAGCTCCAAGCCGGGAATTAGGCCGGAAACAGAACGGGCAGCCCAATTCGAGCTGCCCGGCTGAGGTTACCAAGGGTCGATTAATCCGACCAGCTGGTTGGTTCTGTAGCGCGGCGCTGCAACTGGCGAGACCGCAGGGCAGCGCCGCCGCCCAGCATACCGCCGATTGCGATACCGATGAGCGTGTTGCCAATTGCCCAACTCAGTGCTGCGCCGAATGCAGCACCACCGAGTGCCCAAGCGGCAACCATGCGGCTTTCTGCATTAGATTTACTGCTCGGCATCGGCTGCCGCCTCATCCATCATCGGTTCGGCCCCATCAGCTTCGCTTTCCGGAGAGGCTGTCTGAGAGGCGTCGCCAGCCCCATCCATTAGTTCGAGAAGGCCTTCTGCAGTAAGCTGGCTGCCGCCGCTTCCGCCAATGGTCAGGTCGCCCCAAACGTAAACCCGGTCCCCCGTCTCGACGCTGCTGCTTCTGTAGGATGTCTCAAGGTTCTCGGTGTTCACTGTAATCATCGTCGGGCCGGCACCGAGGGTGAATGTGTTCTCGGATTTGCCGGTGACCCAACCTGTGTAATCGACCCCGTCGGTTACAGGGCGCATCGGTGCCGCGGCGAGGCCCAGTTCTTCCTCATCTGCCGGACTTGCATAGAATACGGTGTTGAGGTTGCGCACGTAGATCGCGCCAGCCTCGATGGTCTTCGTACTAAAAAGGCCCTCGTCGACGCGGCCCGTCACACTTACGCGGTCGCCGGGAAGCAGAGCAATTCCGTCGGATGCCCAATCCCAGTCGTCTGCTTCAACCGTGACGTTGTCGGCTCCGTAGTCGAGAACGAAGCTTTCGGGACTTCCTGCTGTGGTGGACACGACCTCGCCATCGAGCCTTATCCAGTCGCCGTCCTCGGAAACTGCGATTTCCGTTGTGTCGTCTTCAGGAAGCACAACTTCGGATTCTTCGGAGCAACCTGCCGTCAACAGTGCGAGGCCCGATGCGAGGGTCGCCATGGAGACGGATTTTTTGAAGTGGGTGAATTTGGGGGTCTTCTTCATTCTGTGAACCTTTTCTGAAAAATGGGGATTCCGGGAGGGTGATCGGGCCAGCGCTTGGGTCGCAGCCTCACGCCGGATCGCTCGTCGGTTTGCTAGCTGGAGCGCATGACAGGGGCCCCGCGCGGCGACGTGGGCTCAGCAAAAAAATCAGCTTCGCCTCGCCTGCTCACGCGGAGCGAGCCCGGTTAACCCTGCAATTCGGTGAGTGCGGTTGCGTCGATTTCGGGGCTGTCGAAAAAGTCGCTATCGTCGAACTGACCGCTCACTGAAATGCGATCGCCAACCTCGACCTTCTGCCAGCCTTGGCTATCGAACGGATCGTAATTCAGGCCGTCGGTGTCCACACGGTAATCGAACAGCGCGGCATCGATTACCATCTCGCCGTCCTCGATCGTCTGTACCGTGCCGGTCAGGATCACGCCCGTGTCGCCTGCGATCGGACCATCTGCTGCGGGGAGGAAATCCTCTTCATCCGCCGCATTGGCGTAGAAGCGGGTATGGATGGAATCGACGTAGACGCTGCTGGCCTCGATGCGTCTTGCCTGAAAGAAGTCGTTGTCCATTCGTCCAGTGACGGTCACTTCATCGCCGACCATCAGAGAATTTTCGTCATACCAATCGTAGTCATCCATCTCGACAGTGATGTTGCTCTGGCCATAGTCGAGAACGAAGTCCTCACCTGAGACGGTATCGACTGTTCCGGACAAGCTCAGCCACTCTCCGTCCGCTGTAGTAGCGGGGGACTGCGCTGCGGACGGCACCGCGGCAAGGGCGATGGCACTGGTCGCCATCACGTAAGCGTGGCCTGAGGGCCGCGACCGTTCTTAGGCCTTGAGGACTTTGGCGTTGGCAGCTTTGCCGTGTGCCCGGCGCTTGGCGAGCTTGGCCATGCGGGCGTGGATTTTGTCGTGGCTGATGTCAGCGGGGTCGAAGGGTCGACCATACCATTCGAGCATGGATTTGCGGGCCGGGTGGCGCGTCTTGGCCATGGCGTTTAGGAACTGCTCGAAGCCGGGCAGGCCGCCGACATCTTCAGGCGGCGCGCGGCGCTCGCCATCGACGAACCTGGGATAGTCAGCCTCGGGATCGGCGGGGAAGACGCCTTCGATCTCGATGCTGTGCCGCCAGTCGTCACCAAAATCGTAGGTATAGGTGAAAGCGGTGACGCCGCGCTCGACGAGCTTTCCGAGACGGATGTTGCCGGCATCGCGCGTCGGCGGGTCCATCCAGTCGTCATCGAGCGGGATGCCGTAGCTGGTCTCGCCGACATCGAAGCGGAACAGGTGGTAGTTCTCGAACAGCATGACGGCCTGGATCGCCAGGTGCAGGGTCTTGAGGCTGTTGGAGAGCGGCAGTTCGACTCGGCGCCAGATGGCGGGGTCCATGCCGTCGAGCATGATGCGGATCCGAACGATCTGGTCGGTCATGCCGCCATGCTGACGGGCGCGCTGTCGGCTGTCCAGTTCCAGGGCATGAGTTCGTCCCAGCGCGAGGCTGGCCATCCGCTGGCGATCTTCCCCATGACGTCGCCAATATAGGCCTGCGGCTCGATATTGTTGAGCTTGGCCGTCTCGATGACGGAATAGATCGCGGCAGCGCGCTCGCCACCGGCTCTGGAGCCGGCGAACAGCCAGTTCTTCCGCCCGATGGCGACCGAGCGCATGGCGCGTTCGGCGATGTTGTTGTCGATCTCGGCTGTGCCCTCGTCGAGATAGCGGGTGAGCGCTGCCCAGCGCTTGCGGCCATAGGTGAGCGCCTTGGCCATTGCCGACTTGGGCGACAGACGGCGCAGGGCATCGTCGATCACGCTGCGCAGTTCGTCGACCTGCGGCCGGCTTCGTTCCTGCCGGTGTTGTCGGCGGATGTCGGGCGGCTTGCCTCGTATCTCCTCTTCGATCCGGTAGAGCCTGGCGATCCGTTCAAGCAGGCCGGTGGTCAGCGAGGTCGGGCTGGTCTGGTGGTTCTCGAATATCTTGCGCCGGAAATGCGCCCAGCAGGCGACTTCACTGATCCGGTTGCCCTGGTAGAGCTTGTCGTAACCGGCATAACCGTCGGCCTGGAGCAAGCCCGTGAAACTCTTGAGCTCGCTCTGCGGATGAACGCCGCTGCGATCGGGCGTGAACCGGTACCAGACCAGCGCCGGGCCGATCGCGCCCGAGGCGCGGTCATCGACGACATAGGTCCACAGCCTGCCTTGCGCGGTCTTGCCCTTGCCGGGGACGAGCATCGGCACGGGCGTGTCGTCAGTGTGGAGCTTGCCGGCCTTGAGGCCCTCTTCGCGGATGCGGGTGACGATCGGATCGAGCAGCGCAGCGGCCTGGCCCGCCCAACCGGCGAGGGTCGAACGGTCGATATCGATCCCCTGGGCGGCCATCATCTCGGTCTGGCGGTAAAGCGGCAGGTGGTGATCGAACTTGTTCACGACCACATGGGCAAGCGTGGCAAAGCTGGCTCGGCCACGCGCGATCGCTTTTGCCGGGGCCACTGCCTGGACGATCTTCTCACAGGACCGGCAGGAATACTTCGGGCGAATGGTGCGGATGACACGCCATTGCACCGGCGCCACGTCGAGCATCTCGTCGCTGTCCTGCCCAAGCGCACGAAGGGCTCCGCCGCAATCCGGGCAGGCACAGCTGCCTGCTTCCGGTTCGATCCGGCGTTCGGTGCGCGGCAGATGAGGCGGAAGACTGCGGACCGGGGCAGCGCGCATGGTCGTAGCTGGCGGGTCTTTACCGGTCTCTACGACCTCGGCTTCGCCTTCCAGTTCCTCCAGCGTCAGTTCGAGCTGCTCGATCTGGCTGGCAAGCTTCTCGGAGGACGGGCCGAAGCTCATCCGCCTGAGCTGGGAAAGCTGGAAACGGAGCGTCTCGATCAGCGTGTCGCGGGCCGCAAGAGCCGCTTCCAGCTCAGCGATCCGGGCGTCCTTGTCGGTGTGAGAGGCAGCTTGCTCTGGCACTTCCACCCTCTAGCCAATCAGGGTGCCCAATGCCAGGAAAACTGCGCAAATCCGCCACTTTTATCCCGCCAGAAGCGGTGCTGCGGTACGTTCGGGGCGGCGCCAGTCAATGCCTTCCAGCAGCATCGAAAGCTGCGCCGAAGTGAGGCTCACCTTGCCGGTCTTCGTCATCGGCCATACGAAGCGGCCGCGATCCATCCGCTTGGAAAACAGGCACAGGCCCTGGCCGTCGTACCACAGCAGCTTGACCAGATCGCCGCGCTTGCCGCGAAAGGCAAACAGGGCGCCGGAATGCGGGCTTTGCTTCAGCACCTGCTGCGCCAGCACCGCCAAACCGTCGAAGCCTTTGCGCATATCGGTCGCACCGCAAGCGAGATAAATGCGTGTCGATGGCGGTAGCGGGATCATCGGCCGAGCACATCGATCACCCGCGCCAGGGCATCGGCATCGACCGTCCCGTCGACGGTCAGCTTTACTCCCGAAGGAAGCTCGATCCCGATGCAGCCGCCCGGCGGAGATCCCGGCGGCGGCGGCGATGATGCTGTAGTTGCAGCTGCCGGCTCGACCAGCGCGACCTCGGCAAAGGCCAGCCCGGATATCGACGGGACCGACGGCCTGGTGCCGGTCAGTTCGCCTGACATCGCCCGTCGCCGCCAGGTGTAGAGCAGCCCGCTGCTCACCTCGTGCCGTTCGCAGGCCGAGCGCACCGAGCCATCGGGCCCGAATGCATCGCGTAGGATCGCCAGCTTCTGCTCCACCGTCCACCGGCGCCGACCAGACACGCGCCCGACGACCTCGATGCGAGTACTCATACGACCGCTCGNATGACCACTCGTTCCCTGCTGCTCGCTATCGTCTACCATCGCCACCCTCAGTGGGCGGCGGCGTCTATCCGAACAAGGCGGCCTTCACGCCACGCTTACGCCATCAGAATTGAATTTCGGATAATCTGTTTCATGATCTCCTCTAACATTGATGATGTGGCGCGCCGCGAGCTCATTGCTACCAGCGGCGTCATCTAATCAATGAGATGGCGGCGCCAATGTTCCTCGAAGCGGGAAGGACTTGGCGTCGAAGACTGTGGTCGCCGCAAAACCCGAGAGGTCGAGTTTATTCTCACCTCGGAAATACTCGTGGGCGGTTGGTTCGGCAACAAAGCGTCCGGAAAAGACGTTCGTTTACCGAATGCTAACAGTGCTCAGTCGGCCCCAGGCCTGTTAAGCCGCTTCTGGCGAAAGCTACGGGTCAGCTTCGCGCCCTCATTTCTGTCATTAAAGGCTCGCGTTCACGCCCCGAAAAGCTGCCATTAATGGCGGCGCTTCTGCCGCCAAACGCTTCGCGCGCGATAACCGCTTCGAATAGGATGTTTGGAGATAATGCGGGAACAGCGTCACCGGATGCGGCAAGAGGTTGCCCAGCCATTCGACGCCGTCAAGAAAGCGAGTAAAGGAATTGNGGGAGGATGGCCGATCGGCGGGGAGAGTGGGCTCCTCGGGCGGCTTCGGAAATTCGGTCATCAATAGGCCCTAGCCGTGCCAACTAGGCTCAGGACTCATTGATTGATCCAGAAGATGATGGTTGCGGCGATGCAGATGGCGGACATGAAGGTGTGGGCGCATCGGTCGTAGCGAGTGTGTATGCGACGCCAGTCCTTGATTTTGCCGAACATATTCTCGACGCGGTGTCGCTGACGATAAAGCGTGCGATCATGCGGGATTGGGATTTTGCGATTGGCTTTTGAGGGAATGCATGGGGTGATGCCACGCTCGATCAGAGCATGGCGGAACCAGTCGGCATCGTATCCCCGGTCACCGAGCAGGACTTTGGCTTTGGGGAACGCATCGATCATCAAAGCTGCGCCCTTGTAATCGCTCATCTGGCCTTCGCTGAGCAGCATCACGAGCGGTCGGCCCTGACCGTCGCAGACGGCATGAAGCTTGGAGTTCAGGCCGCCTTTGGTGCGCCCGATACGTCTGGGAACAGCCCCTTTTTTAAGAGGCTTGCCGCCGTCCGGTGCGCCTTGAGATGGGTGGCATCGATCATCAGATGATCCGGCTTGCCACCCTTCGCTGCCAAGCCTGCGAAGATCTTGTTGAACACGCCCATGCGGCTCCAGCGGATGAACCGGTTGTAGATCGTCTTGGGTGGACCATACTCGGCAGGCGCATCGCGCCAGCGCAGCCCATTACGGATCACAAAGATGATCCCGCTGATGATCCGTCGGTCGTCGACCCTTGGAACCCCGTGCGACAGCGGAAAATACGGCTCTATCCGGCGCATCTGCGCCTCCGACAGCCAAAACAGATCACTCATCGCAACGCCTCCTTCGCGCCGCCGTTGAATCAGATTATCGCCGCCGTGGGAATCCCTTTAATAGGTCCTGAGCCTAGGCGACAAGGCGCAAATTGGCCGCGGGCGACAAGGCGCAAATTGGCCGCGAGCGACAAGTTACAAGGCCGTATTAACTTTTTGCGTCGACAGTCCTTCGAAGATTCCGCACTTCTTCACTCAGCGCTCGCAACTCGCTCAAGATTTCCTCGCGTTCGTCGTGCGCTTCCTCGTCCGTTGCTTCGGACATGGCGTTTACGATGACGCCGATGAAGAGGTTAAGGACGATAAAGCTTGTGAGGAGTATAAAGGGCACGAAGAAGGCCCAGGCATACGGAAACTGTTCCATCACCGGGCGGACGATCCCCATCGACCAACTCTCCAGCGTCATGATCTGAAACAGCGAATAGAACGACGCGCCGAGTGTTCCGAACCATTCGGGAAATGCCGCGCCAAAGAGCTTCGTGGCCATGACCGCACTGATATAGAACAACAGGCCCAGCATAAGAATCACTGTGCCGATGCTGGGAATTGCGCTGAACAGCCCCACGATTACTTTGCGCATGCTCGGGACGACCGACACAAGCCGAAGAGCCCTTAATATGCGCAGCGCGCGCAACACGGAAAACTGTTGCGAGGCCGGTATTAACGCTACGCTGACGATCACGAAGTCAAAGACGTTCCAGCCACTGCGAAAGAAGTTCAGACGGTATGCGAATAGCTTCAACACGAGTTCAACCACGAAGATGGCGATTGCGAGCCGGTCAAGGGTGTAAATGGCCCAGCCGGCGCTGGACATGACTTCAGGCGAGGTTTCCAACCCAAGTCCGACCGCGTTGATCACGATCACGCCGGTGATGGTATGCTCAAATTGACGAGTTTCGATGATCGATCGCACGCGTTGGCGAAGCGTGGGAGGGTTTGGTGACATGCTCATCCAGGTGGGCCTTTAGTCAAACGGTCAGATACCAGACATACCCCGCATAGAGCATGAGAAATACACCGCCCTCCCAGCGTTTGAGGGTCCATCCCGTCCGTAAAAACAGGCCCAACAACGCCGTCGCGCCAAGCAGCACCCAAACATCGAACGCTGCAATTTGCGGCGGAATCGTGATTGGATGAACAATCGCCGTCACGCCCAGAATGCCGAGAAGATTGTAGATGTTCGAACCGATGATGTTACCCAGCACAACGTCCGGGTGCCGGCGCAAGGCCGCAATGATGCAGGCGACAAGTTCGGGCAGTGACGTACCGACCGCAACGACAGTGAGGCCGATCACGGTTTCCGTTACGCCGAAATCGCGAGCGATCACAATCGCACCATCAACCAGCAGCCGTGCACCAAGGATCGTGCCGATGATCCCCGCGATGGCGAGGCCCAATGCAGCGATCAGGCTCATGCCATGAATGGTCACTTCAGCCACGACATGTTCGTGCATTTCCGCTTCTGCGTCAGGGCGTCGTCGTTCGCTACGATATGCCCAGAGGATATAGCCGACAAGCAGAGCCATAAGCGCGAAGCCCACCGGACGGCTGAGGTAACCCAAGAGTACGGCGATCAGGCAGGCGAAGGTCGCACCGACCAGCGCCAGACCGTCGCGCCGGAATCCCGCAGGGTTAATCGCCAAAGGCAGGATCAGCGCAGATGCACCGAGAATAAGCAGAATATTGGCAACGTTGGAGCCGATCACATTGCCAACCGCAATACCGGGCGCGCCCTCGAAAGCGGCGAACAGACTGGTGACCAGTTCTGGCGTCGAGGTGCCAAAGCCGACAATCGTCAGTCCGGCTAGCAAGGGCGAGATACCGAGCCTCGATGCGACACCGACGGCGCCGCGGACCAGAATATCACCGCCGATCGCAAGGAGAAACAGGCCAACGATCATGAAGAGGACTGTCATGCGATTAGCTCGGCAATCATAGCGCCGGACAAGCGAATTGCAGCCAAAATGCCCGCAATGGCGGTCGCGATCGCGGCGCGTGCGTTCAGAATCTGGGTTCGGTTATAGGCAACGACCATTCGGTTGAAATCAGCGTGGTCGAGCATTTCGTCGCGGCAAATACGGCGCAGCCGCTTCCGGCTCGCCAACCACCAGAACATGCCAGAGAGAAATGCCGCCGCGACAATGGACAGGTCGAGCAGGAGGAATGATATGGTCATGGGGAGACCTCAAAGAGCGCAGTGCCCAAGCGCCTGATATTTGCAAGAAAGCGTCCGGCCCTTTCTCGAAAGGACCGGACGCCTGTGCCATTCAGTCGAAAAATTCGGACAGGATGGATTTCTTCTTTCGTGGACGCCGCTTGTCGTAGCGGTCATCATAGCGGTCATCGCGGCTGCGATCATAGCGACCGTCATCGCTCTGGAGCATCGATGCCGCCATGCCCATCAACCCACCCGAACCTTCTCGCCGCCCCGGGCTGCGACTTTCCGCTTCCCGAGCGGTTGGCGGCTGCGTGCGTTCGATGATTTTGTCGAGCTCGCCCCGGTCCAGCCACACGCCGCGGCAGGAAGGGCAGAAGTCGATCTCCACGCCGCTTCGGTCGGACATCGATAGCCCGGTCTTGCAAACGGGGCACAGCATCGAGGCGACGGTTTCTTGAGTACGCATGATTTATCCTTCCTGCCGCTGGCCGAAGAGGCTCAGCAGCATCTGAAACAGGTTGACGAAATTGAGGTAGAGGGAGAGCGCCCCCATCATCTGCAGTTTCCCCAGGCTAATCTGCCCGGAGCCCGCGTTCATCTCGCTATAGGCGAAATATTCGCTCCGCAGGCGTTGCATGTCCCACGCGGTCAGACCGGTAAACACGATCACGCCGATGATCGAGACAATGAGAGACAGAATGCCGGACGCCAGAAACAGATTCACGATTGATGCGCCGACAACCCCGACAAGGCCGATCATCAGGAAACTGCCCCAACCGGACAGGTCGCGCCTGGTCGTGTAGCCCCACAGCGCCATCGCCAGAAAGACGACCGCCGCGCTAAGAAATGCCTGCACGATGCTTGCGCCCGTGAAGAGCAGCAGTGCACTGGCCAAGGACACACCCATCAACGCCGCAAAGCCCCAGAACAGGCCTTGCAACGCGCTCATCGAGAGTTTCTCGAAGCGGAATGAGGCGAACATCACCAGTGCCAGCGGGGCGAAAATGGCCACCCATTTGAGCGGTGTGCCGAAAATCAGCGCCGCGAGCGGAACTATATTGGCGACAGCGAAAGCAATCGCTGCCGACAGGACCAGACCGCCGCCCATATAGGCGAATACCCCGGTGAGGTGCTTGCGCAGTCCCGCATCAAATTGAATGCCCGTGACGGCAGACCCACCTCGTCGCCTTAAAAATCGTTCCATAAATCCTCCTTCGATGTCGATCCGAAGGGTAGCAGAGTTCTGATGTGTGAATTGTGTGCACCAGACAATCAGCCCCCCTTCTGGGGAGCGATCCGACATCGCAGACAATGCACTCTAACACATCGTCCGCCAGAGGGGCCCGGCTCGCAACTTTCCAATAATCGTGCGCAGGACAAGTGTCAATGGATTCGTTCGGAGTCGAACTTACCTAACTGTTGTTTCACCCAGCTTTCAGTAAATTGTTCTGTAGGCGCCAATAGCGCGTTTCGTCAAAAAAAGTGTCTGGCGTGAATGTCGTGCTTTCGGCTGGATTGCCGAATGTCTGCTCGTGATGCTTTCTGTAACGCTCACCTTATTCGCCTATCGAATGGGTACACTGCTAAGGGAGAGGTTTTTGTCAAGGTCCAGCTCACTCTACAACCAGCCGTATCTGGTCAACCTCGATTGAGTAATCGCCGGGTGAGAACATTCCGATCAGCAGCATGGTGGTTCCGCTGCTGTCGAAGCGCGGGAGGTCGGCGAAGGGCACAGTGACGTCGCGCCAGTTTTCGCCGATCTCGATCTGCGAAAGCGCTGGCTGCTGGCCGCCCGCTTCGGAAAAGCCCATCACGCCGGGGCCGCTCGCTGAGCCACGAATGCGAAATGCAATGCCGGTTGCGCTTGAAAGATTGGCGGGTGCCATCATCCGCTCGCCGGGCATCCATGAAATTCCGGCCCATTGTGCAAAACTGCCCTCTGCGACCGTGCCCGTCAGGCGCAGCGCGCCGTCCGGGGTCAGCGACGCCTGCGCGGTGGATTTGCCACCCATCATTGCATCGGTGGAGACGTTCCAGCTGCCGAACGGCGCCTCGATCATCACCGTTTCGCCGGTCTGCGCGAATGTTGCGATCCTCCCATCCTGCGGCAAGGGTTTCGCCGTTCCGCCCTGAGCGCTGGCAGCAGCGATCTGTTCGCGGCGTTCCGTGCGCAGCGGCTCTGCTGACTGGCCGTCTTTCCAGACTTCGACAATATCTCGGGTGGCAGCGATATCGCGTGTCGGATCGCCGCGCACCAGCAACAAATCGGCAAAGGCACCGTCTGCGATTCTCCCGTGACCCGCGATCCCGAACGCCTGCGCTGGAGCTGATGTGGCAGCGACCAGCGCCTGTTGCGGGCTGAGGCCCGACTGGACGAGCAGTTCCAGTTCGCGGTGCAGCGACACGCCGAACCATGTCCCCGGATTGGGCGCGTCGCTTCCAGCCAGAATCGGGATGTCCGCATTGGTCAGCGCCAGAATGTTCGCCTGCATAGCCGGGGCAAAGGCGCCTATCCGGTCGCTTTCGGTGGCCGCTGAAAGGTTCGCAACAGCCTCACGTCCGAGCAGCGTGGCAAACCCCGCATGTTCGGCCAGTTCGCCGCTTCCCCCGCGACCGGCAAAACTCTCGAACACCGCAAAGGTCGGGCTGACGAACATGCCGCGCTCCTTCATCGCGGCCAACATTTCCGCATCGACGGGCGCATCGGCAAAGAAGTGGACAAGGCCATCGGCACCCGCAGCGATCGCCACCTGCGCAGCCGCCTTGGTGATCGTATGCACAACCGCCAGCTTGTCCCGGCGGTGCGCTGCCTCGACCAGCGCGGTCACGATGCGCTGATCGAGCGTCGGCAAGCTGCGACCGATGACCCCGCCACCCTCTTCAACCACGATCTTGATGTAGTCAGACCCTTCGGCAATGCGCGCGGCGACCCAGGCGTCGGCCTTTTCGGGCGCGGTCAGGGTTGGTACGTCGATACCGAATTGCGTGCCATGGCCGCCCGGTGCGGTTGCTAGAATGCCGGCGCTGTACAGATCCGCTTCGCCGGGATTCAAATGGGCGGCGGTGCGCGCCCGCGATGCCGCTGTCATGGTCGGCAAAGTGAACATGTCGAACACGCTCGTCACTCCGAACATCAGCGCATCGTCCAGACCGGCATAGGCGTGCACGTGCGCGTCGATCAAACCGGGCATCAACGTGCAGCCAGCACACGTCACGACCCACGCATCGCCGGGTGCGGGGCCCCGAAAGTCGTCTTCCTCGATCCGGTTGCCGTCGATCAGGACCGAGCGCTTTTCGTGAACATCCACCCCGTCGAACACGCGCACATCGCGGATAAGCGTGGGCTGCGCGATGGCGGCTACGGGCGCAACCAGTGCGATGCTTGAGATCAGGGCTTTTCGGACGATGCGGCTTATGGGTGTGCTGGTCATGCTGGTCCTCTTTTGACGGCAGGTCCGCCTTTTAACGGGTGACTGCCTTTCGGATAGACCGCGTTACACCGGCGTGGGCAGTGACATTTGTCATGTTTTGGCAGTGCCGTATGTCACTGCAAAATGCTTTGCGCGGATGGCAAAACCCGGACCCAGCAAGGGAGATTGCCATGACATCCGACCTATCCGCCATTGCCCGGCTCATCGCCGTGGAAAAGCGATTGGGCAGCGTTCAGGCGCTGGCCGGGTTCGAACTCGATATCCGCCCCGGCGAAGTGACCGCGTTGCTTGGGCCCAACGGCGCGGGAAAGACCACTGCGGTCGGCGTTCTGACGGGTCGTCTGCTGGCCGATCGCGGAGAGGCGGAGCTTTTCGGCCTCGATCCACGCCGCCCGGCAGCGCGGGCACGGCTCGGCATCATGCTGCAATCGGCCAGCCTGCCCGATGTCCTGACCGTAGAGGAGATCGTGGCGCTTCAGGTCGGTTATTATCCCATGCCCAGATCGGTAGAGGAGACACTGGCCCTGGCCGGGCTGATCGATCTTGCCCGCCGCCGGGCGGGCGCGCTTTCGGGCGGGCAGACGCGCAGACTGCAATTCGCGCTTGCGATATGCGGGCGGCCCGATCTGCTGATCCTCGATGAACCGACCACCGGCCTCGATGCCGAAGCCCGGCGCGGCCTGTGGAGCACCGTTCGCGACACCGCCGATGAGGGCGCGGCGGTGCTTTTGACAACGCACTATCTCGAGGAGGCAGAGGTGCTGGCCGATCGCATCGTTGTGATCGATCGGGGCCGCGTGATCGCCGATGGTTCGACACATGACATCCGCGCAGGGACTGCGGGTTCGACCATCCGCTGCCGCACCCGTCGTTCCGTAGCGCAGCTTGCCGAACTGCCGGGCGCGATCCGCGTGGAGCGATCGGGAGGTGAGGTTCGAATGCTATGCAACGATGCCACTGCGACCCTGCGCTCGCTCTTGGACATTGCGGAGGATTGTACGGATTTGCGGGTCGAGGCTGCGAGCCTTGAAGATGCGCTTTCCAGCTTGATGCGTCCAGAATCTGACGAGACCCGTTTTGAGGAGGCCGCGTAATGACCAACCCAGACACACCATCGCTCGTCCCTCAATCGCGGCTCTACGCCATCGAGAGTATGACCGAAATTCGCAAGAGCTGGCGCATGCCGCAGTTTATCCTGCCCACGATCCTGCTGCCGGTCGCGTTTTACGGCCTGTTCGCCATTGCCATGAGCGATGGCGGCACCCGAACGGCGGCATATGCCATGGCGACCTTTGGCGTGTTTGCCGCCATCGGCCCATCTCTGTTCGGATTTGGCGTGGGCGTGGCCGATGAACGCGCAGCCAATCTGATCGAGCTGAAACGCGTGTCTCCACTACCGGGTGGGGCCTATATCGCCGCCAAGATTGCCGCATCGGTGCTGTTCACCGGCATGGCGGTGGTGGCCATCTACGCACTGGGCGGGATTGCGGGCGGTGTCTCGCTAACGGCTGAGCGTTGGATGCTGCTTGCCCTTATCCATCTCGCCTCGGTCATCCCATTCGCGCTGCTGGGTCTGGGCATCGGTATGCGGTTGAGCGCAAAGGCGGCGATTGCTGCGGCGAATCTCCTGTTCATGGGCTTTGCCGTGCTGGGTGGATTGTGGTTCCCGATCGACGCCCTGCCAGACTGGCTGCGCATGTTCGCATGGGCTGCGCCGTCTTGGCATCTGAGCGAGCTTGCTTTGCAGGCCGCAGGCTTTGCCAGACCTGAGGCGGCGCTGATGCATATCGGGTTTCTGGTGGCGTTCTGCCTTGCCGCCATAGTCTTCGCGATGACGGGCTGGCAGCGCAGCGCGGCTTGACGAACGCAGGTGACTGATGAACGATCAGACCATGATGCAGGCTGACGAGAATGGCCAAGATTCCAACGGTCCAAAGGGCGGAGTGCTGCGCGCGCTGATCGATCCTAACGGGCCGTGGGTCTGGCTAGTCTATCTGCCGTTTTATGCTTTCCCTTGGGTGTTCAAGGCTCCCACGCAATTCGAACTGCTCGCATCAATAGCAGGTCTGAGTGGATTCTTGGCGGTCTATCTTGCTTCCGCCAGAGCCACGGGGAATCTGACGCCATTCGTGCTGGCTATAACGTTCATCGCGATAGCGCTGTCGCCGCTGGGCGGCAATTGGTCGGTGATCGCCGTCTATGCCGCCGCACGTGCGGGGGAAGTGCGCCCGCCGCGCCGCGCGATGGTCCTTGTCGCAGTCATCTGCGCGGCGATCTTTGCTACCGGATTGTCGCTCGGGCAAAGCTTTTTCTGGTGGGGGCCGGGCGCGCTGCTGGTCGTGATGGTGGGCGGATCGAACCTATCGGCCACCGCGCTTCGCGACAAGAATGCCGCCTTACTGGCCGCGCAGGACGAAGTCCGCTCGCTCAGCCGCATCGCCGAACGCGAGCGGATCGCGCGCGACCTGCACGATCTGATCGGACGCACGCTGACCTTGATCGCGGTGAAGGCCGATCTGGCCGAAAAGCTGGTCGGCCGTGACGACGAGGCTGCCCGGACTGAAGCGCACGAAATCGGGATCATCGCGCGCGACGGGCTGAAAGAGGTGCGCGATGCGCTCTCGGGCATGCACGATCTTATTCTCGCTCGCGAGATTGTAGCCGCTTGCGCCATGCTTCGCGCGGCGGAAATCGGCTGCACTGTCGAAGGGGATGCGGACGCGGTGGCTCCCGAACAGGGTGCGGTGTTGGCAATGGCGCTGCGCGAGGCCGTCACCAACGTGGTTCGCCATGCCGAAGCGAGCGAATGCCGCATCGTGATTGAGGCTGAAGGCGCAAACCTGCGCGTCGAAGTGGCCGATGACGGGCGCGGCGGGTCGTTTCGCGAAGGCGGTGGACTGGCCGGAATGCGCGCTCGGCTTAACGCTGCGGGCGGCGCGCTCGAACTGCTTCCCGAAACGCACGGGACCCGCTTGGTCGCCCGCGTGCCAGCAGCATGAGCGATCCGGCAAACCCTCGCGCAATCCGACTGGTCATTGCCGAGGACCAGACCATGGTGCTCGGTGCGCTGGCGCGGCTGCTGGACCTTGAAGACGATCTGGAGGTCGTAGCGACGGCGTCCGACGGAGTTGAGGCTCTGGCAGCGGTGCGGGAACATCAGCCCCGCGTGCTACTGACCGATATCGAGATGCCGCATATGACCGGGATCGGCGTCGCGCAGGCGCTGGTCGATGAAGACAGCGCTACCCGCACCATCATCGTCACAACCTTTGACCGTTCGGGCTATCTGCGCCGCGCGCTGGATGCGGGCGTGCGGGGCTACTTGCTGAAAGACAGCCCGGTGGATGAACTGGCGCACGCGATCCGCACCGTGGCGGGCGGGGGCCGCGCTATAGCTCCCGAAATTGCTGCATCCGCGTGGGAGACGGGGCCGGACCCCCTGACGGAACGCGAGCGCGCTGTCCTGAGACTGGCCGGGGAAGGCCAGTCCAACAAGCTCATCGCGCGCGCCCTTTCCCTCTCGCCCGGAACGGTGCGCAACTACCTTTCCGATGCCGCGACCAAACTCGGCGCGTCTAGCAGAATCGAGGCCAGCCGCATTGCCCGCGAAAATGGCTGGCTATAGGTCAGCAGTTGAAGGTCGGCTCTCAACCCGATCGCTCCATTACGAGATAGTCCGCAACCGGCCCCCCTCCCGCCAAGCTGCAACCGTTCTCTTTGTGGCCAATCATGGCCGAGGAGAACGACAATGGGCTATTCGAGATTTGATCCTGCCATACAGGCGCGCGCAGCGTGGAATGCTGGCAAGACCGTCGGCACAAAGCGACCACTGACACAAAAACAGATTTGGGCAATACGCTTCCATCTGGATCGTGAAGGTCGGCTACGGGATAAGGCGCTATTCGACCTAGCAATCGATAGCAAGTTGCGCGGATGCGACTTGGTCAAGATCAAGATCGGCGACGTCATAGCTGGGACCGACATCCGCACTAGGGCAATGGTCGTCCAGCAGAAGACCAATCGGCCAGTTCAGTTCGAGCTCACAGCCGATGTCCGTTCAACCCTGCTTTCCTGGCTAGAACGTCGGGGCGGCTCGACCAGCGAGTACCTCTTTCCAAGCAGGATCGACCACGCCGGACACATGAGCACGCGCCAGTATGCGCGCTTGGTGGATGAGTGGGTTACTGCGATTGGCCTACGGAAATCTGAGTACGGGACGCATTCGCTTCGACGGACGAAGGCCGCGATGATCTACCGCGCTACGGGCAACATCCGCGCAATTCAGATACTTCTAGGTCACACCAAGATCGAGAACACCGTTCGCTATCTTGGGGTCGATGTCGAAGACGCACTACTACTGGCGGAGCGCACGGAAATCTGACACCTTCGGGCGGTCGACCTCACCTGGTCGACCGCTTTCGGGTTGCGCCTGGAAAGGTGCGATTGGCTGCAATTGGGTGTATTGTGTTGAAAAACTCTGCAGGCAGTTTTGGCGGGAAATTTTAATACACATAAGAGTTCATAGCTGCATCAATGCCTCAATACGCCTTATCCCGTTAAATCATTATTGCGGAGAATCGGCTGCAGATCAGGTCAGACCGAGTTTTTCAACACAATAGGGTGGAAAACGGACTTTCCGGCTTTAGAAGGCTATTCAACGAAGCAGTCACATTCAATCGGACTTGGCTGCTTATAAATCGATTATCTCTCCGATAATAAAAACTGAATCGGAACACTCGCGCTGCGCGGAAGACAGGTTGGGCACATCTCCCGAACCGCCACCGACGACAACGATCTCCTCGCCAATCGCGACGTCTCTGCCCCGAATGACGATATCCGCCCCGGTCGAAGTACGATCTACGGATGCTTCACCGGCGATTATCGGATTGTACCTTTTGCCGCCGGTTACAGAAAACAGGAGGCATTCCTGATCGACCAGGAATTTTCCTTTTGAGATTGCTTCCGGAGCAGGCTGCGAGTTACTTCCCCCGATTACCAAATTGGCGAAACTTTCGGATTCCGGCGCGACATTCGGCGCTTGCCGCTCCGCAGCGCCGGAACATCCGGCAACCAGCAAGACAAATAATATTTGAGCGGNTGTTCTGACCATGAAAACAAAAGGGTCGGATCAAGTATTTGTTCCACGGCCAAATTTTGGTCACTTACTGTCCATCGATCGGCCGGCGGTCGCTTTGCAGGTTCGCTTTCGGAGGTTGAACGCCCGCAATGGCGTCGTAAGCCGAACGTCCGCTTGACCAGGTCCGGCGCTAGATAGCAGACTGTCCGGAAACGGCCCCAATTCCGCCGCTTCAAATTACAAGCGAATTGGGCAATCAGATTGGACACCTTCACTGATCGCACTCCAAGCTGGACACACGCCAAACCAATCCTTGCACCTTGGAATCGGGAGGTTCAGTGTGTCGCAATGCAAACGCCAGAGTGCGCCACGAAACTCCGATTTGTGCTTCCCCCGCGCTTCCCCGGAGCAACCGACAGAGCGGGGAAGCAGAATTCGCCAACTTGCGATCCGCTTAAGCGGTTCAATTTTCTAAAGAAAAATGGAGCGGGCGAGGCGATTCGAACGCCCGACCCCAACCTTGGCAAAGTTGCATAGGCACTATTCCAAGATACGCCACCCCGCGCTATTCTACGATTAACGGTATGATTTTACGTTTCTTTTCTTATCTTTCTACGCTATACAGGGCCGAGAGGAAGCCCGCTTTTCCACTTTGGCGTTGTAGCCCGGTTGTAGCCTGATAAATGGCAAAGGCCCGCAGAAAGACACAGAAAAATGGCAAAGCAGTCTGAAATAAAGCTCACAAAAACGGTGGTGGACGCCGCTGAGCCAGGCGCAAAGCGTTATGTGCTGTGGGATAGCGATACCAAGGGCTTTGGTATTCGCATCGGAGTGAGCGGGGTCAAAACCTTTGTGGTCAAGTATCTCGCCGAAGGCGGCGGCCGGAGTGCGCCGCAACGCTTCTTCACGATTGGGCAATTCGGCCCGCTTACCGTCGAGCTGGCGCGTAAGCGCGCGAAGGAGATCGTGGCTTCCGCGCTGATGGGCAAAGACCCCGTTTCGGAGCGTAATGCCAAGCGTAAGGAAATGCGGATTAGTGCGCTGATCGACCTGTATGAAGCCGAGGGTTGCTTCATCCAGCGCGGCAAGCGCCAGGGTCAGCCGATGAAGTCGTTGACCAAGAAATACACCATCGCCCGGCTGCGCCATCATGTCGTGCCGCTGCTCGGCCGGAAGCGCGTGACGGAGATCGGCGCGGCCGACATCGAGCGGTTCTTCCGCGATGTCGAAGCTGGCAAGACGGCGAAGAATGAGAAGACGGGGCCGCGCACGCGGATCATCGTCAAGGGTGGCGCTGGTGCGGCGCGCAAGGTGTTCCGCGATCTGTCGGCCGTATTCAGCTTCGCCAAGCGGCACGAGATCGTCGCAGCCAACCCCTGCGAGAAGGCCGTGGTGAACAAGTCCGACAACAAGCGCACACGCTTCCTTACGCTTGAGGAAGTCGCACGCTTGGGCGCGGCCTGTGACGCATTGGAAGCGGAGGGCGTCAACAGCAAGGCGCTCAACATCACCCGGTTGTGGGTGCTGACCGGCTGCCGCCGCAATGAAATAGCGGAGCTGAAATGGGATGAGGTCGATCTGGATAATGGTCTGCTCGTCCTCGACGACAGCAAGACCGGCAAGTCGATCCGTCCGCTCTGCCTCGCCGCGGCGACCTTGCTCAAAAGCGTCGAGAAAGTGGACGACACAGACTATGTGTTTCCCGCCGATGAGGGCAACAGCTATTTCCAAGGCACCAAGAACATCTGGCCGAAGATCGTGAAGAAGGCCGAACTGCCCGGCGTCACCCCGCATACGCTGCGTCATACGGTGGGTGCCACAGCCACCTCGCACGGCGAGGCGCTGGCGCTGACCGGCGCAATCCTCGGCCATGCAAATCTACGTTCCACGATGATCTATGCCCATGTTCAGCATGATCCATCGGTGAAGGCCGCCAATCGCGTAGGCCGTCGTATCGCCTCGGCACTGGCCGGTGAAACCAAGCCTGCGCCCCGCAAGCGTCGCAAGGCAGCCGAGCCCATACCAATCAAGGAAGCGGCCCCAGCCAGCAATGGCTTACTCCCTGATGCCGAATGGGAAGCGTTGGTCGAGCTTGCCGCGTTGTCCGCTGAGGACAAGGGATTTCTGGCTTCGGCCAACGATCCGGCCCTCGCTATGCTTGCCAGGCGGGGCTTCGCCATCGCTGATATTGGCCCCAGCGATTTGCTGGCATGGTGGACGATCAGCTCTGTTGGCCGGGCGCTGGTCGATGCGTTAGCTTCGCATCGCGCCGCCGCATAGAGCCTGCTTCGTCCGGCTATTGGGGCGTCATCCTCGTGGGCTGGCTGGCGCTGGGCATCGCCTATTCGAACAGCGCCGGGCGGACGGCTGCTGCGTCGATCATCGGCGGAGGAAGATCGCCCCGCCTTGTTCGCCGCGCAATTCGCGCTCAGTCATGTGTGCTGGCTCATCGCCTATCCACTCGCCGGACAGGCCGGCGCAATTGAAGGCATGGGGACAGCTTTCGGGGCAGCCGCCGCGCTGGCGCTGATCGGCACAGTGATCGCCTTCTGGATTTGGCCGGCGGCAGATGTTGAGGTGCTGGCGCACACGCATGACGATCTGCCACGCGATCATCCCCATCTTCTCGAAGGGCATCCGGGCGGTCGCGCACGCCACGCTTTCGTGATCGACGAACTGCATCCACGCTGGCCCATTGCATAATATATTGACATCTATCATATGAACACATATTCATATGTTCATTCAGTATAGTATGAAAGCTCTATAATGGCCCATTCGCACGCCGATCATGGTCACGGCCACGATCACGACCACGATCATTCGCACACGCCGACCATCACCAGCGATAATGAGCGCAAGGTGCTGCTGTCGTTCGGCCTGATCTTCACCTTCATGGTGGTCGAGGTCGTGGGCGGCCTGATCTCGGGCTCACTCGCTCTGCTGGCAGATGCCGGGCATATGATGACCGACGCAGCGGCGCTGGCACTCGCCTATGCGGCCTTCCGCTTCGGTCAGCGCGCGGCCGATTCCAAGCGCACCTTCGGCTATCTGCGCTTCGAGGTGGTCGCCGGTTTCGTCAACGCCGTCACCCTGTTCGCGATCGTGGGCTGGATCGTCTATGAAGCCTGGGAACGCTTTCAGGAGCCGCAGCCGATCCTTGCCGGGCCGATGTTCGGCGTCGCGGTCGCGGGGCTGCTGGTCAATATCCTCGTCTTCTGGATTCTGACGCGCGGCGACAGCGAGCATGTCAACATCAAGGGCGCGGCGCTGCACGTCATGGGCGACTTGCTCGGTTCGGTCGGGGCCGTGGGCGCGGCGATCGTGATCTATCTGACGGGCTGGACGCCGATCGACCCCATCCTCTCGGTCGTCGTCTCCCTACTGGTCCTGCGTAGCGCGTGGAAGTTGGCGGCCAAGTCGCTTCACATCCTGCTCGAAGGTGCGCCCGACGGCGCGGCGCCGGAGAAGATCGAGCGTCATCTTCTGGAGCATGTGCCGGGCGTCGCTGCGGTCGGTCATATCCATGTGTGGTCGATCACGTCAGGCCGCACGCTGGCAACGATGCACGTCCGCCCCACAAGCGACGCCGAGGCCCGCGTCGTTGTGCGCGCCGTCGAGCGCGAGCTGGAGAACCATTTCGAGATCGAACACGCGACCGTGGCGGTCGACTGGAACGAGGAAGGCGAAACGTGCAGCCTGGCTCCCGGCAACAAGCGGGACAATGGGCATGACCATGACCACGATCATTTCGGCCACAGTCACGGCGCGTCAGGAAAGGCTTGCTCCCACTGACAGGCCGTCAGCGCAACCGATCCGCGATGCTCTGCATCTGCTGGATTTCTTCGCGCTGCGCCTTGCGGATCGCGTTGCACAGATTGGTCAGTTCGGGATCGCTGAGCCTTGCCTCCCGGCACATAAGGATGGCTCCCGAATGATGCGGGATCATCGAGGCGATGAACTGACGGTCATCAATCGCCGCCTGCGCGCGGGTCGCCCAAAAAGACCCGGCGGTCAGCACGGCGAACAGGACGTAGAGCGCGATATTCATTTTCCTGTCGGGAAACATGCCGGGCATGGTGGCGAGCATGAAGATGCCCATCGGCGCCCACATCGTCACCGCCATGTAGAGCATGTTCAGATTGTTCCTGAAGTCATGCCAGCCGTCGATCATGGTGAACATGACCGCATACATGACCGCAAGGCCAAGGATCATGTTGATCCAGAACATCAAATAGGGGCGGCCGTGGGCAGTCTCTTTGTCATGCCCGCCGCCATAGGATTGGTCAGCCTGTGACATCGCCTATGCAATCCTCTGTGCGGCCGTTCGGTTCCCTTCGGGAAGGCGCTTAATGGGGCGGCCCTCGACGCCGAGTGGCGATAGAAAAGACCATATATCTACACATCGTCATATCTTCATGTATGAGTGTTCCAATGTCCGACCCCACTACCTCTGACGATCATGGTAATCCCGAGCATTCGTTGGGATTATCGAGCCACGGTGTTACGATCCTGGCCGAAACGTTCCGCTTGCTGGGTGACCCCTCCCGCCTGCGTATCTTGCTCTATTGCCTGAAAAGTCCGCGATCGGTGGGGGACATCGCCAAAAGCCTCGATCTGTCTCAAACGCTGGTGAGCCATCATCTGCGCCTCCTGCGCGGCGCGCGCCTGGTCCGTAGCGAGCGGCAAGCCAAGCAGATATTCTATGAAGTGGCCGATGCCCATGTGAGCACCATGCTCATCGACATGGCGAGCCATATTGGAGAGGACCACGGCGACGATTGATCGCCGCTGGCCGCGCCGCATTCGGCTCGACCGTTTCCTCTGTCAGAACAAAAAAGCCCCCGATGTCGTGCATGACATCAGGGGGCTGTTCTTGGTGGCGCTGGCGCGCGAGGATCGATCGGCCAGCTATATCGGGACAATCACTTGCCCCGATCGGCCAGCCATTTCTGCATCATCGCGATCTCGCCTTCCTGGGCGGTGATGACGTCCTGGGCCAGCTTGCGAACCTCCGGGTCTTTCCCATGCTGGAGAACGACACTCGCCATATCAATCGCGCCCTGGTGGTGCGGGATCATGCCGCGCATGAAATCGACGTCGGCGTCGCCGGTAAACTCGATTCCCATGTCGGCGTGCATCTTGTCATTGGCAATCTGGTAATCGCGAATGACCGGATTGGCCGAGCGTTCCGGGCTGGCGTGTCCGCCATGTCCGCTTTGTGTCGTCGCAACGCTGGTCGTTTGCGGGCCGATGCCGGATTGCGTGTATGCGAGAACGCCGACGGCCAACAGCGCGCCCGCGATGAAGATAGGCGTCAGCTTGTTCATGCCTGTCTCCTATACCTGTTCAATAACGCGCGCGGGATAACCGTCTTCAGCGAGCGCCGCTTCGATGTCCTGCGCGCTGGCGACGCTATCGACCGTGACTTTCTTGTCCGCGATATTCACGTCGACCTTTGCATTGGGGTCGATCGCGGCGATCGCTTGCGTGATGTGCTTGACGCACGAACCGCAGCTCATGTTTTCGACGTGGAATTGCATTGAAAATCTCCATTTTTCCTAACGACGAATCACAAGCTAACCTTTCCCATCGTTGGAAGGTCAAGGCCGTTTTCGCGATTGCTGTCGGAAAGGGAAAATGCGGCTCCCGCATTCACCCATGCGTTTTCAGATGCAGGCTGGCCATATTTGGCCGGCATATATTTTGCCTTGACCTTCCCACGATTGGAACCTGCATCTTGATGCAAATTCAATCGAAAAGTGTGGAGTATCGAGCAATGAGAGCCGCGGAAATCCAGGGAAACTTGGCGGATCGCGCCGATTCGGCGATCAGCCTGCCCATTGAAGGCATGACCTGCGCCTCTTGCGTCGCGCGCATCGAACGATCGCTGAGCAAGGTCGAGGGCGTGCAGTCCGTCAGCGTCAATCTGACGACCGAGCGCGCCGACATTCAGGCCAGCAACTCCGTTGACCGGAAGGCGCTGGTGAAGGCCGTCGAAGACGCCGGCTATAATGTGCCATCTGCCACCGGCATCGAGCTGGCGGTGGAGGGGATGACCTGCGCCTCCTGCGTCGGGCGGGTGGAACGGGCGCTCAAAGCCGTCCCCGGCGTCACTGAGGCGACCGTCAATCTGGCGACCGAGCGTGCGAGCGTGCGCGGCACGGCCGATGTGCAGGCGCTGATCGCGGCAATCGCGGGCGCGGGCTACACCGCGCGCCCGATCGAAACGAGCGTCGCCGGTGATGAAGAAACGGCCGAACGCAAGGATGCTGAGCGCCGCGATCTCAAGCAGGATTTCTTCATGGCCGCAGCACTGGCGCTGCCGGTGTTCCTGCTCGAAATGGGCAGCCATGTCATTCCCGGCGCCCATGCACTGATCGACCGCACGATCGGCATCCAGACAAGCTGGTATATCCAGTTCGTCCTCACGACGCTGGTCCTCGCCTTCCCCGGCATCCGTTTCTACGAGAAGGGTCTGCCCGCGCTGGCGCGGCTGGCACCCGACATGAACTCGCTGGTGTCGGTCGGCACGCTGGCCGCCTATGCCTATTCGCTGGTCGCGACCTTCGCGCCCGGCCTGCTGCCCGCAGGCACGGTGAACGTCTATTATGAGGCGGCGGCCGTCATCGTCGCGCTGATCCTGCTCGGCCGCTATCTGGAAGCCCGCGCCAAGGGCCGCACGTCCGAAGCGATCAAGCGGCTCGTGGGATTGCAGGCCAAAACCGCCCGCGTTCGCCGCGATGGCTCCGTGGTGGAGGTTTCCATCAACGAAGTCGTCACCGGCGACATCATCGAAGCGCGCCCCGGCGAACGCATCCCCGTCGACGGGGAAGTGATCGAAGGCGAGAGCTATGTCGATGAGTCGATGATTACCGGCGAGCCGATCCCGGTCGCCAAGGTCGCGGGCGCCACGCTGGTCGGCGGCACGGTCAACCAGCAAGGCGCGCTGGCCTTCCGCGCCACCGCTGTCGGCGGCGCGACGATGCTCGCGCAGATCATTCGTATGGTCGAACAGGCGCAGGGGTCGAAGTTGCCGATCCAGGCGCTGGTCGACAAGGTGACGATGTGGTTCGTTCCCGCCGTGTTCGCCGTGGCGGCGCTGACGTTCGCGGCGTGGCTGTGGTTCGGCCCGTCGCCCGCGCTGACCTTCGCGCTGGTCAATGCCGTGGCGGTCCTCATCATCGCCTGCCCCTGCGCGATGGGCCTCGCGACGCCGACCGCGATCATGGTCGGCACAGGGCGCGGCGCGGAGCTGGGCATATTGTTCCGCAAGGGTGAAGCCCTCCAGCTTCTGAAGGATGCCAGGGTCGTCGCGGTCGACAAGACCGGCACGCTGACCGAGGGACGCCCCGCGCTCACCGACCTTCAGGTGACGGACGGCTTCGACCGGGCGGCGGTGCTGGGTCTGGTTGCCGCCGTCGAGAACAAGTCGGAGCATCCGATTGCCCGCGCCATTGTCGACGCCGCGAAGGCGGAAGACATCGCGCTGCCCGCGATTGGCGACTTTGAATCGATCACCGGCTTCGGGGTAAAGGCCGTGGCGGGCGGCGAGTTGGTCCAGATCGGCGCCGATCGTTTCATGCGCGAACTGGGGCTGGACGTCGCCGCCTTCGCCGACACGGCCGCGCGGCTGGGCCAGGAAGGCAAGTCGCCGCTCTACGCCGCGATCGACGGCAAGCTCGCCGCAATCATCGCCGTGGCCGACCCGATCAAGGAAACCACCCCGGCCGCGATCGCCGCATTACACGCGCTTGGCCTCAAGGTCGCGATGCTGACTGGCGACAACCGCATGACGGCGCAGGCCATCGCCCGCCAGCTCGGCATTGATGAAGTGGTGGCCGAAGTCCTGCCTGAAGGCAAGGTGGACGCGATCGCCCGGCTCAAGGCGGATCATGGCCGTGTCGCCTTCGTTGGCGACGGCATCAACGACGCGCCCGCCTTGGCGGCGGCCGATGTCGGCCTTGCGGTCGGCACCGGCACGGACATCGCGATCGAGGCGGCGGACGTCGTGCTCATGTCCGGCCATCTGAACGGCGTGGCGACGGCCATTGCGCTCTCGCGCGCGACGATCGGCAATATTCGCCAGAACCTGTTCTGGGCGTTCGCNTACAACACGGCGCTGATCCCNGTCGCGGCNGGTGTCCTCTATCCGAGCCTGGGCATCCTGTTGTCGCCGGTCTTCGCGGCGGGTGCTATGGCGATGTCGAGTATCTTTGTCTTGGGCAACTCGCTGCGCCTGCGCGGTTTTCGGTCAGGCACGATTGAGGCAGGAGCAGCATCATGAATATCGGGCAAGCATCCAAGGCATCGGGCGTCTCCGCCAAGATGATCCGCTATTACGAGCAGACCGGCCTCATTCCGAAAGCCGATCGCAAGGACTCCGGCTACCGCGATTATTCGCCGTCGGATGTCCACATGCTGCGGTTCATCCGGCGGGCGCGCGATCTCGGTTTCTCGGTCGCGGAGATCAACGACCTTCTGAGCCTCTGGCGGGACACGTCCCGCCAGAGCGCCGACGTGAAGCGGATCGCCCAGGCGCATATCGCTCAGCTTCAGGAGCGGATCGAAAATCTGGAACAGATGGCCGCGACGCTCAGCACGCTGGTCGACTGCTGCGCGGGCGATGATCGACCTGACTGCCCGATCCTTGCCGATCTGGAAGAACCCAGCGGGGAGCAGGAAGTGCCGAGCCCGGCTACGGCTGGAACAGGGCGCCTCCGACATCGCCCCTGAATGAACTGGCTATTCGGCGCCGCTTCGTGATGCGACGCCGTCCCCACTAGAACGGCGACCGCCGCACACTTGAGGCGGCTGATCCGGCTGCAAGCCACTGGCTTGCGGTTCGGATCGACGCGCCATGCGGGTGCGAATCTCTCGATCCTCCGCCAATCGTTGACATATTACATATGAACACATATTCATATGAATCTGGGTGACATAAAAGCCTTGACCTTGCCAACGTTGGAAACCGCAAACCGCACAAGAATCAATCAGACGCCGCGGAACAGATGAGCAGGGCGCGGCACCGTTGAAGGGCAAAATCATGCGAGCAAAAAGCGCACTTCTCCTGGCCTCCGTGGCCTTGGCTATAGGTGGCCTTACTTCGGCCTGTAGCGAATCGGGCAGCGATCAGGGCGCGCAGGCGGCTGCCGCCGCGCCGCAAGTGCCGGTGGCGCAAGTCGTGGTGCGCGAGCTTGCGCCCTCGGCCGAGTTCAACGGTTCATTGGCCGCGCCCCAAAGCGTCGAGTTGCGGCCTCGCGTCAGCGGCGCGATCGTCTCCGTCCACGTCCCTGAAGGTGCGATCGTCAGGAAGGGGCAGCTTCTGTTCCGCATTGATCCGCGCCCCTTCCAGGTCGTGCTCGATCAGGCGCAGGCGCAGCTTCGCCAGGCGCAAGCCTCGGCCGCACTCGCGGAAAGCAATTTCAGCCGCTCGGAACAGCTCGTCTCGACCGGCGCGATCTCGCGCAAAGCCTATGACGACGCCGTGGCGCAGCGGAACGCCGCCCGCGCACAGGTTCAGGTCGGCAACGCGGCCGTCGCCGCCGCGCGTCTCGACCTTTCCTTCACCCAGGTTACGGCGCCGATCAACGGCCGGGTCGATCGCGTGCTTGTCACGGCGGGCAACGTCGTGGGCGCAGGCGCCAGCGCGACACCGCTCACCACCATCAAATCGGTCAACCCGCTCCATGTCCTGTTCGACATCGACGAGGCGACCTATCTCAATTTTGTCGAGCAGGCCCGACGTGGCGGTTCGACCGCGCCCCTTCCGGTCGAAATCGGTCTGATGACCGAGCAGGGCTATCCGCACAGCGCCACGCTCGACTTCCTGGGCAATGGCATTGATCGCAGCGCAGGGACCATCCGTGCCCGCGCCATCATCGCCAACCCCGGTGGGGACCTCGCGCCGGGTCTGTTCGCTCGCGTGAGGCTCACGCTCGGCGCACCCCAACAGGCCATCCTCATCAACGATCAGGCTGTCGGAAGCGACCAGGGCAGGAATTATGTGCTGGTCGTCGGCCAGGGCAACAAGGCCGAGTATCGGCCGATCGAACTCGGTCCGGTGGTTGATGGCCTTCGCGTCGTCAAATCGGGACTGAGGCCGGGCGACAGCATCATCATCAAGGGTCTTGTGCGTCCTGGGATGCAGGTCACGCCGCGCAGGGGGCCGATGGTCCAGGGCGAGGCTTCGGGTGCGGGCAACCGTCCCGCCGCTGAGGCTACTTCTGCGGAGGCGGGTCAATGACATTTCCACGCTTCTTCGTCGACCGCCCGATCTTCGCGGTCGTGCTATCGGTGCTCATGCTGATCGCCGGGGGCATCACCCTGTTTCAGCTTCCCTTGAGCGAGTATCCCTCGGTCACGCCTCCAACGGTGCAGGTCACGGCCGCCTATCCGGGAGCCAGCCCGGAGGTCATAGCCGAAACCGTCGCCGCGCCGCTCGAACAGGCGATCAACGGCGTCGAGAACATGCTCTACATGAGTTCGCAGTCTGCGACCGACGGGCGCATGACGATCTCGATTTCCTTCAAGCAGGGAACCGATCCCGATGTCGCGCAAATTCAGGTGCAGAACCGCGTCTCGCGCGCGCTGCCCCGACTGCCGGAGGAGGTGCAGCGCATAGGCGTTGTGACGGACAAGACCTCGCCCGACATCCTGATGGTCATGCATATGCGCGCCACCAGCGATCGTTACGATCCGCTCTACGTGTCCAACTATGCCTCGCTGCGTGTGAAGGATGAACTGGCGCGCCTTCCAGGCGTCGCCAACGTCATCATCGGCGGTGAAGGCGAGTATGCGATGCGCGCGTGGCTCGATCCTACCAAGGTGGCGGCGCGCGGCCTGACCGCCAGCGACGTCGTCGCCGCGATCCGCGAGCAGAATATTCAGGTCGCCGCCGGTTCGATCGGCCAGCAACCCAATGCGCAGGCCGCCTATCAGGTGTCCGTCAATGCGCTGGGCAGGCTGACCACCGAGGAGCAGTTCGGCGATATTGTGGTCAAGAGCGGCGAAGATGGGCAAATCACCCGCCTGCGCGACGTCGCCCGCATCCAGATGGGCGCGGACAATTATACTCTGCGCAGCATGTTGAACGGCAAGCCCGCCGTCGGCATGCAAATCCTCATGAGTCCCGGCGCCAATGCGCTCGACACGTCGAGTGCGGTGCGGGCCACGATGGAACGCCTCAAGGCCGATTTCCCGGAAGGCATCGGCTATGAGATCGCCTACGATCCCACGATCTTCGTGCGCGCCTCGCTCAAATCGGTGGCGGTGACGCTGCTTGAAGCGACGCTGCTCGTCGTTCTCGTCGTGGTCATCTTCCTCCAGAGCTGGCGCGCGTCCATCATTCCGCTGGTCGCCGTGCCGGTGTCGCTCGTCGGCACATTCGCCATCATGTATCTGTTCGGCTTCTCGCTGAACACGCTGTCGCTGTTCGGACTGGTGCTTTCCATCGGCATCGTCGTCGATGACGCGATCGTGGTGGTCGAGAATGTCGAGCGACACATCGCTTTGGGTCAGTCTCCCAAGGAGGCGGCCCGAAAGGCGATGGACGAGGTGACGGGGCCGATCCTTGCGATTACCTCGGTGCTGGCGGCGGTATTCATCCCCTCGGCATTTCTGTCAGGATTGCAGGGTGAGTTCTATCGCCAGTTCGCGCTGACGATCGCGATTTCAACCATCCTGTCGGCCATCAATTCGCTGACGCTCTCCCCCGCGCTGGCCGGTATGCTGCTGAAACCGCATCACGGCGACACGCCGCGCGATCGGCTTACCCGCTTCATCGACCGTGTATTCGGGGGCGTCTTCGCGCGGTTCAATCGCTTCTTCGACAAGCTGTCCGACCGCTATGTGGGGACGGTGCGCCGTGCGGTGCGGGCGAGTGGAATCGTTGGGCTGCTCTATGCCGGCTTCCTGGGGCTGACCTGGCTGGGCTTCCACCAAGTCCCCGCAGGCTTCGTGCCGATGCAGGACAAATATTATCTGCTCAGCATCGCCCAACTTCCTGCCGGAGCCTCGCTCGACCGCACGGAAGCAGTGGTGCAGCAAATGTCAGAAACCGCGCTTGCGGAGCCGGGCGTCGAAAGCGTCGTCGCCTTTCCCGGCCTCGACGTGAACGGCGCGGCCAACCTGCCCAATTCGGCGGTCATGTTCATCATGCTCGACAGTTTTGAGGATCGGAAAGGCGCGGACCTCTCGGCCCACGCCATCGCCGGCAGGCTGATGGGCAAGTTCAGCCAGATTCCCGACGGCTTCGTGGGTGTATTCCCGCCGCCGCCTGTGCCGGGCCTTGGCGCAATGGGCGGCTTCAAGCTGCAAATCGAGGATCGCGCGGGACTTGGCTTCAACGCGCTCGCGCAGGCGCAAGGGCAGATCATGGCGCGCGCCATGCAGACGCCTGAGCTGGCCGGGATGCTGGCGAGCTTCCAGCCCAACGCGCCCCAGGTCCAGATCGATGTCGATCGGGTGAAGGCGAAGGCGCAAGGCGTGCCGTTGACCGCGATCTTCGAGACGATGCAGGTCAATCTCGGCTCGCTCTATGTGAACGACTTTAACCGCTTTGGCCGCACTTACCGGGTGATGGTCCAGGCCGACGCGCCGTTCCGCCAGCAGGCCGAAAATATCGGTCAGCTCCAGGTCCGCAACGCGACGGGCGAGATGATCCCGCTGTCGTCGCTGGTGACGATCACGCGCAGCACGGGGCCGGATCGCGTCATGCACTATAATGGCTATCCGTCGGCCGACATCAGCGGCGGCCCTGCGCCGGGCTATTCGTCGGGTCAGGCGACGGCGGCAATCGAACGCATCGTCCAAGAAACGCTGCCTCCCGGCATGACCTATGAATGGACCGATCTCACCTATCAGGAGAAGGCCGCAGGCAACACGGCGCTTATCGTCTTCCCGCTGTCGGTGCTGCTCGCCTTCCTGATCCTGGCGGCGCAATATAATAGCTGGTCGCTGCCGTTCGCCGTGCTGCTGATCGCTCCGATGGCGCTGCTCTCCGCCATCGGCGGCGTGTGGATTTCAGGCGGCGACAACAACATCTTCACACAGATCGCGTTCGTCGTGCTGGTCGGCTTGGCCGCCAAGAACGCCATCCTGATCGTGGAGTTCGCCCGCGCGAAGGAACAGGAAGGCATGGAGCCGCTACCGGCGGTTTTGGAAGCGGCGAAGCTGCGATTGCGGCCGATCCTGATGACGTCGATCGCCTTCATCGCCGGCGTCATTCCGCTGGTGATCGCGAGCGGCGCGGGCGCGGAAATGCGTCACGCCATGGGCATCGCCGTGTTCGCCGGGATGCTCGGGGTTACGCTGTTCGGCCTGATCCTCACGCCCGTCTTCTACGTCGCTGTGCGGCGCTTTGCGGTCCGCCGCGAGGCACGTCAGCCATCGGCCCCGCTTTCGGAGCAAAACGCATGAACGCTCGACTGAATGCCCTGAGTGGCAAGCTCATCCTTCTGCTCGGCTCGGCGGCGCTCGCCGGTTGCTCCATGGCGCCGAAATATGTGCGCCCGGAAGCGCCGGTGAGCCCATCCTTCCCGACCGGCGCGGCGTATGAGGGCGTGCAGCCTTCCGAGGCGAGCGCGGGAGCGGACATCGGGTGGCGCGACTTCTACGACGATCCGCTGTTGCACGAGCTGGTCGAAAAGGCGCTGACGAATAACCGCGACCTTCGCGTGACGGCCCTGAACGTGGAAGCGGCGCGCGCGCAATACCGCATCCAGCGATCCGAACTGCTGCCGACCATCGCCGTCGGGGCGGAAGGGACAGCCCAGCGCTTGCCATCCGACCTGTTCTATAACCGCCGCAGCTATCAGGTGGGGGCGATGGCTTCGGCCTGGGAGCTGGACCTGTGGGGCCGCGTCCGCAGCCTGAGCGATCAGGCGCTGGAGTCCTATCTGTCGCTGGATGCCACCCGGCAGGCTTCGCAGATGAGTCTCGTTGCGGAAGTCGCCAACGCTTATCTGACCTTGCGCGCCGATCAGGAACTGCTCCGCCTCGCCAACGAAACGCTTGCCACCCAGGAACGCAGCTATGCGCTGACGAAGCAGCTTGCCGAAGTGGGCAATCTTGCCCGGCTCGATCTCGAACGCGCCGAGGTGGCGCTCCGCACGGCGGAATCGGATCGCGCGACCTTTACTCGTCTTGCCGCACAGGACCGCAATGCGCTGGTTCTGCTGCTGGGTGAGCCGTTGTCGCCGGAGCTGACCACCCGGCTTGATGCGGCTGACACGTTGCCCGACGGGATCATGCCCGCCGATCTGCCCGCTGGCTTGCCCTCGGACCTTCTCACGCGCCGTCCCGACATTCGCGCGGCCGAACATACGCTGCGCGGCGCGAACGCCAATATCGGCGCGGCCCGCGCGGCATTCTTCCCGACGATCAGCCTAACCGGCTCGGCGGGAACAGCGAGCGCCAGCCTCGACGATCTGTTCTCGTCGGGGTCGGGCGCGTGGAGCTTCATGCCGCGCATCACCCTGCCGCTTCCCATCTTTGGCGGCGGCGCGCTCAGGGCCAATCTCGACCGTGCGGAAGTGCAGAAGCGGATCGAGATCGCCAACTATGAAAGGGCAATCCAGTCCGCATTCCGCGAAGTGGCCGATGGCCTCGCTGGCAAAGGCACTCTGGACGCTCAAATCCGGTCGGAAACGCAGCGGGTCGATGCGAGCCGTAACGCCTATGCGCTCGCGGAACAGCGGTTCAAAGCAGGAGAGGACGACAATCTCGCCCTGCTCGAAGCCCAGCGCACGCTCTACGGATCGCAGCAAGCCCTGGTCCGCTCCAAGCTGGTGCGGCTTAGCAATCTCATCAATCTCTACAAGGCGCTGGGCGGCGGCTGGACGGAGTTCGCGGCACCGCCTGATGATCCGTTAACCCGGTGATCGAGCTGCGCCAGCTTCGCTACCTGATTGCGGCCGCCGAGGCTGGCAGCTTCAGCCGCGCGGCGCGCAGCATCAATATCAAGCAGGCAACGCTTAGCAGGCATATCCTCGAAATCGAGAAGCGGCTGGGTATGGCGCTGTTCGACCGCAAGACGCGCGGTGCCACGCTGACACCGAACGGCACAACCTATCTGCGGACGGCGCAGCGCATCGTCAGGGAGTTCGAGGAGCTGAACGCTTGGGTTCGCGCCACGAACGACGGCCATGCCGGCAAGCTGGCGGTGGGCTTCTATACGTCCTTCTCTGCCGGCAACTTGCGGGCGACGCTGAGCGAGTTCGGCGAACGCTATCCCGAGGTGAAAGTGTCCGGCTTCGAGCGCGACCGGGATATGCTGCTGGCCGGGATCGAGAACGGCCTGCTCGACATCGCGATCATGACCGGCGAGACACCCTATCGGGAGTTGATGAGCCGCCCCTTGTGGAGTGAGCGCATGTTGGTGGCGATGCCGGAAGGCCATCAGCTTATCGCGCGCGAGCGTATCCATTGGCCGGACCTGAGCGGCGAACGCTTCCTGCTCACCGAGCGCGATCCCGGCCCCGAAACCCGTAACATGCTGCTAGGGAAGCTTGGGATGCCGGGCTACACGCCCGAGATTGCAATGGACGACATCGGCCGCGACACGGTGCTTAGCGCCATCGCGCTGGGCGGCCATATCTCGATCGTCGCGGAATCCGCGCTCGGCATCCAGATTCCAGGCGTCGTGTTTCGCGAGGTCCATGAGACTGGCAGCCACATACGGATAGGCTTTTCGGGGTATTGGCGGGCTGACAACGAGAATGCGGTCCTGCGCCGGTTTCTCGATTTCGTGGCCGTTCGCTATTCGCTGCCACCCATTCCCACGCCCCAGCCATCACATCACCAACCGGAGAAAAAATAGCCATGACACAGAGTAAGACACTCATCATCGTGCTGGTCATCGGATTCGGCGCGGGCTTCGTCCTGCGCCCGGTGATCGTGCCCGTCGACCAAGCGGCGATCGTCGCCGACCCGCCTGCCGCCGCGCCGACGCCGGCCGAGCCGCGCGCGATGCAGTATTTCGCGGCGCATCTCGATGAAGCCCGGCAGGTCGTGGCGCAATGCGCGGAAGGAACGGCCCGCGGCGACGAGTGCGCCAACGCCGAGCAAGCGGTGATCGAGGCGGAAGGCCGCGAGCGGTTCAAGAAGTTCATGGGCAACTGACGGCAGGCGGCGCGCTCTCACTTCCGCTGCGCGAGCCACCGGCGAAAGCCCCTGTCCGTCGCCATGAGCTGAATGGCCATCGGCACTAGCAGTTTCTCGGGCGGCACAGGCGAACTGCCCGTCTCGGCCGCGTGTGCCTCCGCATAGGCGGTCAGCTCGCGATATACCGCAGCGGGAATGTCCACCGTGGCCTTTATCGGCTTCTCGTCGGGAAGCGGCCCCAGCTTCAATTTGCTCATCGTGCGCCTCCAACCGGCTCCAATACGAGGTCGCGGGTCAGAACCACGCGCAACGGATGCCCCGGCCGGATGGTGAGCGTCGGCTGCACGTTGAGCTGCCGACGCACGATCTGCTGGCCGGTCTGGTTGATGGTGTCCTGCGATCCGCGGCGCAGGGCGCGAGTCAGGTCATCCTCGCTGTCCGCGCCCAGCTCGGCCCCCACGCCAAGCAGCGTCGAGACGGCGGCGGCTTTCAGCAGGTTGCCCCAATGCTGGTTCACGCGATCCTGCAATCCGGCATAGCCGGCCGCATCGGCGCCGGGCTGGCGCTCGAGAACGATCGAGCGGCCGTCCGGCATGATGAGCCGATCCCATGCCAGCAGCACGCGCGTCTGGCCGGCGGCGATTTCGCTGTCATACTCGCCGATCAGCCGCGCCCCTTGCGGGATGAGCAGGATGCGGCCCGTAGGGCTGTCATAGACGTTCGCCGTCACCTGGGCGGTGATCTGGCCGGGCAGGTCGGAGCGGATGCCGGTGATGAGCGCGGCCGGAATGATGCTGCCGGCCTGCACGATGTTGGGCGAAGCCGGCGCGACAAGCCGCTCGACGCTCACCGTGCGCTGGCTGGACGCCTGCGCCATGAAGGCGCGTTTGGCGGCCTGGTCGCCCTGCGCGGAATCGGCTGGCTGCGGAGCGGCAGCGTCGGGCGTTGCGATTGCGAGGTTCGGCAGCGAAGGCATGGCAGCGGCCCCGGCGCTACCGCCGCCGAGAAACACGCCGCTCATGCGCGCCGCGTCGCGCTCCTGGCTGATGCGCTGGCGGGCGGCTTCCTCGGCCTGGGCGCGCGGATCGGGCTGGGCGCCGACCGGCGGGACCGGGACATTCTCCCCGCGCTGTTGCGCCGAGACGATCGGGCCGCCGAGATCACCGGGAAGCGGCGGGCCGAGTTTCGGCGCCTGACTGTAATCGCGCGGTCCCGACGTGATGGTCTCGGAGGTGGCGCGGCTGTCCGTGCTGTAGAGTTCCTTTGCTTCCTTCTCGCCTGCCGGCTTCAGCGCATAGATCAGCGAGCCGCCGATCCCGAGGCTGGCGACGACGCCGATCGCGGCCAGAGCCTTGCGCGACAGGCGCATGACGCGCGGCGGGTCGCCGCGAAGCTGGAAGGCTTGAGGATCGGGGCGCGGCGCTTGCGGTGCGGCGGCCTCGGGCGGGGAATTGTCGGCCGGATCGGTCACGGCCGCCCCCTGCGTCCGTCGTCGCGCACGATGCGGACGCGCTGCTCGCTGCGCCGGTCGCCCAGGCGCAGCTCAGCGGCGGCGAACAGCCGGTCCACCACCATGTAGCGGCCCTGCACACGATAGTTGACCAGCTCGGCGTCGCCGGCCGCGCCGGTCGCGAACAAGGGCGGCATCTCGCCCTGCGAGATCCCGGCCGGAAACTCGATGAACACCTGGGCGGAATCGTCGAAGGCGCGAACGGGCTTCCACGGCACGCGGTCGCCCTCGATCCGGTAACGGAAGTTGAGCGCCGCGAGGTCGAGGCCGGTCGCGACGGGGGCCGAGGCGGCGGCTTCGGCATTGGCGCCGCGCAGCGCGATGAGCTGGTCCTGCGGATAGGTCCACGAGACCGACGCCATGTAGGTCGAAGCCGTCGCGCGCAGCTCCAGATGATAGGTGCGCCGGGAAGTGTTGATGATGAGGTTCGTGGAAAGGTCGGGCCGCGTCGGCTTCACGAGGATATGCACGCGCGCCGTCGCGCCGCTGCCGCTCACCGTGTCGCCAATGATCCACCTGACCGTATCGCCGGCCGCGACCGGCCCCGACCCCACGAGCTGCTCGCCTTCCTGCAAGGCGATGTCCGTTACCTGTCCGGGCGCGGTATAGACCTGATAGAGCGCGCCGTCCGTCCAGGGATATTGCTGGATGGCGTTGAGGAAACCGTCACGCACCGGCTGCACGCGGGCGGCGGCGTTGGCGGCCCCGACGCGGCGGCGCGGATCGGCGGGCTCGGAAGTCGCCGCTCCGGCCGCGACCGGCTTCAATTGGCCGGGGAGCGGCAGGGGTTCGGGGATCGTCACCACCTCGACGGGGCGCGGCGGTTCCGCAGCCGGCGTCGCCGCGATCTCGCGCGGCGGATCGTCGTAGGCGATGGCGGGCGGCTTCGCCGAGGTGGTGGCGCAGCCGGCGAGCGCGGTGGCGGAGACAAGCAGGACCGCCGAGGCGGAACGGCGAAATGGCGTGTGCGTCATTGCGACAGCTCCCTTGACCAATTCAAAGCGTTGACGAAGACGCCGAGCGGGTTCTTGCGCAGGGCGTCGGGCGTGCGCGGCGGCTGCACGACGATGGTGAGGATCGCGGACCAGCGTTCGGTGGCGGCGAGGCTACCGTCCTGATAGCGCCGCTCGGTCCATGCGACGCGGAAGCTGTCGGGCGATGCCCGGATCACGCTCGACACGTCCACCGCGACCTGCACCCGGCCGACATTGGCGAAGGGGTCGTTGGCGCGGGCGTAGTCGTTTAGCGCCACCGCTCCCCGATCGGTCGTGAAGTCGTAGGCGCGCAGCCAGTTCTGGCGGACGATAACCGGATCGGCCGGGATCGCCCTGACCTGCTCGATGAAGCGGGCGAGATGGAACGCGATCTGTGGATCGGTCGGGCGGTAGCCGGCTTCGGCGGGGGCGACGGCCTGGGCCTCGCCGAGCCGATCGACCTGCACCACCCAGGGCACGATATGCCCACGCGCCGACTGCCAGACGAGGCCGGCGGAAAGACCGCCCGAGAGCGCCAGCGCGCCGAAGAAGGCGAGGCGCCAGTTCTTCGCCTGCACGCGGGCGGAGCCGATGCGGTCGTCCCAGACTTGCGCGGCGCGCTGATAGGGTGTGGCGGGTTCGGCGGTCTGGCCATAGCGGATGGTGGGGCGTCGGAACATCGGAGGTCAGTCCTTCTCTTTGATGTCGGGACCGGCTCCGCCGCCGTGGCTGTCGCCGGCCTTCATGGTGTGGGCGAGGACGGTCGCGCCGTGGCTGACGGCCTGGCGGCGTTTCATCGCGGCGGCCCATTGAGGCTGGGCCGACGAGCCGGTCGATGCGGAACCGCCAGCGGTTGCGGCGGCCGGGCCGGCGGGCGCGGGTCCGCCGGTGATCGTGCCGCCGGTGGCGGTGAACCCGGCACGGGCGCCGGAGCGGAAGTTGGACTTCATTGCCGCGCCGCCCTTGGCGGCGGCCGCGCGCAGCGGTGAAAGGACGGCGCTCGCCGCGCTTCCCGCCGCCGCCTGGCCG
>FUFK010042713.1_pt1 | contig 184753 bp, 161 predicted proteins | sample 1021851 | NCBI WGS metagenome assembly FUFK01 (sample SAMEA51879418, study PRJEB19060) | metagenome | reverse complement strand
ACTCCCTCTTTCCTGCTCTCAAGCTCATCGAGTATTGGGGATGGGTATGTCCTTCCTATCACGCAGGATATCTCATTCTGGAGCTGTATAGGCATTTTCCATGGCTCATGGATGAACTTAGTTGGCACCATTGAGAGTTCAGGCACCCATTTCCTAATATATTCGCCACTTGGATCCTGGTCCTTTCCTTGCTTGGTCATAGAATAGGCCCTGATAGTGTTAATTCCAGTCGTCCCTGACTGCATGCCAACTTGCGACCAGTGAATCCCCGGTTCGTAGTCGAGAAACTGCTTTGCAAGGTAGGCCCCAGTCTCTCTCCATGGCATCCAGAGGTTGTATGAAGCCGCTGACATTATCATCGCCCTCATCCTGAAATTTATCCATCCCGTGGAATTCAACTGCCTCATGCAAGCATCGAGGAAAGGCCATCCTGTATTCCCATCCTTCCATCTCTCGAAACGATCATCGTCAAGTTCTCTCCTTAGATTTCTGTCTATCACAGGATTCTGAGCGACCAAATCAAGATTCGGCTCCATCTCCATTTTTTGGATGAAGTGACATCTCCATGCCAGTCTCCTCCTGAATGATGAGAGGCTCTTGATCCAGTCATCAGGACCTTGGATCATTGATCTGTTTTCCCGGATCCACCTAATTCTAGATGTTGTTTCCTGAACGGCCCTCCTCATGGATAAGCATCCTGAGGAGAAATAGGGGGAGAGTCCCGAGCCATGCTTGACAGAAAGTGTGGGGCTTGAGATCCCCCGTCTGTACTCCCTTCCTCTATGGCTAAGGAACGACTCAAGCCTCTCAATCGCAGCATCCTCTCCTGGAACAGGCCTCATTGTCAACTTCCTTGGATAGAAACCCAAATCCTCCAATTGGGGGATTTCACCTCCGAATTGGATACCTTCAGAGAAAAATGGAGCATCACTAAGTGGCTCCCTCATCCTCTTATCGCGTCTCCTCTTCCACTCGTCCCTCGTTCCCAGCCTACGTACCACTCCGTTGTGGGGATACTCGGCCCATTCGATCCCCTTGTTTCTGCACCAGCTTAGGACGCGCTTGTCCCTCTGAAAGGACCAGGAGTTTCCGGTTTCCTCATGTGACAGCAATCGTCCGATTCCGTACCTTTTATCGAAATCTTCCATGACACTGACCGCATCACCCACTGCAAAGTGTAGGTCTGCGCCCAAAGCCTTCAGTGCGATGGAAATGTCAATGGCGCAGTCCAACTCCCACTGGACATGAATTGGATCGATATCATCAAGCTCCAGTCTTTCAGGCTCTAGGATAAACAGGCAAATTACCGGGTTTCCTGATAGAGATGCACTTAACAGAGGCGCGTGATCTCTGGTACGTAGGTCCTTCTTGAACCAGACCACATCCACAGGCATGGTCCTAGATTCAGCAAGAGTAGTATAAACCCCAGTTTAAAGTCATTTTAAGGTGACGGGATTCTATTTCTGAAGGCTCAGTTTGAATCTCTCCAAGTTTTTTGCCCTACTCTCTTTCCTATCAACAATCGGAAGGGGGTAGTCATCCCCGATAATGCAACCAGATGAGACTTGGACATCAAGGGGTGCTAGATGAGGCTCAAAGATGTATTTCGAAGGATAATCCTTCAGCTCAGGAACCCAATGCCTTACGAACTTCGCAAGGTTAGTCTCTACATTTAGGCTCGACTTTGAGTCTGGGCATGGGTTGTATATCCTGTAGTAGGGCATCGAAAAAGGAGCGACTCCGGCCAGCCAAAGCCAATTACCATTGTTTATGGCCCAGTCACTATCCAGGAGCTTTCTCTCAAACACATCCCTGCCAGCTGTCCAGCTCTGCCACAGTTGCCCCCTTGTGAGGAAGCATGATACCGCATGTCGCCCAAGATGATGCATCCAACCAGTCTCCTCGAGCTGCCTCATCATTGCATCTATGTATGGGTAGCCAGTCATTCCATCCTCCCAACAGCCGACCAATTCAGAGTCATACTCGCCCCAATCGATATCCTTACAATTCTCGTTTCCGGTATTCTGGTCCCAATTATCCACAGACCTAGACAATAGGTAAAACATCTCTCTAAACATCATTTGCCCGTGCAATGACTCTGGGGGCTGGGTGTGCTCTCCCATCAGATAGGACTTCTTACACTCGCTCCACAACATCCTGATGGAAAGGCATCCGGTACTGAGGTAAGGGGAAAGGCCGGTCGTGCTCGGCTCTCGATGGTCCTCATCCAAGTTGGTTGAGCTGGTCCTCGGCTTCTTGAAATTGTTAACATAATCCTTCTCTCCACTAACCTTTCTAGATAGCCTCTCTAAAGCCTCTCCTTCGCCTCCCCGAAAGTAGGGAGCCTCCAAGACTCTTCTCGGATAATTGTTGATTAGATACTCATCCAAGTCAGATATGCCAACTTCAGAATCCAGAGTGACAATTTCAGACATAGGTTTACTTGAAACCGGCGGAGGAAGGGGTTCCCCAATATCATAGAAACCAAAATCATCCACCCCGAATTGTCTCTGGAAGATCCTCTCCATGTCCTTCATTGATTTGGGATTGGAATAATTCTCGGAGCTTACAGTTTTCTCGATATCAAGAAGAGTATGGCTCCCCGANAAAATCCTCGATTCAAAATCCATCCCGCCAGATAACTCCCATCCACTGATTACGGCTGACACGGACAAGCTCTTGGGCTCGGAACAGTATTCGTACGCAAGGTAAGGCGTACTCCCGTCCAAACCTTTGATTATCGCCTCCATCGTCTCAAGAAAACCCCCTCTCACAATCCTTAGCCTGAGGCCAAGCTCCCGTTGGAGACTATCATCAAGGTCTCGAAGTGATTGCACTAGGAACCTAGCTCTATTGAACCCAATCCCACCCGTTACCTCAGATCCCAATTCCTCGTCCATAACGAATACTGGAAGAATACTGTCAACTTCGCTGGACTCGCAAGCCCAAGTTAGAGCAGCATTATCATGGAGCCTCAGGCACTTGCGGAACCAAACTATTGCAGTAGGCACGCCTAGTGTGCCAAATTCGTACTTTTGAGCTGTTGTTTAAACCATGGCTCGCGAAAATCCGAGATTTTACCCATCAGTAAGATTTGAAGACATGACCATGGTGGCAAGCTTGCTACGGGACTGTAGCTCAGCTGGGAGAGCGCCGCACTGAAGATGCGGAGGCCGCTGGTTCAAGTCCGGCCAGTCCCACCAAAATAATCGTTCTAATCTAGAGATTAGGCCTCTCGAAGGGCTTCAGACTGAATCTCTTGAAGCCTTTTCAGGCCCAGCTCGGCCATGTCCATTAGGGAATCGAACTGCTTCCGTGAGTATGTCGCCTCCTCTCCAGTGCCCTGAACTTCCACAAACATTCCATCACTGGTCCCAACCACATTCATATCCACGTCAGCATTGCTGTCCAATACATAGTCCAGATCAAGGAATACTTCCCCATCAATCAGGCCCACGCTAATTGCGGATACATCGTTCGCCATCACGCTCATTTCATGTGCATGCTTTTCCTCAGCTGTAAGCTCTGGAGCGGTCCAACCATTAGCGATATCCTCTCTCGTCGGCCTCAACTCCTTAGGTAGACAGTCCCCTGAGTCTATCAAGCGCCTGACAGCGAGCCTCAGGGCTATACATGCCGCAGTAATCGATGCACACCTTGTACCGCCGTCAGCATTTAGGATATCACAGTCCACAGTCAGTGCTACTGGACCTAGCTCCTCTAAATCCACAGCCCCTCTGAGCGACCTCGCCACCAGTCTCTCAATCTCCATGGTTCTCCCTTTCGCGCCACTTCTTTCTCTCCTGAATCTGGTATCAGTTGATCCGGGTAGAAGGGAATACTCTGCATGGACCCAGCCCCTGTCTGAATTCTTTGGAAACCATCTTGGCAGGGAGGGAGCTTTGGTTACACAAACCAGCACAGTTGTATTTCCCTGTTTGTAAAGTAGCGACGAAAGTGCGTTGGGGGTGAAATCCAAAGTTACGTCCACATCACGTAACTCATCTTTCTTTCTGTCAGTACTAATTTTGCCAGATTTCATCTTCGCCATGGTGCTCCGAGTGGACATCACATGTTCAATCATTCGCGTCTTGCGTGAGCTGGACGAAAGGAATCTATGAAATCAGGATCCGTTGTTATGTAAGGCCCCCCTATCAGATCCACACAATACGGAACTGCAGAAAAGACCTCATCTAAAATTTGCCTAATGGACCTGGGAGATCCGGGTAAGTTGATAATCAGACAGCTCCCCCTAATTCCTGCAATTTGTCTCGAAAGAATAGCTGTTGGAACGTAATTTAGAGATACCAACCTCATTTTCTCACCAAATCCAGGTAGTATCTTTTGACACACCTCCTCTGTTGCCTCAGGAGTGACATCTCGGGGGGACGGGCCTGTTCCCCCTGTGGTAACCACCACCGAGCAACCCCTTCTATCTACCAGATCGATCAATGAGGAGGCAATAGAGTCCTTTTCATCGGGAACCACCATTCTTTCAATTTCCCAAGGGGATGTTATGGCTTGTTGGAGAAAAGACTCTATTGCTGGCCCGCTGAGATCTTCGTACTCGCCCGAGCTTGCTCTATCGGACGCTGTCAGAACCCCGAACTTGCAGTACTCCCCGCCGACCATGAGAAGCACAGGGGGTCACACCGGTTAATGTCGTTGGTCATAATACGGTTCAATGGACACCTTCATTTACCGCCGATGTCAACATGCCCACCCTGAGGTGATGAAGTGCTGAGTCTTCCCCAAACCGCACGTTGCGATATCATCCATGAATTAGAGGCAAACCCCTCTGCTCCGGGAGTTCCCATTACGGGCAAATTTGACTCAGCCTTCCTCATGTAGGAGGCAGATAAATGACCGTCGATGGAAAATATGCAAATCTGGTAGCTACTGTTAAGGAAGAATGTAAAGACGCCAGTGAAGAGGAAATAGCTGAAGAGTTCAGGAGATACGAGGAAGAGTTCCTGATACCCCCTGAGGACGCACTGAGATCGGTTATCAGGAAGTTCCAAACCATTGCAGGTATTGATTTGACTGGCTCATCAAGCGCCAGAGCCCCCCCTCCCTCTGAAAAGAAAGTGGACAGGTTCGCTGACCTTGGTTCCGATGACAGGAACGTAACTGTAGAAGTTGCCGTGGTTTCATACACACCCAGAATGCAGAAAATGAAAAATGGTGAAGAGAGGCAGATAGCCTTTGGCTGGATCGAGGATAATCCTTGGGAGTCTAGCGACAAGAGAGAGAGGTGGGATTACAAGGATTGGGGGGGTCATAGTCAAAATCTAGCTCCCGGATCCGTGGTAAGACTCGAAGGTGTTTCGGTCAATGAGTGGAACGATAAGAAATCCATCAACATCAACAGGACGTCGAGGATTTCTGTTCTGAGAGAGGGAGGGCAGGCGAATCCCGAGAGGACTGATGAGCCTATCTCCATCGAAAAGGCTTCGCAGTCAGATGGATTCGTGAATATTGTAGCCAGAGTTCTTTCAACAAAGAATGATGTCATTGTCAAGAGAGATGGTTCAGGGCAACTGAATGTCGTTAGAGGGAGATTAGCCGATGAGACTGGAAGTATTGGAATGCTATCTTGGTCAGAATTCGATCATGAGCCCGGTACCCTACTCAAAATAGAGGGGGCGTCAATCCGAAGATTCCGAGATACTCCTGAAGTAAATATTGGGGACACAACAAGGGTAGAGGTGTACCATGACAATTCCTTCGCAAGCATGGACGAATTAGCATCAACAAAGAAGAGTACTATATCGGGTTTGAGAAATGGCATGAGGGACGTTGAAATCACTCTTCAGGTGGAATCGTGGTACAAGAGGTCGTTCACTGCGAAGGATGGTTCGGAAAGAATCGTCAGAAGTGGCGATGTAATGGACCCAACAGGGAGATGCAGACTCACTGCATGGTGTGATTTCGATCCCAAGCCGGGCGACTTCATACACCTAAATGAAGCCAGAGTGCAATCATGGCAGGGTTCCCCAGACCTCGTTATTGATGATATATCCCAAGCGACCAACTTGGAAAGTCCGACATGGGAGAAGATCGATCCGGATGATCATTGGGTAAACGTGGGTCTCACGGAATTGGTGGCAGGAGGAACTAGACGGGGCATCCGTACGAAAGGATCGATTGTCTTAGTCACGGGTGACTCGGGAATAATTGAGAGATGCACTGTACAACTACAAGACAGAGATAGGAAGTGCAGGAAGAGACTCAGGGACGGCGTATGCGTTGACTGTGGCCCTCAGAGAGGCGAGGAGGACTTGCGAATCAGGATGGTCCTAGACGACGGAATATCCAATGTATCCCTATTGCTATCCAAGGAACCTGCAGAACATTTCCTAGGCATGACTCAAGCTGAGGTATCTGAGATGATTTCCAGAGAAGGCCAAGACTTCTTCTTATCTTCAGTAAGGGAGAAGGCGCTTGCTAGATCGGTCTCCGTGAACGGCCTAGCCCTCATAGATGACCAGGGGGCAATGCTACTGGCCGACAGTGTTCAAGACGATGGGATGTCCGCGTCAACGGCAGCAGATATGGCCATTGAAAGATGGGGGGTGGTAATGTGATGGAGTCTCGGAGGGCCCCTCGCCAAACCGCTATCAGGATGCTTGCACAGGAGTACTCAGATGCATCACTGACTGAGATGGGCACTGGAGAATTCGACCCATCATTCGTCATTACCAAACTCGGGGCCAGAGTAAACAGGGCTCTTGTGGCAGGGGTGATAGACAGACTGGAAAGAAGGGATGGAGATAACGGACCAAGCTATTCCGGACACATAAGGGACCCAACGGGAAACCATGTATTCAATATTGCACCATTTCAAGAGGAGATGCACGCAGAAGCTGAAGAGCTTCTCGCGAGATTCGAGTCAGGAGACAGATTCTTGATTTCCCTGGTAGGAAAGGCAAGATGGTTTGAGACTGAAGATGGAGGAGTCTTTACCTCGCTTAGAGTCGAACAGTTGGCAATAATTGACAAAGAGAGATACTCAAGGTGGCTCGTGGACGCCGCTGAAGCCACTTTGAGGAGGATGAAGGCTTACGAAGACTCAGAGGGATTAGAGGCTGAAGCAACGACTCTTGCAAACGGAGGAATTCCAAAAGACGTAGCTGAAGGTATGGCTCAGGCAAGATCGCACTATCCAGAATTTGACTTGGAAAATTACAGGGTAGGGGTTTTGCAGGCCCTTTCTATTGCATCAGGGAGGTCCAGCATGGCCGAGGCCGAACTAGAGATGTCGCGCTCCCAGGTGAGGGTCGATGACCAAGGCATAGAATCTCCAGAAAACAAAGCTCCAATCGAGCCTGCAGGAGACATATCTGCAACTATCATCAGGGCAATAGAATCTGCTGACGGAGGACAAGGTGCAGAATACGACTCGATCATCCTCGCATGCGTCCAATCAGGATTCTCCAGAGAAGACGCAGAGGACGCGATAGAAGGAATGAGGGACGTTGATGGCACAATTATTGAGCCAAGATTTGGATTTTTCCAGGTCCTCTAGGGCTCAATCTCGCGCAATATCGAATCGGCAATTTCCATTTTCTCCCTTATCCTGAGTGAAGATGATTCAGAAATCACCTGTTCCCTCAGTATCGAGTTGCCACTCATGCCCCCAAACTCTCCTAGTCTGGCCCCCCTTATCTCTGCGATATCGGTAGATACACGCGAAAGCCTTGATCTAACTGTTTCATCATCCACTGGCCAACCCCTTCTCTTTGATAATCTGATCATGAGCTCCCTTTGCGCTTCTCCCCATACGCCCCCGCTTCCCCTAAGTATGGTGCCCACAATCCTATCAATCTCGGAAGCATACGATGAAACTAACTTGAGGTCTTGCTGAATCTCGGGTCGGAGGGTGTCTATGCCCAACACCAAGGAATCATGAGCATCTTCAATGACTGCAATCGGCGAATCTGAGTGAAAATCAATATCTAGCCCCTCTAATTCCAATTCGAAATTTTCCTGAGTAGGTGGGGAAATGTCAGTAGTTGAAAGTTTCAACCCGTTCCTCCTGAGGCTCCTCTTGATTCTTCCCCACCCGTTGAGTTGGTTAGTTAAAACCCCGGCTACTCTTCCCATCAAGACAGTTCTATTTCCTGTCAATGGCGCCTCTAGCCTTACACAAAGCTCGTGAAGCTCGTCCCTGTCCATCTCGGCGAGCCTTTCTATTGTCATCCTACGAGAGTCGAAATTTAGATGCAACCACAGACGCTGACGCCTCTCTCTTTGGGATCCCGATGACTTAATTCCGAAAATTTTGAGAATTTCCCCGAGCTCACTGTGGCTCATGCTTTGTATCCCGTCCCAAGATAGGTCCAAGTCTTTCAGGACTATGCTATGAATCAAACGTGCCCGCAGAACCTCCACAGAGCCACTCTTGGAAATCTTCCTAGATTCTGCCATTTCCCGTAACTCAACTAACCTGCCCCGGTACAGGATATCGAGGAAGGACGCGTCATAGATCAAGACATCACCAGTTTCCGGGAAGACAGGGCAGTCATATCCGTTGCGTGTGCCAGCGGCCTCATCCGTGCGATTTGATGGGTACTGAAATCTTTCGTTAATCATCAAGAACAATGAAAGGGGGGCTTTCAGGATCCGTGTGGAAATCCTTTGGAACATTTCTAGAAACTTCCTTCATGATAGTCTCCCAATCCCTCAGGGATGCAACAGTAGCTCTTTCGAAATCAGAGTATCTAATTACCCTATGAAGTCCTACAGTTCTTGTCCCATCCTTGGAAACAATTTCCAACCTAATTTCAACATGTACTTCTTCCTCAATAACATCTCCGTCAGGGTCAAGACAGACCTGCTCCAATGTCAGATCACGAGTAGATTCTGCCTGCTTGATCAAAGATCTGACTTGACGATGCCTGACCATGATCCCAGTCTTTCCAAGAGATTCAGCATCTAAAGAGCCAACGAAGTTATTCTGGACCCACCAAGCAGTCTCCCCCTCTTTCTCAGAAATTTCATCTGAGATACTTTTCGGGAAGCGACTCCTTGCCACGAAAACTATCAAGTCGGAATAAGCAGGTGGAATGAAGTGAGGATCCCCCTCGTTCAGTCCATCAGGAAGGAGGGAGTGCCTTCTGGTTACAAGTTGGCATTTGTCGTAAAGGCCCCTTGCTACAACGAATCCGTCGATATCTCCAGACTCCCTCAGTTCCTCCATCCATTTTGTCAGACTCATTGGATCGGAAGGGATATCTGCCCTCCCCTCAATATCAGCATATGCTTCTGGTGAGAGTACCCTGATTCCTCTTCGAGCCCTCCTCAATTGTCTTCTGCCTAGCTTGCTCTCGCACAAGAGAATCGCCGACTTAGGTTGATACTGCAGTTTGTTCTCAGACACGAGAACGGGGTACGGCCTAACGGGGGTCCTCGCTCCTACTATTTTACAGCCAGCTTGTAGAACCCCAAGCATATTGCCGTGTATCATTCCAGCAGGAATTGCCAGAACGTCTATGTCACCCGACCCTAGTCCCCTGAGGCCATGCTCTAGACTATCAGCCTTCGTTAGACTGATTTCAATTCCTGGAGGCCCATCAGAGGAAAGAAAAGAGGTTATTCTAGACTCAACAGGGCAGTCATGAGAATCCAGTGTAGCTAGAGTAATTCCTTCTTCCATCGCATCCACCTCTAGGGAGGGAGCACCCACTGTGCCCGACTAAGCGCACGCACACTCGTTGATATATGCGACCCTAGCCCATGGTAATGATAACATGGTATCCAAGCTATCTGTAAAGCGCGGTTTGGAGAGGAGATTGAATCTCTTCGAGGAGGAACTGGAGAATCTAGTTCAAGAGGCCATCTCATCAACTGGTGCCCCTGCAATGGACCTAGCCCGTGACGTACTTCTCTCAGGCGGGAAAAGACTCAGGCCCCTTCTAGCCATCCTGACCTACGAGGCCTCTGGAGGGAAGGATGTAAAGGAAGTGATGGACCTGGCTCTTTCCGCGGAGTTGATCCATACTGCCACACTAATACACGACGATATCTATGACCAGTCGAGATTCAGAAGAGGAAGGCCCACTATTCACTCATCCCATGGCCTAGCTCATGCGATCATCGCCGGAGACTATCTATTTGCTCTTGGTTTTTCCAAGGGAGGGAGGTACGATATGGATGTCGTTGACATGATAGCGAGCTCCTGTACGAATATAGCAAGGGGTGAACTACAACAGTTCAACCACATCGGCGACTTGACAACCACACCCGAAGATTACTACTCTATCATAGACGGAAAAACCGTTGGTCCGTTCGCCACAGGAACTGCATGTGCCGCCTTAGTTGCTGGAGCGACCAAGGAGGTATCAGACATGATGTATGATTTCGGGACTGAGTTTGGGAGAGCCTTCCAGCTTGTTGACGATCTCTTGGACCTCACTGGCGATCCAGAAATGGGAAAGCCCAGAGGTACCGATGTCCACGAGGGCAAGATGACGCTTCCGATCATCCATGCACTAACCATCTTGCATGGATCAGAAAGGGAGCACCTAGCTGACGTACTGAATAATTTTAGCGATGACAGATGGAACGAGCTGACTACCCTGTTGGAGATATCGGGTTCCTTCTCGTACACCAGGCAACTAATCCAGAACCACGTCGATCGCGCCCTCGAGATAATTTCCAATCTTCCTTCCTCAGATGCCAAGGACCTCATCTCAGAGGTAGCGTTAATCTCCAGAAACAGGAAAGTGTAATTTCAGGGATATCATGACTGAAGATCTCGAAGCTTGGGATGTTATTGTAATTGGAGGCGGGCCTGCGGGCTCCACCACTGCTAGGTATGTAGCTGAGGGAGGTAAGAGGGTGCTAGTCATTGATGGCAGGGACTCAATTGGATCTCCATTGCAGTGTGGTGAACTTGTACCAACAAATGATGAGATGAGGAGGCTATGCCCCAATGTTCCAGACATTGATGATCTATTGCAAACCCCAGAGGAAGCAATCTCCCGAAGGACCTCTGAGATGCATATAGTGCCCCCTTCCGGAAAACCCCTGAAATATCCATTTGACGGACTGATGTTAAACAGGGTAATCCATGATGAATGGTTGGTCAAACTTGCCTCGACCAAGGGGGCAGAGTTCATGACTGGATCGAGAGTAGAGGCAATTGAGGAAAACACGGTCATTTTGAGGGACGGAAGACGACTCAAGGCCGAAGTAATCGTTGGAGCGGGGGGTCACAATGATCCTTTGAGAAGAAGTCATTGGGAGGAATCCTCACTCAAGATTCCAATAAAATTCGTACTTATGGATGGTGATTTTGGCGACGCAGTAGAACTTCATTTCGGCTCCATGGCTCCGGGAGGTTATGCCTGGGTTTTCCCCAAGGAAGGCGGCGCAAATATAGGACTTGGAATCCAGAGAGAACTCTCCAAGGGAAGCTCGTTGAATTCTCTCGCGGACCAATTCATATCAAAGTATCAAGGCGAAATTACTTTCAGAGGAGCTGGTTCTCTTCCTATGTCGGGGACGATACAGAGTTTCGTTAAGGGAAGCCACCTATTAGTAGGGGACTCCGCGGGCATGGTTCTTCCTTCTAATGGCGCTGGAATCACCATAGCCATGATTGGCGGTAGAATCGCAGGACAAAAAATAGTATCACATTTGGAGAATGGCACATCCTTACACGAATATGAAATCGAATGGAAGCGTCAGATGGGGTCCGTCATGAGAAATTCAAAGCTATCATTCATGATAGGGAGCTGGATAATGAGGTTACCAGATTGGATTCTAAATATGGCATTCAACCCCCTTACCAAGCCATTCGTTTGGAGATTTGTGACCTGTCGCAAGCCATTCTTCATTTTTTGACTAATCAATGCTCATTTCATTGGCTTCTCGCCTTGCCAGATGGTAACCATCCCCGGAAAAACGACCTTTGCACGGGCATTTTCAAAGCCCAGTTCTCCCAACATCGAAACGTAATCCCTAGTTGTCCCGAAGCTAACATATGTCTTCGTTAACCATTTCCAAGGATGGCCTCCAGTTCCGTAGAGCAACCTCGCATACATGCTAACGTAAGTCCTCATCCAGAGCCATCCAAGGAAGCCATGGAGCCGATTTATTTTGGCCGGATCTGCGATAATCAAAGCCCCGCCCGGCTTTAGCACCCTTAGAACCTCTGAAATCCCCGCTCTCTTGTCAAACCAATCCCTGAAAGAGAACAGGGTGCAAACTGCGTCGAAGGACGAGTCATCAAACGGTAAATCCTCAGCCTTCCCCTGAACAAATTCAGCTGGCTTGTCACCTCTCTGAGAGCGTGCCGAATTCACCCTTTCTTCAGCAACTCTGAGCATTTCAGGAATTGGGTCAAGGCAAACCAAATCATACCCTTCAACATCCTCAGCAAAACTACCCGGGCCACACCCAACTTCGAGAACTCTTCCTTTCTCAGGTAGCCTCTCTCTCACCATCTGCCTCCATTTTGTGACTTGCCCAAAGGTCGCCACTCTGTTCACCTTATCGTAAACGGGGATTGTAGCTTCAAGATTTCTCTGAAGCTCTTCCCAGTCTTCCTTGCCTATGGTCTCAGTGTCCACGAATGTCCCGCCGAGTGACCCATATTTGGATAGTTCCCGCTCGGGACCTCTCTATTTTCACCCGTCAATCATCTGATACTCCCGAGGTTATCATCATAAACTCGATATCGGTCCCAAATGCCGTAGGTGCGAAAAATGGGCCGAGAAACAGTCCTCAAGGCAATCAGAAATGCTGAAAACAAGGCAAAGGAAACCATCTCAGATGCGGAATCCCAAGCCTCGGAAATTATCACCAAAGCTAGACTGGCAGCAACGGAAATAATTCAGTCTGGAAGGTCTGATTCAGAATCCAACAGCCAAGGTATGATTTCAGAGGCTCGTGGTCTTGCAGAGAAAGAAGCCAAGAAGGTTTCCAAGGATGGCGATACATCAATCAATTCCATCCACAAGGGAAGTGATGGCAACAGAGAGAAGGCCGTGAAGATAGTTTTGGACGCTTTTAGATCGAATTAATCGCCGGAGAGTGTCTTGGATGTCGCAGGTTAACACCCAGCAAATGGGAAGGTTCATTGCCGCGGGATCCAAGGACAAACTGGGTGGTGCTATTGAAGCCCTGGCACACCTGAATGCTTTGCACATTTTGGATTACGACGGTACGGAAGATGGATTCTCGCTCGGCACTCCCGATCCTAGCTCAGAGGAGGTTGGTAGGTCACTTGTCAAGGCCAGGTCCGCGGCTTCGATAATAGAATTCAACGGACCTGAAAGGGCAGTCCCTTCCGCTCCAGTCAGAGATAGCCTTTCCAATGAACTGCCAGGCAAGATAGACGACCTTCTACAGGCCCAATCTAGGATCGATGAGCTGGATAATGAAATATCCTCCACTGAGGAAGAAGAAGCATCTCTAGAGATGGTTGCCTCGCTAGGACTAGACATAGAGCTCCTGAGCGGATATGACTCCATGTCTTCATTCGTAGGTACGGTCACTGAACCCATCCAACCCTCCTCACTAGGCGAGTCATCAATGGTCTTCAACTCAAAGAACGGAAAGCAAAACATGGTGGCGGTTTTTGTCAGGAACGACAAATCCCAAGACGCTACTAATGTGCTAGAATCCGTAGGATTTGAGTCTATACCTCTCCCGACTGGAGAAGGGTCCCCAGCAGACAGGCTCTCACAGGTCAAGGGTCGCAAACACGATTTGACATCTGAGAGGGAAGAGCTCGCAAAAGCCATCGAAGAATGGATCGATGCAAATGGCGAGGATTTAGCCTGTGGCCTAGAAGTCCTAGAAAGGGATCACGATGTACTGACTGCACCGACCAGGGTTGCTGTTTCGGACCACGCTTTCGTGATTGATGGCTGGATCGAGATGAGGAGGTCAGATGAGGTTACCAAAGCACTAGAGCCATTTTGCTTGTATACAGAGTCGGACCAGTTTGAACTCATTGCAGGAGGGGGAGGTCATGGCCACTCAGACCACCACCACCATCAGGAGATGCCTCCGATATCCTATCAGGAGAGAAGCACAAGCAAACCGATGGAACTACTTACAGATGCTGTCGGAAGGCCCGCCTATGGAAGAGTTGACCCAACGATCTTCATGATGTTCACCTATCCCTTATTCTTCGGAATGATGCTTGGCGATATGGCATATGGCCTAATCACCATGGGGGTCGGCTGGATGGTAATCAGGAACTCCGCCACCAATGACATGCTAATGCTCGGAGGGAAGTTTCTAACATATATTGGATTAGGAACTCTAATTTTCGGCTACATCTACGCAGAATTTGCTGGATGGGAGATTTTCCTATATGACAAGCTCACCTACCCCGATGGAAGCTACATGAAGGACTCGGCCGGGCATTACATGTACAGCGAAAATCTGTCTCCAGTCGCATTCCTTGCAAATCTCTATCCATTCAATCTCGATCATGGATATGGTCCTGTAGCAGATTTAGGCTACGGAATCACACTCTCGTTCCCGTTCCACAGAGTAGGGAGTCACCTTGAGGACCTCATAGTTCTAACCATCTACGTTGGATTCTTCCACATCCTAATGGGTTTGGCCATTGGATTCAGGGACATCCTCCTGTACGGTAACGGGCATGGAGGGGTAGGGCTTGTTTGTGCATTCTTTGAGAAGGGTACTTGGATGGCTCTACTGATCGGAGGTTGGATGTTTGCGTATGGATTCCTCGGCGATAATCAGGGTTGGCTCGGCGCAGAAGAGGCTGAAGCACTTATGGTTCCAGGGGCTGGAATTGTGCTTGTCTCGGTAGTGTTACTAATGTGGACTCTGTACAAGTACCATGGAGTGCCATTCCCAATTAATGTGGGCCTAGCTCCCATAGAGGCGGTTGGAATGATGCCAACAGTAATTTCTTACGTGAGATTGTTCGCAGTTGGAATAGTGGGCGTCAAGATCGCTGAGACCGGCAATGAGAAGCTATTCGAGCCTCTGGCGCACATAATTGAGGATATTGCACAGGCATCAGCGATGGACCTTGTCTCGATCCCCCTACTTCTAATCGGCTGGCTATCAGTCCAAGCATTCGCATGGATACTAGGTGTTTTCAGCCCCAACATTCATGCAGCAAGACTCCACTTTGTAGAGTGGATGAGGCAATATTACGATTCAAGCGGTGAAGAGTTCAGGCCATTCGGCTTGAAATCCAGATACGTGGAGGTAGAATAGACCAGATCAGATTCCAAGCTTTAGCTTGAAAACAAGGAGGAAAAAAAATGAACAGAAGAAACATGATGAAAGGAATGAGCGCTCTTATGGTGATGACCTCGTTTGCAATGATTGCATCCGTGGTAGCAGCACAAGAGGGAGACACAGCAACAGCAGCAGCACATTGGGATGCACAGAAGCTAGGAGCAGGTTTGGCTCTTGGATTGTGTGGAATTGGAACTGGAATGAGCCAAGGGCCAATCGGAGCCGCAGCTGTCGGTATGATATCAGAAGACTCTAGCAAGTTCGTTAGCGGGCTGATCTTCACCGCTCTACCAGAGACAATCGTACTTTTCGGTTTCCTAGCACTGTTCCTGCTCTAAGCGGGACAAAGGACCAAAAGTGTAAATTTGAGGTAATGAAATGTCACTAGAAGCTCTATCTAACGAGATCAGCATGCAAGCTGAAGCCGAGGCAAAATCAATCATTGATGATGCCAAAGCGGAGGCAAAAAGGATCCAGAAAGATGCCATGAATCAGGCTGCAAGTGCGGCAGCAGACGTAGAAGCACGCGCAACTAAGGATAGCAAGCAGATTTCCATCGAGGTTGTCGCAGCAGCCAGGCAGGCCAATCAAAAGAGAGCCCTCGTCGCTCGACGGGAAGAGCTTGACCTCACATGGGAGTCAGTCAAGGAGAGAGTCGCCTCCCCTGAATTAGAGGGAAGAAAAGAGATTCTAAAGGGACTGGTCAAAGAAGCAAGCTCATCTAACTCTGACATGATAATGAGGCCTGTAAGCATCGACAGAAAATCACTGTCTTCGTCCAATTTCTCTTTGGGTGAAGATATAGACGGACTTGGTGGTTTTGTCCTTGAATCTAAGGATGGATCAGTCGTCCTTGATTACAGGTTTGACAGTCTCCTAGAAGACGCATGGAAGGCCAATCTAGGCCCAGTTAACAAAGCACTATTTGGTGAATAAGGGAGTGATTGTTTGTCTAATGTGAGCTATGGGCGTTCGAATGTCTACAATGCCTCCGCAAGGGCGAAGGCAAGAAAGGCATCGCTCATAGACTCAACAAGGATGCGCCAGCTTCTCCAACAAGGTCCAGATTCCATAGGTGCAAGCATTGGGGAGTTAGGATACAGGACAGAGATGGACCTGTACGCATCCAGAATGTCGGGAGCAGACGCTGTAGAAGCCGCACTGTTTCACAACATGGATAACGATATACATCAGGTAATGAGCTTCTGTCACGGACATCTGCGCTCACTTGTAGCCATATACGTCGAGAGATTCGACTACGAGAAAGCAAAAACCGTACTGAGGGCCATTAATGGTGGGGCTTCTGATGAGATGATAGAGGACCAGATACTTCCTCCCGAGAACACCAGAAATTCCCCATGGCTAGCAATTGTCAGGTCCACTGAAGGACTTCAAGAGGCCGTAGACGCGATGTCGGGTACCCCTTGGGGCAGAACACTCTCTAAGCTAGAAGGGGACCTAACTCTGGAAGAAATGGAAAATGCTCTGGACATGCAATATTTCTCAGATGCAATAAAGGCGGTCAAATCCGGCAAAGGAGAGCCGAGGCTACTTCGCTATCTAAGGATGGAAATTGACCACAGGAACATAATCAACCAACTTCGTGCAATAAGACTTGAAACCTCACAGGAGAAACGATCCTCCATAGTGATTCCTGGAGGTAGGATAGACAATAGTGTGATGAAGCAGGCTTGTCTTGCAACCAATGACTCAGATTTAATCGAGGCACTAGGGAGAAGCAGTTCATTCGATGCCACCGGCTTCGAAGAGGCCATGAGTAAATCCTCGAGCCAGGGGACCTTGGATCCATACGCAGAGTTGTTATCTCATCAGAGGCATTCACTCCTGAAGAAATTCTCTCATCTAAGCCCGATTTCCCCCTTCCCGGTGATTCATTACATAGAGTGTAAAGCTCTTGAAATTCGGAATCTGAGATTACTCGTTAGAGGGAAGGCAGTCGGCCTTCCAGACGATGTTATTGAGGCTCACATGGACTATTGAGGTGAAAGAAATGGAAATAGCAGTGGTAGGGCCTCTTGAGTTCACATTAGGTTTTCAACTAGCAGGTGTAAAGAATCTGTATAATCCGAGTAGCGATGAAGAATTGTCAGAGCTACTCAAATCACTACTCAACCAGAGTGAGATCGGGGTTGTGGTAGTCGATAATCAAGATCTCAACAAGCTTTCCGATAGGCTCCGCTTACAGCTTACGGAAAGCGTCACCCCTACTGTATTGGGGATTGGGACCGAGGAAGATAATACACTCCGGGAGTCCATCAAGTCTGCCCTAGGAGTAGACCTTTGGAAGTAAGTAACTAAACAGGAAGTGAAAAAAATGAGTAAAGAGAATGGAGTAATCTACCGGATTTCCGGACCAGTTGTAACAGCAGTAGGAATATCGCCCAGAATGTATGAGGTCGTCAGGGTTGGCGACGAGGGCCTGATGGGAGAAGTAATCGAGTTGCATGGCGATCAGTCTGTAATCCAAGTGTATGAGGAGACCTCAGGAATAAAGCCTGGGGAGCCAGTTATCAGGACTGGTCAGACTCTCTCGGTGCAGTTAGGGCCGGGGTTGTTGACCCAGATCTATGATGGTATCCAACGCCCTCTTCCGAAACTGGAAGAGACCATGGGCGTTTTCATCACACGTGGTGTCGATGCCGATGGTTTGGACCTCGAGAGAAAGTGGGAATTCAATGCAGTTGCCAAGAAGGGAGATGAGGTGAGCTCAGGGCAAGTCATCGGTAAGGTTCAGGAGACTGAGACAATCGAACACCGAGTCATGGTCCCACCAAACGTGAGTGGTAAGGTGAAGAGTATCAAGTCTGGCACATTCAACATCACTGAGACTGTTTGCGTATTAGATGACGGGACCGAGATTGCCATGATGCAAGAGTGGCCAGTACGTCACCCGAGGCCTTTCGTCCAGAAGTATGCACCTGATGTACCTCTAATTACTGGCCAAAGGATACTAGATTTCCTATTCCCCCTCGCAAAGGGCGGTACAGCGGGAATCCCGGGTCCTTTCGGGTCCGGGAAGACTGTAACACAGCAGCAACTGGCCAAGTGGTCGGACGCACAAATCGTGGTCTACATTGGATGTGGAGAGAGAGGAAATGAGATGACGGAGGTTCTAGACGAGTTCCCACACCTGATTGATCCAAACACAAACAAGCCACTGATGAACAGAACGGTGATGATTGCAAACACGTCCAACATGCCGGTAGCCGCTAGGGAGGCATCGGTTTACACTGGAATAACCATAGCTGAGTACTTCAGAGACATGGGATATAATGTAGCACTAATGGCAGACTCAACTAGTAGATGGGCCGAAGCAATGAGGGAAATCTCATCGAGACTGGAAGAAATGCCTGGAGAAGAGGGCTATCCGGCTTACCTGTCCAGTAGACTAGCAGAATTCTACGAGAGGGCAGGAAGAGTGGAGACCCTTTCAGGTTCCGACGGATCGGTATCCGTGATAGGTGCGGTCTCACCTCCCGGCGGTGACATTTCAGAACCAGTAAGCCAAGGTACTCTGAGAATTGTGAAGGTTTTCTGGGGCCTAGATGCGGGACTCGCCAGGCAGAGGCACTTCCCAGCAATCAATTGGCTAAATTCGTACAGCCTTTACCCCCAAGCTTTAGATCAATGGTACAGGGATAACATTGCTCCCGACTTCCCAGAGGTCAGGACTGAAATCAGTACGCTCCTTCAGATTGAATCTGAACTGCAAGAAATTGTTCAATTGGTGGGTTCAGACGCACTCCCTGTAGATCAGCAGCTCACGCTAGAAGTTGCTAGGATGATTAGAGAGTTCTTCCTCCAGCAGAATGCATTCCATGATGTCGACACGTTCAGCGACTTGGACTTGCAGTATCACATGGCCAAGGCCATACTTTCATTCCAAGAGGAGGCAAAGAAAGCAATTGCCGGCGGAGCACAGTTGGAGGATGTAGTAAACGTTCCCGCACGCACAGACCTCATGAGAGGAAGGTTCGAGAAGGGATATGAAGACAGAATCAGTGATTTGGTCAGTGAGATGAACAAGCAGATCGATGCTAGCATGGAGGCAAATTGAGAGGTGATATTATGAGTGGAAAAGAGTATAGAACCATTACAGACGTAAAGGGGCCTTTGGTCTTCCTAAACAAGACGGAACCCGTATCATACGGCGAGATAGTACAGCTGATGCTGAGCGATGGATCAATCAAGAATGGACAGGTTCTCGACACGTCGGATGATCAGGTAATCGTACAGGTTTTCGAAGGCACCGCCTCCGTTGACAGACAGACTGGAGTCAAATTCCTAGGGGACGTTTTCAAGCTCCCAGTTAGCAAGGGACTAATCGGCAGGATTCTTGACGGGGCAGGACGACCTCGTGATGGCGGTCCTGATATTGTCGCTGACGAAATGGCAGACATAATCGGAGCAGCAATTAACCCGTATTCCAGACAGAGCCCAGAGTCTTTCATTCAAACAGGAATATCCGCGATAGATGCTTGCACATCACTAGTAAGGGGGCAGAAGTTGCCAATCTTCAGTGCTAGCGGTCTCCCGCACAATGATATCGCCTTGCAAATTGCCCGACAGGCAAAATTGGTGGGTAGCGACGACGACTTCGTCGTAGTTTTCTGCGCGATGGGGATAACAGCTGAAGAGTACAACTTCTTCGTGCACGATTTGGAGAGAACAGGGGCACTAGAGAACTCGGCTCTATTCGTTAACCTAGCAGACGATCCAGCGGTCGAGCGACTAATCACTCCTCGTCTGGCTCTAACCGCGGCGGAGTATCTGGCTTTCGAGCATGACTACCACGTCTTGGTCATATACACAGACATGACAAACTATTGCGAGTCATTAAGGCAAATCGGTGCTGCCAGAGAAGAAGTCCCGGGAAGGAGAGGCTACCCAGGGTACATGTACACTGATCTTGCTATGCTGTACGAGAGGGCCGGACTGGTAAAAGGCAAGAAGGGGTCAATTACACAGTTCCCAATACTTACAATGCCGGGGGACGACATAACTCACCCGATCCCGGACCTTTCCGGATACATTACAGAGGGACAAATTGTTATTTCCAGAGAACTTCACCAAAAGGGAATATATCCGCCGATCAATGTTCTTCCATCACTCAGCAGACTGATGAACGCTGGTATCGGAGATGGAAAAACAAGAGAGGATCACAAATCGGTGTCCGACCAGCTTTATGCCGCTTACGCCCAGGGCAGGGAGCTTAGGGGGCTAGTAGCGATTGTAGGAGAGGATGCCCTGAATGAGCGTGACCTGCAGTTGCTGAAGTTCGCTGATATCTTTGAAGACCAATTCCTAAGGCAAAGTAGAGATGAGGATAGGTCGATCAGCGAGGGTACCTTAGATCTGGCTTGGAACCTTCTATCGAACATAGATACCAAGTACCTAGTCAGACTTGATCAGAAGTGGATAGACAAGTATCATCCAACAGAGAAATCATCTAACGAAGAGGAGTGAATCTGAGGTTTTAATATGGCTCTGGACATCAAGCCAACAAGGTCCGAGTTGATCAACCTAAAGCGTCGCATCAAGCAGACCAGCAGTGGCTACAATCTCCTGAAAATGAAGAGAGACGGCCTATTTCATGAGTTCAGAACTCTTCTCTCGGAGATGATATCAGCTAGGGAGGAGCTTGTTGGGACCTATAGAGACGCTCTACAGGCAATCAGCCTCGCCTCCTCCATAGAGGGGGGGCTATCGGTTAAGAGTGCGGCAATAGCCGCTTCAAAGAGGCCAGAAGTCAGTGTTTCCAAGAGGAACATAATGGGAGTTGTCGTGCCAAAGGTGGATGGCCAGAATCTCAAGTTATCAACCGAAGATAGAGGATTGGGCCTAATAGGAGGTTCGCCGTATATAGATGAAGCAGCGGACTCGTATTCGTTACTAATTGAGAAGGTAGTGAAGGCCGCTGAAATGGAGGCAACTCTGAAGCGACTTCTGGAAGAAATCGAAGCCACAAAAAGAAGAGTTAATGCTCTCGAGTTCAAAGTAATACCAGAAATGAAGGAAGCGCAGACATTCATACAGCTGAGGCTAGAGGAGATGGAGAGAGAGGAAACTTTCCGTCTGAAGCGATTCAAGAACAAGTAAGAGTGTGGACCTCAAAAGCGAGGGGTAAAATCAGACTTCCCCTTGCAACATGCATGACTTCTACTGAGCCGTCGCAAGGAAGGCTCGAAATCGACGTGGAAACGTGGAGCAAGAGGGACTTAATTCAGGTAATCTCATCGAGATATTTCATACTAGGCGACCCTGAAACTGGGGAGTTCTCTTGGAGAGTAAACGCTATTGGCGGAGACTCTGAAAGTGAATGCCTAATTAGAATGAATAAGCACTTAGAGAAGTTAGGGATGATCGGACTTTTGGATAAGGGAAATCCCCCAATTCTCACAGTCACAAATCTCCCAAATGATGTTTTCGTCATGCCAAGGTGGCAACAAGTGGTGATCTGGATTACCATGTTTTCATTCATGACCATAGCAGGATCGGGACTGATTCTGAGGAATGACCCAAGTTTGGAATTCAATGCCTCTTTGTTAGCTGAATCCTGCACTCATTTCTCCTTTCCCCTCATCGCGTCTGTTTTCTTAGCAAGCGAAGTTAGGAGGAGAGTTGCAACCAGATATGGAGTATCAATAGGACATCTGTCTCCCCTAGCGTTCCCCCTCTCAGAACCAATTTGGCCATTCGGACTTGCTGGCTTTATCTCCCAAAGACGTTCCGATCAGGTCCCCATCCCAAATAGAAAGGCTCTCGGACTTATTTCGATTTCTTCCCCTCTTGTAATGTTCATCTCGGGAATTTTTCTAACAATCCTTGGAATCTCGTACACCTCCACCCAACCTCCAGATCTGGAGTCTCCTCCTATGGCATTCAGTGGCAATGTCATAGTTGGAATTTTGGAGTCACTAGGGATAGTAGAATCCCTCGATGTGAAGTTACAATGGCTTGACCCAATAGCAATAGCCGGCCTAGGATTATGCACAGTATCATGGATAATGATGCTTCCAATCCCCGGATTCCCCGGGGATCATCTCCTCCATTCAATACTGGGCCCGGATAATCTCCTGTCGGATGACAAACAGACGGCAATCTTCGCATCAACTCTGGTAATTATGGTCCTTATTTTTGCTGCTGATCCATGGTTTCCGTGGTTAGTAATCGCCACAATAGCGGTTTGGAGGAGATTTAGTCCTACGCCAATATTAGACCCATTCGTAGTTGATGAATCTTCAGGCCTCGATGATATCTCGCGTAATCAATTTGTAACAGTGATTGCCATGGTCATGATTTTGGCATTCCCAGGCGTAAATGGGTCTTACAGTGTCACGGAATGGGACGAGGGAATAAAGACTTCTCAGTGGCCAAGTGAAGTGGTTTACACAGTTGGAGAAGAGACAATTATTCCTCTTGCCATAGCTCCCGAGGGAGTTGTCCCAGTGTCTGGCTGGATACAGTTCAGAATAGAAGGGCCAGTTAGTCAATTAGGCCTCTCTTCTGATTGCTCCGATACTCAACAGGCGTGCAGGGTGGATGGGATTACCCAATCAGAGAACTCCATGATCAATCTCATATTAACCGAAGAAAACTCCCTAATATTGGATAACATGACTGCGAGCATTCGAGTTTTCACAGAGATCACCGGACACTATGATGAACACGTGATTGCCCTAATACCAAACCATACTCGTTATCAAGCAAACTATCTCTGGGATTTTTCTGGAACATTACAAGACCCCCAAATTTGTACCGTTGTGACCGTAGGTGATGACTCAACCGGGAACGTCTCCGTGGCCAATCCTAGATGGTCCATAATAAACGGCACAACATTGTCAAAAGGAAATAATTACATTTGTCTAGAGGGAGTTAATGGCGCTTCAATTAGCGGCCCCATTGATTACCTTGGTAGGCACCTCGGGCCCCTCCTCTACATTACTTGGGACGATGGAAATTCCAGTTCGTGGCAAACACCCATCGTCAACTCCTCTCCAGTGATTAACTCCAAAGATGGGATCATCAGCATTCCCAGGGAATTTTCTGGTTCAACCATTGGATATGTGGAATCTACCTCACCTTTCTGCCCCTCCCAGTCAGATTTTCCGGTTGTAGACTCAGATACTTCTTGGAACAGAACCTTGGGTGATTACTCATTCATCCAGATTCCAGGAACATACTCTGGAAACGGCTCTTTGTTGTTGAAGGAGGACGGATGGCTTGTCACATGCGAAGATTACACATTGACTTCATCCTTCAAAATTTCAAACGGGCCCCAAATCTGGGTTAGTCCGGGGGGGTTGAATAATGGAGTGAAATACATAACCACCAGTGTGATAGAAATTACTAATTTCCAGAATGAGGACGAGTTAATAACCATCTCAATTTCTGCCCCGCCCGGAGAAACATGGAGTATAGATTCACCCGAGTCAATAATGTCAAATTCTAGTGCAAACGTCACACTCAACCTACCTGAAAGTGGCTATGAGGCGGTTGTGTGGGTAATTCCGGACGACTCTGGGACTACTTTATTCACGGATATCAGAGAGGTTTGGAAATGAGGGTCGCCATTCTCGGCGTTGGCTCTATCGGAGGAGTCTTTCTTTCATCACTATCTAATGCAGATGTCGACCTCTTAGCCATATCACGAGGCCCCACCGCACAATCCCTAATTTCTGAAGGTTTGATAATACACACGCCTGAAGGAGCAATTGAGGTAATCCCCCCGGAAAGATTCGAAGTGTATGACAGCGAATCAGGACCAGTGCCAGAGAATATCGTCGGTAGTTGCGATATCGCAATTGTTTGTGGCAAGTCATATTCCACACCGATTCTATCACAGATTGTCGGAGATATTCTCACTGAGAGGGGGGTCGCCCTAAGTGTACAAAATGGAATGGGTCATGCCCAACATATAGCCAGTAGAGTTGGTAAAAATCGTACTCTGGGCGGAGCTACAACCCATGGAGCTTGGAGGGATAAGGATGGGACTCATTGGGTAGGTCGGGGCTCCATTACTATAGGCTCACTTGATGGAAATCCTCCTAGCAACTCGGCAAAGTCACTATTGAAGGTACTGGAAGACGCTGAATTATCACCCATATGGGTTGATGATGTGAATACTTCTTGTTGGGAGAAGCTCCTCATCAATGTTGCAATTAACCCCATCTGTTCCATCTCAGGAGTCCGGAACGGTGCTTTACTCGAGAGCCCGGGTCTGTGGGACCAATCGCTATCCGTTCTCGAAGAGTCCCTGATTGTTGCTAGGGCCTCTGGAATCAATCTTACCTTTGAAGAAATGCAGGAAAATCTCCTAGAAGTCGTCCAGTCTACCTCTGAAAATAGATGCTCAATGCTGCAGGATTTGATGTCGGGAAGGAGGACTGAGATAGACTCAATCTGTGGCTATGTAATTATGATGGGAGAAGGACTTGGGGTCCCAACGCCTCTAAATTCAATGCTGAGAGCTCTCGTTAGAGGGATAGATGACTCATCACAGCTAGACTGATCAATTCGAATCAATATTATAGTGCAATCCTATGTTTCCCCTTCTGGATTTAGATGCCTCAATGACCATTTTTGAGACCAGCACTAGATTACGTAGTTCAATCAGGCCCTGGGTCGGTTTACTACTCATCCAATATCTGGCTACCTCCTTCTCAATATGCTCAACTCTCCTTCCAGCCCTATCCAGCCTTGCATCACTCTTCACCAGCCCCACATCCTGAGTCATCGTGGCTCGAAGAGCATCCAAATCAGTGATCAGAGGAATATTTTCTACTAGTTGGCCCAAATCTTCCGACCGCCAGCTCGGTAATCCCGTTTCCAAACTCGAAAGCCCTCCACATTTCCAATCTCCTATGATTTTCCTCGAGGCTCTTCCCGAGAATACCACGGCTTCAAGAAGACTATTGGATGCCAGCCTATTGGCCCCATGTAACCCCGTGCAAGCAACTTCTCCGATTGCATAAAGGCCTTGCATCGGTGTTCCTCCTGACATGGCTCTTCCGAATTCATCTACCGAGACTCCTCCTACCATGTAGTGTGCTGCAGGGGTCACTGGAATCGGATCCTTGCCGAGTTCGATACCCTCATCATCTAGCCTTTTGGCGATTGTTGGGAAAGAGTGTAAAAGCTCATCTTTGTCAAGATGCTCTGTCACTAAAAGGACATTCATTGCACCTATTCGCTTCATCTCAGTGTCAATCGCTCTAGCAACTACATCTCTGGTATCAAGGCTCCCCTTTGGTGAATAGTTCAACATGAAGGATTCAGAAGAGGGATTATCGCCTCCTGACATCCTCCATCTGTAATGCTCTTCAATTGTCATTAGAACTGCACCATGGCCCCTGAGTGCTTCGGTAATAAGAAACGGTTTGACGTTTGAGGAATGCAGTGCGGTCGGATGGAACTGAATGAATTCCATATCTCTGATATCCGCACCAGCCCTGCTAGCCATAGCCACTCCGTCGCCGGTCGCGATCGAAGGATTAGTGGTAGATCTGTGCATCATCCCTGAGCCCCCAGTCGCCAGAACTACTACTCTCGAGGGAAGGGTCATTACAATTCCCTCAGGAGAGAGACACCAAACTCCAGATATCCCCTTAGATGGATCCCCATGTTCTTTCTGAATCAAATCAACAGCCATCCAATTCTCCAAAATAACGAAATTAGAATCAGTCTCTCCTGAGGCCACTTCAGTGAGGGCACGTTCTATTTCCGCCCCCGTCCTATCTCTTGAATGGAGAATCCTTGCTCCGCTATGTCCTCCCTCGATTACCATGTCGTATTTGCCTGAAGAATCATGGTCGAACTCCACGCCATGCCCAATTAGGTCCCTGATACGTTCTGAGGCTTCAGAAATTACGCTTCTGACAACTTCTTCGTCACAGAGTCCAGCTCCCGACTCAAGGGTATCTTTCACATGTGACTCTATTGCTTCTGAATCATCTGGGTCAAGAACACCCGCGATTCCACCCTGGGCCCAATTAGTAGAAGATGCAGTAACTTCCTTTTTCGTCACGACTGCCACGGTTAGTCCCGATCTAGCACATTCGACAGCTAAGAATAAACCTGCGATACCTGACCCAATAACTGCAATGTCAACCGCCTCGAGCTCTGTCCCTGACACCACTAACCCTCATGATTGCCAGCACCGGTTACCCTAGAATCTTGTCCAATGGCAATATCTTCTTGGCGGGCGATAAGACTCTCTCTAATCGTTATGCTGCGCTTTTGTTAGCCTCAACATTGATAGGCGTAGAGGCATGGAGGTCGTGTCTAGTGTCGGCGGAAAATTTTGCCGATATTAGGTGATGGGATGCATCTCAAAAGAATAGAAGTCGAGAACTTCAAATCATTCGGTGGCGAGATGGTCATTCCATTTGACGAGGGATTCACGGCAATAACAGGTCCAAATGGAAGTGGAAAGTCAAACTCTGGTGATGCCATACAGTTTGTTCTTGGCCCAAAATCAACCAAGGCCCTCAGGGCTTCCAATGTGTCTGAATTGATATTCAACGGAGGTGGGCGAGGTAAAGCTGCTAAACACATGTCTGTCACACTAGTTTTCGCAAATGTCCCAGAACATGATGGAAGGAGGCGCCTCAGGATTGATGATGATGAGGTTTCATTCACCAGATCGGTCAGACTAAACAGAAAAGGTGAGCCCATCTCATCATTCAGAATAGGAGAGAAGCCCTCAACTGCTACAGAGATGAGGAGGGTTCTCGCCGAAGCAGGACTGAGGGGTGACGGCTACAACATTGTCCTGCAGGGTGACGTGACAAATCTGGCAACAATGACTCCGCACAAGCGAAGAGGGGTCCTGGAAGAAGTAGCCGGAGTGACGGCATACGACGATGAAATCCGCAGAGCAAACACCCAAAGAAAGCATGTCGAGAGTAGCATAGAGACAATCGACCTCTTGGAAGACGACAAGAAAAAGCAACTCAAGCAACTCTCAAAGGAGAGGGAGCAGGCGCTCAAGTACAAAGACCTAAAGCAGGATTTCGATAAGTCCAGAGTGATACTTTATCAGTCCAGATACAGGAATAGACTGGACGAGGTTTCCTTGTTGGGCAAAGAAAGATCCGACTATTCGGAGAAGGTCAGATCTCTGGGGTCATCATTAGCGGATGGGAATAAGAAACTGGATAAGTTTGATACAGAATTAGTGTCGGTTGAAGCGGAGCTAAGAAAGGCCTTGGCTGGTGATGCTCAGCGGATAATGGAGAGCATCAGGAAGCATGAGATTGATATCGAAACCGGAACCGACAGAATCGGCGATCAGAGGAAGATAATCACAAGCTCAAATGAGGAGATTACAACACTAACTAAGGAACTTGAGAAAGCTAAAATTGCTTGGGAAGAGTCGGTCAAGAGCCTTGAAAATGCCAAGATCTCATTGGCCGAAACAAATCAGTCACTAGTTGACGCCGCAAAGGAGGAGTCCGATGCAAGAAAGGCAATTGAGTCTGGAGACAAGTATGCTAGGGACCTCAACAGGGCGCTAGGAAAGGCCAGCGAACGGGTCTCTCTGGCTCAAGATGCGTACGCACAGGCCCAACTAGAATCAGACCGCGCATCGCAATCATCACAGCTAGCTTCTGAAAATCTAGCCGATCTGGAGGAGAAATATGAGGAAGCGGCAATGATAAGGGACGATCTAGAGCTTGTAGGTACAGAGATCAGGGAATCGGGTCCAGATTCCGATAGGTCATCCATGGCCGACGATCTAAGGAAGCTTCAGAAGCAAGAGGCAGAGCTTAGATCTGATAGAGATAGAGCAGAGATAAAACTCCGAGATGCAGAGAGGGAACTTAGTAAGGCTAAAGCAAGGCAGGAAGCGAGATCCAGCTCACCCGGGTCGGCAGTGACTATAGCGGCATTGACCAGACTCAGGGAGAGCGGAGAAATATCCGGAATCCTAGGGACTTTGGGCGAACTGACAGCTCCAAAGAATCCTTCCCATGAGGAGGCACTAGCCACCGCATTAGGAAATGGACTCAGGAGCATAGTAGTCAGGGACGACGAAGTAGCCTCGAAGTGCATCAAGTGGCTTAGGCAAAACAGTGGGGGAAGAGCGACCTTCTTACCACTCAACAAGCTGAAGGTTTCGAGGCCACAAGGAAGGACCCTCCTCGTGGCTAGAAATCCGGGAATAATTGGATTTGCACAAGATCTCCTAGATTACGATCAAGAAGTCGAAACTGCGGTAATTTATGCAAGCAGAAACACTCTGCTGGTCGACTCAATGGAAGTTGCCAGAAAGAATATGGGAGGAGTTAGGATGGTTACATTGGATGGCTCCCTGATTGAGAGCTCCGGGGCAATGACCGGGGGCTCTACATCTCGTGGAAACAGGCCCTCATTCGGAGGGGGGACAGGTAGTAGCTCTAGCATAGACAGGCATGAAATGATTGTCCAAGAAGCAAACCTTCTGTATTCCACTGTCGATGCCGCACTCAGAGAGACTATGCTCAATCTACAGTCACTTAGGGATCGAATCAATAATGTCGACGGGAGCGATCACTCAGTCAAGCTCAGAAACTGGAAGTCGGACTTGGAGAGGGCCAACAAATCACTTTCTGAAATTGAAGGTAGAATGATATCATCCAGAAAAGAGCTCAAAGAAAGAGAGGAAAATAGGACTAGAATGATATCATTGTGTGAGGAGGCCAAGCAAGAGTTAGATAGTTCGCTTAAGGGAAGAACTGAGGCAGCAGAAGCCCTTCAGGACAATACTCCAGATCATCTCTCTGAGATACTCAGAGGCGCTGAGAGAAAGAGAACTGAGGCTGAGAGGGGAAGACTATCATGTGAATCGTCAATTGCCACCAACGAAAGTCAAATTTCAATGATGGAACAGAGGGTCTCTGACTTAGAAGCTAGAATCTCAAAGCACGAGGGAGAAATCAACTCCTCGGAACTTATGATTTCTAACTTAGAGTCTTCTATCTCGGCATCAAAGGCAGAATTAGTGGATCTCAAGGGCAAGTCAGAACAGTTTGATGAAGAACACAGAATTCTGACAAACAGACGGGACGAACTAGTCGAAGAGAGAGCCAGTCTAAGAGCAACCCTAGACCAACTCTCCAAAGACAGAGTGACCATAAAATCGAGAATCGACGAACTGAATGCTCAGATAAGTCAGAAAACCAATGCGGCAAAAGAAACAGCCCAAGAGTTAGAGGAAGCAGGCGTCGAGATTCCATCAGATGATATTCAACTACCAACAATAGCCGAGGCGGAGAGAGCGATGCAGGGGCTCGAACGCCGCCTCGGCAACCTTGGTAACGTGAACATGCTAGCAATTGACCAATATGACGAAACTGCAGAAAGAATAGCCGCACTGATGGAGGATGGTAAGACACTTAGAGCTAGGAGGGACCACCTGGTAAGCATTTCAGAACAACTCGAAAATGAAAGAAAAACTCGATTTATGACAGTATTTGAGCATGTAAACAATAATTTCAGCCGAGTCTATGAAATTCTACAACCATCAGGCTCAGGAAAGCTAAGACTAGAGAATAGTAAGAATCCGTTTGAAGGTGGCCTTGAGATGGCTTGTGTCCCTCCGGGTAAGAGTAGGAACACTAGGAGATCCGCCCTCTCAGGAGGAGAGAAGTCCATGGCTGCCCTCGCATTGATTTTTGCAATTCAGGACTATGAGCCAAGCCCGTTTTATTACTTCGATGAAGTTGATCAAAATCTCGATCCATTCAATTCTGGAAGGATTGCAACCCTATGCAGAATTAGGAGTGAAAGGGCACAATTCATTATGGTCACACTTAGAAAAGTGAGCTTATCACTTGCCGATCATCACATCGGGATTACTCATGCAGGAGACGGTTGCAGTAGGAGAATAACCGATTTCGACAGGGCCGCCGCAATAGAACTCAGTGAGGAGCTCGAGGCTGAGAAGAAGGCTCAAGAGGAGTCCAAGGCAGAGAAGGATTCCATGCCAGAATTACCTGATCCAAGTAACATGCCCAAGGTACCAGAGCCTCTGCAGACTCCGGCTAGCTTGGGCGGATTGGCTGAGAGAGCGGGCCTAGATTCCTTGGGGGAGAGTGAAGTAATAGAAAACGCAGGCGCTGAAGACCAAGTAATCGAGTCCCTTAGGGAGAGAACAGAGGAATGGACGGAAGATATTGATGAGAAGGAGAAGGTTATCTTCCATGATTCTCAAGACGAAAACGAAGCTCCAGAGGAGGATCCACAACAAGTGGATGTTGAGTGAGGTGTTTGCCAATGTCGGTTTTGGACGGTCAGGCAATGAGGGACGATATCGTCTCAAGGCTATTGGGTGGAGAACCAGACCTGTCTACCAGCAAGTATCTAGACAGGATTTCAGAACTAGCCGGCATGGAAGAAGCTGAACACCAATTCCTGATAGACCCATTCGACAGATCCGTTGCTCTAGTTTTTCAGATGTTCCAAAGTACCGATTTAGACCCTTGGGATGTAGACCTGTCCAGTTTTTTGGAGATGTTTTCATCAAGGATAGAAAAATCCGAGAATATTGATCTCCCAACCTGTGGGAGGCTGATCAGGATGGCCTGGGCCATTTTGAGAAATCAAGCGTCGTCCCTGATTGAAAAGCAAGAAAGAGCGCTTGATTTCGAGGAAGATGATACTTGGGATTTCGAAGGAGGGTGGGAGACCGAATTCGATGATGAAGATTACAACTTCTCGGTTGGAGTACTTTCAGGTGCGGCAGACGACGTGCTACCATCAATTTTCGAGGGCAGGGTCCACCGGGAAGAAGGTCGTCCCGTGACTCTTGGAGAATTACTAATGGGATTACAGGAAGCCGGGAGACTGGCGGAGGAGCAGAGGACCAGAGAAAGAATTGCCCAAGAGAGGAGAGAGGCGCTTTCAACAGCACGCGAGAGATTCAGTGGGAGCCTCCATATCGAAGATTTGGAAGGCGATTTAGAAAGAACATGGAACGCACTCCGGTCTAGATCCGAGGGCCAAAAGGAGGCAGTGTCCTTAAACGAGGTATCTGAGCATCTAATGGGACTAGCTGTTGACTCTGGGGTGGGGCCCGATGAGGCTAGATCAGAGGCTCAGGTAACCGCCCTAGTATCTGCACTTTTCCTCACAAATAGAGGCTACACTGAGATCTCACAGGAGCCCGGAAGGAATGGGAAGGTCAGTATCGCTCCTCTTTGGGAAGGAGAAGACAGCTTTGCTGAGTTGACCGCCAAGCTCCACCCGGGAGAAGTAGGGGTGATTACGAATGAGCAGTAAACCAGAAATCCACACATTACTGGAGGCTATTTTATTCGGTGCTGGGAAATCCATGTCAGTCGATGAATTGGCCTCTTTGCTTTCTTTGAGGAACTTTCAGATTGCAGAGGGACTACAGGAACTAAAGTCGATGATGGCCACGAGGAAGTCAAGCGCATTACAACTCACAGAAGTTACAGGGCGATGGATTATTGAAGTAAAGCCAGAAATCTCCCCATCATTGCCCGAGTCATTCAAACCAGAAATTCCACAGAGGTTGCTTCCCGCCGCAGCTCTGATAGCATACCATCAACCCATGCCCCAAGCACAGCTAAGGGACATGCTTGGCCCGAAAGCGTACGATCATGTCAGGGATCTTGCTAGCCTGGGGCTCATCGATAAAAGGAGAGACGGCCTCACTAGGAGACTTACTACAACAAGGAGGTTTGCTGAGTACTTTGGCTGCCCTGAAATAGAATATAGAAAAGTAAGGACTTGGTTCAGGGAGGAGGCATCGAAACTGGGCCTAACCAGTGCACAGCTGGCAGCCTCGCTCGCTCCCGATGAGCAAATGACAATTTCAGAGTTCACAGGAGAAGACAAAGAGATAGAAATTGATGCTCAGGCCGAGGAATAACTACACCCCATGAGTCTTCCCAGCCCCTCTGTGACCGATTATCCTCGGGCTACCCCATGGGATCCCATCTTCCAGTTTATTTATCCAGCTATTTTCAGAGCCATCCCAATTCATTCTCCTACCCTGCTGGAGTATCATCTCAGATTTCCTAATATCTTCCATCTCAGACCAGTATGGAAGGGAGCCACTGGCCTCAGACATCAGGTCCCCCAAGTCCTCAGAAGAAGATTTAGAAAGCCTATCTGACCACTCTTCATCTAGTGGTTGACTAGCAGGGCGTGGCCATCTAAAACTACCATCGGGCTTGTTCAGAACCTCTGGATTCAAGTGGTCTGTAACTATTGAAACTCCAGCTCCCAAAAGTCGATCTTCAAGGTGCAGAGGTGCGGGCCAAACGAAAGCCCCCATGCCTCTCAAAGATTGATGTAGCCTAGCAAGGCCCTTACCTTTGAGGCCCACGGACCTACCTAACCTAGCATATCTCTCCCACCCACTTAGATACTCTACGGCCATTCCCACAGATTCCATACCTTCATCTCTGAATTTGTCTGCTATTGATGGGACAGATGTCAAGAAAAATTGAGGTACGGCGAAGAACTTCTTCACCCTCCAATGTCTCCCCCAGGGTCGGATTTTGGGAACTAGTTGAGTTACAGGTATTCCAAACTCACATTCCCTAGATGCCTTTGCGATCTCTGGTGAGAAACTCGTTACTATCGTCGATCTAGGGGCTAGATGCAAATCTTGAGTCATCAATGAAATCTTCCGCATTATCATCTTTAGATGTTCATTATGGGATTTTCCGACAACAGGATGTGGCATCTTTATTTCAATATCCACTGTTTTACATCCAGACTGCCAATTTTCTAGGAATTTCCTATCATCAATAACCTCCTGAAGAGTCAAAACCCCCTCATTTCTCAAATCGGATGTGTGGATATTCTCGATGCATCTAGGACTCAATGGTCCTTTTTTTGGTAGTGCCTCGTCATGGTAAATTACAAGCTCACCGTCTGCATCCATCCTGACATCAAACTCAACCCCATCAGAGAAATCCATCCCATGCTTCAGGGCATGCAAAGAATTCTCAGGGGGCTGGTTCCACATATGTCTACTGTGTTGCCGAAGGTGTGGGGGCAATTAATGCAATCTGAGAAATTATAGTGACGCAACAATACTCATTACCTCCCTGCCTCTACGGAACTTAGGTATTGTCATGACAGAAGCAGAACTAGACCGCGCGTCCAACCCATTAGAAGTGCGAGGATATTGTATGTATGATTGGGGAAAGTCGTCATTTGAGACAAGTGTAGTTTCTGCAATATTCCCCACTTGGTTCGCTTACCTTTTCCTAGAGGCAAATGGCCTGAATACCACTATTGCGGGTATAACAATGGAGGGAGACGCATTAATCGCCTATCTAGTGGCATTTGGTACTTGGGCGGTCGCCATAATTGCTCCAGCCTTAGGAGTCATAGCAGATTACAAGCCAGTCAAAATGAGTTGGCTAAGAATATTGACCTATGTTGGTGCGGGATCAACGTTCCTACTTGGATTTGACTTCCTTGCAGGAGNCGGTAACGAATGGATATGGCTCCTTATCTTTTACTTCATTGCAAACATAGGTCTGAATGCTGCTGGTGTATTCTACAATGCACTGTTGCCACACCTTGGCAAGGATGAAGAGATGGACAGTATCTCCAACAGGGCGTATGCATATGGATATCTGGGAGGAGGTCTACTGTTAGTCGTCCACTTGGGATTAGTATTGGGCATTGGGGGAGACGCGGTGATAAGATTCTGTCTCGCTTCGTCCGGAGTATGGTGGTTCGGCTTCGCACTTTTTACGTTCAAATACGTGCCAGAACCTCCGATGGAGAATGACAAAGACGTACCAACAGTTAAGGAGGCATATGCCCAAGTCTGGCAGACTCTCAAGGAGTATGATAAGTTCAGGACACTATTTACGTACATGCTGGCATACTTCTTCTTTATTGATGCCATAAACACCGTATGGGCTGTTGGCCCAATATTCGGTGCAGTCGTATTAGGAGTCACTACCACAGAGTTGATGATTACTATAGTAGCTATCCAATTCGTCGCTTGGCCATGCGCCTATGGGTTCACTATCTTAGCACATGCTTGGGGGACGAAGCGTGCTCTGAATGCTTCTCTGGTAGGTTGGCTAGTACTCAGCTTTGCAATCTTAGGGTTCGCACCACTGGAGCTCGATTCACACGATGAGTTTGAGGTAATGTACGAATGGAACGATGAGTCTCAATCATATGAGGTTCATGTCAATTACCTTGCTAGTGAGATAGCCCAAAAGCTAGATTTCGAAGAAGGCGAGTTCGACGAGCAAAAGTGGGCTGGCGATTTCTCAGGAATGTTGCCAGTCGAGTTAGATGAAGCTACTGAGACTTACAAGTGGGCTTACGGAGAAGACTCTGATACTCAGCTATTGTTCCCAGTCGATGGGGATGTCGCCGACATCCTAGAATCGATAACAGACTCAAGATTCAGCATCAGTGTCTCCGGCGGACCTTTGGATGGATCAACGAACGTGGGGATAGATCATCCGACAAATCTAGGCGATGGAGCATTAGATGTAATTCCAGAGACGGTAAGGAAGTATGTCTGGGAACCACTTGGAATAGCGATAGGAACGCAATTCTTGATTCTGGGATGTATGATTGGGACATTATTTGGAGGATCACAGGGCCTTTCCAGGAGCATCTTCGGACAGATGATTCCTGAGACAAGGAGCACAGAATTCTTTGGATTCTTTGGATTCTTCGGAAAGGTAGCGGCGGCAGTTGGGCCACTTCTATACGCAACTATGACTGTAATGTTCGACAGTAGGGTCGGAGTTCTCAGTATAGCTGTCTTAATTGCAATAGGCGTATTCCTGATGAGGTACGTTGACGTTGAGCAGGGACGTGCTGATGCTAGAGCGGAAGATGCTAGAAACAGGGGAATCAATCTCGATTAGTCATCACATGGAGAATCAAAACAAACTCCAGTAATATGAGAACTGGTCCAGCCACTAGGAACATTGAGATTGGATCCGGAGGGGATAGGAAAGCTCCGAAGGCCATCCCAAGGAACCACATCACCCCTCTATTACGCGTCATCGAGTCGACATTGATTATCCGGTTTCGTAGTAGTATCCATGTGAGCAATGGGACCTGAAATCCTACGATAGAAGCGAAGTAAAGGCCAACTATGAAGCCAATCCAAGACCTAAGTTGCCAAGTAGAGCTTAGATTCGCAGAAGCAGCGTCCTCGGAGAGATAGTCAAGAAGGAAAGGTACCAAAACTTCGTGTGAATACAAAGACCCAGTCAATGCTAATAGCAATGAAAAAAGGACAATCACAATCAGGCCCGACAGACTCCCCTTTCCTGTGTAAGCCACCCTCTTTGCCTCAGAGAATATCTTCCTACCGTTCCATGAAATATCTCCAACAAGAAATAAGACTGACAATATCGCACCTAGATGTACTCCCATCCTCAGTCTAATCAGGACTGCTTCCATAGGATGGAGTATGACGACCTCCACATTCTCCGGTTTGTATGCGGTCGAGTTTAATAAGCCCTCAATGACCCTTCCTGAAAACGGGTATCCTCCGACAAGACCGATTAAGAATATGGCAGTAAGTAGTAACAATCTCCCCCTGATATGCCCAATCAATCCACGAAGCTCAGCACGAGGGAGCATGTCGCCCGGGGAATATTCCATGTCCTCGCGTGAGGGTCCCATAGGTCAATACATCGCCTAAGATTTCCTCAGAACTATAGTTAGTATGTCTCCATCTGAGAGGGGGTGATCCAAACCGACTCTCTGCCAATCAAATTTCGCACTGGGGCCCTTAACTCTGGCATATCTGAATTTCCTAACGAAATCCCTGTGTAATTTAGCACATACGTCACGCACGGTGGATGTGTCCTTAACGATTAATGGCTCGACCATATCCGCCTCTTGTCCCTGAGGCTTTAGGAATATGGACATGAAATGCAGATTATCAAAGATGAAGTCTTTCATATTCTCAATTCCTTCACCGGTTTTGGCTGATACTTCCAATACTGGCCAGCCCATAGGCAACATCTTCCTCGTCCTCTCGAGGTCATCCTCAGTTGCAAGGTCAATTTTATTGACAACAACAACTGCTCTATTGTATATCCTATTTCCAGCTAGGGTGTCCACGATATGGTCATCAGTCACATCAGTTCTCAGGGTTACTGTAGCTGAAACAATTCCAAAGCTCCTGATTATCCCCTGAATCTCCTCTTCAGATAGATTAGTTTGCTCTACCGTGGATCTTACCACTATTCCTCCCCTCTTGGTCCTAGTAATGAAAACTTGAGGCTCAGGTTGATTCAGCCTCATTCCTGCCATCCAAAGCTCCCTGTCAAGAATATCAAAATGCGACTCCTGAAACGGATCGACCACATAGAGAACCATGTCAGACCCTCTAATTACGTTCAATATTTCCCTCCCTCTACCCTTTCCCTCTGAGGCACCCTTTATCAGTCCTGGAAGATCCAGAATCTGAATCTTAGCTCCTCTATGATCCAAAACTCCGGGAATACAAGTTAGCGTCGTAAATGCAAACGCTCCAGCCTCAGAGTCTGCACCAGTGAGCTGCGATATCAGGCTAGATTTACCAACACTAGGGAATCCAACCAGAGAAACAGAAGCATCTCCTGACTTTTTAACTTCGAAACCAGCGCTCGAACCACTTTTCTTTGCGTGAGCTACAGCTTTCTCCTTCCTTTCTTTCAGCGACGCAATTTTGGCCTTAAGCCTACCAATGTGGCCTTGTGTAGCCTTGTTGTACTTGGTCTTGGATATCTCATCTTCCAAGGACTTAATCTGCTCTTCAATGGTCGCCAAGTCCCCTCCCTCCAACTATTATTCCTCCTACGCGAGGACCAACTTATTGAATTCCGTGGAGAAAATCATCCATAGTGATGCGAGCGAGGGTTCATGCCACACTGCCGACTGGTGTAGTCGAGGATACATATGCCCGACCTCATAGTTTCCCTAGTTGACCCCAAATCTCTCGATTCAATCATGAATATGCCAATGAGGTTGCTGATTGAGGGTATGGAATCCAGAAGCCTCAGGACAATCAGACCAGACCAGATACCCCCATCAAGACAGTTCGATGTCGACCTGGAGGGCGAAGTTCTAGAGTGGATAGATGAGAATCCAAGCTTAGATGTTGACTATTCTCTCAGAGAGCAGAATATCCCTACTGAAAATAAGCTAGAACTGCTTCTCCTGATGTGCCATTGGGCATCTTCAGTTGAATGGAGGTGCTGGGATGCAAGACTTTTCCTTTACCTGGAGCCAAGTCTGGATTACGAAGTCAAAAGTACGGAATCATTCCTTTCTCCGAGCCTTTGGAAGGACTTTTCAACAGCAATCTCATCCTACGATAGGTCTTCCTTTGTCGAATCCGTGGTAATGGACTGGATGTCCAGAAGGGAGTCCCTTGGGGAAACCATGGATCCATCATCAGACCCGCGTATACTTCCTACAATGGAGTCTCACCAAATTATCTCGGGTTCGCTATTTGACATAATTGAGGAATCTAGGTTAGAGGGGAACTCCATACTCTTGGGTAGGGAATATCTAGAGGCTAGGTCGTGGCACCTGGGGGACAGAACACTGGAGGACATTATAGGGTGATAGAATGACAGAACTTCCAATGACTCCAGGTCCGCCAGACAGTCCACCTCCTCCTTCGGTTGTGGTTCTTGGAAGGTTCCAGCCTTTCCATAGAGGGCATGCACACATGTTAGAGTTTGCAGATAGTTGGAGGTTGAAGAATATGCCAAACGCATCCNTGGTCGTGGCCATCGGATCTTCAAACAGGCCGGAGAATCTCAGAAACCCGTGGACACACTCAGAACGCTCTGAGATGATTTATCGGTGGCTGGAATCATCAAGCATTCGAGATACACCGATCATTGTCACTATTCCAGATATTGACGACCCCCCCAATTGGGTTTCACACGCCGAATTATACCACGGAAGGTCTGGGGTTTTCCTATCCAGCGATGCATCTTCTCTGAAGCTGTACGAAGATTCAGGGTGGAACACCATCGAGGTCCCTATGGAGGATAGGGAAAGATTCGAAGGATGGAGGGTCCGTGAGACAGCAAGGATGATGTCCACCATTGATGATCCCGAAGCCGTCCGGGAGGTTCTTACTCCAACAATTCCCGAATCGGTTCTAATGCTGATGATCGACAATCAATATCTCAGGAGGCTTGCATTTATGGGAGAGGGCGGAGAGCCCGTGGGCTGATCACCAGTCACCTTCGAATGTGCACTTAGGGTCACAGTAGTCAACCAGAACTCCTGATATCAGGTAGCCATAAGCCATCATCTTTGCTTCGGGAACCTCTAGGACCAGATTATGAGCAAGCGAATGATGCCACATTGGACCATTCGTATTGCCTGTAGGAAGTGGAGGAAAATCTCCGTCGAAATAGGCTGCTGAGGATCCTTCGATCGGTCCTTCAACCACATCGACTCCGAATGGATGATATGCAGATCCGTTTACAACGGGTACATTCCCGGTTCTTACAGCTCTGTCAGCTGAGAGTGTCGTAACCTGTGCATCCATCATTGAAGTGAGATAGAACATATCGAAAGGCTCCAGGACATCATCATAACCAGTTTCCCTGAATGGCAGGTAGGTTTCACCATCTGTGGAGTCCCATATCGATTGAAGTAGGGCTATGCAAACTGCACGGTCCAACCTGGATGGGAGCGAGACATCGCTTGAAAGGAGCTCAAAGAATTGCCCCGGATGCTCATCGGACCCGTAGTGAGTGGACCTCTCCACCTGATGAGTAAATGATGTCCCTCCCACCCAAAGGACCCCCCAATCAAGCTCAGGAACAAAGGCAAGTAGAGAAGGCCCCCTGAGTCCCCCTAGCGAAATTCCGATATAATTCACAGTCTCGACATCAATCATGTTTGTACCGTTATGCTTGAAATGCTCAATGTCTGAACAGATTCCCGTTATCGTCCTCACCATTGAGATATGATTCACTACAGCCTGCATTTGCCTCTCCTGTTGGTATTGGAATTCCTTTAGGTCCATCAATGCGAAAGTCATGGCATCCAAGTCACCATCCGAACTCCAACCCTTGAAGTCGGTAGCAATAACTACTGTCTGGTATTCATTTGCAACTGATCGAGCATTCATGGCATATGAATCTCCGTCACCAAAAAGTCCGTGCCCGAAAACAGTAAGTGGGCCCGAAGTATTGTTTTCGGCCAGTGACTTGGGAATTAGCATCGTGAAGTCTATCTCTCTGTTCTCGACGAATTCAGGATCGCCCCCCGGACCTCTCATCAAAGGCGATCTTGCAAACTCATTTTCCATGTAGTGAGGAGTTGTGATAGTCCCCCTGATTAACCTCAGAGACGTTCCATCGTTTCCAAAGTCCTCCTCAACCTCTGTGATCTGGCATCCAATTCCATCACCGCCCAGTCTCTGCTCCGCATCATCCCTCATGATTAGTATGTCCTCCAGGATAGACTTAGTCGAAGCTGTGTGGAACCACCATGCAGATTGCAGGGAGCTTCTCTCAAATCCAGCGTCTTCAAGCTTATTGAAAACTTCCTCATAGGGCTCCCTCTGCCCCTCAATGCCATCTGAGTCCGTTTCATTACCGTCTCTGAGTGCCTTGAATCCATCCGATGGTACTATCGAAGTACCTTGTTCATCTACTAGATTCCTGAATCCAACGGCATAGGGGGTATTGTGATCCAAGCCCTCAATTGTTCTCAAGAAAATTATAGTTTCCTCATCCTCTTGTGCGCGTGCATCCAACTCGATCCAGTGGTGTACTTTCTCACCCGTATCCAGATTTAGCAATATGCTAGAATGTCCATCCATCGTCGAAATTCCAATGTCAAACTGCGTAGCCATTCCAGTGATGTTGGGGACTTCATCAAAGGCAGTGAAGATTTGTGTGGATGGGCTGAATCCATCAAGACGATCCAGTATCACCATATTGTCGCTTACCGAAGACCTCGTGTCCGGTATCGCTTCACCATCAATACTCAGACTGTATCCGGTGTCCCTAGTCTCATCTACGTCCAAGAAGGCACCTGAAGGGAATGGAAGCATGCAGTGTATGTGATTGGTATCGTCGCAGAATTCACTGCCCCCGATTTCAATAATCTCGTCTTCTGGAACTTCGGTACTGTTGTCTGTCGGATTGGTAGGTTGTTCTATTTCATCAGCGCCCTTCTCATCTGAATCGGCACTTGGCTCCCCGGTACATCCTACGAGTAACATTGACACAACTATTGTCAAGGCCAATATTTTTCTGGTCCTATTTTCCATCCATATCACCAGATCAAAACAAACTCACTAACAGTCAGTGCACCATACGTCTTCCGGCATTTCTCCATTCAGCCAAGAAGTGAACCAGTCAGAAAATGAAACCGATTCATCTTCAAGTTGGTAGAACCAACTAGAAAATAGGATTCCATGATTGTCACCGGATTCTATCCATCCTGACATCTCGACCCCCTCGCTCTCTATATGCAATTCAGAGTTTCTCAATCTCCAGTTGTAGTCTTCTGGAGGATTGTTTAGTAATCCGTTGAAGTACTTCATTGTCTCATCTTGGGCACTGTCAAATCTACCATAAGTTATGTCCGGATCGTACATATTGAGGAATATGTCCAAGTGTGCACTTGTCATATCATTCCAGTCCAGAGAGGACCCATTGTAAGTGAGCCCATCCAGCCAAGTGAAGGAGGTGTTATTCAATCCCCATGCAGGGTAAAGATCGGTAGTTCCAGTGCTGGTGACTCCTCCTGTGCTGTCATGAAACACGAATACGTTGGCTTCAGGTATTGCCTCAGATAGGCTCCCTGCATAGAAACCAGCAGCTATTGCTCCTCCACTGGAACCGAGGACGTAGTATGTACTAGCATTTGGATGGCTGGAAATGAAGTAATCAAACGCGCTCATGGCGTTGGGATACCCCCTGTGATGCATCACGTTATCCCCGTAACTCAGGGTCGTATTTCCCATGTGTACGTCCCCAGTACAGTAGGGTACGAATACCATCGAAGCGTCTATGAGCGGATTATTTCGGTTGTCTAGGTCCAGTATTCCGCCCCATCCTGTCGGATTCTGCCAATAGGCCCCGGTACTAGAAGAGTTCTCCACAGTGCAAGTAAAATCATTCCAGCATGCCCCACCCCCGTTGAAGAATAAAACTGCCACATCAGAGTCTCCATCACGTGAATAGAATGAGTACTCGGACCCGTCTGAGCACATACAGTCCTCATCTTCCGGGTCATGCTTGGTCCATGTTTCGGTATATTTAGGAACCCAATAATCACAGCTCCCATCATCATCGGTGGCCTCTGGAACGAAGTTGTTAGCAGCGTTGTCAGTGCACCCTGGAACTTCGTCGATGTCAAATATTCCATCACCATCGGAATCCGAGTATGTACAGGGGCCTTCTAGAGTAGCATTTTCATCATAATTTTCGGCTTTTTCATCCATACAACCAACTATTTCTATTGGTCCATCAGCTTCTCCAGAGCATCCCGCTAAGAGCATGCAAGAGATTAGAAGAATGGCTGTAAGCCGCCTCACACCATCAATCATAGATTTCCATAGGAGGATGATATATATCATTATTCCTCGGTCATTTCAGCCACTATCACCTTGGAGGCAATGAGTACCCTTTCGTGTAGCATATATCCTTCCTCTATGACTTCCATAACGAATCCCGACTCCACTCCTTCTGGGGCGGGAAGCATTGCAACTGCCTCCATCTTAGTCGGATCGAACTGCTTATTCATTGCCTCAATATGAGTAACTCCCTCAGATTCCAACGCGGTTCTTAGGCCACGAAGAGTCATTTTTGTTCCTTCGAAAAAACTGTCCCCATCAGCCCCATCCGTTTGGTCAATAGCCCTCTCCATTCCACCGAGTAGTGGGAGAATTTTTCTTGCTAGAGAAGATGGACCGTATCTAACTGCCTCAGACCTTTCCTTGGCCGATTTCTGCCTAAGATTGACCATATCTGCGGCTTGATATTGCAACTCCTTCTCGAGTTCAGATACCTTTGCCTCAAGCCTTTCTAAATGACCTTCCTCTACCTCTTCAGCACCTTCCGAGTCAACGTGCTCGTCTTCGTCCACGATCCTTCGCCCCCATGCTCCTTCAATAATCCAATGGAATACTAGCCAGAGTAGAAGTACTCTCCAGCCGATTTTTGATCTCTATCCTTCACACTTCCCGGTTTGTTGATACGTGGCCTCTTGGATTCATGGTCTCTTCTGAACGTGACCTCCACTCCAGAAAGGAATCTATTCATGCCCTTTCTGAGGCTTAGGGGCCCAATAGCATGCCCCTCCTTTCCGCCAGTTCCTTCGAATACCAATAATGAGTCACTGACTATGTCTACGAAGTAGATATCGTGATCAATGACCATTGCTGCCTTTTCATTACTCTCCATGGTTCTGCGAATCGCTTTGGCCGCCTCCATCCTCGCGTTAGCATCCAGATGAGCACTCGGTTCATCCAGAAGGTAGAGATCGGCTTCCCTTCCAAGGCAAATAGCAATACTGACGGCCTGTAATTCTCCCCCAGATAATCTGGAAGCCTCCAAATCTAGCATTTTGTCAATCTGAAGAGGTCTAATTACCTGGGTATGGAACTCTCCCGACCTCCACTTCGTACCAATCTCCACATCCAACCAGAGCTGGACGTTGCCTTCGAAATCAGACGTCACGTGTTGTGGCTTGTAGGAAACTGATGCTTCCATTGTGCACCATCCCTGATCAGGCTCCATCTCTCCGGCGATCATTTTTACCATCGTGGTCTTTCCCGTGGCATTTGGTCCAACAACACCGATTACCTCTGCTGACCTGACCTGACCTTGTCCAGTCGTGAGGTGAAAATCCCCCATCTTCTTCTCCATATCCCCCCATTTGAGGATAGGGAGACCGATATCCTCGCCTCTGGTTCTCCCTCTGACGAATTTTATGGGTTTGTCCCTAATCCTAACATTCTCCTCAGGAAGATATCCGTCTAAATATGCGTTGATAGCGGTTCTGGTGGTTCTGGGAGGTGTGAAAATCCCATATCCAGCTCTCTCACCATATACCACATGAAGCAAATCGCAGAGAACATCAAGTATGGCGAGATCGTGCTCAACGACCAGAACTCTCTTACCATTTGAGGATAAATCTTGAATGATTCCCACCATCCTCATTCTTTCATAGATGTCCAGGTACGAAGAAGGCTCATCGAAGAAATACACGTCCGCCTCCTTCAGGAGGGTAGCACACAGTGCAACTCTCTGTAACTCCCCTCCAGATAGAGAACCTAGCTTTCTTGAAAGAATATGTTCAATTCCCAAGGATTCCGAGTATCGGACTATTTCCCCCCTATCATCTACTCTTTCCAACAGCTCTCTGACCTCTCCCTCGAAAATCTTGGGAAGCCTGTCGATATATTGGGGCTTAACAGCAATGGTAACGCCTTCTTCGGACAATAGTGCAAGATAGTCGCGTAGTTCGCCTCGGGGAAATGTCTGAATCACCTCATCCCAATCTGGAGAATCATTACGCCAATCACCCAAATTCGGTTTTATACTCCCNGATAGAAGGTTAACAGCGGTGGATTTACCCATTCCGTTCGGCCCTAGGATCCCGACAACCTGCTCTTGTCGAGGAGCTGGTAGTCTGAAAAGTCTGAAGCCGTTCTCTCCATAGCAGTGCGTCATCTCTGAGTCAAGCTCTTCGGGGAGATTAATTACAATCACCGCGTCATCTGGACAGTGCCTTGCACGATTGAAGCAAACCGGACACGCCGATTCTAGAATCTTGCATTTGTCCCCCTCAAATTGGATGCATTCCCGTTCACAAAGCGCTGAGTATTTCTTCAGATATGCGTATGCGTTGCTGTTGGGTTTGCATCTGTCCTCGACCAAGACTGCCACCCTCATACCACTCCCTCGCGTTCCCCACTCAATACTTCTTTGTATTTACTTGGCCTTAGACACTCCTTGTTATATGGCTAGGAATCGGTAGCGTGCGTAAACATAACCGGCTAAGGCTATTTTCTCAGACTTCGATAGTTGGACTCTCTCAGTGAAAACATCTCCTCCCTTCTTCCTTATCTTAGCCATGATCGATTCGTAGAATTTCGCCATTGCAGCAGGGGAATATCGGGAGGCTTTGTTAAGCATTGGGAGTAGCTTGAATGCTCTCTCTCTATACCTCTCAGCCTGTTCTATAAAGTCCTCTACAAATGGCTTCCATCCCGGGTGAGTTATCACCTTTGATCCCTCGAGTACGTCCTCTGGGGTGATTCCAAATCTAGCTAGGTCTTCGGTTGGCAAGTAGATTCGATTTCTTGCCGCGTCCTCGGCAACATCCCTCAGGATATTGGTCAATTGCATGTAAATGCCCCATGCTTCTGCGTACTCAACGGCCATCGGGTCATCATATCCGTAGATTTCGATGCAAACCAATCCTACTGTTGAGGCCACTCTGTAGCAGTATGCATATAGGTCCTCGAAGGTCTCATATCGGTTCCTATGGAAATCGTCTTCCATACCGCTGATCATATCATCAAGCTCCTGTCGCTGAATTCCAAACTTCCTCACCGTGTCCTTTAGTGCAATAAAAATTGGATCGGTGGAAGTGACGTCCTCGTAGGCCGTAGAGAGCTTTTTTCTATAATAGAATAGTTGTGACATCTTTTCATTGTAGGATGTCCTGTCAACCACTGGATCTCCGTTGCTAAGACGCTCGATATTTAACCTGTAGTCGACTGATTCAGGGTCATCCGAGGATCCTCCTGGAAAGTAGTCAACATAATCCCCATCCGCTATATCATCGGCTCTCCTGCAGAAAGCATAGTATGCACAGATAGCCCTCCTCTGTAAATCTGGCAGGTATTTGAAGGAGTGATAGAAGTTACCAGCTTCCCTCCTTGTCAGCTCCTCACAGTAGTCGTAAGCCGTCTCCACAATACTCACTGGGACCTCATTCTCTGACCAAATGGGAGCGTCTATGTGTGCAAATGGATTAACTAATTCCCCCCTTGTTCCTATTACGCCCATGAATACCGCTCCCTCTCTTACGGCTTCCAAGGCCGTAATGCTAATTGCGCGCACCGCCTCCTTCGTCATTCCAACGGTCTCTCTTACTCTGTCAATTCCCTTTGCTTCAATGTCCGGTTCGATGAGAGAAACGCTCCTCTCGGAAACGAACCCTACTGTCAGGGACTCCCCTGTCTCCTCAGGAACAGACATCTGTTCCGATTAGCGACAAAGTGGCCCTATTGAACCTCTCCCTAAATTGTGTGTACTGCTTACCTTTCAATTGCATGCATCTGAGGGCCGAATCAGGGTAACAGGGAATTCGACATCCTCTTTGAAGGGATACTTAGCACGACTTTACGAATTATGCCCCTAATCTCGCTTCTCGAGACCTTTATCCTATTGTCTCCATCTAGGACGTTTTCTGTTTTGAGAAGCTCCAGAGTCCTTTGCCCTATGATCACTGGGATCATGCACGCCGCCCGTAGTCTGTATTGCCTGTGGGGGAGCATCTGGATGTATCTGACTGCCTCCAAGAGGTGTTCCTCAGCTTTCATGATATATGTATTCATCAGAGGTCTGAATAAATCCATATTGCCCTTGTCCAGTAAATCCTCTGGCACTAGGCCAACGCCGCTCAAATCTTCAGAAGGAATGTAGCATCGCATTATGGAGAGGTCCTCGGGAATGTCTCTTAGGATGTTAATGAGCTGTAGAGCCTTACCAAATCTCGTCCCAGCGTCTAGCATTTCCCTTCTCTCTGAATCCGCTACTTTGAATGCATGGTTCAAGCATATCTCCGTCCAAAACTCTCCTACACTTCCGGCTACTCTGTATGCATAATCATCCATTTCATTGTAATTTTTTAGACATGATATGCCTCCTTCCTCGTTCCCTGAGAACCTTAACAAATCAAGCTCCTGTCCTCCAATGATTATGCCCAGACACTTTCTAATCAGGTCCTTGTCCGTCTCAGAGGACTGATCAAGAAGGCCAACCGGACCATGGGCACCGATTAATAGGGCCGCCTCAGATGGATTTTTCTGGACCTCAGATAGTTTTGTGAAATCTGGCATAGTCTCTGACCTTCCTTGGGCCCTCTCGTTGTAATCCCTCAGAAGATCCAGCAGGTACTCTTTCTCTCCTTCAGGTGAGTCAGCAATTGTATCGGATATTCTAGCTAGAAGGTACAATAGCCCTATTTGCCCCTTCACTGATTCGGGAAGCCTCTTCAGTGTGAGGTAGAATGATCTCGAAGTCCCCTCCAAGAGCTTGTCATTGAATGTATCCAGACTTGTCATAACTCACTCCGACCTATGCGTGGAGGCCATACGCCTAAGTCTCTCGCAAACCTGCATCTGTCAGAGCCCCCACTAGAACCCTCCCTATCTCGGACGGGTCTCTAGCCACGTAGATTCCAGCTTTCTCGAATGCGACGAACTTCTCAGACGCGGTCCCCTTGCCACCCGATATTATAGCTCCAGCATGCCCCATCCTCTTCCCTGGAGGAGCGGTAGATCCTGCAACAAAACCTACCACTGGCTTGCTCATATTTTCCTTTACCCATTCAGCGGCATCCTCCTCTGCAGAACCCCCAATTTCTCCTATCATCACCACTGCGACGGTTTCTGGATCATTCTCGAATGCCTCAAGACAATCTATGAATCCCGTTCCGCTAACTGGGTCTCCTCCGATTCCAACACATGTGGTTTGCCCTTCATCAACACTCATTGTCTGAGCTACAGCTTCATAGGTCAGAGTACCTGATTTGGACACGATCCCAATCCTTCCCTTTTTGTGGATAAATGCGGGCATAATTCCCACTTTGCAACCCCCATCAATCCCCGGGGAAATTATGCCAGGGCAGTTAGGCCCAATTAAACGGACTCCGTCATACTGTTTCACCTTGTCAACAGCTTTTATCATGTCCAGAGTCGGTATTCCCTCGGTGATACAAACGATTAGCCCTCCTCCATTTTCATTGAAGGCTTCTGCTGCTTCATGGATTGCTCCCGCGGCAAAACGAGCAGGTACATAGATCGCACTAACATCCGCCCCAGTTTGAGATACGGCTTCACTCATGGTGTTGAATACTGGGATCTCATTTCCTTCCAGATCAATCTTCTGACCGCCCTTTCCTGGGGTAACTCCCCCAACCACATTGGTATTGTAGCGAAGCATCCTCGTTCCATGGAATGTACCCTGTTTGCCTGTAATTCCCTGAATCAGGATCTTACTATCCTCATCTACCCATATGGCCATCAGTTACCGCCCCCTATACATTCTACAATCTTCCTAGCTCCCTCGGATAGGGAGTTAACGGTGTGGATAGATATGTCGCTTCCATCAAGAATCGCTTTTCCTTCCTCATGATTGGTACCAGAGAAACGAACAACTAGTGGAACGTCCAAACCAATCTCCTTTGAAGCTTCAATAACACTTCTTGCCACCATGTCACAACGAATTATTCCACCAAAAATATTCACCAAAATTCCTTCGACATTCTCGTCCTCAAGAATGATTTGGAAGGCCGCGGTAATTGATTCGAGAGTCGCACCTCCTCCTATATCGAGGAAGTTTGCAGGCTCACCTCCGTAAAGCTTGATGACATCCATGGATGCCATCGCCAAACCAGCGCCATTAACCAAGCAACCAATATTGCCGTCCAACTTGACGTAGGAAAGACCAAGGTCATTAGCTCTAATTTCGACATCCTCCTCCTCTGAAAGGTCTCTAACCTCCTCCCTCCATGGATGCCTGAAGTTAGCATTCTCATCAAGAGAAACCTTGGCATCTAAGGCAATCATAATGCCATCTTTAGTCCTAACTAGTGGGTTTATTTCGATCATTGAACAGTCCCTTTCTAGAAACATCCGGTATAGGGATCCTAACATGTTGGTCAATTCTTTTGCTGAATCACCGGTTATCCCCAGAGACTTTGAAAGAGACTCACAGTCTTCCACTGCCAGTCCACTTGAAGGGTCTGCCCAGATTTTGTGAATGGCCTCCGGGGTCTTCTCTGCGACTTCCTCAATGTCCATCCCTCCCTCAGTAGATGCCATTACGAGAACAGATTTACGGTCCCTATCAACCAGAATGGCAAGGTAGAACTCATGATCAATATCACAGCCAGCCTCCACGTACATGTTAGTCACTATCTTTCCGGAAGGACCAGTTTGCTTAGTGACTAGCTTGTTACCACAAATGTTCTTTGAAAACTCTAGGACATCTTCCCTTGAGAAGGCTATTTTCACACCTCCTTTCATCACTTCTTCCCCTGAGTCGGGGTCATACAGTATCCCCTTCCCTCTTCCACCTGCATGGATCTGACTCTTCACGGCTACTATCTTGGACCCAAGAGAGTCATAAGCTTCAATCGCCTCATCAACACTCTTACAGTGGACGCCCTCGAGAACATTTACTCCGAATTCACGGAACATTTCCTTGGCTTGATACTCGTGGATGTTCATAATACAAGCCCCTCCACTCGCACTCTGTCTTTGAAGGATGCGCTAGTGGGACCTAGGCAGGGACACGCAGCGCTCAAACAGTTCCACCATCCCCCAAGGTCATGGACGTGTTGGTACTGGCCGGTGGCTTGGGCACAAGACTCCGCCCGCTTACAGAGGGCAGAGCCAAGCCGCTTTTGCCAATTCTTGACAAGACTCTCCTGGAGAGGGTGGTTGAATCCATCCCGGAAGATTTGGTCGATAGGGTGGTAGTTGCTGCCGGCTACGGTGTTGAAGAAATCATTGAATTCTCCGAGTCAGACGTGGTACCATACGAGGTCTTGCTCTCCATAGAACACGAACCACTAGGAACAGGGGGAGCTGTGGCACATGCTGTTCCAAAGCTCCAGGGAGAGGGCCCAGTAATAATCCTCAATGGCGACCTAATCTCAAGTGTGGACGTAAAGGCGCTGCTTCAACATCATTTCACTACTGGTGCTAGCGCAACGCTCTCTCTTTGGGAGGTCGAAGATCCCAGCAGATTCGGGGTATGTGACCTCGATGATACAGGTATGATTAGAAGATTCCAAGAGAAACCAGAGAGAGGAACGGAGTTTTCCAATCTCATAAATGCCGGATGTTCAATAATTAGCAGAAGTGTATTGGAATCTCTACCATCTGGAAAATACAGCATGGAGAGAGAGATTTTTCCTTCAATTGCCGAATCCGGAATGATGGCTGGCTTGCCATTCAAGGGTTATTTCGTCGATGCCGGAACTCCCAGTTCATTCATTGAGGCTTCTATGGTATGTATTGATAATGACAGATTTACAGCTGGAAAGAGGGCTGATGGCTCTTGGATTGGACCTGATTCAGTTGTCGAGGGATCTGTAGAGAGCTGCTCAATCGGAAGTAATGTGGTGGTATCCAAAAATGCTTCTTTGAGAAACTCTGTAATTCTTGAGGGTGCCACAATAGGAAATGGGGCTAATCTTGAATCATGTATCATAGGGGAGGGGGCGATGATTCCCCCAAATGCTGTCATGGTCGGGGAAATCATAGTTAAATCGGAATAACCCGCCACCTGCGAAGTATAGTCCACTTGGGCCATGGGCGGCCTAAGGCAGGGATAGTTCAAATCTCGGGGTCCCATCCCGCAAACATGAAGAAGCCTCTCATTATTGTCAATTTCAAGACATATCAGGGAGCACAGGGACATTCAGCAGAAGTGCTTGCACGCGCCATGGAATCAGTTCAGACCGATGCACGACTAGTGGCAGCAGTTTCAGCGCTTGACCTTTCGTCAGTAGTAGAGGCGGCTCCTAATCTAGAGGTATGGTGCCAGCATCTGGACCCAATAGGTTTCGGCTCCAATACAGGGTGGCTTCATCCAGAGACGGCTATTTCTAGGGGAGCCAAGGGGACTTTGATAAATCATGCAGAGCACAAGGTCAGCCTTGAGCATGTCGCCATGTTATTGGATCAAGTCCCAGAAGATTTCGAGATATGTGCCTGTGCAGCCGATATCGACGAAGCAAAGTCTCTGGCCGCATTGGTGCCTAACTACGTAGCAGTGGAGCCTCCAGAGCTAATCGGGGGGGACGTCTCAGTCACATCAGCTGATCCTCAAATCGTATCTGACACGGCTTCAGCAGTAAGAGAAGCCAGTGAAGAAGTCATGGTCCTATGTGGCGCAGGAATCAAGTCCGGGCTCGACGTTTCGAAGGCCATCGAACTCGGCGTCAGCGGAGTTCTACTAGCTAGTGGCGTGACCAAGTCTTCAAACCCAAAAGAAGCGCTTGAGGACCTAGTCTCTCTTCTCTGAGGGGTCACTGAACGTGGTGGCCAGATAGCTTATGAGGGCCAATGTCAGTACATATCCAGTGAAGTTTAGCTCAGCTAAACCCTGTACTATCAATACTAGAATGAAGTGTATTGACATTACTCCCAGGAGAACCATATGAATAATGTGGGAACCATTTAATCTCGGATCAATGAAATCGTAGAAGTAGATGCCCGACCTTCTGGCATTGAATGCCGAGAATAGGACGTAAATACAACCGAATATTACTGGATAAGGAACATACCATAGACTCAACGAAATATCAGAAACCGCCATTTCAATGAGGATGAAGATCACGTTCCCATTGTGCATTAGCTGACTATCCCAGTTGAAATAATGGGTGATATTATCCCCTCTCTCATTGGCTTCAGGTATCAGCATGTAGGTGACGGTAACTGTCACTAGAAATGCCGATGCTATTGCAGAGGAGAAAAGAGCGGGTACTAACCAGACCGCCCATTCTCCTAATTCCCAACCGTAGTGAACAGACCAAGAGGAGTATGATGACACAGCAAAGTAGACTCCCAATAATGTGAAGCTCCACATTGTAAATGCAGACATTCTTGTCGTTCCGGTAATCTTCTTCGGACCATACAATTTTGTCTCATAGTCTAGAACGTTGTAGGTCATACCCTTTGGATCGAGAATTATTGATGCGATAGTGGAAAAGCATACTAGAGATACAATCGCCCTGAATACGGCAATCACTGGTGTGGAAAGTTTTTCAGATGAGGATATGCTAGAGATTGAATTGCCCTGAAAACCATCTCCCATGTAGATCAAAAGTAAGGACAGCGCGAGTACGATCCCGACCATTGAGAAAGTGGTCCACGAACGATCAATATCCGAGTACTCCCTTACTCCTGCCATACAGTTCCATTGATACACCAGATATCAATTATGCGCCTGATTGTTTGTTTACATTACAATGATCTTCCACAAATGAATCATGATCCAATCAATGCGTCCCAGACAACACCTTCTGGTGCCAGCCACTATCCCAGAGAACTAATTTATCAATTCCAGTTGACAGAATAACTTACGGGAGAAAAAACGAGGTGACTATCAACAAACTCGAAAAAGACGAATTCTAGCAAAAAACACTACTGCTTCGCTCTTTTACGAGCGGCCTTTCTCCTTCTCAGCTTCTTCTTACGCCACTTCCAGCGCTGCTGCCCTCGCTTCTTCCAAGCGCGGGAACCCCTCTTCATGGGCCCGGCCGACCTACTGCCCGTATATGAGCGATTCGTGAGGCAAGCCAATTTTATGGCGGGCGATACAGGATTCGAACCCGTGTCACCGGCTTAGAAGGCCGGGATGATATCCAGACTACACTAATCGCCCGTACCGTCGCGCACGCATCAATTAGATGAACCCTACTTTCCAGATCTCGAGAAAGGTCTGGCGCACTTTGGGCACCTGACTGGCCTTGTTACCCTCCTTCGCTCCCATGAATGACCACAATTTCCGCATATCCACTGCCTTTCTGGGAGGCTAGAGAGGACTTCTTCCCTCATACTTCTGAGAACAGGGGATTCATTCAACTTCGGAGCCGGTGCGACAGATGAGACAATTTCTGAATGTGAGCCCCCATGATCTAGTAAGCCTACTGCATGTAGTATTTCATGGGCGAGTGTGTGAAGCAACATAGCCTCATCATTTTTCAGTTTCGGATTAATCCCAATCGTAATCTTTCCAGGAGGAAGTGACAGTCTTTTCCTTCTGTAAATCTCGTTATGGTCACATTCAAACCTCGTCATTCCCAATCTTGAGTCTTCCTCCTCGAGCCAAACCAGCTCTAGCTCTTTCTCAATGTGTTTTAGGAAAGGGGCATCCATCCCTTCTAAGGCTCCCCTTATGTCTGTGAGCAACTTTTCAGGAATCTCGGGCCCGCCAATCATTTTGACCTGACCGCCGCTAACACCCATTCTCCTTAAATGGACCTAGGAGCTCGCCAGTATATTGGGCGTGTGGCGCAGCTTGGAAGCGCGCTTCCTTGGCATGGAAGAGGCCCCGAGTTCAAATCTCGGCACGTCCACCATCTTCTCCTGCCCTGCACGACCCCCTTGTTCTGAACATTCGCCAGACTCAATCAGCTGTGATAGAAAATATTAACTATGAATCAACACTAATTTAGGCATAATTCTTTCATTCGTTCAGAAATAATAGATTTACATGTAATTATAATTAGACTGCATCTCTATTTCTGTACATACATTCAATTAATAAACCGCCCATTATTGGGGACTGGTTATGGCAACTAAGTCAAAATTAGAGTACATCTGGTTGGATGGATATGAACCGACACAAAGCATGCGAAGTAAGACGATGATTAGAACAAATTTCGGAGGAACCGTTGATGAATGCCCCATGTGGTCTTTCGATGGCTCATCTACTCAACAAGCAGAGGGAGGGGACTCCGACTGCCTCTTAAAGCCGGTTTTCATATGCCCGGATCCTGATAGAATAAACGGCTTCTTGGTTATGTGTGAGGTTTTGAACGCTGATGGAACCCCACACCCTTCAAACGGAAGGGCGACAATAGAGGAAGACGATGACGACTTCTGGTTCGGCTACGAACAAGAGTACTTCCTATGGGACCCAGAGACAAACCTTCCACTTGGATTCCCCCGTGACCAAACACCACAAGGGCAGTTTTACTGCTCTGTTGGTGGAAAGAATACATTCGGAAGAGATATCATAGAGGCCCACTTGGACATGTGTCTCGAGGCCGGCTTGAACGTTGAGGGGATAAACGCCGAAGTTGCAGTAGGGCAGTGGGAATACCAGATCTTTGCGAAGGGTGCCAAGGAAGCTGGAGACCAGATTTGGGTTTCCAGGTATCTAGCAGAGAGGAATGCCGAAAAATACGGACTCTCTATCGAGTGGCATCCAAAGCCACTCGGACCTACGGATTGGAATGGTTCTGGAATGCACGTAAACTTCAGCGATGGAAGGATGAGAGACGAAGGGGGAGAGGAGCTCATGAGTCAGATTTGTGAGGCCTTCGGGAAGAACATCAAGAAGCACATAGATGTCTACGGTGCTCACAATGAGCAGAGATTGACGGGCCTACACGAGACCCAATCTATACACGAATTCTCGTACGGAGTCTCTGATAGGGGGGCTTCGATAAGGATACCAATAGGGACTATCGAGGATGGATGGAAAGGGCGTTTGGAGGACAGAAGGCCTTCATCAAATGGCGATCCATACAAGATAGGAGCAGTAGTAATTTCGACTACTAAGTCATCTTACTAGATACTATACTGGCCACCTCGTCAGCACATCCCCAGGAAAGGGTCACACCGGCTCCGCCATGGCCATAGTTGTGAATCACAAATTTGCCAGAGGCCAATTTCTCAATTTCGAGCCTGACTAACTTCCTTGAGGGCCTGAGGCCTACTGCCACTCCCACAATTTTCGACCTGTCCAGCTCGGGCCAAAGTGACTCACATTTGTCAAGTATGTGTTCTGTATCTTCTTCCCTTATTGTCTCGTCCCAATCCCCCCTTTGCGCTGTTCCACCCAGAACAGTCACATCCCGTCTGGGAATTGTGTATATCAGAGATTCAGGACGCTGGTCGAATCTTCCGAATCCCGGATCTTGTTCGACGTATACAATCTGCCCTCTGACGGGCTCCAAATCATCATCTTGACATAGCTCCTTGCCACCAAGTCCACAACAGTTTACCACTAAATCTCCAGGTAATTCTTCCAACGAACCCACTTTTGTTATTCTTAAATCGCCACCCAGACTCTCAAATCTCTCCATAAGCCATGGCATGTAAATGTGCATTTCAATCACTGGCGCCTCTATTTCCCAGCCAAATGTGTAACCGGGAGCGATTTCGTCACTGTCAAGGATTCTAAAGTGAGGGATCTGTTTGCTCCAGCCAGGGGCCGGGGATTCGACCTCAAGGAACTCTTTGCCCTTCCTCATGGTGATGCAAGAAACGCCTTCTTCTTCCATGAGACGTACTAGTTCATAGAATGTTTCAGCAGACCACTGGTTGGTTTTTTCCAATGGTTCGGCCAGGAATGGATACCACCAAGCGGCCGCGGTATCAGAAACAGTATCTGGGCTGATACTTTCTGTGAAAATCGTCACATCGTGCCCTGCCTCTAGGAGTCTTATGCCTGTGCTCAGGCCGGAGACTCCGGCTCCGATTATCGAGATGTCTAATACGCTATCCTGCCCAAGCACTGGGTATCCGTCCGAGAATAACCTCATGAGCATACCGCCCTTCGGTCGACCATGCCTAAGATCAAGAGACCAGCCAAGGGTTGGTGGCGTCCTGAGAAGTATAAGAAAATCTTCAGAAAAGGGCCCAAGGTTGAATCAAGTGAGAAGGGACTGCCCCCTTGCCCATCATGTGGAGAATGGAGCATGCAAAGAGATGGAATCCGGAATGAGCTTTTTTGTGGCATCTGTGGTGCCGTATTGTGATTCGCTAAGACAATACGCCAAACCCAACTCCGACTATTGTCGCAGTGATGAGAAACCGCACCGGGGGCAATAGGCACCAAGAGTGATGGGCGATCTGAGCGACACTAAAGATAGGTCACAATCAATGCCATCGTATTCCACATTGCATGTGCAACAATTCCCGGAATTAAGCTACCCGTCCTAATCCTAATCCAACCATAAATCACCCCTCCTATTGCCGCCATTCCGATGATGTATGGGTCGAAATGAACAAGTCCGAACAACAATGAACTAAGCAAAATAGCAGGCCATTTGCCATGAATCCGATTGATAGAATCTAGAATGTATCCTCGAAATAGGAGCTCTTCGGATATCGGGGTCAGAATACAAATCGAGATGAAAGTGAGAATTAAGGCGGAGCTGGATGATTCCCAAGATGTGCCGCCAGGAAGTTCCGGAATCGTAGGCTCACCAAACATAGCTACAAACATCACCCCGTATACCAGCACCAAGATATTGTCTACAATCATAGCAAACACTGGTACGGCCAATCCAATTGTCAAGCCTCTCTTCAGCGAGCCAAAACGAAGTAATTCCCTAGTCCTTTCAAGACTTCCATCTACGTAAATGAAAAACAAAATCATCGGAATCAAAATAATTTCAATTACAATCGATCCAATCGAGAAAGCCGGACCTTCTCCAACCCCTACAATCATCAATAGAACGGTTATGGCCAATATCCCTATGATTAGAACAACCATCCAAGATACGAGAAATGAAAAAATAACCGCCCAAGAGGCAATCTTACTTTTGCTGACTCCTTCAGTTGAGTAGTCAATTATCGGCTCAGGGGGCAGAATAGGATTCATTGTGAAAAAATTGATGAAAGCTCCCTGAACAGCTCCTCCCCTGCCATCCATGACAGTTGAGGATGCACTGGTCTATTCACATATTCCCCAACAAGTCCCCTCATTGTCAGGAAATTGGGGAATCATTCTTGACCAGAGGACTGTGCAAGTGTTTCGATTGCATCCATGTTTGAGCTCTCAGACGACCATATAATCTCCCTGTTTCTTGTCATGGGCTTGCTCATAGTGACAAAAGTAAGGGACATGCTTGACAATGGTGGGATTCTGGCCGCTCTTACGGTCGGTTTGACAGTATCTTTGGCTGGACATTGGACCTGGCTCGTAGTATTGATGGGATTCTTGATCATAGGCTCATCAGCTACGAGATGGAGGTACGAGGAGAAGCTAGCAATCTCGTTAGCAGAGGCTAATGAGGGTCTCAGGGGGTGGAGGAATGTTCTGGCCAATGGCGCCGCGCCCATGCTTGTATCCATAATCAATTGGCAGTACCCCGAGTCCAGCTGGGACTATCTGGCATTATCATCATGTGTAGCAGTGGCCTGTTCCGATACTTTGGCCTCAGAAATAGGGTCACTGGATACCAGAACGAGGAGTATAATTAATTTGCAAGCTGTCCCCCAAGGAACAAACGGAGGGATGTCCCCAACCGGAACAGTGGCAGCAGTTTTCGGGGCACTTTCAATAGCCGTTCTTGCGGCAATATTGCCTGTGGATGGAGGGTTCGATACATCACTTACAATATTCATTTGCTTGGTTTCCGCGATAGGTTGGTTCGGTTGCCAGATAGACTCCCTGTTAGGGGCTGTTTTGGAGAATCAAGGGCATATCGGAAAGCACGCTGTAAACTTACTAGCTACATTCTCAGGAGCGGTCCTAGCGGTAATCGTAAACTATCAGTTCCTGTAGGAACTGTTAGCCGTTGGGTTTGAACGCCATAGCCTGCAGCGAGTCACATGTTGGAGCCGCCTCTAAGGTCGAGAGTCGTGATTCCAACGGCTCTGTTCATCGCGTCATTGATGCTCGTATCCCCCCTTGTGGCCAGCCAGTCGACAACGGGTCCTGAAGGGCCAGGTGAAACTTGGGAGCTTCCGACGACGCACAATCTGTTCCTGAAAGGGGAACTCAGCGATCCCTATCTCGATAGAAACTGGTCGAAGCTGACAGGCGAACCGTTAGGGAGAGCGGAATTCACCAAGACCAGCTCCGCCCTAGCTCCTAACCTTATTGATATCCAATCCGCACCTCTCTCTGAGTCTCTGAGATTCCAAGGAAACGTGACAGTCAGGCTTTTTGCATCTCTAGAAACCACGAATGATGCCTGTCGCCTGTCTAATATTCTCCCTGGCTCTGCCGGATCCGAAACATCATTCACTGTGTGGCTCAGCCTTGGCTCTAATCAGATATTGGCCCAGGCATCAACTAACTCCCTGGCTATGGAGGAGTCATTCGGGCTGGCTCATGAATTCTCGGTACAGGCAAGTGACGTGAACGTCACACTGTCATCAGGAGACTTGGTTTCACTGAGGGTCGACGTCCAACACGAGTGTCTTCAGGGAGGTGTACTTTGGTGGGGGTCATATGATGCCGGCTCTGGAATTATTCTCGACGGACAGATACTGGAACCTTCTCTAGAGGTGAAAATAGACTCGAATAGGATGGCAAGGGTCCAGTTTACTCCCCTCTCGCCATGGGGGGAATCGGACTATGATTGGCAAGTAATCGAAATCATAGGGCCCATGGACTGGGATGAAATGGTCCACGGAAATGGAGACGAGGATCAGAGGTTAGATCACTTCGAGACTCCTCATACTACCCTAATCGGAGAGGCCAACCGTACAATCAGGGCTTGGTCAACCGACAAGCCCCTGTTGCCAGGAAAGTACATGATTGACGGCTGTTTCATACTCACCGATCAGGACCCCAGCAACACATGCCACTCTGTTGGGATGCTTAGATTCGAAGTATTCGAGGAACCAGATCCACTTCTGGGGAGCTTCTGGGCGATAGTGATAGTCCCACTCTCAATAGTTCTCTGGATTATCTTCTCTATCAGGGAAGCCACACTCCCTCTGCTTTCCTATGTAGTAATTCTAATGCTTGCTCTTTCAGTGTTAGGCCCAGCTGCAAGCCTACCCGATATCGACTCCGAAGCCAACGAGGGCAGGGGGGCCGCTCCACCTTTCATTTTATTATCACATGATTCTGATATGGGGGCAGTATCATTAGATGATTTACTGGATGGTTCGGATGCAGTCGTGGTGGGGCTATTCCAGTCAGGCTCCCCTTATGCAGAACATCAGAGAGACGATTTTGAATCTGCTGGCATCATAATGGATAACCGAGTGAAATTCGTTCAAATTGCCACAGGGGGAGAGCTCTCTGCGGTAAATCTCGATGTGCACGCCCAGTCAATAAACGAATCATGGCCACTGCTGATGGACGAATCAGACTCAAGTACTGGATTCGCCTTTCCTAGTGGCCCCACCGATGCAGTCATAGTGATAGATCCGGCAGGCTTTATCGCATCATGGAGCCCAGGTACTATGCCTCCAAACCAGATTAAGGACGCTGTCGAGTTGGGACTAAAAGGCTCTGGAAATGGCCCCTATGGCTTGTTTATCATGATTCTGTCGACTGCACTTCTTCCACTTCTGGTCCTCTCTTTACCAACGTCTCAAAAGGAGGAAGAACCTGAAAAAGGAATGAACCCATTCGCAGGAGCTATTCTGACTGTATCAGCTGCATCCGTAGGCTTCGCGTTATGGGCAGTTCCAGTATCAATACTCGCCTCTATTGGAATGTCCTCGTCATGGTTGCTGGTCGAGATAATTCTCTCAATGATACTCATATATCATGGTATGTCGACTCTATTGAAAGGCTCAATTTTTGAGATAGAGGCACTTTCAAGACTTGCGCACTCTAAGCTTCCTGAATCATATAGGGGATGGAGAGGCCAAGATGAATTTATTCGTGACACATATCTTGGGCTCTGGTTGGCATGGCTAGCTTGGATCAGATCGCCCTTCTTGATTCCGCAGGGTGTTGGCTCCATAGCTAGATCCGGAATTCTAGGGGCATTCTCTTCAGTAGTAGTCCTGGCCTTATTCATCTTGGCGGCTGGCATGGTAGTTACCATTGTCCGGACACTTGCCACATCACTGGGCAAGACCTCATTTATCCTAGGGCAAATGAGCAAAGGAATCAGGCCCAGAGCGTGGGGAGTCGCCTCAACAGTGTTTGGCCTCTGGATGCTAATCAGTCTAATCGTAATGATGCTACAAGTTGGCCTGTGACAGATTTAGGACTTCCTGGACCGTGACCATCATAAGAGCGTGGCCCCACGCAGGGTTACTCCTACGGGGGTATAGTATAACCTGGTAGTACCGCGGGCTCCAGTTGCACGGGAATGACGACGAGTGGGTATCTGATGGATCTGATGACCAACTGGAGCACCGACCCGTCGCAACCCGAGAGCGTGCGCTTGCCGGGTGCACGCTAAAGTGGGAGACACCCGCTGATCTGGGTTCAAATCCCAGTGCCCCCACCACAATATCATCAATCTGCGATTTGCAATGATTGCGGGAGCGCTTACTTCATTGGGGGCCTCTTTCTCGCTAGCTCAATGAATCGTTCTGCCGTGGCCGTATTTATGGTGTCGATTTTGCTTTCACCACTAATTGGTAGCATCTCTGCCTCGTCCGATAGTCACCAAGTATCTGACATGGCAGATAGCGATATCCAGAAACTTGGAATGGATCATACTGAAGATGCCCCACTGCAGGCCGATATATGGTGGGACCCAGATTCAAATTGGTGGGACACTACTTCATTGGACTCAGACAGAAATGGGATTCATGACTCTCTGCAATTTGAGAAAGGAAGGGTGAATGTCGGCCTTTCCTACTCCAGAGGGCTCTTGAAGAGTGATATCGATTTTCTGTCTTCCATGGGCTACAATGTGAGCGTGCAGCTACCTGTAGTTGACGCATTACTCATCGGTGATGTTGATGCCTCAGATGTTTGGAACCTATCCAAAATAGAAGGCGTCGTCATGGTTGAGAGGTACGGATCTTTAGTATTCTATGGAGATGTGCAGACTCCGGCCGTCAAGGCTAGGAACTCTACTGAATACCCAATTGGTGCATGGGATCTGGGAGTCTCCGGAGAGGGAATCAACATAGCCATGGTGGACACAGGTGTGGACAATGAACACCCTGGTCTTAACGGTAAGTTTGTAGCAGGTTATGATGCAGTGTGTTTTGTCCATTCCGATCCGCAATGCATACTTGCTGGAGGCAGGCAAGATGACGGCTCCTTCGACCCCGATGATGGGAATCAGCATGGAACAGCCTGCATGGGGATGGCCAGTGCTAATGGGTTAGACGCTGATGGCACCCAGACAGATTATTACGGAGCAGCCCCAGAATCAATGCTCGTAGACGTAAGAATAGGGACAGATGTCGGGGCTGGACCCTTTGAAAACTACCTTCTGGAGCAAGAGTTCTATGAGTCTGCCATGAATGGTCTTCAATGGATTATAGATCACAGAGATGACGCTTGGCCAGGAGTTCCAGAGCAAAATCACGGCATTGATATAATCTCACTTTCTTGGGGGATAACTAGTCATGAGGGAGGTGGATCAGATGGCTCAGATATGCACAGCAGAATCCTCGACGAGGCAATGGAGCTAGGCGTAGCAGTCTCAAATGCGGCAGGTAATGACGGAGAGAATAATGACGGCCTTTCCGGAATGAGCGCTTCCTCCTTATCCATAACTGTCGCCTCCACGGACGATAAGAACACTGTCGATAGAGATGATGATACCATCGCCAGCTATTCCTCGCGAGGTCCACGCAAGGACAATGGGGATCAGAATCCGCTGAATGAATTGATTCCTGAGATTAGCGCTCCCGGTACGAACATCATTCAAGCAGAAGGATGTGTCTCAAGCGGTGGATGTAATAATTTCATCGGAGGGGACGCTTCAGGCAACACATACACTGGGCGCGGAAGTGGAACGTCGTACGCAGCTCCAGCAGTGACAGGAATCGTGGCTCTGGTTTGGGAGGCAAATCAGAATCTAACGCCCTTGCAAATCAAGGAGATTCTGAAGCATACATCAGAGAGACGGGGTGAGGCCAGTGCCCCAGAAATTGACCCATATTGGAATCGTGAATTCGGGTATGGGATGGTGGACGCCCTTGCTTCGGTCGAACTCGCCAAATTCTTGAAGGAATCTGGAAGGACTCCTGTAATCGATCCTAGTCTACAGAACCATCTAATCAGCACCAACCAATCAGAGAATGGCTTATTGAATATAACTGGACATTCTTGGGGGCAAGCCGGGAGCGTAGACAGGGTTGAGTACCGAATTGATGGGGGGGAGTGGCTCGAAACAACATATTCTGCAACACCGAGCGAAATTGGTGCCCTAACCCCGTTTATGTGGCACATACTTTTGGACACCACGAAAATGAGTTCTGGGAACCATACCGTTGAGATCCACTCCACATCAGGAGAGTGGAGATCACTCCCCGTTTTCTCTGAGTTCAGTTCCAATAGCTCGAAGGCGGGCTCTTCATACTTCTCACCGGTCATTGTTGGAGCCGTAGTCCTATTTGCTCTAGGCTGGGCAACCTCAATTGCTTTATCTGGCTCTATGTCTCCAACCTCGGCCCTTAGGTTAGCTGAAAAGTCACTGTTGAAGAGAGGAAATGACGATGACTCAACAATACTAGTTGCCGAGATAATTGAACCAACTTTGGATGACGTTGAGGGCTGACAGCCGCCTTGTTCAAATCCTATGTCGTCTCTCAAATGCACATGGTGCGCTTCTCCGACCGGGCTAACAGCATTCGTCCAACTGGGGTCAGACGTATGTTTGACATGGCCGGAGACGATGCAATCCAGTTTGGCTTAGGCGAGCCAGACTTCCAACCGCCCCAGTTAGCCATTGATGCATTTGACAAGGCAATGAGGGATGGAAGGAACAAGTATACCACCACTGCTGGCCACCCGGAGTTGAGGTCCAAAATAGCATCTCTCTGGCACCATCTAGTGCCAGATTTGGATGAGTCCAACGTATGTATCACCATGAGTGGTACGAACGGACTCTTGGACATATTTCTAGCATTAGTAAACCCGGGCGACAATGTCTTAATCCCTGAGCCATACTTTCCACTTTACCCCCCAGATGTCGAAATATGCGGTGGTTCCCCAAACCTATATCCATGTAGGTTTGAGAATGGCTTCGTCCCTACCATAAAAGACTTGGAGGAGAGAGTTAATCCCTCAACAGTAGCGATACTGTACAATTTCCCAAGTAATCCTACCGGGGGGAATGTTAACCCCGAGCAAAGAGACGAGTTAGTCGAATTTGCCAAAAGGAACGATCTCTGGATAATCTCAGATGAGGTGTATGACAGAATTGTCTACGACGCCCCTCATGTATCATTCATCGGTGCAGGTTATGACAAGGTGATTATGGTACAATCATTCTCGAAGACATTTGCCATGACTGGATGGAGAATTGGGTATCTTCTATCCCCCGATCAACAGGCAATGGAGCAATTGACAAAAATGCAGTACTATGTCACCGCCTGTAGCAATGACGCCATGCAACATGCTGTTCTTGAGGCTCTTGAGAAAGCTCCGGATTATCCCGAGTCTATGAGGTCTGAGTTCAAGAATCGTAGGGACCTAATCTGCGAAAGGCTGAACGCGATGCCAGGTGTTACATGCCACGTTCCCACAGGTGCGTTCTACGTTTTTCCAAAGGTCGATGTCCCCGGGATGAACAGTGAGGAAATCGCCATGTCGCTCTTGGAAGGGGGCGTATTGTGTTCTCCGGGAACCGCTTTTGGGTCGGCTGGAGAGGGACATCTGAGATTCGCTTACACGATTTCAAGGGATGATATCTCGAGAGGCATGGATAGGGTTGAAAAGACTCTCGCCAAATTACGGGGAGACTGAGGAATTTTCTTGATTTCTGCGTTAATTATCTTTCTTTCCGCCGTTGCTTCATGGTACGCCCCCAGCCTGGCAAGAGATAAGCTAGGCTCCCCGTATGAAATAGCCTCATCTGCCATCATAGGCACTATGGCGGGATTCCTGCTATGGTCGGACGGGCCAAATCCAGCGATGTTTGGACTCATTATTGGCTCAGGATGGTTCTTTTTGAACAGACTGGCGGACTTATTCTTCCCTGCTCCCGCCGAATAACTCGAACGGAAGGTCGATCATTTCTCCCTCCTCGCTATCCTCTCTTTCGGAGATGATGCTTGACACTCCAAGATCTTCCAAAGTAGGTGTTTCATCGGAGTCCTCCGGGGCCCCAAGAGAATGCATCTGTAGGTTTTCCAGACGATCTTCGGCACCCAACATCCAATCTGGAAGCCCGTTCGAGCCCCCCAAGACAGAGATAGATGTGAAGGTGGCCAGAGGAAGTACTGATATTGCGATTAGAAAATCAATAACCGCTCCCTTGGGGACTTCCGCGTTAGGAGATACCAGATTCAGAACGAAGGCATCTATCTGCAAGTCATTCCAATCACTGTAGTCAAGCTCCAACCATCCAAGAGAGGAAACTAGGAGCAACCTTGCAGTATACCAAAAAATCACAATAGGGAGCACCCATGAGAAAATAGAAAACCTCCAAATCACGGTTCTAAGTACAGATGCCATGCCCACCAAGTGCTTAGAAATGAGGGGTTGAATCCTCATAGCAATCCACAATGATGCTAGATATCCAGCCATCCCGAGCTGGAAAGCCGTCCCGGGCTTGATTAACGAGCTTGGAAAACCCTCTATAATCGCCAAAGGAACAGCTATGAGGATAATCTGCAGAGGGACGGCAATTAATTGCAGTCCTCCATGGACCGCAATCAGATCATATCCATCTCTCGAAACACGTCTGTCTACCAACCTCGCCATTTTCCCATATGGGCTAGAGCTTACGGATAACCTGGATCTGTCAACAAGCTCAGGATCGCCCTTCCTAGTCCTGAGCCCAAGAAATGATGCGAGCCCGCCTCTGTTGATGACAAAATATGGTCTGAATCCTCCTAGAGCCAGAGCAAGAAACAGGGAAAAGACACCATAGAGAACGCCAGAAACAATAATCCATTCTATCAGCTCTGTCTCGACAGCCACGGAGAAGTTACTCCTGTCTATATCCAGAAGATACCTAGTCGAGAATCCGAAAATAGGTATCAGAGTTACCTGGAGGAACACGAGCAAAGACAGAGTAAGCCTGTTTTTCAATGACTCATCTTCACTCATGACAACACGGGCACGCATGCAACCATAAGCTCTTCACTGGGTTTCTGGCCATTGAGTACTCTTCTGAAACCAATTTGCCAAACGCAACTCGTTTAATTCAGAGGTTGAACGCATTGTCCCAACCTTCATACATGTTACTTAGCCCCCAATTGTGTAAGTATGCGTATCGTATCTCCCCTGCTATTGTGCTCTTTGCTTATTGTGACCTCAATGGCCCCTATTCTAGGTGGGTCAGGACAACTTGATCAGGATGAACAATCTTCCGTTCAAGCCAAGTCGCTAATCGACTTCGAAGTTACGTCAATAGAGATAGGAACCGGCTCTGTCTCTGCAATGGAGTGGTCACAGCCAGATGGTAGTATCGAGGAATATGTCATTAGGGGACAGGAGATACAGATTGAGGTAACATTCACACAAGCCGGGACCTCAAGTCAGCCTGCATATGCAGACGCTTCACTGCAAATTTGGCACCCAGTTGGTTTCATGATTGACGAGTTCATTTCTAACATGACACTTTCAGGTCAACAATCGGTCGTTCAACAAATAACATGGACTCCAAACATGTCCCACAGTGCTATCGATGAGACTGGATTCCTAACAGGAGGTATTCAGCTGATTGGAATGGTGGATGGAGGCCTGGCTGATGACAATCAGGGGAATAATGACCTCATGCGTCTTATGCCGGTTGCAATTTGGCAAGATTCAATGGAAAATGGATTCTGTGGGGATACGGATGGCGACGGAGTGAATGATTGCCCAAACACCCCATATGCAAACGAGCCAATTTGGGTTGGCGGTGGATATGAGGCAGATGGCTCACTATCGGCAGATCCAGATACATACGGACATTGGAGGATGATTGATTCCGATGATTCATTAGATGGTGAAAAGCATTGGAGGGTGGCAAGAGATGGCTCAGATTATGCTAGTAACAGGCACGACAGACTGTGGTGGGGATGGTTTACACCATTCCAGAACTGCGATGATCCGGGCCATGGTTTGGGCTACGGAATTCAAGACCTTTCTCTTAGCGAAAAATACGGCTCGAGATTCTGTAAGATGAATTTACGAGGATTTGACTATCTCTCGATGCAGATGGTTACTTATGCTTGGGGCCAAATGGGAACAGGTGATTCAGTTAGTATAGAGGCCGATGCTTCATCCTCGGTAGAGTCCTTCAATTACACTGAAATCGGCCTTTCTCCTGTGGAATATGACTGGTCCATGAGCGTGTGGAATATGACGGGAATGCATAGAACCGGGGAATACAACTTAGCATTCAAGTTCGACTCCGATAGCTCCCAGGCATCCGGTGGAATAGCCATAGACTCTTTCCTTCTGTTTGCCATAGAAAGAGTCCCTCAGTACACCGTCGATGTTGACTGCGACGATCCCCTTCCTAACGCCTATCTCGTGGTACCTGCCGAGGTTAAATCGCTCTATTGTAGGATTACCAACAACGGGTATGTCGATGTAACATTAAGACTTTTCACAGAGGTTTCCAATGAGTCTTGGATGTTTGGTTACCCAATCAGAATAGACTCAAATAACCCAACAGATCATGATAACTTCGTTGTTACCGACGTAGTGAAGGCCTTGGACACAACTGATGTTTGGTTCAATATCACTATCCCAGATGGGGCTAATGTTCAGGAGATGATGTGGTTCGTTGATATCAATGACGGTACCACCAATTCCACCAAGGCCACCATAGGTCTTCCTGAAGTCAGAGGAATCCCACTATCTGTCCAAGCCGCTTATTCTTGCAAGCTCGAGCCAGAGACATTGGCCTACCCCGATGCTACGATTCTGCCAGGCAATAACGCTACTATACCGATGAAGTTCAAGAATACAGGTAATCAAATCGCGACTTGGAACCTAGGAGCGACATTCGCCGATACTACTTGGGGGCCTGAGAATGTTGAGTGGTATGATGATGAAGGGCAGATGATAACTAGTCTAGATTTAGCAATCAACGAGGAGTTAGATCTTTTCGCAAAGATTCTGACCCCAAGCGAGATTCCCCCTGGCATCTATCAAATCACCCTAATAGCCAGTGGCAGGGCTCCTGCCCAGTTCATGTCCACGCCCATGATAGAAATAGAGGTCCCAGTTCTATATGATATCGATCTGATCCCTTTCTCAATTCAATATGATGCTCCCGCTGATGGTGTTTTTAGATCGATAGAGGTGATGCTCGTCAACAATGGTAATTCTGAGGAGGCATTCGACCTCTATTTGGACACAAACTGGAGACTAGGTGCTACTCTCAATACCGATAGAACACTTGGAATAACTCCTTTTGGAGGAGACTCTACATTTTTCCTCATGCTTCCAATGCCCTACGGCCTGGAGCCCGAAACTTATGAGATCAAGATTATTGCAAGAAGTGTTACTGACCCATCTTATGAGGTTTCCAAGAGGGTGTATTTGACGATTCCAGAGACCAACCTAGTGGAGGTAGAGGACCTGAATATGCTCGAAGAGGTTTTCAGGGGCGGGGATGCGCCCCGGACAGTAAATTGGGAAATCATCAACAACGGAAATGTTGACGATGCATTCTACGTCAACTTCGATCATTTACCTGACGTATCTGCCGAGGCCATAAACCTAGTTTCGGATTCAAACGGACTAAGGACCCCCTACATCGAATCAGGAGGGTCATACAATGTCACCGTGACTTACTCATTCGGAGACGATGCATTCGGAGACAGAACGATTTCAATGATTGCGACCAGCAAAGAATCTCAGGCCTCGGATGTCGTAGTCTCTGGTACCGGCAAGGCAGAGTTCCACGTTGGAGACCAAGGATGGATTGAACTTCTACCTCCAAACGACGTTACCGTTACAGAGGCCGACAACGATTTAGAGCTCACTTTTAGCGTCAAGAATGATCATCCTAGCGATGCCCAGCTAGTTAGAACAGACGTAGATAGAGATTCGGATCTTTTCTTTAACATAGTAAATGCCAGGATAGAACAGGAGGATAGGGACTTCGTTTTGGATGTTAATACCACAAGATTAGTTGTAGTAACCTTGGAAATTACAGAAGAGAACCTCGCCTCTTTGCCTCAGGATTCGATGACCTTCGAGCTAACCTTGGATGTGGACTCCGATATAGATAAGATATCTCGGACAGTCATGATTACCCTCGAGAGGCCTGTGCCAATAGAAGACGGCGTTTCTGCGGGAGAGGCAGCTTGGCTTGGAGGTAATATACTGTTCCTGCTAGTTGGAATAGTGGCAATAATGGCGATCCTAGTCGTTGCCATCAGGACAATGAAGACCGCTACAAGTCCCCTCGAGGAGATTTCGACTCTGGATGACTACGAGATGTCGGTCCCTGGTGGAATTCTATCATCCGGATCGCTACCAGAAATGCCCCCTCTCCCCTCTTCTGATGAGGTTGCTAACTCGATGTATGGGGGGTCAAGAGAAATTTTCAACCAGCCCCCTCCTCCAATCCACCAGGCCGAGGAAAGCGATGCAAGCGAAGAGGAGACACCCGATGAAAATCACGATGTAATGCCTCCCCTGCCCGAATCGGGACTGCCAGAGGGCTGGACTATGGAACAGTGGGCTCACTATGGTCAGAGATGGTTAGACCAGCAGGATGACCAGTGAGTAGAACATACAATGCCCAGTGCGAGCCCTTATGACCCCCCCTCAAGTGGGCATCCTCCAAGAATCAGGAGTTCGGACAGATGTACGGCGGTCAACAACCAATTTTCATATTAAAGGAGGGGACAGAAAGAACTAGCGGCAAGTCTGCACAGAGTAACAACATTGCAGCCGCAAAAGCAGTAGCGGATGCAGTCAGATCAACCCTAGGGCCAAAGGGGATGGACAAAATGCTGGTAGACAGCATGGGAGACGTGGTAATCACGAATGATGGGGCAACAATACTCAAAGAGATGGATATTGAGCACCCAGCTGCAAAGATGATAATTGAAATCGCGAAGACACAAGAACAACATTGCTATGACGGCACAACTAGTGCAGTTGTCATCGCAGGAGAGCTCCTGAAGAGAAGTGAAGACCTCATCGAACAAAACGTTCATCCAACAGTAATTTGTGAAGGATTCAGACTTGCTTCTGAGAAGGCATCAGATCTAATTGAGACTCACGCATTGAAGGTGGATGAGGAAATACTCAAGGAAGTGGCAAAAACGGCACTAACAGGCAAGAGTGCGGGTGCGGTAAAAGAATTTCTAGCTGATATCAGTGTGGCCGCTGTTGTTGCCGTTGCACAGACCGACTCTGAAGGAAACACTGTTGATGTTGATGACATCAAGATTCAGAAAAAGCAGGGTGGATCCATTAGAGACAGTGCCTTAGTTGACGGTATTGTCCTAGATAAAGAAAGAGTCCACAGCGGAATGCCAAAGTCTGTCTCAGGAGCGAGTATCGCCCTGATTAATTCTGCAATCGAGGTCAAAAAAACGGAGGTCGACGCCAAGATACAGATTACCGACCCGAACATGTTGTCACAGTTCTTGGATGAGGAGGAACAGTATCTGAAATCTCTCGTTGAGAAATTCCAGTCAGTGGGGGCGAATACGGTGATCTGCCAGAAGGGAATTGACGACCTGGCACAGCACTACATGTCTAAAGAGGGAATCTTCGCAATTAGAAGAGCAAAGAAAAGCGATATGGAGGCCCTTTCCAAGGCAACAGGAGCTAGAATTGTTACCAATATTGACGACCTATCTTCAGAAGACCTTGGCACAGCATCAAACGTCGAAGAGAGGAAAATCGGAGACTCAGATATGGTGTTCATCGAGGGGTGCCCCCAAGCCAAAAGCGTCTCTGTACTCATCAGAGGGGGAACAGAACACGTTGTGGATGAGATCAAGAGAGCTTTCGATGACGCAGTCGGAGTGGTAGCCGTTGCCCATGAAGACGGGGCTGTTCTTACAGGAGGAGGATCCGTTCTAGCTGCAATAAGCAGGGATCTGAGACTGTATGCCGAGAGAATCGGGGGAAGAGAACAAATGGCGGTTGAAGCCTTTGCGGGAGCTCTGGAGGTAATCCCGAGGACTCTCTCTGAGAATGCAGGATTGGACCCCGTAAACACAATTATTGACCTGAGAAAGGCTCATTCCGAAGGAAAAACCCACTTTGGTGTAAATGTGTATGAAGGAGGTGTCGCTGATATGAGTAAGTCTAGAGTGCTTGAACCGAGCAGAGTAGTCGAACAGGCAATCCAGAGCGCCTCCGAGACTGCAGTAATGATATTGAGAATCGATGACGTAATATCCAGCAGGGGGGTTTCTCCGGGCGGTGCTGACGAATTTGATGGATTGGACATGTGATCAAGCCTTATCGCAATTCCACACCCGTCTTGAGAAGTCCCAAGCATCATATTCAATAATCGGCAACCAGTGCATTCGCCTACCAGCCTATGGCTGGTGGGTGTTTGGATGTCAGAAGAAAGCGTTTCAGTGACAGAAGGTATCGAAGAGTTTCTAAGCTCTGGCGATAGATCCCTTGAGGTTCTATTCGGATCTCAATCGGGAAATGCCGAAGGCTTGGCCGCCAAATTCGCCAAGACCGCCAAGTCATACGGTTTGGAGGGATCGGTCCATGACATGGACGGATTCGACTTCAATTCCTTATCGTCAAAGAAGAGAGTAATCATCGTATGCTCAACATGGGGCGAGGGAGAACAGCCTGACAATGCAGAGGAACTTTGGAAGTTCGCTAACTCTGATGCCGCATCAAGACTAGAGGGAGTACATTTTGCAGTATGCGCTCTTGGAGACACAAGCTACGAGCTATTTTGCGAGTCAGGCAAGGAATGGGATAGCATTTTCGAAAAGCTCGGGGCAACTAGGATAGTCGAAAGGATAGACTGTGATGTTGACTACGACTCTCCTGCATCAGAATGGGCCCTGAAGGCCTTACCTGCCCTCGCAGCAGTGGACAGTTCTGGAAACTTCATTGAGGAAATGGTGGATGGAATAACAGAGTATGCAAGCGGGTCATCCGTTGGCGCAGGAGGAGAAGATGGTTTCGTAGTCCCAACAATCGAGACTGAAGCGATTCAGGTAGAGCTCTCTGTATTCCGATTTGACCCTTCAATGAATTCCACTGGCAGGGACTCATGGGCCTGTTCCTTACCAGGGCACATCTCACTTTTGAGTGCCTTAAGAGCGATTAAGGAAGGTCATGACGGATCCCTCTCATTTAGAGATGGGAATGACGATGACCCCTCGACAGCACTTTCTGTAAATGGCAAACTGGTCTTACCTGGAAGGGTTAGGGTTGATAGCATTGTGTCCTCTAGAGATGGATCCTTCATTCTCCGCATAGACCCCATTCCCGGGTCAGAAGTAATCAGGGATCTGATTGTCGACCATTGGGCTCTAGAAAGGAAACGTGAATCATCCCGGCCATGGATGGTTGCCGCCACCAGGGAGGGGATCCAAACGCCTCAGGGAGTAATAGGCTCCATGGAAGAATCCACGGCCCTGATGATTCACTCCTTAGCAGATTATGACAGCGCTCCCCTATTGCATTCCAGCTCAGACGCGGTCCCATATGCCAATGGATTCCTAGGCCCGGCTGTCTTGGCCAGTGCCTGGGCCAGGAGAAATGATCCAAGAACCGCCCCCGAGAGAGTAGCTGAGATTGATGGCATAATCGGCTCAGAGAACGGAATTAAGGCAGAGACTGATTTATCTCCAATTTTCCGTAGAGGTGGATATCCAAAATCTGTATCCGAGGGACTACTTGAGGCAAGAACAAAAGCGATAGAAAACGACGCTTTCAACGGTAAGTTGGGCAAGCATGTATGGTGGTACTGCTGGACCGTCAAAAGCAGTGGTAAGGTAAATGACACGGTCCTTTACAGACAGGTGCTAGGACCAATAGGGCTACTTGGGAACCTCTTTTCAGGAGTTACAGCAAGGATGATGTTAGGATTTACTAGGACCGGGGGCAATGTCCTGAACAGCTTGCTGGGGATGGTTGCTCCTCCTGCAGGAGTCGGGAAAATGCCAAGACAATTCAACTCCTCCGTTTCAAATCATCATGAGGTCGTAGCTATTTTCAATGAAATGGATGGTAGATTCTAATGCCCTTGAAGTATGCCTACCATCCCGGAAATGCAGCTCATAGCGGATCTCCGGAAGTATCGGATACGATGGAGGCGGTAGCTAGAAATTTAGGCCTTGAGCTCACATATCTGGACGGAGCAACATCTTGTGGAGCTGGCATAATTAAGCAAGCAAACCAACGTCTTCAATTAGCCTTGAACGCAAGGACGTTTGCCATGGCCGAAGCCCATGGCCTCAATATCATCACTCCGTGCGCAGCAACAGCAGGTAATCTAAAACAAGATCTGGAGAAGCTACGCTCAGACCCGATACTAATGAAGGAAATCAATGACGTCCTAGCAAAGACATGTGGCATGCATTTCTCAGGAGATACTGACGTCCACCATCTACTTCACGTGATTGTCGACGAGATAGGGCTTGATAAAATCGAGAAACTAGCGGTCAACAAGTTCGATTTCAGGGTAGCTGGATATTACAGCCCATACATCCAGATGGAAGGAGCATGTGGCGACGACAGTGTCAATGATCCCAACTATTTTGAGCGGCTCATAGATGCACTTGGTGGGGCTCCGATAAACTGGGAGGGAAGAGTTCTGAGTGTAGGTGCGCCGGGAATATTCTCAGAGGAGCCGACTGTACTTAGGCAATCAGCAGCGGTAATCTCGGAGGCCAAGGAGGAGGGTGCAGAAATAATCGTCAGTGCATGTAACCTCTCCCATTCAATAATGGACATATACCAAGGAAAGGCATCAAGGGCCACAGGAATCTCAACAAATATGCCCATTATTCACCTAACTGAGCTCCTGTCATTTGCATTTGGTAATCACAACACTAGATTCGCCCAGCTCAGAACCAGAATAGCAGTTATCGGCGACTAGTTAGTTCTGAAAATCTTCTAACCCATATTGGCCCCTAGGCCTTATCGACTCGGAAGGCAAGCTTCCAGATTTCACGACACTATTCTCAGAGATAGTTTTGTCTGCCTCGGATATGGATCTTCGTCGCTCTTCTCTCTGGGACTTGACAAAATCTACAGAATCAATCACAATCCCTTCTGAAACAACACTAAATCCTGTTAGATTGGAAAGATCTGAGTGATGTGTCCTCGGCAGGCTTCTACTCACTCTATGGACAGCTCTCAGCATATTTTCCTCCCTCCTTAAAGCCGCGGCTTTGGCCCCTTCATCCCTAGTTCCCTCGGCAATCAGTACAATTACTTCTCCAAGCCTCTTCCTTCCAGTCCTTCCTCTTCTCTGAATTGTCCTGATTTCACTGGACACTGGCTCATAGAAAATCACAAGATCCGCGGATGGGATGTCCAATCCCTCTTCTCCAATCGATGTGGCAAGAAGGACATTAGCATTCCCATTTCTGAATTCATCAAGCCTCCTTACCTGCTCCCTACCCGAAAGCCCCTTCCTACTGCCTCTCGATGATTGTCCTACAAAGCGAATGGGGGTGATTCCCTTAAGCCCCTCCAGGGAGGCCTCAAGAGAGGCGATTGTATCTCTGTAATTGGCGAATACGATTATTCTACTCTTGGAGTCCCTCTTTATCCTCTCTCGTACCATCCTCCTCACTGCACCAATTTTGGAGTGAATTTCATCCATCTCCGCGAGATTGGTCCTAAGCTCTCTGATTCTAATGTCCCTGAGAAAGTCTCTTACAGTTTTTTTACTGCCGCTCTCTTCATCCTCAAGCCTGTCTAGATACTCCCTTGAGGCAGAAACTCCTTGGCTCATCAAGCAATTAATTAGGTGATGCAATCTCATGGCCACGGCAATCTGAGATACAGACTGATATCCACTAGCCTCACCCCTACCAATAGCCGATTTGGCTCTATCCATAGCGTTAGATAGGCCTGAGAAATTTATCATCCCGGGCATCACATATCTTCCAAGCCTTCTTTCCCTGTCAACAATCCCTTGTTGCCAAATTTTGAAAGGTTCCGACAGGCGAATCATCTCTTCAGGAACTATTACTGTTATCTCTCTGACTTCCAGCTCTGAGAGATATCCGCTCAGCATCTCTTCTCCTGAGTTTCTGATATGTATTCTCAAGGCCCCTGTCCTGCTACATATTTCCCTGACAGTCTCAGGCCTGTGGCCGGGGCTAGCCGTAACCCCAAGGACGTGTGGATCCAAATTTTCTGAGATATATTTGTCACAAACCTGGGCCATCGCATGGTCCCCAGTACAGTGATGAGCTTCATCCACTACAAGAACAGAAAAATCAGAAAGATCCGCCACTCCATTATTCGCATCATTCACCACGACCTTCGGGGTCGCAACGACTAGCCTCGCCCCATTCCACTTCTCGACTCTTTTGGCAGGGGGGATCTGTCCAGTTACCGAAACAATCCCATCGTCTAGATTTAGCACTTCTCTAAGTGATCTGATATGTTGCTCGACCAAGCCTACAGTTGGAGCGATCATAATCGCCTTACCCCCTACTGACAATTTTTCCGAAATCATCATCCAAATCACCGCTGTCTTTCCCGCGGCTGTCGGCATCACTAGGAGCATCGAGCTATTTAGCGCCTCATCAACGGCTTCAAGTTGATATGCACGAGCTTCGACAATACCGTCATTGAGCATATCATGACTGACGTGGGGTGACACGGATGCTTCCATTATTGCAAGGGTTGAAAATGCTTTCATTGCAATCTATCGATTAATACTCAAGAATCTAGCTTCCCGATTCGTTCATATAGGGTATGTTTGTCGGAAGCTCGCTCACTACGTGAGGTACCAGACACCCGAAGGCACTGCAAAAGCATCCTCAAATCCAGCCGACCACTCGGAAAGCTGGCCTGGTGTCACGGTATCTCCATGACGTGGTTAGCCCGGAAAAAGGCCGGTTACGGCTATTTTCCGGTAATTTTGCAAGGAGGACTTGAATGGCCGACAAGAGTAGACCCCGCCGAGGTAGCATGGGCTTTAGCCCTCGCAAGAGGGCACTCAGGAAATTTGGAAGAATCCAAGCATGGCCAGAAAACGCCGACTCTGATGTTAGAGTACTAGGATTCGCCGGCTGGAAAGCAGGAATGACGCATGTACTGATGAGGGACACCAATCCAAACTCAACATCAGCAGGCCAAGAGATCAGGAAGGCTGTTACCGTTGTCGAGGCTCCTCCCATGAAGGTATTAGCTGTCAGGGGATATAGGATGACTCCCTATGGTATGCAAACTGCCGGCGAGGTATGGGCCGATTTGTCAGAGGCAAGCCCAGATGGATTGATGCCCAAGCTAGCAAATCAGACTAGGGGGGAGAGAGACGCTGAGCAAGGGAGGAAGCCTGCCAAGAGAGGTGGCAGAATACCTAATAGGGCAGGCTCTGCAGAAGGGGCCCTTGAGTCTCTAAAGGAACAAGAACTCTGTGAGATCAGGCTTATCGTAGCTACTCAGCCATCAATGGTAAAGAGCATACCTGGTAAAATTCCAGAAATTATGGAGGTAGGATTGACGGGCAATGACAATATCGCAAAGCTTGAATGGGCATCAGAGAGACTCGGTGGAGAAATCGACGTTTCTGACGTTTGGCATGCAGGTCAAGATGTCGATGTAGTTGGAGTCACAAAGGGCAAAGGCTGGCAGGGCGCTGTTAAGAGATGGGGAGTTAAGATTCTCAGTCACAAAAACAGTAAGAGAAGAAGGCAGGCAGGTAACTTAGGGGACTTCGGAACGGGATACGTAAGGAAAACTGTGCCCCAGGCCGGCCAGATGGGATATCACCAAAGGACAGAACTCAACAAGAGAATTTTGAGAATTTCAAATCCAGGAGAATCTGAAATAACTCCAGCTGGCGGATTCTTGAATTACGGAGAAGTAAACAATCCTTACATTCTATTCCAGGGGAGTCTTCCAGGGCCGTCCAAGAGAATGCTTAGATTCCGTGACCCAATAAGGCCTCGCGAAGAGAAGCCAGAGGTCGTCTTAACATACGTCAGTACATCAAGTAAGCAGGGGGTCTAGAATTGAAGGTCAAGGCATACAACCTAGTTAATTCCGTTGAACAGGAAGAGCTTGATGCTGGGCTACTGGCCGAATCCTTCAGCGTTGAGGCAAAGCAAGGGAAGGCCATCACACTTCCAGACTTATTCTCCACCGAAGTCAGGACAGATCTAATCCGCTCAGCGGTTCACTCATCCAGAGCAAACCGCCGTCAGCCCTATGGTCACAGAGAGCACAACGGCAAGAAGTCCCCTCAACCTGGAATGAAACACTCTGTAGAGTGGTGGGGCAAGGGAAGAGGAGTTGCCAGAATCATGAGGAAGACTGGCCAGAGGACAGGTGCACAGAACCCTCACACCCGCGGGGGCCGGCGCGCACACGGGCCGAAGGTAGACAAGGACTGGTCCCAGAAGCTCAACTCAAAGCAGAGAGCAGCAGCCAGAGACTCTGCGATTGCGGCTACGGCCGATCCAACAATGGTTTCCGCAAGAGGACATAAATTCACTGAAGGTACAAACTTCCCAATAGTTATTGACAACTATGTCGAGTCCAGGGGTGGATCCGACGAGAAATATGACATTGAATCATTGCCTCTTCAATATTCAACGAGGAAGTTCGTCGCAATCATGGAAGGTATTGGACTCGGAGAAGACCTTGTCAGAGCCAAGAATGGAAAATCCATCCGTGCAGGAAAAGGAACCATGAGGGGAAGAAAAACAAGGACTCCTAAGTCGGTTCTTCTGGTCGTATCAAGCAAGGAAGGGCTCCACAAGGCCGCCTCCAACTTACCGGGGGTGGATGTCGTCATCGCCAAAGATCTGTGCGCTGAGGACCTCGCACCCGGCGGAGATCCGGGCAGGCTAACTGTTTGGACGAAATCAGCAATTGAGGCAATGAGGTGAAAATATGAATAATCCATTTGACATTATAGTTATGCCATGGATTACTGAGAAAACTCTGGAGGCAAGGAGAATATCAGATCCAGACATAGGATTCCTCCAAAACAACAACAGAATAGAATTCATTGTGCACAGAGATGCAACCAAGGCCCAAATAAAAAGAGCCGTAGAGGAATTGTTCGAAGTCAAGGTAGCTAAGGTGAACACCAGAATTACCATTACCGGCAAGCATGCCTCCGTACGACTTGCCGAGGGATATGATGCAGAGGAGGCAGCACTCAAGCTGGGTGCTTTCTGATGAGGTGATATTATGGGTAAGAGAACACGTTCACAACGAAGGGGCTCTAGCCCTAAGAATAGGGTATCTAGTCACAGGTTCCCAGCCGCCAATAATCTGCCAAGAGTCAAAGATGAAATCGGGCAGGTGGTAGGCTTGGTTCACAGCCCGGCACATACTGCTCCATTGGCGAAAATCAAGTTTGAGGATGGCACAGAGGGGCACATGGCTGCTCCTGAGGGAATCTCCATAGGTCAACCAGTATCATTCGGAGAAAATGTTGACCTCAAGGCTGGTAATGTCACAATTCTTGGAAGTATTCCCGAGGGGACTCCTGTATCGAATGTGGAGTCAAGGCCAGGGGATGGCGGAAAATTCGCTAGGTCCGGAGGAAATTCAGCTACCGTAGAAAGCAGAGTTGGAGACAAGGTAAGGGTCAGGCTACCTAGTGGCAGAATCAAGGAGCTATTGGCTACCTGCAGAGCTACCATAGGCGTTCTGGGAGGCCATGGCAGGACCGAGAAGCCACTCATGAAGGCCGGTGCAGCGCATTACAGGGCCAAGGCCAGAGGAAAGCTATACCCAACTGTATCTGGAGTAGCTATGAACCCGGTCGACCATCCGCACGGTGGAGGAAACCATCAGGCTGTCCATGGACCAAACTCAGTTAGTAGAAACACCCCTCCAGGAAAGAAGGTCGGGAACATCGCCCCACGCAGAACCGGTCGTGGAAGGGTAAGGCAACAGGAGGTCGAGTAGTTTGGCACGTCGTTCAAAGAAGGCGTTCAGGTCCCCTAAGCTTGCCAGAAGGCAGGCTAGGAAGAGGAGATCGAAGATTAGCGAGAGGAGGAAGAAAGAATTCCTTTGGAGGGGATACACTCTAGATCAGCTTCTCGAGATGCCACTTATGCCACCAGAGGACGACTTTGAGGCCATCAGCATCGCATCATTGATGCCCTCTCGCGCAAAGAGATCAATAGTTAGGATGTACGAGGGTTTGAATCCGGAATCCGAAAAGCTGCTCGAGAAGATTCGTTCCACTGATGGAAACAGGGTAATCAAGACACACTGCAGAGGGCTGTACGTACTTCCAGAAATGGTAGGCAAGACAATCGGAGTTCACAATGGAAGAGAGTTTGTCAACGTAGAGGTGGTCCCAGAGATGATAGGGCACTCTCTGGGTGAGTTCGCAATTACCAGAAAGTCGGTAACTCACACTGGTCCTGGAGTGGGTGCAACCAGATCCTCGACCCATGTGGCATTGAAGTAGGTGAAATTATGAGTAGGAGATCAGGTAACTCGCAGAGCGGATACACCCAGCTCCTAGAGGGCTCCAATCTAGTTACAGCAAGGGCCGTGAATATCGATGTCCATCACAAACACTGCTATCACATAGCCAAGGCTCTACGTGGGATGAATGCGGCATCTGCAATATCTTACCTAGAGGATGTAATGGACAAGAAGAGAGCAGTTCCGTATGTCAGAAGGTCCCGAAGAGGAAGGGGAGGAAATACCATGGCTGGTCACAGGAAAGGAAAAATGGGGCCAGGAAAGTATCCAAATAAGGCCTCAAGGGAGTTCATAAAGCTAATCAACAGCGCCATGGAAAATGCAAGGCAAAGATTCGATACCATTGATCCGGAGGATATGACAATCACACATCTAGCTGCTCACAGGGGACAGATAGCTAGGCATTGGAGGCCAAGGGCCCAGGGCCGAGCAACCCCCAAGAATCACTACCAAGTAAATCTGGAAATTTTCCTCGAGTACTTCGGGGATGAGGACGAGGAGGATGATTTCTGATGTCACAGAATACAGTTAGAACTTTCATTCACAGGAATGTAGAGAGGCAACTAGTCAGAGAATATCTACTCAGAGAGACAGAGAGAGCAGGTTTCGGAGGCCTTCAATTTCAGAGGACTCCTGAGGGAACAAAGGTCACACTACAGGCCGAGCAAGTAGGGCGAGTTATCGGAAGGAAAGGAAAAGTCATACGTGAGCTTGAGACAAGATTGAGGGACGACTTCAAACTCCAAGATCCCAAGCTAGAAGTTGAGGAAATTTCGGAACCACGTCTTAACGCGCAGGTTATGGCCAGTAGGATGGCAAGCTCCCTAGAGAGGGGCTGGTTTTTCCGTAGAGCCGGTCATAGCACAGCACAAAGTATCATGGATGCAGGAGCCAGAGGTTGCTTGGTTACTCTGAGCGGTAAGATTACTGGTGCCAGGCACAGGGTCGAAAAGTTCCAGCAGGGCCACATTAAGTTCTGTGGCGAAACCGCTCTTGAGTTCATGGACGTTGGGTACTCCGTGGCCGTAAAGAAACTCGGTACAGTCGGGTGCTCGGTCAGAATAATGAGGCCAGGAGTAAAGCTTCCACACGAAGTTACAATCATGGATAGACATGAAGTTGGGCTTCCTCCCTTAGAGGAAGTTGCCTACATCATTCCAGAGGATGAGGAACCATCAGAAATTACTGAGGAGACGGCACCCGATGCCGAGGAAGCAATCGACTCGGCCCTGGAAAAGATGGCTGAGATCGAATCCGACTCTAAACAGGAGGAAGAGTGAATGTCGCACATCAGCCCAAGGGATATCGAGACCATGAGCTCCGAGCAGCTTCACAGGACTCTGGACGACCTAAAGGACGAGCTACTGCAACTCCGCGCACAACAAGCTCTGGGCGGATCCTCATCAAACTCTGGGTCATACAAGCAGACTCGCAGGAGCATCGCGAGAATCCTGACAAAGATCAATCAAAACTCAAAGGGGGGTGAGTAGATATCTGGGATATGCAATACATGTGGTCTGCCACAGGAAGTTTGCATCTGCCAAGAAATTGCCAAGGAGCAACAGAAAGCGGTAATTTCTGTAGTTCGGAGACGCTATGGGAAAATGGTGACAACTGTGGAGGGAATAGAGGACTCGGCTATAGATTTGGGCCAGCTTGCGAAGATCCTGAAGGGGGCTTGCGCAAGTGGAGGCACCGTGAAGGGACGAGTAATAGAGCTTCAAGGAGATCACAAGAAGAAGGTCGCAAAGGTTCTGGAGCAGAATGGATACAAGGTGGAGGTAAGATGATGTCAAGTATGATCAATTTACCTTGGATTTCTCACAATCTTACCGTGCTCGACTCAAATGACCCTTCATTGGTCGGCGTCTCAGGCACTGTCGTCAATGAAACAAAGAGGACAATTATCGTACGCACAGAATCACGTGAGATTTCTCTGGCAAAGGACGTAATCACATTTGCAATAGATTCAGGGGATCCAATCATTGGTTCCCGAGTCACTCAGAGAGCAGAGGAAAGAATCGGTAGGAGGTACTAAGATGGCTGAAATCAGAGATATTGGAGTCGATGTGGCAGCACCAACCGGAGATTGGGATGGTGACGCAAACTGTCCTTTCTATGGTAGCCTAAGGCTTAGAGGCCAGATAATCGAAGGTCAGGTATCCACTACTGGAATGTCCGGCTCAATCGTCGTAGAGAGGGAGATTACCAGGTACATGAAAAAGTACGAGAGATACGAGAAGAGAACTCGAAGATATTCAGCTCATCTACCATCCTGCATCGGCGGAGTCGAAGTAGGAGATAGAGTCAGAATCATGGAATGCAGACCACTATCCAAGACTGTGAATTTTTGTGTAATCGAGAAGGAGGCAGAGGAATGAAGGGCATACCAGGCAGAGTTACTAAGGCGCTTCCATCGCAAGCCAAGCTAGATTGCGCGGACAATACTGGCGCGAAAGTGGTGCAGTTGATCACCGTACTAAACAAAGGAGGGGTTGCCAGGAGATATCCTGCCGCAGGCGTCGGTGATATGACAAAGGTCACCGTGAAGAGGGGAACACCCGAAACTCGTAGGCAAATGTACAATGCTGTTGTCATCAGACAATCTAGACCATTCAGAAGAGTGGATGGCACATGGGTCCAATTTGAGGATAATGCGTGTGTCATTACCAATGACCGTGGAGAGGTTCAGGGCTCAGACATCAAGGGCCCGGTAAGCAGGGAAGCCGCAGAGAGGTGGCCCAGAATCGCTGCTACAGCAAAGCAGATCATATAGGGGTGAGAAGATGACAAGAAGCAGTAAAGCGAGCAAGCAACGCCTAAGTCAGGCTGACGCCCCAACCCACGTCAAGAGAAAGAGGATGAGAGCTAGGCTAGTTTCCGATGACCCCGATCTGATTAATATCAGAACAGTTACCGTGAGGACCGGTGATGAAGTCGAAGTCGTCAGGGGAGATTTTGGACATCCAAACAGCGCAAAATCAGACACGAAGGGCAAGAGATTGGGTCAGCCCAGAGGTAGGGCTGGAATAGTTGGCAAGGTGGCAAGAGTTGATACCGGAAGCGGAATGATTTTCGTTGACGGGCTCACAATCTCAACCGCTGACGGAAAGGAAGAAGCAATCCCGATTAACCCCTCTAACGTAATAGTCACTAAATTATTCGAGGGCGACACACTGCGACTCAAGAGACTCATCGAGAGGACAAAGGGAGGAGATTCAGAATGAGCAGTAGCCACATGAAGAGATTAACCATGCCTAGGAGCTGGCCCCTTCCTAGGAAGTCCTCAATCTGGATTCAGAAGCCCAATCCGTGCGGCCATCCCTTGGAGAGATGTATGCCTCTTGGAGTCATTTTAAGGGACGTTCTAGGAGTTGCTCAAAATAGGAGAGAGGCAAAGAAGATCGCACACTCAAGGCAAATTAAGGTCGATGGTGAACTCGAAACTGATACCGGAAGGGGAGTCGGCCTGATGGACGTTTTGACTGTTGGGGAGAACAATTATCGCTGTATCCTAGATACTAATGGTAAGCTGAGGTACAGGCCAATTTCAGCCAAAGACGCTTCCACCAAATTTTGCCGCGTAACAGGAAAGACCACAATAAAGGGAGGCAAGACACAACTCCATCTGCACGATGGCAGGAACATCATTTTCGAGGAGAACCCCGAGTATCGAACAGGAGACTCAGTAGTCATATCCCTTCCCGGACAAGAAATAAAATCCCATTACAAGTTCGAGGAAGGATCCCTAGCATATCTAACCGGTGGAAATCACATTGGCGAGATGGCTACTGTGAAGGGACGCGAAATCAAGAGATCATCAAAGGCAAACGAAGTCCAGTTCGATGAATTCGGAACCATCGCGGACTATGTTTTTGTCGTGTCCAGTGAATCTGATTTGCCGAAGGAGGACCTATCATGAATCAGTCAATGAATCCCATGAGGGTGCCTCGTATCACCAAGGTATCTGTAAACATAGGTGTCGGCGAGGGAGGGCAGAGGTTGCAGCTTGCAGAGAAGGCTCTAGAGATGGTTACTGGAATGACTCCTGTAAGAACCCTCGCTACCAGCACAAATAGGGACCTCGGTACTAGGAAAGGAGCCCCAATTGGGTGTAAGGTAACCATCAGAGACAATGAAACAATCAATGCATTCTTGAAGGATGCTTTTTGGGTTCGCCAACACACGCTCCCTTCATACAACTTCGATGCTTCTGGTAACTTGTCATTCGGAATTACCGACTACACTGACTTTCCTGGCCAGAAATACGATCCAGATATTGGAATCTTCGGAATGGATGTCAATGTGGTTCTGGAAAGGCCGGGGCATAGGGTTTCCAGAAGGAGAAAGCAGTCCAGAAGAGTTTCAGCCAGCCATCGAGTTGGGCCTGATGAATCTAGGGCCTGGTTCTCAAAGAGCTACAACTTGAAGATTGTTGGATATGGGGAGGAAGCTGAAGCTGAAGATGATGAAATCGATGTCCCCGTTGATGAACTTCCGGACAACATCAAGCAGGCGGTTCAATCCGCTGTACCCGGTGGCAAAATAACAGAAGCTGAGCTTGAGATGGAAGACGGCCAGCAAATCTATGAGGTCACTGTCGAGAAAGATGGAAAGGAGTTTGAGGTTGAAGTTTCCAAGGACGGAGAAGTATTGGAAATAGAGCTTGAGGAAGAGGAGGAGTGATTAAGATGGCAAAAGATCACGGCGAGAGAATCGGTAGATCAGTCGGTTGCAGGCGTTGCGGTAGAAAAAGGGGCATGATCAGGCGTCATGGCCTCAGACTCTGCAGGCAGTGCTTCAGAGACACAGCTCCGGAAATAGGATTCAAGAAGTATTCATGAGGTGAAAAAATGCAGTACGACCCACTAAGCGATGCCTTCACACGCATTTTCAATGCGGAGCAAGCAGGACACTACGAGGTTTCGGTGAAACCAGCAAGCAAACTACTAGGACAGATGTTGCAAATAATGCAGAAGTCTGGATACGTCGGAGAGTTCGAGAGAATCGAAGACGGAAGAGCAGGATCATTCAGAGTTGAACTCATAGGAGCGATTAACAGATGTGGCGTAATCAAGCCACGTTACTCAGTCAAGAGGGCGGATTTCGATAAATGGGAGTCAAGATACCTTCCAGCAAGAGATTTCGGACTTCTAATCGTAACAACAAATCAAGGAATCATGGATCACTATGCGGCTAAGAAGGAGCGTGTCGGAGGACGTCTCCTAGCGTATATCTTTTAAGGAGTTGAGAGAAATGCCAAAGTTATACCAAATAGCCCATAAGATCGATATTTCTGATGACTCCAGTGTCAACATTGATGGGTATGATGTGACAATTTCTAACGGTGGCAAAACAGTTTCCCGCGAGTTCAGGCACCCCAAGGTCACAGTAAGGAATTCACAGAATGGAATAGAGGTCTTCTGCAACCTTCCAAGAAGGGCAGATAAGGCGATAGCAGGAACTTGGGCAGCCCATTTGAGAAATATGGTAAGAGGCGTTGAAGAAGGATTCGAGTACAAGCTTCAAGCGGTGTACAGTCACTTCCCTATGACTCTGAAGGTCGAGGGCGACAGAATGGTGATCACCAATCTGTTCGGCGAGAAGGTTCCAAGGGTCGCAAAACTCCCCTGGACTCCTTCAGAGGTCGAAGTAAAGGTACAGAACAAGACCGATGTCACAGTTAGCGGAGTAGATAGGGAGAAAGTTGGTCAGACCGCTGCCAACATCGAAAGATCCTGCAGAATCAAAAAGAGAGACAGAAGGGTCTTCCAAGATGGCATATACATAGTTTCCAAGGGGGCATAGAGTTGACAGATGAATATGAAACAATGACAGTTCCTGAACTAAAGGACCTACTCAGGGAGAGGGGATTGAAGGTCGGCGGAAACAAGTCAGAACTTATCGCTAGGCTCCTAGATAATGAAGATTCAGATGACACTGAGTCAACTCCCGTTGTAAGCGACGTAGAAGTTGAGGAGTTTGACGATGAGTTTGACGATGAGTTCGACGAGGACGATGACTTCTTCGAGGACGATGACTGGGATAATATCCACACAGCACGCCAGAAACCTGTTCTGGACGAAGAGACGGCCAAGGCGCTAGCATTCAGGGCCCAGCAGAAAAAGAAGCAGCCCGCCTTCCGAAGGCAGGAGTGGTACAGGTACAAGAGACTCTCCAGATCTAGCTGGAGGAAGCCGAACGGACTTCAGTCCAAAATGAGACTAAACAGAAAATATAGGCCTCCAATGGTCCGAATAGGATATCGAAAGATATCATCCGCAAGGGGACTTCACCCATCCGGTTTTGAGGAAATCCTCGTCCACAATCTAAATGATCTAGAGGGCTTGGATCCGGAGACACAGGCTGTCAGAATTGGAGCTAGAGTTGGCAACAGAAAGAGGCTTGACATTCATGACAAGGCTAATTCCCTAGGAATAAGGGTACTCAACCAAAGAAAAATCGTCAGAAAGGGGGACCTCTGAATGATTATCACCAACCAGAGGAGAATGGCGGCCGCAATATTGTCGCAAAAGGAAGGAAGGCCTGTTGGCGTGCATAGAGTATGGATAGATCCAGATTACCTGGATGAGGTTATCTCCGCAGTGCAAAAGGACGATGTTCGAAGATTGATTGAGGACGGAGTAATCAAGGCCAGACCGATCAAGGGAACAAGCAGGTCCAGGGCTAGGAAGGCCGCGCAACAGAAGGCGAAGGGAAGGAGAAAGGGACATGGTTCCAGAAAGGGGAGCTCCAATGCCAGAGCCCCGAAGAAGGAGAGATGGATGAGGCTAATCAGATCACAGAGGAGGGAGCTCAAGGAATTCCGGGAGGACGGGACTTTAACTAGGACTCAGTATAGGTACTACTACAGGAAAGCCAAAGGTGGATCATACCGATCAATAGCACACATGAGGTCCAATATGGAAATCGACGGGATAGAGATTGGAGGTGAGAACTGATGGCACACGGTAAGAGTCAGAGGCTTAGGCCAAAGCGTAGACGTCTAGGAAAGACAGACTATCATAGAAGGATGCGACTACTTAGAAGCGGTGCTCCAAGGGCCGTGGTCAGGATATCGAACACACAGGTTACCTGCCAATTGATTTCATACAACCCTGAGGGAGATAGTGTAGTCGAGTCAGTTAATGGAAAATCATTGGTCGACTCCTACTCATGGCCCTCCGATTCATCTAAGAAATCCGTTCCTGCGTGTTACTTGGCTGGATATGCACTTGGAAAGAAGGCAATTACTTCCGGCAACTCGTCAGCTGTCTTGGATATTGGCTTAGCGGCCTCCTCATCCGGGAGCAGAGTCTTCGCTGCACTCAAAGGAATGGTCGATGCCGGTCTAGAAGTTCCACATGGAGAATCAGTACTTCCAACTGAAGAGAGGGTAAAGGGAGAGCACATTGACGACTCGCAAGCTTCCGCCGTGGAAGCATCAATTCAAGCTATTGAGGAGGCGCACAAATGAGTGAAGAACAAACCCAAGAAACAGAGCCCACAGAGGAAATCACTCTCGCCCCAGGATTAGCCAAGGCCCTTCAAACCGTTGAGGATAACTCTGGCGACAGGGGCAGGAGGAGAGGTGGTCCTGATCCACTAGCTTCTCTCAGGACATGGCGGCCCAGAACAAGACTCGGCAGGATGGTCATGAACGGACAAATTCTCACATACGAAGAGGCCTTATCTTCTGGTCTCCCGATAAGGGAGGTTGAAATCGTCGATGCACTCCTACCGGATGTGACCGATGACGTATTGGCAGTAAACATGATTCAGAGAATGACCGACTCAGGAAGAAGGGTCAGGTTCAACGTGTTATGTGTTGTAGGAAACGGCGACGGATACGTCGGACTATCAGTCTGCAAAGGAAAGGAAGTCGCGAGCACTATCAGAAAGGCCATCGACAAGGCAAAACTAAACATGATACCAGTTATGAGAGGGAATGGCTCATGGGAATCCTCAGAAGGGCCTGGAACTAGTGTCCCATTCACGGTCACGGGAAGATCCGGATCAACAAGAATTACTTTGATGCCTGCTCCTGCTGGCAAGGGTCTTGTTATAGGGGACTACGGACGAAGGGTGCTCACTCTTGCCGGAGTCACCGATGTTTGGTCACGATCATCCGGCCAAACCAGGACGACGATAAACTTCGCCAAGGCCACATTCAATGCTCTAGTTGAGCTCAATAAGACCAGATTAACCGACGGAGACCACAGGAGACTCAGCATTATCAAAGGGAGGGAATTGAGTTGAGCTATCTAGTAATCAGAGCTAGGAGTGACCGCGGTGTCACCAGAAAGATACGTGAAACCATGTCGATGCTAAATCTAACCAGGGTAAACCATGCGACAATTGTAATGGATAATCCTTCATACAGGGGAATGCTACAGAAGTCCAAGGATTACATCACCTGGGGAGAGGTGGATGCTAAGACAATCGAGAAGCTAATCAAAGAGAGAGGCAGGATGTCCGGGGATAAGCCAGTAACCGACGCCGTCATCAAAGAATCCAGTAACTTTTCAGGAATCAAACAACTCTCGGAGGCAATTGCCTCGGGAGACGCATCCATGAAGGATGTAGAGGGAATGAAGCCTATTTTCAGGCTCCATCCTCCTAGGGGAAGCAAAGGCTGGGGTGGCATCAAGAGGTCATACACAGTTGGCGGGGCACTAGGTTTCAGAGGAGAAGCAATCAGCGATCTCGCTGATAGGATGATGTGAGGTGATTAGATGGTATCTAGAACGAACAAATTCCGTGGAAGAAGCAGGTATCATGGCCGTGGTAAGAAGGCCGGCAGAGGAGCTGGAAAGAGAGGAGGCAGAGGTAGGGCTGGTATCGGAAAACACAAGGTAATGTTCCGTAACAAGTATCTGCCAGGGCACTGGGGTATGCATGGATTCAACAGGCACCCTAGCCTAAGAAAAGTCAACATCTCCATCAATGTCAGCGAGTTATCCCAAATATCAGATGGAGACGAGATAAACCTCACGGAGTTGGGCTATGACAAACTACTGGGGAAGGGGCCCATTTCTAGATCACTCAAGATTACCGTGAGGGAGGCCAGCCCCAGAGCTATAGCAAAAGTCGAAGCAGCTGGTGGCTCAGTTTCAACCGAATCAGATGAAGATGGCGAAGATTGGGGAGAATGGGAAGAGGAGTGAACTCCTAGGTAGGCGATAGCATGGTCGAAAGGCGAGTCTCTTATCCATGGCTCCTAATTATAGCGGGCCTATATTGGGGTGGCTTGTTTTACTGGCTTCAAGATGACCTGCTCAATGCCACAGGAGAAGTTCAGACACGTGCACTCCAAATGTACGTCATTTCATTCATTTACGTCGGTTTTGTGGTATGGGGGACAATCACCGACCTCCCAGATTCAATCAAAGAGATGCCATTCGGTAAGGCCACCAAACCTTCCATATGGCTTCTGTTCGTCCTAAGCCTAGCATGGTGGGGGTGGGTCGATCCGGCCACTGTTGGATTTCTACTGGTAGGAGTTGCACTACTGGGCTTCGGGGCCGGACTTGGAATATCTGTCTCTTTGTATACTGGAAGCGAATCAAGTCGCCTTTACGCACTCTCGAGGCTGGTCGATGTTTATCCTAGCATAACCAAACCAGAGGGCCATGTCAGGTTCAATCAGAAGCTATGGACCACCACACTAGTACTAATCATCTACTTCATGATGACCAACGTCATGATCTATGGTCTTTCAGATTCTACGCTTGACATATTCTCTTCATTCAGGTCCATCATGGCAGGAGCCTCCGGTTCAATCATGCATCTAGGAATCGGCCCAATAGTCACCGGATCTATCATAATGCAACTATTTGCAGGAGCAAAGATAATTCAATTGGACCTTCAAGATTCAGCAGACAAACAACTGTATCAAGGAATTCAGAAACTTCTGGTTCTGTTCATGATTCCTGTTGAGTCCATACCACAGGTCTATGGATTCTTGGACCCACATGAGACGCTGATCTATGATTATGGGGTGGGTTGGGCAAATGTCGTTATTGTCTCACAACTATTTCTAGGGTCATACCTAGTCTTCTTGCTGGATGAGTTGGTGAGCAAGTGGGGAATAGGATCGGGAATCTCACTTTTCATCGCGGCTGGAGTGGCACAGTCAACATTTGTAGGTACACTCTCCCCACTTCCTGTTAGCCAGGATTTCCCGATGTCACTGGATAATCCTCCCTCAGGCACTCTACCAATGATTTTCTACACCCTCAGAACCGCGACAAATTCTCAATTGGTTTCAGACAATGGGTTTGAGCTGATATTACTTGAACATGCAAATCCTATCGCTGCACTAGTTTCATCAATTATTGTATTCCTTGTAGTTGCATATGCGGAATCCAGTAAACTCGAATTGCCACTTACTCATGGTAAGGTAAGGGGCCACAGAGGGCAATATCCCATCCGATTAGTTTACGCTAGTAACATTCCAGTTATCCTGATGGCCGCACTTCTGGCAAACATCAACATGTTTACTCTTCTGTTCTGGAGCCACCCAACCCTGTCCACTGTGCCGATATTAGGTAGAAACGGGTGGGGGTCCAGAGCACACTGGTTTGGGTCTTATGAAGTGGGTGCTACCACTCCATCAGATGGTTTTGCATGGTATTCATCGATGGTAAATGGAGTAGGGGACTGGCTCCTTCCACTCCTAAACCAGACAGGTGACGCTTACGGCCACAGCCTTACCCAAATTATGATTCACGTGGTCACATATGTCTTTGTGATGACCGCCGGATCGACAATTTTCGCCAAATTTTGGATTGAGACCACCAACATGAGTGCCAAGGATGTAGCCAAACAGATTGAAAGAACCGGAATGCAGATACCCGGTTTCAGAAAGAACCCAGTAGTTCTAGAGAGGATTCTAGAGAGATACATCCCTCCAGTAACTCTGTTTTCCGGGGCCTTCGTGGGCCTTCTTGCCGCAGGTGCGGATCTACTCGGAACCGTTGGAAATGCCACTGGTACCGGGCTTCTTCTGGCGGTCGGAATTATTCTCCGAACATACGAGCAAATACAAAAAGAGCAAGCCATGGAGATGCATCCTGTATTGAGAGACTTCTTCGGGGCAGAGTGAGACAAAACGTACTACTGCTAGCCGAACCCTATCTGTGGCCACACGTCACGTTGATATACGGAATGGCGGTCGGCGGGATGCTACGTTGAGCTGGCGTTGGAGATTGAGCACACAGTGCGATGACCTCTTCCTTCAGGCTAAACGTTGCCGAGGACGTGCAGCCCAGAACTTAGTTCCGGGCTTAGAGGTGAACCACAAGAAACGACTTGACCCCCGATTAGGGGGTGCAAGAGCAGATTTCACATTCAAAGATGAATGGTGTTTCTGCGCCAACCAATAAGTGAAAGCCTATATTTGCGACATCAAAACTAACTTCCGAAAGGATCGGTGATTCCGCTCACGCGAAATCCGGTTGATCCTGCCGGAGGCTACCGCTATTGGAGTTCGATTAAGCCATGCGAGTCTAGAGGCCTAGCCTCGGCGTACCGCTCAGTAACACGTGGGTAACCTACCCTATGCTGGGGGATAAGCTCGGGAAACTGAGAATAATACCCCATAGTCCACTACGCCTGGAACGGTGAGTGGATCAAAGCTCCGGCGGCATAGGATGGGCCTGCGGCGTATCAGGTTGTAGGGGGTGTAACGTACCCTCTAGCCATCCACGCGTACGGGTGTTGGGAGACATTGCCCGGAGATGGATTCTGAGACACGAATCCAGACCCTACGGGGTGCAGCAGGCGCGAAAACTTGGCAATGCGAGAAATCGTGACCAGGGAACTCCAAGTGGCAGGGGTAAGACCCTGTCTTTTTCCGACTCTAAATAGGTCGGCGAATAAGGGGTGGGTAAGGACGGTGCCAGCCGCCGCGGTAATACCGGCGCCTCAAGTGGTAGTCGCTTTTATTGGGCCTAAAACGTCCGTAGCCGGTCTGGTACATTCGTGGGTAAATCAACTCGCTTAACGAGTTGAATTCTGCGAGGACGGCCAGACTTGGGACCGGGAGAGGTGTGGGGTACTCTCAGGGTAGGGGTAAAATCCTGTCATCCTGAGAGGACCACCTGTTGCGAAGGCTCCACACTAGAACGGATCCGACGGTCAGGGACGAAGCCTAGGGGCACGAACCGGATTAGATACCCGGGTAGTCCTAGGTGTAAACGCTGTGGACTTGNTGTTGGGGACGCTCCCAGAGNGNTCTCAGTGNCGNAGCGAAGGTGATAAGTCCACTGCCTGGGGAGTACGGTCGCAAGGCTGAAACTTAAAGGAATTGGCGGGGGANCACCGCAACCTGAGGATTGTGCGGTTTAATTGGATTCAACGCCGGAAAACTCACCAGTGACCGACGGACANATGAAAGCCAGTGTAANGAGCTTGCTGGATTGTTCGAGAGGTANTGCATGGCCGCCGTCAGTTCGTACCGNAAGGCGTTCTGTTAAGTCAGATAACGAACGAGACCCTCATCCCTATTTGCCAAGGTCTGTCCGCAGATCACGGGACTATAGGGAGACCGCTGGCGCGAAGTCAGAGGAAGGCGAGGGCAACGGTAGGTCAGTATGCTCCGAATGCACTGGGCTACACGCGCAATACAAAGGACGGGACAATGGGCTGCTGCTCCGAGAGGAATGATGGCTATCCCGAAACCCGTTCGTAGTTCGGATCGAGGGCTGTAACTCGCCCTCGTGAAGCTGGATTAGGTAGTAATCGCGTCTCAAAAAGGCGCGGTGAATACGCCCCTGTTCCTTGCACACACCGCCCGTCAAACCATCTTAGTTGGGGGTGGGTGAGGCTGCCTTTTAGTGGGGTATTCGAGCCTGCTTTCGACAAGGAGGGTTAAGTCGTAACAAGGTATCTGTAGGGGAACCTGCAGATGGATCACCTCCTACGTAACTCGGAAAACNGGGNTTGGGGTGGCTTCGGCCACCCCTTCTCCCAACCTCAAATCACGCCAAATAGTTAATTTTGGAATATATACAAACTCTATAATCGGTAGATTAAGTCACATCGTGGAGAAGGTATATACCATCTATAGGTCGTAGCGGGGCCATGCGACGCATGCTCGCTATGACAATGATGATGTTAATGACGACTGCGGCCCTTGCGGGCTGTGCGGGTTCCGACCTTACTGATGAGGACGTGGATGCCGCGAGAGAAGAGGGAAGACTAGCAGGTATTGCCGAAGCGACACCGGTCAGCACCCTGGACACGATCCACGACCGTGGAATGATGAAGTGTGGAGTCAAGGACTCCCAGTGGGGCATGGGCTTCGCTGACGCTGATGGTGTTCGATCCGGACTCGATATCGAGTACTGCAGGGCTGTAGCGGCTGCAATTGGACTGAACCCAGATACTCAGATTGAGTACATCCTAGCGAGCGCTGGAGACCGCTTCGAGAAGCTTGCTTCCGGAGAGATCGACGTCCTAATCAGGACTACCACATGGACAACAAGCCGTGACGTAGGGCTGAACGCTGACTTCGCAGGGATGAACTTCTTCGATGGCCAGGGAATCCTGATCAGAGGAGATGCATACCCTCAGGATGCAATGGAAAACACTGCACACAACTTGGAGAACGCCAAGGTCTGTGTAGGAACTGGAACGACTACTGAAGGTAACATCGCTGACTGGAACACAGTAAACAGCGTCGGTATGGAAATAGTTCCTGTCGCTGACGCTGCTGAGGCAACTGCAGAGCTAGTTTCTGGCTCCTGTGACGCATTCACTGGCGACATGTCAGCAATGGTCGCTAAGAAGTACACCCTCGAGGCCGCTGGGGACTGCTCTGACTGTGATCTGTGGATTGCTCCTGAGCTACTTTCCAAGGAACCTCTAGGCGCAGCAGTTCGTGACATGGACTCCGACTGGAAGGATGTCGTGACATGGGTATGGTTCGGAATGGTTACCGCTGAAGAGATGGGAATCGACTCCGAGAACTACATGGAAGCAGATACATCTAACCCAGCTGTTGACAGGCTATTGAACCAGAACCTAGGACTAGGTACTGATGCAAACCCACTGCCAGCTACATGGATGCAGAATGTCCTATCCACCTCCGGAAACTACGGAGAGGCTTGGGACAACTCATTCTGTGACGGTTCCTATGACGGTACCAGCGGCTCAGCCGCAATGACAGGATGCGTTCTGTCCCGTGTCGGTACTGCAAACGCTCTTGTTTCTGAGGGTGGCCTGCAGTTCGCACCACCAATGCGCTGATCGTATAGTTGACAGCGAATAGTAAACGAAAGCCCTCGAGGGGGAAACACCTCCCTCGGGGGCCTCAAATTTAGGCTCATTATTACGGAAGAATTTGTATGAATATCAAATCTCTCCAAAACAGAGCTAATATTTTTTCATCTGTGAAAGTCTTGCTGGCTGTTGTAGTTCTGTGGGCTTACAATAACAAGATGCTCTCCCCTTCTATCGAAGCGGTCTCTAGTATGTCTAGGTCGTTCGTAGTAGGGGGCGTTCAACAAAATCCAGCATATTATGATCCATATTCACTTTCGAGTGCAATAATTTTCTTTTTCCTAATATTCATGACGCTAGCCAGGAACGAGATAGCTCCTGCCATCCGATCCAAGAATTTCAATATCAACTCAATCTCTTTGACACTATCCTCTCTGATAATATCAATACTGGTAATTGCTCTTTCCATTTTCGGTGACTTTTCTCCAGCCAAGGGGATGCCATTTCTGCTAATTGGCGCTCCAATTATACTAGCTTCCCTTCTAGTATTGGATGATTCAGAGATTTTACCTGTAAAGAGGTTATCCGGTCTTCATCCATTAGTTGACTGGGCGGAGGGCAATCCGGGAATCATAAACACAGTGATTATCTTCTCAGCTTTCCTTGGTATGGCATTCAATATCTCGTTCGTCCCTCCGATTATCTCCTCAGATCTATCTTCGTTCTTTTCCTTTATACTGATTATAATGGCTCTCTACGTGTACTATCAGATATCTTCAGAGGCGGGTAACCCCCTCACTCATGACCAGAGGTCATCAACAATGGTCCTAATAATTGGACTTCCACTGATTATTTACATCAGTACTAGAATACTATTCTTGTTACACAACCCAGACTCCGTAACTAGGGAGAGGTGGGATCTCTCATGGTCATTCATGGATATGAAGAACACCTTCGAGATAAATGCGTGGCCTTTACAACCAGACTTCCCGGAAGATACCAGGTGGCAGTTCTTATTCAGTGCAATATTGAACTCTGCAAGAGCAACTCTACTGAGTATCGTTCTTTGTACTATTCTTGGCGTAATTATCGGAGTCACAAGACTATCGAGCAATAAGCTCGCATCTGGATTAGCTACCGTTTACGTGGAGGTATTCAGAAATATGCCTCTAGCAGTTCTACTCTTCTTGGTGATGCTACAGCTTGGAGAAACCCTGCCTTTATTCAGTGAAGAGGCTAATATCGCTGGTTGGATATACTACAGTAATCAAGGACTTCACCTTCCACGCCCTGAGACCCTCAGAATAATTATCGCACTGGCAATAGTCTTCTCTCTGTGGGCTTGGGGCCGTTACAGGGATAGAGACGGTATTGATGACTCGTCGGAGGCACTGGCCAGAAAATCTCTAATTTGGTCCATGGCCCTAGTAGCTTGTCTAGGTATACTACTTACGGGAGATATGTCCCTCCCTAATTACGTTAAGACGAATCCCAACATACCAGGTACCTGGACTATCGAGGAAGGATCGTCCTTCGAGGTTACTAAAGCATTCATGGCCCTGATAATAGGGCTAACTCTGTTCACCGCTTCTGTTGTCGCTGAAATCGTCAGGGGCAGTATCCAGGCCCTTCCACGAGGACAGGTAGAGGCCGCTGTTTCACTGGGATTATCTCCTTATCAGAGACTCAGACTTGTTATTCTACCACAGGCCCTAAGGAGTATGATACCCCTGCTCAATAGTCAATACATGAACGTCTGGAAGAATTCCAGCCTCGCCATTATTGTGGCATACAGCGATATATTCTATGTCATATTCGTCATGATGAACAATGTTGGGAAATTAATTCCCCTATTCCTACTTCTTCTAGTAATCTACCAAGCTGGTAGCCTGTTAATTTCAGGCATAATGAACTTCTACAATGCAAGGGTCACGAGGGTGAAGATATGAGTCAGGATACAAGTTTCTTTGAGTCCTCAATGAGGAAAATTCTAGAATTGGAGAGAGGAGTCGCTGGGAGGTCCAGATGGGATTCAGACATCAAAGCGGACTCTGGCCTCTCACTACTATGCATTCTGATTTCTGGGCTGTTCTCAGTTTCTGTTTTACTAAATACCGAATCTTCAATCGATGTAGGAGGGGAGGTCACTTCAGGAGATATCTGGATTTATTCGACGGCAGTCGCACTATCATGGTTAGTGGCCTCGTGGATAATTCTTATTTCAGTTGTCAAACGTACTAGAATGGCTCCAGCCTTCAATGGCCGTATCAGATTGCCTTGGTTCGGCTCGACAGCTCTTCTTGGAATCTTATCTTCTTTCATCATGTTATTCTTGGTCGAATGGATTTTCGATATACTGGTAATAAGCATGAGGTGGGATATCGTATGGGCCAATAGGGTATCCGTGATGTTAGGACCTAATCTCACAGAGGCGATGACACAAGATTATTTGGTTTCCGAGAATTGGAGGATCTGGCCTATAATATTCCTAGTTTGGGCAATAGCAGGCGCCGCCTATGGGGCCTCAAATACCTCTGTGAGGTCATTCCTTCTTGGGTTCGGCTTATTCACAGTAGTGGTGTTTCTATTCGCGGGTAACCCACTGGAGGCGAATTACAATATCGACAGAGTTCTTTTCAGATTCTCATTAGCAACCGCTTTATCGCTGGCCTGTTTTGTAGCAATGAGGGCTTATTCCAATAGGGTCGAGGAGTACAAGGTAAACAGGGCCAAGAGAAATATCGGACTCACAGCCGTGGCAACTTTCTTCCTGACGATCATTCTGCTTGACCCGCCTGAGTTCGTAAAGGATATTGCTGGATTCCTAGCCGGATTTGGAATTCTGGAGTCACAATTAGAACTGATTACCAGGGAAGGAGTCCCTCCAGCTAGATGGGGAGGCTTACTCATCAATCTGATCGTAGCCGCTGCGGGCTGCGTTCTTGGTTTCGCCATTGGAGTCGTTCTGGCATTTTCGAGACAAAGCAATCTTCCTATTTTGAAGTGGCCGGGAATTGCAGTCATCGAGATAGTAAGGTCTGGGCCACTAATCTGCTGGCTATACTTCGCCATGTACCTCCTCCCAGATGTCGCTGATCCTCTGTTCACAAATCCTGAAGACTTTGACAACATTGTTAGGATGATGGCAATATTCAGCCTGTTTGGAGGGTGCTATATCGCCGAAGTTATCAGAGGGGGGCTTCAAGCCGTAGACAGTGGCCAGAAAGAAGCCGCCTTAGCCCTGGGCCTGAGTCCAATGCAAATTAAGCTACAAGTAGAGCTACCAAACGCTGTCAGGACTACCCTGCCCTCAATTGTAAGCGTCTTCATAGGGCTATGGAAGGATACAACACTGCTATTTATCATTGAAATCATAGACTTTTTCAGAATCGCAAAGACAATGGCGAACACTGATCTAAGATTCCTGGGAGATTTCCTAGAGCCAGTTTACTTCACAGCTCTTGTATTCTGGGTTTTCGCATTCTACCTTTCCAGGGTCTCCATGAACGTGGAAAAAGGCCTCGGATTAGTTAAGGAAGGAGGAGGAGACGTAGCATGAATGCCAGCAAAGAATTGATAATTAAGACAAAAGGAGTTAAGGTTAATTTTGGAGATTTTTGGGCCCTAAATGGGATTGACATCGAGGTCACCAGAGGTGAAATTATAGTTATCCTTGGGCCATCTGGGTCAGGTAAATCGACATTTATCAGGACTCTTAATAGACTACAACCGCACAGCGGTGGATCGATTGAGATAGATGGAATAATAATAGACGAAGACACGTCGGTAAAGGATCTTAAGTATGTCAGGTCGGAGGTAGGTTTCGTTTTTCAACAGTTCAATCTTTTCCCTCACCTAACAATCATGGAGAACATCACACTAGCTCCCATGAAAGTAAAGGGAATGTCAAAAAGTGAATCTGAGGATAGGGCATTGGAGCTACTAGAGAGAGTTGGAATTCCAGAGCAGGCATTCAAGTACCCCTCAGAGCTATCTGGAGGACAGCAACAGAGAGTAGCTATCGCACGGGCTCTTGCTATGGACCCGAAGATAATGCTCTTTGATGAGCCGACATCGGCCCTCGACCCTGAGATGATCAAGGAAGTTCTGGACGTAATGGTAGACCTGGCAAAGGAAGATGTTACAATGATAGTGGTAACACACGAGATGGGTTTCGCCAAGGAGGTTGCAGACAGGGTGATACTATTCGACGAGGGTCTTCTGATAGAGGAGAACACCCCAGATGAGTTCTTCGATAATCCAAAGCATGAAAGGACCAAGCTATTTTTGGAGCAAATTCTTTAATCTCAAATATTGATCCTTTCATTGCCCTATCCAATGGGCGACTCTATCGTAGATCGTGCTCCTGAAGGTTAGAAGTTGAAGCGTAGGACCACCTAGATCAACAGTAACAGTTGCCCCTCTAGTGAAATGGAACTCATCCCATCCGTCAGCGACGACATATCCCCTGTGCATATCGCTCGTCATCACCGTGGGGGAATTGGTCCAAGACCAATATGAACCGTCATCATTACGGTCACTTCTCGGCAGATCTCTGGAAACAAAAAGATATTTTTCATCGATTTGCTCTATTGGAAATTCCGTCCCTTCGATATTCGCGACATGTCGGAACCAAGCCCCTTGGCCCAAGAAGGTAGAGAAGAGGCATCCAGATGATTGCTGAACAACATCTATTCCCTCGGACAATCTTTGAAGTCGATATTTAGACGGTTGGTACTGGTGGGTATTTGCGACCAAAAGGTCATTCAAAGCCGGATCGGTCAATATTTTATTCCCACTTGTCGTTACTATTTCCGCTTGGAGCCTCGGCAACACATTTACAATTGCCTTACCGTCCATAGCCATCTTGATATCTTTCTCAAAATTATCCGGATCACTTCCCATGTAAAATCCATAGGATCCATCTGAGTCTTTCATTCTAGGATGGCTATTTACCCCCATAATTGGTGTCTCGTCATCTATTGAATGGGCTATAGATGTCAGAGTGCCGTCACCCCCAAGAACTATCACCAAGTCAGGCCCCACAAAGTCGGCCCTACGTACAGTTTCCCTCGCAGTGTAATCAACGCGTACTCTGTTCTTGGATACATACCCATCAAGAACAGTCCTAACTGTTGCTAACGCAGTGTCATGAACTTCCTCGAAATTCTTCTTGTAAACCACCAAGATGTTCTTGTACACTCCAACGCCTCCATACATCTCCACTAGTATGTCCCATATAGGGGGAACGGATAATATTCCAGCCAACAAATGACCGCGCTTGAATACCCTCATCTATGTAATCGCCCTCCAGCGAGACATGACACGTGCAGCCATCATTGGTTTTCTTCTGATTCTGGCTAGCTCTGCAGGTTGCATCGGCTCAGAGGTCGAGGAGTGTCCAGATGGGGGTTGCTTCCCAATGACATCAGATGAATTGAATGAAATTCTCTCACATGAAAACGCACTCGATGTTTTACTTTTTGCTTCAGAAAATAGCAGGCTAAGAGTCGATACCACCTCTTCTTCAACGATACAAGGACAGTTTGGAGAAGTGCACTGGAGTGTCTCAAAGGATGATGAGAAAGAACTTAGATCCATATCCACGAGGGTTACTATCGGTACTTACACCTACAACAATGAGGTCATAGACGGGGGCCCTATTACCAATATCAGAGTGGGCAGTGTTTGGTTTGAAGGAAGAGACGCCCACCCTAGCTATACCGATCCATTCGTGGATTTTGCAGTTCTTTCTTCTCAAGGGCAGACCGAGAATATTCCCCCATTTGGCTTTGATACGAATTCAATTTCCAATCTAGATTGGAGGATAACAGGGGACGAGGAATCAACACAACAGGTCGCGACATCATCTAACTCCACCCATTCAATCGTCGTGGAATTAATTGGCGACCCTCCAAGAATAACCTCAATCGAGACTTACTCAGGAGACGAGGAGCAATTCACCATTAGAGTCAGGACAGGAGAGGATGTCGAGCTTAGCGTCAGTCAAGGTTTGACTAGGGCCCCATTGGGTTTTGACTCATTCAGCGAACCCATAGAATACGGTGGAATATCGGTATGGGCTGGCGAGGTCCCATCGAACCTTCTCTCAGAGGCCCTGCCCGAGGAAATTGAAATCAGAGGGTTATCTACTGATGACGAAAATGCCACCATTATGGCCAGCCTAAGGCTTGACTCGAGATACTCTAACGAAACTTCCCTGGACGGCCACTGGTGGGAGTTCCAATGGGACGACAGGGACTCGGACAACCTAGTCTCAGCCGGAGATCTCTACGCCGTTAGGACCAACTCGACAGGAAAACCTTCTATTGCCATATTCGATATCTGGGCCAACTCTTGGACAGGAGGTCCTTTGGCATCCAGCTAATACACGGCATATTCATACTAACAACCAGAGAGGGTTAGGCATGTCCGAAGTCAGACACCCATTGTCCAGGCTTCTTTCGAAACTCGAAGACCATAGGTCAACAGTCATCCTAGCCTCCATCTGCTCTGTATTGAACAAGGTATGGGACCTAGCCCCGCCAGTCCTAATTGGAATGGCAATAGATGTCGTATCATCCAGAGAGAACTCTTTCCTGGCAGAGCTGGGATATCCTGATGTCTATCAGCAACTGTATATCCTGACGGGATTCACAGTGTTAATTTGGGTGTTGGAATCAATCTTCCAATACCTATACGCGGTGCTTTGGAGGAACCTGGCCCAAACAGCTCAGCACGAACTGAGGATGTCTGCATACACCCATATCCAAGATTTAGAGATGCAATGGTTCTCGCAGCAGTCTACTGGCAGTTTAATGGCGATCATGAATGATGATGTTAACCAGCTAGAGAGGTTTCTGGACCAAGGGGCTACGGACCTTCTACAAGTTGCTACGACCATTATTGTGGTAGGGGGGATCATGTTCTCGGTCGCTCCTGAGGTGGCTTTGTGGGCAATAGTCCCAATACCTGTAATTGTTGCAGGCTCGTTCATCTATCAGAGGAGAATCGGCGTTAGGTATTCCAAAGTGAGGTCCCAAGTAGCAGATTTGAATGCTCTCTTGAATAACAATCTACAAGGCATTACCACGATTAAATCATTCACTGCCGAGGAAAGGGAAGCTAAGAGGGTAAGTGATGCTTCTGAGTCGTATAAGGAGGCAAATAGAGAGGCAATCAGGCTTTCTGCATCATTCGTCCCAATCATCAGGATGGCAATCCTATTCGCATTCTCTGCTAACATGCTCGTTGGGGGCTGGATGGCACTTGAGGGCACTATCAGTCTCGGCGCGTATTCAGTAATCGTATTTATAACTCAAAGACTTCTATGGCCATTAACAAGACTTGGCGAGACATTCGATTTGTATCAGAGAGCGATGGCTTCAACGACCAGAGTACTCGATCTCCTTGACACCGAAGTAGGGATAATCGAAGGAGATTTGGAGATGGATCGAGTCGTTGGCGAGATATCATTCAACAAATTGGTATTCTCCTATCCAGAAAGAGAGAGGGTACTGGATGGCTTGGAATTGGTTATTCCCGCTGGGCAGACGATGGGACTAGTAGGCTCTACAGGATCCGGAAAAACCACACTTGTGAGGCTCCTCATGAGATTCCATGATCCAGATTCAGGCAGGATACTGCTGGATGGCAAACATCTCACTGACCTCAAGCTCGATTCCCTCAGGGGCTCCATCTCACTAGTAAGTCAGAACACTACGTTGTTTCCGGGCTCCGTTCTTGATAACATCAGATATGGCAAGCCAGACGCATCTGTTGAATCTGCAAGAGAGGCGGCCAATATAGCTGAAGCCACTGAATTCATCGATATTCTCCCAAACGGCTGGCATACTGAGATAGGAGAGGGGGGACATCGTCTATCTGGAGGCCAAAGACAGAGAATAGCCATAGCCAGAGCAGTTCTGAAGGATGCTCCAATACTAATTCTCGATGAAGCAACAAGCAACGTGGATAATGAGACTGAAGCCGCTTTGAAGAGATCCATAGGGAGAATATCAAGGGGAAGGACAACGCTGATAATCGCACATAGACTTTCCACTGTCAGAAATGCAGACATCATTGCAGTCTTGGACAAGGGAAGAATCTCAGAAATAGGTACTCATGAGTCATTATTGGAAAAAGACGGAATATACTCTAAACTATGGTCAGTCCAGACTGGCGAGTGAAACTTAAGCACCTGAGCAGTCATTAAATCACCCCTCCTCCCAAAGCCATGGAAGATGACATTGTGTTCCCACCTAGCTTTCCAGGTTTTGGACGCATGGTCGGGCTTAAACCGGTATCTATTGGCGATGGGAAATGTACAGTTGAAGTTACGGTTTTACAATCACACCTGAATGCAGGCAGTGTTGCTCATGGTGGCCTGCATGCTACTCTGTTAGATACTGCCCTTGGAGGTGCCCTATTGTCACTGGTAACCCCTGAGGAATGGTGCGCAACCGCGGAGATTGTTGTTTCCTACATAAGGCCCTCAAAAGAGGGAACGACTCTTATTGCCAATGGAAGGGTGGTCAAGAGAGGTAAGAGTATCGCACACATGGAGGGGGAAATCACTGATTCGAACGGACTCCTGATTGCCACAGCAAAGGGCACATGGGCAATCTGGAAAGTGGACTGAAAATCAAAAATGACTAATCTGCCGGGAACACCTTGATGAGCCACTGCCCCCTCCTGAAAGCATGGCAAGGGTCGACTCGCTTCTTTGGTTTATGCTAGGAGTTGCACAGCTACTCATTGGATCTCAGGTAGGATCATCTGGCGTATTACTTGAGTTATTGAGCATCTTGCTTAATGTTTCAGGGGGTAGCTCCTTGATGCTGGGACTTTATTTCCTGATATTCCTCGCTAGGCATGAAAAGGAATTTTCCGAGGCATATTCAAAGATGGAAAAGACCGAATTTGTCAGGGACGGGACCGGTAGAATAATCGATGTGGCAGACAAAACTCCAAGGGCAGTAAAGGCAATATGGTACTCAATCCCAGCTTTCATGACATTTCTAGGTCTTTTAGCATGGCTCATAGGCTGAGATTATGACTGACAAGAATTCGGGCTTTGAGGATCTGATTGATCGAATGATAGAAAATCCTGCCTATGATCAAATGGGGGGGTATCAGATTTTCCTCAGAAGATTCGCGATTCCTGTGATTATGATTCTAATCGCCCTTTTCATTTACACTTCACTAGACGAGTATGTTAGTAGTAGCTGGAACCTAGTAATTACATCGGTAATCACTGGCTCCTCACTAGGGCCAATCCTCGCCGCAGAGAGGTACCTTGCAATGAGAAACAGCAAGAAGTGAGTAAATCGACCGAGAAGAATAAGGCCCAGTTTTTCCCGGTAGTTTCATGGATCATGATCACTGCAAGTCAATGACCTGTGTCTGCGGGTACAGGGGGGACGCTGTCCCGAGGAGACAGCACATGGAATGCCCTAATTGCCTCAGAGTGGTCGAGGCGTGTTGCGAAGGGGTCCCTAACTACTGAATAGAGTGAAATTAGCCGAATGTGTCAAATGCCGTGGCCCCTAGGAAAGGTCATGGTGGATATCAATGATTTCAACCTGTTCGACCTTGTCGGGCTTGGCGACGCAACTGGTTTAGAATGGATTTTCGGAATTTCTGCTCTGTTGGGCGGAATCCTCTTCCTGCTTTGGTTCATACTAATGCTAGTCGGGGGAGTTGCTGAAGGAGTGTTCGAAGGGCTATTTGGAATAGAGATAGATGTCATGAGCTCAGATGCTTCATTCAAGGCACTAACATTCCAAGGAGTAATGGCGTTCATGATGTTCTTCGGTCTCGCGGGCCTGTGGGTCCTGAAATCAGATGGAACCGATCCAGTAGCTGTCGCTGCAGGCGGAATTGCAGGCACAGCATCCATGTATGGGACAGCAAAACTGTTTGAGTTATTTATCGCCATGCAATCATCAGGAAACGTGGAGATACAAGACACAGTGGGCTCCAAGGGGCAAGTTTACCTTGTCATCCCTCATGAGGGAGTGGGGCAAGTTCAGATAGAGACTAACGGCTCATTGAGTACATACAATGCAAGGTCAGAGGACCAACAAGAGATTGGGACGGGGAGACTGATAGAGGTAGTTGGAACAATGGGCGAAGTCCTGCTAGTCAAGAGAATATGATCCTCCTCCAGAGTATCGTAAAACTAACATTTCGGGAAAGACTTCATGACCTGTACCTTCGTCTTAGGTACAGGAGTGGAACGTAATGATAATGGCAGCGCTCAGACAATCAGAAGGAGCAGACGGTGGAACGATAGGTACAATAATGATTTTCGCGATCATTTTAGTGCTTGTTGCAGCAGTGATATTTTTCTCACAGAGGTACAAAAGGTGCCCTCCAGATCAAGTAATGGTCATCTATGGTAGGACTGCAAAAGAGGCTGATGGAAGGGCCAAACCCTCCAGGGTAGTACACGGTGGAGCAGCTCTAGTTTGGCCACTAATTCAGGACTATGCCTACATTTCCCTCAAACCAATGCCTATCAATATCGACTTGAAGGGTGCGCTTTCACTACAGAATATCAGAATAAATGTCCCTAGTACATTCACGGTCGGTGTAAGTAAGGAGCCCTCAATTATGGCCAATGCGGCTGAGAGGCTACTTGGATTCAAGATACCAGAGATAGAACAACTCGCAGAAGAAATCATTCTTGGTCAATTGCGTCTCACTGTCGCATCGTTGACAATCGAACAAATTAACCAGGACCGTGATGCTTTCCTATCTCTAATCACCCAGAACGTAGACCAAGAGCTTAGGAAATTCGGACTCACTCAGCTCAACGTGAATATTGTGGATATTACAGACGAATCCGACTATATCGAGAGCATCGGAAAGAAGGCAGCGGCTACAGCAGTTGAAAATGCAAGGGTCGATGTAGCCAACGCAGAGAGGGATGGGGCAATCGGTGCCGCCATCGCTAGTAAGGAAAGGGAAATCACCGTTGCAGAGAATATGGCGGCGGCTGAGAAAGGAAGGAAGGCGGCTGAAGCGGATCAGCGTGTTTTCGTGGAACAGCAAGAGGCAATGGCAATTTCTGGGGAGAATACTGCTCAAGCAGAAATAGCCCGTGCTAATGCGGATCTAGCCGAAGCCGAAGCTTCAGCTAAACAGAGAGCTGATATTGCGAAGGCGCAAGCAGAAGCGGAAATTCAGAAGGCTTTCTACTCTGAGGAGGAAGAGAGGCTAAAGGCCAGTGAGATCGTTCAGGTAACTATCCAAAAGCAACAGATAGAGATAGCCGCGGAAGCTGAGGCTGAGAGACAAAGAAGAGTGGCCAGAGGAGAGGCCGATGCAATTCTGGCCAAGTATGAGGCAGAAGCAGAGGGAATCCAGAAGGTCTTGGATGCAAAGGCCCAGGGTTACAGCAATCTGGTGAGTAGTGCCTCAGGTGATCCTAAAGCCGCTGCAACACTATTGATGGTTGAGAAAATAGAGAACATGGTTGCGGCACAGACCGAGGCCATCAGAAATCTGAAGATTGACAAAATTACTGTTTGGGACAGTGGCAATAATTCCGAGGGTTCATCTGCCACTAGCAACTTTGTCAGTAGTCTTGTTCAAAGCCTTCCTCCAATACACGATGTAGCCAAGATGTCAGGTGTCGAATTACCGGACTATCTAGGTTCAATGACAGATGATGATGAGTCTTGAAGAAGCCGATAATAGTCAGACTCTTGAGGAATATCCTCCTGCGTCAATCATGAAAGATGACGACGTAGTCATAGTTGGTGGCGCAAGAACTCCCTTTTGCGAATGGCTAGGCGGAAAGAGAGGAGATGGCGGTAAAGGAGGAAGGCTATCATCCATATCCGCCGAAGAGCTCGGCTCAATTGCCATAAAGGGAGCATTGGAAAAAACCGGTACAGAACCGTCAGAAGTCGATCACGTAGTCATGGGACACGCTCTTCAGACCTCTCATCAGGCCATTTTTGGTGCTCGTAGGGCAGGATTACTATCTGGAATCCCCCAAGAAGTGCCTATGCTCACTCTCAACAGACTCTGTGGGAGTGGCGCACAATCAGTAGTCTCCGCAGCCCAAATGATTATGCTGGGAGAAGCTGATACTGTAGTAGCTGGAGGGATGGAAAATCTCAGTCAGGCCCCTCACGTGTTGAGGGATATGAGAGATACCTACAAGCTCGGAAGGCCACCTAGGATGGGAGATGAGATTCCAAAGGATATGGAAGATTACCTATTCACTAACCTGAGAGATGATGTCTGTGGGTACTTCATGGCCCAGACCAGTGATGAACTATGCAGAAGGCTCGAAGTATCACGAGAAGAGACAGATAAATTTGCGGCGTTGAGCCACCAGAGAACCGAGGAAAGCATCAGGAATGGAATATGGGATGAGGAGATTGTCGAGGTAGTCACAGATGAAGGGATTCTAGGCCCCTCTCACGATGACCACGTCGTATTAGGTACGACCGAAGAATCCCTGTCCGAGCTAAGAACTCATTTCGGCCCAGAATCATTAGTTACGGCTGGTAATGCGTCAGGGGTCGTAGATGGGGCGGCAGCTCTCGTAATCAAGTCTGGATCTAGAGCAAAGTCAGATGGGGACTCCCCTCTTTCGAGAATATTGTCATGGGGGATAGTGGGACTGGATCCAAAAATTATGGCCCATGGGCCCGTTCCAAGTAGCCTTCTGGCGTTGCAGAAAGCTGGTTTGGGAATAGAGGATATCGATCTCTGGGAGATTAACGAAGCCTTTGCAGGACAGTGCGTTGCCTGCATCAAGGATCTCGGCATTAATCCAGATAGGGTGAATGTGAATGGGGGCGCAGTAGGTCTCGGACACCCACTCGCCGCCACAGGGACCCGACTCCTTCTCACATTGTCGTTGGAACTTAAGAGAAGAGGCGGAAAGTATGGAGTTGCTACTGCATGCATAGGTGGAGGGCAGGGCATAGCAGTTGTAATCGAGTCATTATAGGCAATTAGATTCAGGAGGTGTGTTGATGAGCTCGACAAAAAAACGTAGTTTGATCAAGACTCTAACGTGGAGGATAATTGCTACGACTGATACCTTCATCCTGACACTACTTTCTGCTACATGGTTCTCTGAAGACTTAGGCATTGACTCATCAGAGGTATTTGCATTGGCGGGAACCGTTGCTGGACTGGAGGTTGTTACTAAGATGATATTGTATTATCTTCACGAGAGGGGATGGAGCTCACTAGAATGGGGTCAAATTTGACTAAGCTGAGATTGGGAGTTTTTGTGACGGAAGCCGAGCTCCCCTTTCATCCAACTAGTATTCCAATAATGGCCCCGCCTGCTATCCAAGCACCAGCCATCGAACCAACATTTCCCATTGCGGTCACCATTAGTACCTTCCCCACCCTATTCTTCCAGAATAATGAGATATCGTCAAGGGCTAAGAAATCCTTAGTGTCTCCAACCGTGGGGCTATCTATCTTGAACTGTGTATAACCCGCGAACCAACCCGCGGCTAGCGTTGGATTCAGAGAGGTAATCGGGGACGCCAAAGCCCCAACAAGTGCAGAAAGCGGGTGTCCTCTGGCTAATATGACCCCGATACCAGCAAGGACCGCATTGAGGATGAGCCATGTAACTGCCGTCTGCCTGATTTGTGCTATTTCGCCATTGAGGGCCATGTACCCTAATGCACCAAATAGAAACAGAGGAATTGAAGCTAGCAGGATCTTCGGCCAGATCCTCTTCGGAGGCTCTAAACTGAGCGTTGGAAGCTTTGATGTGAGTTCAAAATCGGGCAAATTCAGATTCTCAATTATTCCCTCCAAATGTCCGGCACCGACTACTGCCAGAACCTTCCCCCTGCCCCTGATTTGTTGAATTCTACCAGCTAAAAACGTGTCCCTTTCATCAATTAGCACCTCACCCGCATTAGGGGCGACTATTCTGGCCTCCTCCATGAGCTTACTCATCATGTCAGAATCTTCCAATACCTCCTCGATGGGAACTTCTTCTTCATTATCATCAAAAATTAGGGTGTTCACAACCCTCCATTTTTCCAATATGCCCATCTTGTGCCAAGCCCTCTTTAGGGTAACTACAACGTCTCTATCTATCATTTCATATGGGATTTGAGACTCTTCTGCGCCCTCGACAGCAGCTAGTAGCTCAGCTCCCGGTTTTTCTCCAGTAGACAGCCCCATTTTTCTCTGTTGGACAGCAAGAGCTGACTGCAATAGTATCATAGCGGACTTGCCCTCCTTGATGATCTTCAATAAGTCCTCAGAATCAAGCGTCTCAGGCTCTCTAAGGTTAGAAAGTCTAGAATCGCATAATTCCACTGCGACTACGTCTGGTCTATACTCTAGGATCTGCGCCTTTACCGTCTCCACCGACTTACTACTGACGTGGGCAGTACCAACGAGCCTGAGATTCTCATCAAAATCGACAACATTGTATTCATCGGACAAACTATCGCCTCAGGGATTCGATCGCAGCAAATAGGTCTGCATGCTCAGCTACGTCATGCACTCTGATTATATCAACACCGAGCCCTCGTGCTTGAGAAGCGATACCCAACGTTCCTGCGAGACGTTCACTAGTTGATTTTCTCCCTAGAAGGTCAGAAAACATACTTTTTCGACTAACTCCCCACATCAACCCCATATCTTCACTGGGAAGCACGTCTCTGCCTGCTGAAAGTAATGAGAGATTATGTTCCAAAAGTTTCCCAAATCCTATTCCAGGGTCACCAATAATTCTAGAATTGTCTACCCCATTATCATTAAGCATAGATGCAGATTCTGCGAGCCCCTCTCTCACTTCACACACAACATCGTCATAACTTGGATTTTCTTGCATATTTTTCGGACTTCCACTCATGTGCATAATACATATTGGGCAGTCATATTCAATTACTACTTCAACCATTTTAGGGTCACCAATTGATGAAACGTCATTCACCATGTCAGCGCCAGATTCCAATGCTTCTAAGGCGACAGAAGGCCTCCTAGTATCGATGGAAATCCCAATATTTGGTAATTCATCCCTTATTGCCTCAATTACGGGTACCACCCTCAAGATCTCCTGCTGAGGATCGACCTCGGTAGCTCCCGGTCTTGTCGACTCTCCTCCGATATCGATCCATTCAGCACCCTCGTCTGACATCGTTATTGCGGATTCTGTGGCAAGCTCAACCGAATTGTACCTGGAATCGCTATGGAACGAGTCAGGGGTGATATTCAGGATCCCCATTATGCGAGGATTTCCATCGTCACGGCATCTCAGAATAGGTCGCCAGTCGGGCATGTTCGGTACGCCATTCTACGCATGCTTTATGATGTGACCGAGTCGCATTCCACCGATGGTAATGGGAGAGCAGGGCTTAGATGACTCTCAAAATCAGAATATTGGCACCATTCAGCAAACTGAAAACCCGGAGGGCCCGACCAGTGAATCTTTGGAATTGATGGAGTCAATAATACAGAGACTTCAGCCTACGGATAGACATGATATTAGGGAAATGATTAGTTTTAGAGGATTAGTTTCCGGTTCACTAGCATCAATGACAGCAGTATTCTGGTGGATTTCAGTCGACAAGGGCGGAGATTCACTTGGGGATACTGATATCCCGATATCTCTAATTGGAGGATTCACATTCAAGGAAATAAGTATCATTGTCCCAATCTTGGCTCTTGCGGCGACTTTCATTATGTCAGTCGGAAGAGAGACTGGGAATGCTATAATGAATAATATAGGAGGCATATTGATTGTCATTATTCTTTTCTACATACTTGAACCACTTGGAAATTCAATCATGGGCCCCGAAATAGAAATGCAGGTTGCCGTGTTCGCTTCGGGGAGGCTCATAGCAATGGCAATCATGCTGGGAATGGCCACCACGTTCTTCTGGGACGCAATTCTTCTTCAGTGGGTCAGGAGTACAATGATGAATCTCGGCGTAGATTTGTTTCCTCCTAGTTCCAATCAAGAGTTAACCTCTGCAGTTGATGATGGACTCCCTCCGCTGGGGTGACCCATGGAGGGGGACATGGATCTGGATGTATCTGTCCTTAGACTCGGACATAGGGTTGACAGGGACAAGAGAATGACGTCGCACTTGGGACTTACCGCAAGAGCATTGGGTGCAAATAGAGTAATCCTCGCAGGAGATAATGACAAAACCCCTCTAGAAACATGGAGGTCAGTGACATCCAGATTCGGAGGCGATTTTGAATGCAGATATGAGCCCAAACCAATGAAATGGCTGAAATCGTTTTCAAAGTCCGGTGGCAAAATTGTACATTTGACAATGTATGGCAAGTCCTGGAAGGAGTCTATTAGAGAAATCCCAATTGAGGGAAAGGTCGTGATTGTGGTGGGAGGCACCAAAGTCCCAGGAGAATTGTTTGGCATCGCAGATTACAATATAGCAATTGGAAACCAGCCACACTCTGAGGTTGCAGCTCTGGCTGTTTTCCTAGACACGTATCTGGGGCCAGTAGGGGAAGAACGATTCGAGGGAGGAGAAGTTTCTGTGATGCCAAGCGAGGATGGGAAAGTCCTGATTACAAAAGACGATCCTTAGGCCGTGAACTTGCTTTTCTTTGTCAATGATTAAGTGACGTACTTGAGCAGCTTTGCTGATGTCGGACGGTGCGGTGCGCCAAGGATTCTCCCCGGGGGAGGGGGCTCCGGGCGTTTCCAATCCTCCCGTTTTCCCTGATGCCACAGATCAACTCCTAGAGTCAGCGATCCGAGACGCACCTAGTGATGTACGAGGAATGCTAATTTTGGCTGATGGAACCAAGTATGAAGGAGTGCTTTTTGGAGCCGAGGGCATCGCTGAGGGAGAACTTGTTTTCACTACTGGAATGGCAGGTTATCAGGAAAGCCTCACAGACCCCTCTTTCGCCGGCCAAGTACTAACGTTTACATGGCCCCTTCTCGGTAATTACGGAATAATTCCGGGTATCTCCGAGTCCTCCCGCGTTCATCCCAGAGGAGTGGTCTGCAAGCAGATGATGAGAGTACCAGACCATAGGGACTCAGTCGGAAGTGTGCACGATCTCTTAGTTTCACATGGTATTCCCGGCATCGAGGGAGTCGATACCAGGGACCTTACAAGGAGGGTTAGGGAGTATGGTACCCTTCTCTGTGTTTTCGGCCCTGCAGACAGGGAATCCGAGATGGAAGCGATACTCTCGAAAATGACCCCTCCGGATAAGGGAGACCTTGTCCAATCTGTAACAATCGAGAAATCAGTAATCGCTAACCCCGGGGCTACTGACAATCAAGGACAGAAACTCCCAAGGCTTGCAGTTTTGGATTGCGGAATAAAGTACAATATCATCAGAGAGCTCTGCAGGAGGTTCGAGGTCGTTTGGTGCCCTGCTTCAATGACATTCGATGAGATAATGGATCAGTGGAGGCCTGATGCATTATTCGCTTCGAACGGTCCAGGCGATCCTGCCCACGAAGGTACTGCTACTGTGGCCAGAGAGTCCTTGGCCGCCGCAGTTAGGGCCGATATGCCTGTGATGGGAATTTGCTTGGGTCACCAATTGATGGGCCTAGCCGCGGGCCTGAGGACCTACAAACTGAGATATGGCCACAGGGGTTCTAACCAACCAGTAGTCGACCTAGTTACTGGAAAGGTCAATATCACCAGTCAGAACCACGGTTTCGCTGTTGAAGATCCTAGCAAGGGGATGTTGGCCCCTCATCCATCAGGTGCCTGCTCAGAGCAAGGAAGTAACATCTTGGACGCAGAATTCACGGTCAGGCATGTTAATGCCAACGACAGGACGGTTGAGGGCCTAGACTTGGTAGGGAAGCCTGCATTTACGATCCAATTTCATCCAGAAGCTTGTCCTGGGCCCCATGACGCAGCCCGTCTTTTCGATCGATTCGCCGAAATAGTAGCTGATCACCTCTCAGGAGATCCACAGCCCGCCATAATAGGTGGAGGTGGGAGGTAGTGCCCAGAAGGAACGACCTATCTAGAATCGTTATTCTAGGAAGTGGCCCCATAAGGATCGGCCAAGCCGCGGAGTTTGATTTCTCAGGATCTCAAGCTTGCAGGGCCTTAAGGGATGATGGATATGAGGTAATTCTGATTAATTCTAATCCTGCAACAATCCAAAATGATCCTGAAATGGCTGACAGGATATACATCGAACCACTTCTGCCAGAGGTAGTCAAGAGAATTTTAGAGATTGAGAAGCCAGACGCACTTTTGGCAGGGATGGGTGGACAAACTGCATTGAACATAGCGTCAGCGCTCGCCAAGGACGGATCATTAGATGAACTGGAAGTAGAGCTCATCGGATGCGATCTGGCATCAATTGATGAAGCCGAAGATAGGGATTTATTCAAGAGGGTCTGTGAGAGCATAGATCTCCCTGTCTGCGAGGCGGTTGCCTGCTCCTCGATCAGTGAGGTCCTTGAAGCAGCAGAAAAAATTGGGAAATATCCCCTACTTATCCGTCCTGCATTCACTCTCGGGGGGCTGGGAGGAGGAACTGCATTCAACAAAGGTGAACTTGTAGAGATTGCAAGTCAAGGTTTGCTTCAATCTGCAATAGGTCAGGTACTTATCGAGGTAAGCATTCTTGGTTGGCAGGAGCATGAATATGAGGTAATGAGAGACGCGTCTGACAATGCCATCATTGTCTGTACTATGGAGAATCTTGATCCAATGGGGGTCCATACAGGGGAGTCAGTTGTCGTCGCACCTCAACAAACTCTCTCGGACAGGGATCATCAGATGCTCAGAGATGCCGCCCTGAAGTTGATCAGAAGACTGAATATCAAAGGGGGTTGCAATGTACAATTCGCTGTTGAACAATCTACAGGCCAGTACAGGGTCATAGAGGTCAACCCTCGAGTATCCCGGTCTTCCGCACTGGCATCGAAAGCAACTGGATATCCCATAGCTAGAATGGCCGCTCTTATTGCTGTCGGCTACACACTTGACGAGCTTCCCAATCCGATAACAGGTCAAGGAACCACTGCCGCCTTCGAACCCACACTGGATTACTGTGTAGTGAAAATTCCAAGATGGCCTTTCGATAAGTTCAGGACTGCTGATAGAACAATAGGAACATCAATGAAATCAACGGGTGAGGTCATGGCAATAGGAAGGTGCTTCGAGGAGGCATTCCTCAAAGCTTGGGCCAGCCTAGAGTACGGTAAGCCTCATCCAAGGCCACTTACTATGGCAGATTCTTCAGGAGGGGAGACTATGGACGAGAGATCTTCAGAGCCTTTGCCCACTGCAATTTTAGAAGACTGGCTCAGAGTGCCCACCGACAGGAGAATGTCCGCAATCATGGAGGCGTTCAGAAGAGGGTATTCCCTAGAGGATGTCAGGGACCTCACAGGGGGAGTGACAAGGTGGTTCTTACATAGATTCGAAAAAATGGCTGCAATAGAGACTGAGATAAGAGCCGCTGGTGAGATGGGACTGCGCCCCTCAGAAATCCCAGAATCAGAAATGAGGTCTTGGAAGGGAGTAGGGTTTACTGACTTGCACATAGCAGATGCATTGTGTGGATTCCCCTCTACAGGTTTCAAAGATCTCCCTGCAGGAAGAGGCGAGGTTGCTGTGACAATTAGGAGGCATGAAATGGGAATCCATCCAAGATTCAGAATGGTCGACTCATGCGCTGCAGAATTTGCAGCCGTCACCCCGTATTATTACTCCACGTATGAAGGTGGCACAGGTGAAAATGGAATTGACCTAGTTCCCGGGATTGAACATAAGACAAAACATAGGGTTGTGGTAATCGGGTCCGGTCCAATTAGAATTGGCCAGGGTATAGAGTTTGACTATGGGTGTGTTCATGCTGTGGGGGCAATTAGAGAGATGGGCCATGAGGCTATAATTATCAATAATAACCCAGAGACAGTTTCCACGGATTTTGATACTAGTGACAGACTTTATTTCGATCCATTGAATCTAGAATCAGTATCTGAAATTCTCCTGAGGGAAAAGGCTCATGGAATATTACTGCAATTTGGGGGGCAGACAGCAATAAATCTAGCTCTTCCTCTATCTGAAAACCTAAACCATTTGGAAAGAATGGGCCTAAGCCTGAGTATCGAAGGGACAACTCCTGAATCCGTAGATGAAGCGAGCGATAGAAAGAGATTCGAGGATTTTGCTAAAAGATGTAATCTAAGGATGCCCAGAGGTACTACTGCAATTGAACCCGAGGGAGTCAGGGAGGCAGTTTCTAGAATCGGGTATCCCGTTCTAATAAGGCCGTCATATGTTCTGGGTGGAAGAGGAATGGAAATACTGTCGAATGACGATCAGTTGGAAGCATACATGAGTGAGGCCTACTTGTCTCCGGAAAGGCCCTTGCTAATTGATGAGTACCTCGGTAATGCTATCGAACTTGATGTGGATGCAGTCTGTGATGGTAAAGAAGTACTAATCGGCGCGATAATGGAGCATCTGGAAGAAGCCGGAATACACTCAGGTGACTCAACCTGTTTCATCCCTCCTCAGAATATTCCAGAGAAGACTCTCGATTTGGTTGAGCAATGGACTACGGTAATAGGTTTGGAACTAGGAATAATGGGTTGTTACAATATACAATTCGCAATACGGGGCGAGGATTTGTATGTCTTGGAAGTCAATCCAAGAGGATCTAGGACATTCCCATTCGTTGCTAAGGCTACTGGCGTTCCACTGGCTAGAATTGCCGCTAGAGTCGCCTTGGGAGAGAAACTATCATCATTGGATATACCGAAGCCTCAGAGTGAAGCAGTCTCGGTAAAAGCCCCTGTCTTCCCCTTCATCAAACTTAGGGGGCTCGATCCAGCTCCAGGGCCAGAGATGAAGTCAACTGGAGAGGTCATGGGGTCTCATGCTAGGCCTGCTGCGGCTTATCTCAAGGCAAGAATGGCTACTGAACTCCCTGTTCCAACAACTGGAGGGGTGTACATAACTGTGAAAGATGAGGATAAGCATGACACAATTCCTTTGGCCAAGAGACTTCAGGAAATGGGATTCAAGATTTTCGCAACACCCGGAACAGCATCGGAACTTAGAAACGGTTCAGTAGATGTAGAAACCTGCTACAGGATTGCAGAAAGAAAGTCTCCAGATGCCCTAGACCTAATGAGACGGGGCATGATACAATTAGTGATCAATACTCCAACCGCAACTGGCGGTGCAGTACTGGATGGTAATATGATGAGAAGACTAGCAGTGGAGCTGAATATTCCATTTGTAACCACAATGGCAGGAGCTAGAATGGAAGTTGAAGCCATAGCAGAAATGCAGTTGGGCACGCCAGAACCAAGGCTGCTAGAAATCTCAACTCTCTAGTAAAAATTGGCTATATACGGCTAATTATGTCCTCTCTGGCTACTTCTAAGTATTGACCGGGATTAAGTGAAAATTCATCAAGCTCCAATTTTCCGATTGAGGACCTGTGCAGATCCAAAACTCGATTTCCAAGTTTTTCCATCATTCTCCTTATCTGTCTCTTCTTCCCCTCAAATATTGTAATCTCAATACTGTAGTCATTGATTCTATGTACATTAGCAGGAGATGTGGTGTACCTAACCTGTCCCCCGTCATCTGAATAGGAAATTTCAATCCCATCCCTAAGCGATGAGATATCTTTCGAGGTGATCTTACTTAATGCCCTCAAAATATACGTTTTCCCTACGTTGTTTTTTGGATTCGCAATCTCATTTACCAAGATTCCATCATTAGACACAATCAGTAGGCCAGTCGTTCCTTCATCCAATCTTCCTACGGTCACTAGGGAGCCAGCTGTATTCGAGTCAATACCGTCAGAAAATATGTCGAATACAGACTTCTTGCCCAGAAAACTCTCTTGTTTGTTTATTCTAGAGCATATGACTCCTTTCGGCTTATTCAAGATGAAGTAACTATAATTCTCAGGAATCGTTAGAGTTGAGCCATTGACTTCTACTTCCCTTTTAGACGGGTTGAATTCGTAAGATATGTCTCTGACAGTTCTCCCACCAACGGAAATCTTGCCGTCCCATACTGCCTGCTTAGCGTCACTCTTGCTACTGAAATACCCAGTTCGAGATAGAAATTGATGAAGTCTGATTTTCATACTATCACCTAGTCTATTCTAAATGTGCATTTTTCAGGACGTCGGAAAATTATATGTCGATACTTTGCAACTATTCCGTATGCGAAATCCCTTAATGGAAGGGGAATAATCCAAACTAAAGGGTAAATCATTCTCCAATGAAGCCTCATGTACTTCAGACACCTAATTGCAGCAGCAGACCTGATGTAGGCCTTACCATTTCTGACTAGGTATACAGTATCGGCTTCCCGTAAAGCAGCCGGTAGTTTGGAGATCACCAACTGTGCATCCTCAGAATCGCTAGCTCTGAATGCAAGTAGCCTTCTGTCCACTATCCTTCGGTCTACGAAGTTGGCGAGCCGATGACATAGTCCACATTCGCCATCTAGTATCAGTAGGTCTCGCCCATCCGTAATTTCTATTTTACCACCTCCGCTGACCATGTCTTTACGTATACTCCTTCAGATACGTGTACCATATCTGGAGTAAGCAACTCCTCTATCCCGAGATCGAACTCCTTAGTTAGAGAGTTAGACTCAATCTTCACTGTACCAGTTCCAAATTTCCAGGGTTCATGGTGAGTGTAGGCCACACATAACTTTCCCTTATGGGTCGTGTATAGGCAGTATCTCTCAAAGAGAAACTCCTCCAGTGTTCCTCTACTGGCATAATCTCCTTGATTATCCCATTTACACTCCCCGACAAATCTGTGTCCTCCGTCCCTTCGCCTCGTCTCCCATTTATACGATCCTTCAGAAGCACTTACTCTAGCTATCGAATATCTATACGGCAAACCATATGCTCTGGGGGCATAGGCACATGTCACCATACTTTGAGCTTCCAGTGTTAGAAATAATACACCAGCCTTCCCATTCCTCTTCACATATGTCCTGATGTTTATTTCGGGAAATGTTGAGATTCCGGGAACTGAGAAGGCAACTCTAGGCCTAACATTGGCCATTATGAAAGGAATTACACCAATATACGCCCTACCATCATAAAGGTCAATTTCCAAACCATCTGGAATAAATTTCGCCAACTTCTTTGGATCGACTTCCCAGTGCATGAAGGTCAAAAATTTCCATTCCTGATCCAATGAATATGCCCTCTCTGGCATCGGAAATGGTAAGTGGTCGGTCCTCATACTAACTTCCTTTAGATAACTGAAAGAATGGCCAAGACGTCATCTTTACCTATCTCTGCAATTAATGAGGATGCCCTTGGCCCATGTTTGGCTCCAAGTATCGCCAAGTAAATTCCAGAAAACGCATCCTTCCCAGTTATTTCTGAGTTCTTTATCGAATTTCTTATAGCATCCGTGATGGAATTCTCTGACCATTCGCAACTGCCGAGATTCGCCGATAGCTCTCTGAGGAAAGATGCTTGATTATCTGAAATCTCGCTTCTTGTTTTCTCGTCTATTTCCGTTTGGATATTTATCCTAGCGGTTTCTGGAAAGTGCTCACTTTCGACCCAACTCCGCATCTTTGAGAGCCTACTAATTATCGATCTACTTGGTTCCCCGGAGATATGGTTGCTCTTCCTAAGAGACTGCCAGACCTCTTCATCTGACGATTTAATCTGGGCCAACATGGCAAGATGTCTGAATGAGACCCCGGCAAATGATTCCAATGGGTCCGAGCCTCTGACTACCTGGCTCATCCTAAGGGCTCCCTCCCTTGTGTCTATCCTGGTTCGCATCCTCTTTGTGATCTCTCCCCCATCAGGCATGGTCAAGAGCCTTTCATATTCATCAGCCATCTCAAAAAGAGCTCCTCCGGTATCGAACTCGATATGACGTCCGATTTTACTCCTTGCAATAACGTATCTCAGAATCTCCGGAGGGACTAGGGAAAGTGCTTCCATGGGCCCTATTGTGACTCCAGAAGAACTCGACATTGGCCCCATACCCTTTAGTTGGATCCATTCGTAAACTATCTTATCAGGAGGGGATCCACCAAGTAATTCACAGATTGGAATGCCCGTGTCATAGCTTCCACCTGCGGCCCCGTGGTCTTTCCCAGCAGGTTCGCATGTAACTCCATGAATTATCCATCTAGCCGCCCAGTCCAACCTCCATGGCATCTTTCCATCTGCCCTCCTAATATCTGATTCTCCGGAAACGCCATTCTCATCAACCCAGAAGACATGGGGATATTCGTACGATGTAACAGTGATTCCATCCATACTTCCATTGGGGCCACGAGGACTGTATGGAAACCAATCCTCGGGCAGCTCTCTTCCAGAAACCCTCATTATAATCTCCCTAATTTCCTCCCTCTTTCTAATTGCTAGATCTATTTTTTCTGAGAATTGGCCATTTTCATAAGTTTCATGATTCATCACAATCTCAGGGAAGACCCCTATTTCCTTCAATGCCTCCAGAAATGGGTTTAGGAAGTGCTCTACATAGCTTGTCTCCCCATTACTTGGAGTTCCGTCTGTATTTGGCGCGGGAATATAAGCCAAAGGGACCCCAATGAACTGCTCATAATCTTCAGAGAGAAAATCATAAACTCTCCTGAGAGGGTCCATGGAGTCTACAATGAACACATATCTTGACTCTAGACCAGCGTCTAGGCATGCCCTATGTATCATCTCTGCAGTCAGAATTTCCCTCAAGTGTCCTATGTGGAACTCTCCAGAGGGAGTAATCCCAGAGACTATCACCTGGGGAGTGCCTCTATCACGAAGTCTCTGAGCTCTAAAGTCCGCCCAGTGCATCTTTCTTCCTCAAACAGTCACTACTCTGACGAGTCCCCTCAATGGGACTCCTTCGATGTGATTCCTATGGGATTTATTCGCTAAAACCATGCAAAGCTTGACATCTGCCCCCGCCGCTCTTAGATTACTGACAGTTTTGCTCATAGTAGTTCCTCCCGATAGAACGTCGTCAACGACTACGCATCTCTTTCCTTCAACATCGGCAAAAACCTCTGAAATATGCCCTTCCCCGTCGTCACTGATGCTTCTACTGATGGCAATATCGAGATCCATCTGACCCCCGATGGCCTGAGCAAATGCGATTCCATTGATACTTATTCCAACAATAGTGTCCACCTCGTCCCCGATCTCTTCTTCCATTATATCACAGAAAACATACGAAATAGCTTCTATTCTACCAGATTTAACTGCAATTGACCTCCACCCTACTCTGATATCCTCGGGCCTGTCCTCTGACCCAACACCTCCTGAGGAAAGCCACTTAATTGTGGTCTGTGAAAGTGACATTTCATCAGCAATCTGCTGTGTGTTCAGTCCCTTGGACCGGTATTCTTCAACGGTGGTTCGTAAATCATCCACGCTACTCGTCATCATACTGTGCCACTATCCGCTTCCTATGAACCTATTGAGAATAGAGTATTGAATATCCTTAGTTGACGACCACTAGAATCGTCCGGTGCTGCCAAATCCACCAGTCCCTCTTTTTGTATCGCCTAGATCTTCCACGGAAACCTCATCGAAACGAACCTCTGGGATTGGAGAAATCAGCAGTTGGGCAATCCTCTCCCCTGCCTTCACGGTGTAAGAGTCCCCTTCACCTATCCAAGTCATTAGAACAAATAACTCCCCCCTGTAGTCTGCATCTATGGTGCCAATGCTGTGTGGAAGGATAAGGCCCTTCGATCCGAGAGAAGATCTCGCTCTGACCTGACCCTCATAACCATCCGGGATAGCGACAATTATTCCTGTTCGAAGTTTCACGCTCTTTCTGAACGGGACTACCGAGTCTTCCAACGCGTAGAGGTCCCATCCAGCTGCATACTCGCTACCCTTGGTGGGCAATCTAGCATTATCTTCGGTTCTCGCTACAAGTACCTGCAGTACTCCATTCATGATTAGCCCTGCAGTATATTGGATTTTACATTCACCGATAGACGCTCCCCCGGTGGGGTGAAAAGGGAGACTACGTTCGCAAACCCCATGAGCGGTTTTGATTACGAGGATTTACTCGACAGGGCTCGTGAAAGAATCCCGCTGGGAATCAGTCAAAGATCTCGGTGGACAATGCCCGAGCCAGAAATCCTAATCGAGGGGAGCCAGACCATTTTACGAAATTTCTCAGATGTAGTGGATGCCATGGATAGGGATGCTAATCATGTCTATCAGTACCTCCTCAACGAGCTTGGAACCTCAGGGACAAGAGAGCAGACCAGGATCATGCTCAAGGGAAGGGTCCCCCCTAAGAGGATAAAGGAAAAATTAGTCAGCTACGTCAAGACTTTCATCCTTTGTAATCAATGCAGGGCCCCTGACACGAGATTCATCAAAGAAGATCGTACTACTCTCCTAAAGTGTCAGGCTTGCGGTGCCACTAGACCAGTAAGGCTCTGAATGGTGACGCAGTATCTCACGGAGAGAAGTCGAGGAGGATCTTTCCACGATTTTTTCGGTTATGCATGTGCATCTGGGCTTCAGCAACTTCTTCAAATCTCCAAACTCCATCGATTATTGGGTCAATTTCTCCTCTCTCAAGCATGTTGGAAATTGTATCCAAGTGGCCCTTGAATATTGAAGGATCCTCCAATAATCCCATGTGTACGCCGAATAATGCCTTATTTGATGACATCAACTTAATGGGATCGAATTTAGGGGTATTTAACCACATCTTAAACGCGGTCATTGGAGACCTCCTATCTCCCTTTACCGCAGAAGATGCTCCAAAAAAATACAATTTACCTCCCTTTCTAGTCGCTTTGTAGGACCTCAAAAGATTACTTCCTCCGACTGGATCAATTGAATGATGTACTCCCTTTCCTCCTGTCAGATCCCTGCAAATTTTCACGAAGTCTTCCTTTTCTCTATCAACAAATTTGACTCCTAGAGATTCAACAAATTCCCTTTTCGAGGAAGAAGCAGTACCAACTACTAACGATGCCCCTGCCACTTTACATAATTGCGCCACGGCGGTTCCCACCCCTCCTGCGGCATGATGTACAAGGACAGTGTCTCCCGGACTAATTCTGCCGAGATGAAAAAGCATGTGATATGCAGTACCGTAAGTGACGGGTATTGCGGCAGCTTGATCTAATGTGACGGAGTCAGGCAACTTGAAGACCCTAGAAGAGTCAATGGACACTTTCTCAGAATAGCCCCCGAATCCGGTCATAGCTAATACACGATCCCCTTCTTTCAATCCATTGACTCCCTTCCCAATTTGAGAAACTACTCCTGATGCTTCGTACCCCGGAGTAAAAGGAAAATCCGGATTCGAACCATAAAGTCCCTGCCTCATCATCAAGTCTGCAAAATTTATCCCAGCCCTGTGGATCCTAATCACAACTTCCCCTTCAGAGGCAACTGGGTCATCTTCCTCGATAATTTCTATTGAGTCAACACCCCCGACCTTTGGATAGATAACCCTCTTCATATGATCGCCTCATGGGAGATATTCCACAATCTTACGTGCTTCCACTTTTTTCTCCCCAGGAATCGAATCTGGATAACCGACCTTGACAAATCCAATAATTCTTTCTTTAGTTTCAGAAATTCCAAGATTTTTGTATGTAGATTGGTGTCTTGTTATCCCACCAGTACTCCATTGTGAGCCAATCCCCCTGCTCCAGAGGGACAAAACAAGATTATGCAAAGAACACACAGTCGCCGCGTAATCCTCCTCCTCCCTAAAATCATCCCCGGGAGTGAGTTTTGTCGTCACTGCAATTATCACCGGGACATCCATGATTTTCGAAATCGCCCTGGCTTCGGATTGCTTGCTAGCAACATTTCCCTTACTTTCCTCCTTCTTTCTGCATAGAGAGATTACAGTCGGGAGCAACATTTCCCTTGACTTCCTTCCCACTACGTAGTATTTCCAAGGGTAGGTTTTCTTATGACAAGGGGCATTATCAGCCGCTTCAAAGGCAAGCTCTAATTCAGAATAATCAACCCGCTTATCGCTGAATTTGTAGATAGTTCTTCTACTCTTTAGAATTTCTTGAGCCCCATTCATGAAAATTCCTATCCCAATGAGTCTAGTTTCGCCGCTAGGATAAAATCCGATTCGGTCAAGCCATCGATCTTATGGGTCCAAATCAATGCCTTTACACGTCCCCACCCGATTTCAAATTCGGCGTGATGATTTTCTTCTTCACATATCGCTCCGGCCTTATTTACGAAATTGAGAGCATTTTGAAAATCGTCAAATTCCCAAGTTCTCTCAATATGGTGGTTATCAATTAAATCCCAGCTATCATTTATTTTGTCCAACAAATTATTAGATTCTTCTTCACTTAGAGGGGGAACCCCTCCCTCACAAGGTATGCACCTTTTTCCTTCTAGACCGCCTGCCATTATCTCATCCCCAAAGATGGCTATCTATTCCGCCTTCGGCTAATTGCTCAGCCTTTTCCAACATACTTGATCTACGACGCATATCCTCCTTCTCGAATGTCATCATCTCCCTGTCCTCAAGGTATGGCACTCTCATGTGGGCAATTAGCCTAACTTCCACAATCACATCTCTTGCTATTGATCTAAACGTACCCTTTTCATCAACAATTTCTACAGCGTTTCTTGTGGTCCCAACTAGCATTCCCTTGGCTAATGTCTCACTACCTTCGGACAGTGCCCTCGAGTCAATCAATATCTCAACTAAGTCATCCTTTCTTAGTCCAGCACTGCGTTCTGACAGCGGACCATGGAAAACGTCCTGAATATCATCCAAATCAGGGGATCCATGAGCCTCGTAAATCCTAATCGCCCACTCCGGAAGAGTTCCCTTTATGTCTGGCATGAGACTTCGTATGGGGGGCATGTAGAAAAAGGCCTTGATTTGAAAAACAATACAATTTCTGTCTATTGACTTCAATAGGAATGAACTGGCCGAGGAGTCAGGGAGACACATGGCATCAATAGAGTGGAGGAAGATCCCAACTGTCTTGAAGACAGATGAGATTCTAGACAAAGCCTTCAGGAAAGCCAGTAAACAGTCAGATACTGTCGAGGATCCCGACAAATATCACAGAGTGCGCAAACAGATGAACAAAATGGTTCAATCAGCGGCTTCAATTATTGATTCAACCCTAATTGCCTATGTCGAAAGATGGCCCAGCCTCAACGCTCTTTCAGATTTTGATCAAGCACTGGTTGATGCGGCAGTGGGGAGTGATAACTATCGAAAAAGCCTTGGCGCGATTCAATGGGGAGCTGAAAGAGTTAGGTCTATTGCAGGCGAGACCCAGAGGAAGATCCTCAGACTTAGGGACATAGATGGTTTTCATCAGGCGAGGAGGGCAGCTTATGGTAGATTTTCATCAATCATCGATCAGATATCGCCTGAGATTGATTGGCTTGGAGAGGCTAGGGATACACTCAGAAAACTACCATCAATAGACTCCTCAGAACCATGCATAGTTGTTGCAGGCTCTCCCAATGTCGGCAAGTCCGCATTAATTTCCTCCCTTTCCAGTGGTGAGCCAGAGATTGCCGCCTATCCATTTACGACAAAACAACTGCATTTGGGACATTTTATTCATAGAAGGAGGAAATATCAGATGGTAGACACCCCGGGTCTGCTTGATCGCCCCATGTCTGAGAGGAATAATATCGAGATGCAAGCAATCGCTGCTTTGGAGAATATTGGAGACGTACTTCTATTTCTGATAGATTCAACTGCCAATGCAACAACATCTCTGGAAGAGCAAATGAATCTTCTCGAGGAAGTCACTGGCCTAATTTCAGAGAGGCCAATAATAATAGTTCATAGCAAGTCGGATTTACACGAAAAGCGTAGTCTAGAAGATAAAGTTGCAGTCAGCTCGATAACAGGAGAAGGTATAGAGGAATTGAGGCAAACTCTAGTTGAAATGATCGGAGCCGACGATATATCGGATCCACTTAACCTACCTGAGGATTGGCCGAGAAGTGACTTGGACTAGTTGATGTGCCAAATATTTCCACATGTAGTGCAATACATATCGTAACCACCTATTGATATCGGAAGTCCCCCTATGTCCAGCTTAGACCCACACCCCGGACAGCGGTCAGTCATGGTGCCACGGATGGGAACAGGTTATTCAAGCAATCTATGGCGATTTATGCATCTCTGAATCTATTCCACATTTCTCCGATTGGAAATGCCATCTCACTAGCTCCCAATAACAACGTGAATCCTATCGCAAATAGAATAATTTCAACGAAACCAGCAAGGTGAATCTCGGGGTTTATTGTTACCAACTGTTCATCTAGCGTCGAACCATCCTTCCCAGCAGTAACAAAGCGGTAATCTCCAGGCTCCAGAATAAATTTGAAGCTACCATCTTCCGAATCTGGGCCTCCAGCAACGAAATCAAAATCATCTGATGTACAAGTAGTGAGTCCATTGGAATCAGGCTCGCATTCTTCTGGGTAATCAGAAATTACCCCAATCCAACTTCTGTCTGGTTCGTCCCATTCTAGTTCCATGCCAATTTCTAGTAAGATGAAGGCGTTGGGGACCTCTAGGTCTTCCGTGGTCATCCCGACCATACAACCGACCGATTCGTCAGAGCATGGAACTATCGGTACATCAGTTCTCGAGTCATCTATGTCTATCCCGACAAGGCTACCTAATGTTATCAGGATGCAGAGGCCACCAACCAAAAATGGAAATGATGCTAAAATTCTAATCATATTCATTGAATTTCACCCCTGACTATGATCCGCCCGTCATTAGTTGAAGGAAAATTAGTAGTATTGCTATACCCGGGAATAGGTATAGCATTATTGTCAATCTCTTCCTCGATGACTCTCTTTTTTTATTATTTTCAATGCACGTAGTATCGCCACAAACTGCTGGTTCACTATCCAGAGGAATCGGCTTCCAGCAAACTACACAGTGCCTGTGAGATTCAACATCAAGAAATTTGTTCGAGGCTCTTTTTTTCTCAGAACGCTTCCTCTTACTCGCCGCTTCACGGGCCTCTTTAGCCGTCCTCATGCCAGCAGCCGCAATCCTATCCGCCCTGCTCAAGAACTCACCACCCCTACTTCCGTACCCTTGAAATCCCCGCCAATTATCGCTTCTTTGATTAACTCCGTTTTTCTTCCATCAAGAATATTCAAAATCATCCCTGACTCAAGAGCCTCTCTCGCACCAACAGGGTCGACAATTTGAGAGTCGCCTGCCTTGGAATGTTCTGAAGAGCCAATGATATCAAGAAGCTGGTGATGAGTTAGAAAATCATGTGACTGGGCCTTTGGATTATGTTTTGGGTCCTCATCAAAAACCCCGGGGACGTTTGTCGCAATGATACATTTTTTTGCATCTGATGCTACAGCGAAGCGAATGGCAACGGCATCTGTGGTGTGACCGGGATTTGTTCCTCCCATTACCACTACTTGCCTTTCTTCGAGCAATAGAACAGCTTCATCAATACTCTTTGGAATGGTTCCAGAAACGGGAATACCCGAGTTTGATAGAGACTCCCTAACTATTGTTGCATTCAGCCTTGTCGCAGCAATGCCGATTTTGTCTAGGTGAGCCTCGTCACTAATTAGGGGCCTTGCGAGCTCAATCCCTTCCCTTGCGGGAGCGCCACCTCCGACCACGATACCGATGCGGTCATTCATAGACACTCTTTCTCTGATCATAGATACCAAGCCTTCCAGCCAGGTGTGTCTTTCCTCGATCTCAGGACGAAGCAGACTCCCTCCGAGTGCGACAATCACCGTCGTCATCGACTACTGAGCTAGGACGCTCCCTTTCAATGCCTTCGTCCAACCGCAGTCTAAGGGTTGAAATGCTGCCCCTCCGGCCTTATACTGGAGGTCATGCCATGTCCGACGAGATCGAAGTACAGCAAAGGAGGTTACGCCTCAAGAAGGCCGTTGAAGACCTCTCTTCGATGAAAGGCATGGGGACAGAGTTAGTTTCTGTTGTAGTTCCCCCTGATAGGATGATAAGTGACGTCAGGCATCAGCTATCCAATGAGGCAGGACAAGCCGCGAACATCAAATCAAAATTAACCAGAAAACATGTTTCAGATGCCATAGAATCAGCTATAGCGACCTTGAATAGATACAAAACACCCGGAGAGAGAGGACTAGCTCTGTTTGTTGGCCATGTAATCGTTGGAAACAATAAGACAAGGCTGATGTCAATTGTTATCGACGACCCTCCGGACTCGTTTACCTCTTACAGATACAGATGTGGCTCAACATTTGAGATTAGTCAGTTAGAAGAAATGCTCATTGATAGAACCGCTTACGGGCTCTTTGTTATAGACAGGTCAGAAGCAGCATACGGATTGGCCAGTGGTAAGAGGCTTCATTGTCAAGAACATGTTACTTCGCTAGTTCCCTCAAAACATGGAAGAGGGGGGCAATCAGCTCAGAGGTTTGAGAGACTAATTGAAGAAGCCGCAGACAAGTTTTTCAAAAAATCATCCGAAAGAGCTTCTTCATACTGGCTTCCAATGATAGAGGACCTGCAAGGAATAATCATCGGAGGGCCGGGAGCTACCAAGGATTATGTTGTAAAAAATGATTATTTTCATCATGAAATCAAGAAACTAATCAGAGAACCATTCTTCGATGTTGGGTACTCCAATGAAAGTGGCCTCAGGGAACTCGTTCAGAGGGCAGGCGGACTGATGGATCAAATTGAATTGGACACCGAGAGGAGACTAGTTGACAGATTCTTGAGTGAAGTGATGAAATCTTATCCCAAAGCTACATACGGTGAGATGATGATTAGAAATGCCTTGGATCAAGGAGCTGTGGAGAGGCTACTTATCTCAGAAAACGTGCGAAAAAGGAGAGTATTGTGGGTTTGCAGACAATGCAAGGAAGAATGGGAAGGTACTCAGAGCAGGAGGTCTGAAATTCCAGTTTGCCCCACTTGCTCCTCTGAGGAAGTGATTGAGGACTCTGAGAGATCGATGGACCTCATTGACGAACTAACCGTTCTGGCAGGCCACACTTCCGCGGCTGTGACACTTATTTCAATGGATACAGAGGAAGGAGCAACTCTATTCGATGCCTTCGGAGGAATTGCGGCTCTACTCAGGTATCCAATTTCATGAGGTGAAAAATGAGACAATTAATCCATGAATGTGCCCCACTAATTCTCAAGGCTGTTTCTGATTTGGGAATCAGAGATGAACAGATTCTCAGTTTATTGGGACCAGCCACAGACACAAGGATGGCAGATGTGGCAATGCCATGCCATTCCCTGTCTGCACTTCTAAAGAAGTCCCCGATGAATATTTCCGAAGAAATATGTAGCCTCATTTCCTCCCCTCTAGAGGGTATTGCCTTTACATCATCAGCCAACGGATTTGTTAACCTCAAGGCTAATCCAGAATGGCTTTCATCGAAAATAATGGCACTTCTTCCAGATGAGAGGCTTGGAGTAGCCGAAGATGAGCCAAGGAAAATTGTTGTTGACTACTCAGCGCCAAATGTAGCCAAAGAAATGCACGTTGGTCACTTGAGATCTACTGTTATTGGAGACTCTATTGTCAGGATGCTTGAATTCAAGGGTCACAACGTTATCAGGGAGAATCACATAGGCGACTGGGGGACCCCATTCGGAATGCTCATTGAGCATCTCATTGATATCGGAGAGGAAGACTTCACTTTGGAGAAGGGGATATCAGATTTCGACCATTTCTACAAAGAAGCCAGGTCTAAGTTCGAGAGTGATGAAATCTTCGCAGATCGGTCCAGATCCAGGGTTGTCCTTCTACAGGGCGAGGATGATAATACCCTGCGTTTATGGGGAATATTAGTTGGCGTCTCTACAACCTATTTCAATGAGGTATACCAGATGCTGGATGTCCTTTTGGAGGATAATGACCTAATGGGGGAGTCAGCCTACAGGCATCTTCTCCCTCAAGTTGTGTCTAGGTTGAATGAATCAGGGTTATTGGAAAATAGCGATGGAGCCAGTGTCGTCTATTTAGGAGGTAAGTGGGTAAACAGAAAGGGCGAACCACTACCTGTAATTATCAGAAAAGGTGATGGTGGCTTCAATTACTCTACCTCAGATCTAGCATGCATTATCGATCGTGTGGAGAGATTAGTTTGTGATGACCTATTGTATGTGGTCGGTACTCCTCAAAAACAGCATTTCGAGATGGTTTTCGAAGTGGCAAAAAGAGCCGGATTTATGCAAAGTAGACATAATGCCACCCATGTTAATTTTGGATCAGTTCTAGATTCCAATGGCCAGATGTTGAAGAGTAGGGCCGGCCACTCTGTGAAACTTGTTGACTTGTTAAAAGAGGCCATATCAAGGGCTAAAGACTCGATTTCTCTAAAGAATCCCAATCTCAAGGGAGAAGAAAAGGAGAGAGTCTCTAAGATGATAGGAATCGGTGCTGTGAAGTATGCAGATTTATGCACAGACAGAACTAGGGACTATACCTTTGACTGGGAAAAAATGCTATCCTTCGAGGGAAATACCGCCCCTTATCTGCAGTACTCACATGCTAGGATATGTAGAGTTTTTTCACTATCAAATATGGACAGAGACGACGTCAAAGATGCCAACATAATCATTGAATCCGAGGAGGAGATGAACTTAGCCAGATGCATCATGAACTTCTCAGAGGCCGTAGACAACGCATCATCAACACTCCAACCTCACAAATTATGTAATCACATTCACTCAACCTCTTCTGCGTTCGCAAGTTTCTACGAGGCTTGCCCAATACTGAAGACAGAGAATGAGGTCACAATGAAAAGTAGGCTAGCATTATGTGATTTGACAGCTAGATGCATCTCAATCGGCTTAGGAATGCTAGGAATACAGTCTCCAGAGAAGATGTAGTATCGATAGAAGGAAAGTAAAAAATCCTCACATTGATGATGCGAATTCTATTATCTCATCATAATTAGGCTCGATGCCAGGATTTTCAGCTTCCCAACGGTATTGGATAACTCCCTCGCCATCCACTATGATAACAACCCGATTCGCACAAATATACCCCTCAATACCACCAAGCCCCTCGAAAGAAGCGCCATAACTTTCGACAACCTTCCTATCGATATCTGATAGGAGTTTGAAATCAATGCCATACTTCCTTGCAAACTCAGCATTCGCCCATGGGGAATCTACACTGATTCCAAGAACTACAGTGTCCGACTCACTAAGTCTACTGAAATTGTCTTGAAAAGTACACATTTCTTTGTCGCAAACACCCGTAAATGCCCCTGGATAGAATGCCAGAATAACATTTTTTCCATGGTAATCTGCGAGGTTTACATCACTCTTATCAGTCGTTTTCAGTGTAAAGGCAGGAGCGGCATCTCCAACTTTGACCATATCCGCCCCCGGTCATCGGTAGCGTATATCGGTTTCGTATTCCAACTAACCCTCATCCAACGCGGCTAAGTCCTTTCCCCGTAGGACAAGTATCTGACCAACGATCCTAGGATGATTCCGGAAACAGCTAGGCTTTCCTCGTTGAATCTATCCATTCTATCGAGATATGTGTGATACTCGCTAGATCCTGAACCATAGCATACCACGGCTCTGCCGTAATCTATGCCATCATCTGGCCTATTGTCAATTTCGTATACAAACGGGGCATGGTCCGAATTGTAAGGCATAGAACTAGAGGGGATCCTGTTCACATTCACATTGTATTTCGATGCCAATTCCGGATATACTTTGGAGAATTCAGAATTTATTCCTCTGAGAATATCCACATCCTTAGCACTATTTCCATAAATTGTTAACCCACTATTTCTCTCTAAATCGACATGGCTCATGTCCATGTTAATGTGTAATCGCAAACCGTCAGACAACATCCCCCGATACTTGTCGACCCATTCTTTTGACCCCCAGAGGCCTTCTTCCTCCCCTCCCCATGTGCAGAAGTAAATGGTGAATTCAGGGTCTCCTAGTTCGGATTGGAGGATTGAGAACTGCCTAGCCATTTCTTGTAGAGTAGCGACTCCAGATGTATCGTCCACTGCTCCAGCCCCATTGTATACTGTATCATGATGAGCCCCAATAACAATCACCGACTCAGATTTGCCCTCGATAATTCCACATGGAACACGAATAGTTGAAATCGCCTGATTGTCTACATCGACCCTCATCTGTAATCTACCGTCACCACCTATGACATTCTCAGAGATAGCATTACCAACGCTCTTCGAGACCATAATGAAACCGAAAGAATCCGGAATGAAGTCAAATCTTGAGATGTCTATGCCCTTGAAGTAAGGGACACAATCATTCATTATTAACTCATCACAATTAACCATAGTGTTAACTGTAATCATTGAATTAACGTCATTCGCCAATGCTCTTTCCAGTAAATCCGTGTTCCCATCTGTCCCATCTTCTATCCAGATCATCGCAATCTTGCTTGCCGCAGAGGCCCAATCGGAATCTTCACTCCCATTTCCGAGATCGATAATTTCCGCATTCTCTGAGTGGAAGATATCTACTGAACCACTGTAGCCTTGGATCACGTAGTCCTCTCTGTGCGTATATTGGATAATTTCACGATTCAAATCTGCAGCTGAGCATGGCGTGGGGCCTCCAAATATCGAGCCAATGTCTCCAGGGATACATATGGAGAGATCCGGCTCGTTGCCAATTTGGAAAATATTCACATCAAACTCATCCATAGTGGATGGTATTCCCATTGATGTGAAGTTAGTCTTGATTGAATTCGCAGTATTTTCCTCTTCGACAGTACCTGACATCCTGCCTTCCCACTCTGGGTGCCCCAAATCCACCAAGGTTTGGGCGTAATCCCTTGTCATAGTGTAATCAAACTCCAGTAAAACATAGTCCGGCTCCCCTTTAACCAAATCCAATATTTCATCACTGTAGATTATAGCTCCCCCGGACCCCCCGACTAACAATACAGAGATAACAATCAAAGTTGGCAGTGGGACTGACCTAACCCTTCCGAAGAAATCTATTCTCCAATTCTCAGGGGATTCTTCAGCGATTACCGCATCAAAAACTGAGTTTTCTAGACGTCCAATAAGCACATCCTTTCTACCAGAAACCGGCATTCCCCTGGCTCTCAAAGCCTCTTTTAGCTCAGAAACCGNATAGTCAGACCAAGGTTTCGTGCCTTCCATAGGCCTGTTAGATCGCACTAACTATTGAACCCATTTGGAACTAGCTCTGCTAATGACGGATTAATCAAGGGAAGCTTCGTCGCCGGTCCAACGTCTTCCAACACTATGTTGGACTCCCATTTGGTCAAGAATTCTCGCAACTACGAAGTCTACGAGGTCTTCAATGCTTTCAGGCGAGTTGTAGAAACCCGGATTTGCAGGAAGAATAACTACTCCCCAAGAGGACAATTTAGCCATTGCTTCAAGATGAGGTGTCGGAGCAGGAGTTTCTCTGGGGACCAAAATTAGCTTCCTCCTCTCTTTTATCGCCACCAAAGCACTCCGTGTGGATAAATTATCCGATATTCCAGCACCTATTTTCCCAATCGTGGTTCCGCTCGCGGGACATATGACGTATGCGTCATACAAGGCCGATCCCGATGCAGGGCGAGCGGCTAGATTCGCATTTTTATGCAGGGATACCCCGGGGATTTTAGCTAAGTCCTTTGAAGAAATTTCACACTCTAATTGAAGGTTGATATCTCCAGCCTTACTTACGATTAGATCTATCTCCCATCCTGCCTTACTCAACTCTTCAATCAGTCTAACTCCATAACGGGCCCCTGACGCCCCCGTCACCGCCACTACCGCACTAGGCATGGTGCAACGGTGATGACCTTGCCCTTGAATGGTTGCCTAGAGCCCTAGTATGGAAATCAATGAATCTGAAAGGTATTTGTACTCTTCCTTGCTATTGTATAACTGAGCTGAAATCCTGATATATTTACTATTATGATTGGGCCACGAAATCACCGGAACTTGTATCCTGTAATCATCATAAAGTTGGTTATGTATTGGATCCCCATCAAGCGGAATCGATTTGATATCCTCGTTCGAGGGAAATTCAACGGACGACATCGACGAAATCATGAAATCAGGCGTTGGGGGAGTGGTATCTAGAGCTTCACATATCAAGTCCCTTCCAAAAATTGCCATCTGGCGGTTTCTCTCCATTATCTCTGCCCATCCTCCATGGACCATGGAACCTACATGCTTAATTGCATGTGGTATGCATAGCCATGGACTTGGGTCACGAGTTCCCGTCCAGTCGAATTCCAGTCTAAATTTTTCATTGGGTGCTAACTCACTTGAGTGACCGTGCCCGATTACGAGTGGCTTTACCCCACTCCTCTTGTCTTCTCTGATATGAAGGAATGCAGAGCCCTTCGGAGTACAAATCCACTTGTGACAGTTGCCAGTTATGTAAGAAGCATTCAGTTTATCGACATCCAAAGGAACAATTCCCGGGCCATGTGCGGCGTCTACTAGGACATCGACCCCCCTTTCTTGAATCATTTCAACTAGTTTCTCGAATGGCATCCTAATTCCTGTAGGACTAGACACTGTGTCAATCATTGCTAGAACTGTTTTTTCGTTGATCGCTGACATAATCGGGTCGATAATATCAGAATCATCATCTATCCTGAATGGAATCCTAACGACAACCGTCCTAGCCCCTGACCTATTTGTGACGAAATCAATCGCATTTCTGCATGCTTGGTAAGCGTGGTCTGGGACGATTATCTCATCTCCTTCTGAGAGGTCAAGCGACCTGAGAATTGTATTAACCCCAGTAGTAGCATTAGCAACGAACAACATGCCCTCAGGATCGGCATTAAGGAACCTAGACAGCTCCAAAACAGAATCCTGCCACATCTCATTGCTGAGCTTTTCTATGAAGTGAACAGGATCCCTTTCCATCAGTCTTCTAATCCTACCCTGCTCTTCCATAACCGAAACGGGTGTGGCGCCGAATGATCCATGATTTAGGAAAACGGTTTCTTGACTCAATCCCCAATGATTGAACATCTCGCTTTTCTTAGGAATCATGAATCCCCCTCTCCCAGGTACTCTAAAACAGGACTTCTTCTGAGAGCAATATCACACGTGGAAATAAACGCCTTCTGGATACGTTTGGTATCTATGGTTAAACCATCAATATCCTCCATGTATCCAAGCTTATTCAGGCAGGTGTGAACCCCCTCCTCCAGACCACATCCTGAAAGCCCCTCTACCCTATCACCCGGTGTGTTGACATTAATTGACATTCCATGCCTGCTTACCCACTTGAGAAAAGACAGGCCTATCGAACAAACCTTGTATCCATCGACCCAAACTCCTTGCATAGCCTCATCTTTGTAGGAACTGATGCCACAATCCGCCAGAGCGGCAACCGCCCAATCCTCCAACGCTCCAATTACAGCTCTCACGTTCTGCATGTCTCCCTCCCACTTGATAATCGGGTAAACAACCAATTGACCGGGCCCATGCCATGTAACTCCCCCTCCCCTATCCGTTTCGAATGTAGGATAGTCGACTACTGATGTCTGTTCTCTTCTAGCTTTGGGGCCCAAAGTAACGACTTCTTCATGCTCCACAAAAATCAGTGTGTCTGGAATCTCTTCATCTATCCTTTTCCTCTGGAGCTCCTTCATTAAATCAAACACAGCCGAGTAATCTCTGATTCCGAGATTGAGAATATGAATTTCTTTCAACGACACACCTCAGACAGAATGAATGGCGTGTCCAAGTGTTTTCAGAACACTTTCATGGAATGCTTCTGCCATTGTCGGGTGGGCATGGACTGTTCCTGATATGTCCTCCAGTAGGGCGCCCATTTCCAATGCCAGTATAAATTCCCCATGCAACTCGGCAACATGGCTACCGACTGCTTGAATTCCCAGTATGACATTATCGCTCTCTCTGGCAACGACTCTGACGAATCCTCCAGTTTTCTCGGCCTCTAACGTAAGCGCTCTTCCATTAGCTGCAAGGGGAAATTTTCCTACTATTATCTCCTCTCCTCGCTCTCTTGCTTCATCGGGGCTTAGCCCGACAGATACGATCTCAGGCTCCGTGAAAACGATGGCTGGTATTGCAACCTTATCAAACTCCCTCGCCATTCCGGAGATTATCTCTGCTACCATCTCTCCTTGGGCACTTGCCTTGTGGGCGAGCATCGGCTCCCCAGCCACATCTCCAATAGCGTAAACTCCTGGGACATTTGTTCTGCATTGTCTGTCAGTCCTGATGAATCTTCCAGATTGGTCCATTCTAACTCCCATTGTCTCTAGGCCCCAGTCTTTGGTGTTCGGCCTCCTCCCAACTGTTACAAGAATTTTATCGACCTTTAGTGTTCGAACTTCTCCTTCCTTCTCATAGGAGAGCTCTACTTTCTTAGAAGCTCCTTTGCCCTTAATCTCTGAGCCTCTGGCCAAAGCTCCGGTATGTACAGTTACTCCATGCTTTTTCAGCCACACCTCAAGTGGCCTTCTAAGCTCCTTGTCAAAAATTCCCAAGATACTATCCATTCCTTCGATTACAGTGACTTCCGACCCAAGTTTAGAAAGTGCGCAACCAAGCTCCAGCCCTATGTAACCCCCTCCAACTATAGCAACTTTGGAAGGAAGGGAGCCTAGCTCAAGGGCACCGGTTGATGAAAGAATAAACTCTTCATCACAGGGCATGAAAGGGAGGTCAATGTGAGAGGACCCAGTAGCGATAATGACATTCTCAGCTTCTATCTCAACATCTCCATCTTTGGAAGATACAATACACCTCTTGGGGCCAGTAAATTTTGCCCATCCTTTGATTAGCTCGACTCCAGAACCTTTCAGTAAAGACTCGACTCCCTTGTTTAGACGGTCAACGATGGAGTCCTTCCAAGAAACTAGGGATGCCATATTCAGCTGAGGCGGTGAGTCAATGGAGATTCCCATGTGGCCTTTCTCTGAACTGTGCATGGAGATTGTCTCAAACCTCTCAGCGGCATGAATCATCGCCTTACTGGGAATGCACCCCCTGATCAGACAGGTACCTCCGGCCTTGTCTCCTTCCACAACAATAGTGTCTAATCCCAATTGTCCAGACCTAATCCCAGCAACATATCCACCGGGACCAGCCCCTACTATCAATACCTGACATTTCCTAACTTCAGCCATAGTTAACCCTACATGAAAATCATTGCAGGATGCTCCAACATCCTTTTGAGGTGCTGAACCAACCTTGCCCCATCGGCGCCATCAATTACCCTGTGGTCGAATGAGCTGGATAGATTCATGATTCTCCTTACAACAATCTGACCATTTCGGACAACGGGCTTATCTCTGGCTTTATGGACTCCCAGAATTGCCATTTCAGGATGGTTAATGATTGGCGTTGCACCGAGTCCACCATCCCTGCCTAAGCTGGTTATTGTGAAGGTTGAGCCTGTTAGGTCATCAAGACTTGAAGTACCTGCCCGGGCATCCCCTGAGACTCTAATTAGATCACTAGCGGCCTGCCAGATATCCATAGCCTCAACATTCTTGACAACCGGAACGTAAAGCCCCCTATCGGTCTGAGTGGCAATGCCGATGTGTACAGCCTCATGCCGATGAACGACTCCATCCCCATCATAGAAATGCCCATTACATTCAGGGTGCTCGGGCATTATCTTTGCTAGTGCCATCATTATGAATGGAAGGTAAGTTAGTTTCGGTTGATCTTCGGACCTACTAGAGTTTAGTGCCTGCCTAAGTGCCTCCAGCTCAGTAACATCTACTTCTTCGAAATATGAGAAATGTGGTATTGAGAACGCACTCTTGACCATCTGCTCAGAAATTTTCCTTCTCAAACCCACAATCTTGACCTCGTTAACTCCGCTCCTTTTCGTGGAATAGGCCGACGGAGGGGCCCCCATGACAGCTCCTCCGCCTGCCACGAACGCGTCAATGTCTGCGTGTCTTATTCTGCCGGCGGGACCACTTCCACTAAGTGAACCGAGGTCTATACCCGCCTCCCTTGCCCTCTTCCTAACTGCAGGACTTGCCAAAATTGGCGCACCAATACCTTTGGTAATTACTGGAGCAATCTCGGGAGCAGGAGTTGTTGGTTTTTTGGAGGGCTTCTCTACCTCTACCTTCTTTTCTTCTATCTCAGGTGGCGCCGTCTCCTCAGGCTCAACTTTCAATTCCGAGGGCACGTTTTCAGATGCATCGACTGGAGTCGTGCCGGCCGCTCCTGTGTCGAACTCAATTAATACTGAGCCAACTGCAATCATGTCCCCAACTTCCCCGTTTAGGGACACTACCGTTCCATCTGTTGGGGACGGTATCGTAACTGTGGCCTTATCCGTCATCACGTCCACTACTGGATCGTCCTCTGAGACAGAGTCTCCGACCGAAACATGCCATGTTACTACCTCTCCCTCGACTACACCTTCTCCAATATCGGGTAACTTGAACTCATAATTCGCCATGTCAATCCTCCTGTGTCCTCACTATCGCCGCAATAACCCTGTCAGGTCCGGGCATATAATCCCATTCAGTTGTATGTGGGAAAGGGGTATCCCAACCAGTAACCCTCTCAATGGGAGATTCTAGATTCCAGAAACACCTTTCCTGTATAGAAGCGGCCATTTCGGCCCCAAAACCACTTGTTTTTGGAGCCTCGTGAACTATCACGCACCTTCCTGTCTTGGCTACAGATTTTACCACTGCTTCCATGTCCCATGGAACTAATGTTTGAAGATCGATCAGATCACATGAAACGCCACTGTCTTTTATTGCTCGTTCACAAACATGAACCATCGCCCCCCATGATATGACCGTGCAACTGTCTCCCTCAATAGCTAATCTGGCCTCTCCAAGAGGTATGTTATAGTGTGATTCTGGAACCTCAGCTTCTGGGTGGTCTGACCAAGTTGGTACATTGTGGGGGTCTCCGTAAAAGGGGCCTCTGTAGCATCTCTTCGGCTCGAAGAAAATTACTGGGTCGTTGTCCTCAATCGCGCTAATAAGTAGCCCTTTGGCATTGTATGGTGTTGAGCAATATACTACTTTCAGTCCGGGCGTGTGAGTAAATTGAGATTCCGGGGATTGGGAGTGGTGATGGCCTCCTCGGATTCCTCCTCCCGCCGGGGTTCTAATTGTGACCGGGCACCAGAACTCTCCACCTGATCTATGTCTTACTTTTGCCATTTCATTCACAATCTGATCATATGCTGGGAATATGTAATCCGCAAACTGAATCTCAACTACAGGCCTAAGTCCATTGATACCCATCCCAAAAGCTGTTGCGGCAATCCCCCCTTCCGAAAGTGGGGAATCGAAAACCCTGTGTTTTCCGTGCTTTTCTTGGAGTCCGTCCGATGTCCTGAAAACTCCGCCAAAGTATCCGACATCTTCACCAAACATTATGACATCTTCATCTTTGGAGAGCATGGTATCGATAGCACTATTCACGGCTTCTACCATATTCATGTTAGTCATTGTGAATCCCTCCATTTCTTCATTTCATCCCACTGTTCAATTAGGTGCCATGGAGGCTCTTCGTACACTTCAGTAAAAATGGCATCTGAGGAGGGGTAAGGACCGTTAGCGAGGTCTCCGAACTTGACAGCCTCTTTGTATGCCGCCATAACCTCTGAGTCTATCTTTTCCGAGAGCTCTTGATGTTGTTTATCGGACCACTTTCCTATCTGTTTCAGATGTTCGGATAAACGCGTTATCGGGTCGCCACCCGGCCAGTAATAGTGAATATCAGATGGCCTGTATCTGGAGGGGTCATCACTACTGCTGTGAGCCCCTGCGCGGTATGTGAGAACTTCAATGTGAGTGGGGCCGAATCCCTTGGATGCCCGATCTCTGGCCCAAGAAGTCACTGAGTACAATGCTAGGAAGTCATTTCCGTCAACTCTGATACTGGGTATTCCATATGGAATTCCTCTTACGGCAAAATTTCCATTTTTACTTGCAAAATTCTTGTGTGTTGAGATTGCCCACTGATTATTTACAACATTGAGAATAACTGGTGCTTGGAAGATGCTAGCGAAGTTCAGTGCGTAGTGGTAGTCTCCCTCGGCACTGGCCCCATCGCCAATCCACGTTATAGTGACTTCATCTAGGCCCTTGTAGTTCGATGCAAGGGCCACGCCAACTGCCTGACTGAACTGGGTTCCTACGGGACTGGAGACAGAGATGAAACGACCCTCTTTGTATGTGTAGTGAACTGGCATTTGCCTACCCTTGACATTATCCATCTCGTTACCTATGCAATGACAAATCATGCTAACCATGTCTCTATTCCTGACAAATTGTGCGCCCGGCTGTCTGTAAGTTGGAAACAACCAGTCCCGCTCCTCGAGAGCCATCGTTTGAGCGATAGCAACCGCTTCCTCTCCGAATGAACGCATGTAGAAAGACAGTTTTCCAGTCCTCTGCATTTTCATCATCCTATCATCAAATATCCGAAGCCTCATCATATGCTCCAAGCCCTGGATCAGAACTTCGGGGCTTAGTTTTGGGTCCCAGTCTCCAGATGTTTTGTTGTCATCGCCCAGTACTCTGACCAATCCCTCCGCCAAATCCAAAGTCTCGGATGCGTCACAATCGATTTCAGGCCTTCCAAGATCGCCCGGAGACCAAGGCCACTCTGTGAAATCGGCCTCATCTCCCGGCCTGTGCGGGGCATCAGGTACGTACAATGGATCCACTCCGTCCCCGCCGCTCATGATAACCACACTCTCCACTTGCTCATATTGTTTGGCCTCCATCAGTGTGAGGGAAGGTTAGGTGACTGACCGCTGAACCGGTTGATTCTCTAGTCACCACTGGCTCTGAACCAGTCGACTCTTCCCAAAGTAGTCCAGCCCTGTAGCTTGACCTAACTAACGGTCCGCTGGCTACAGCAGAGAACCCCATTTCTCTGGCCTCCCTATCCCAATCAGCAAATTTAGAGGGCTCGGGAAACCTCTCTACGGGTATGTGTCTAACTCCCGGCTGTAGATATTGACCAAGAGTAATCATGTCAACGCCACAGGATCTTACCTTTCTCATCGCGTCAACTACTTCCGAATCAGTCTCCCCTAAGCCAACCATAATGCTAGTCTTGGTCTTGAGATCAGGTCGAATTTTTTTGGCTTCAGCCAGAATTTCCAGTGATTGTGAAAATGAAGCCCTCCTGTCTCGTACATGGCTGTCAAGGCGAGGGACACATTCCACATTGTGTGCAAACACACGAATCGGAAGACCCACCAAAAGAGTTCGTAGGGAGTCTAGATTTCCATCTAAATCCGAACAAAGAAGCTCAATTCCCACTTCAGGGCATCTATCGTGCACTGCCATAATGCATTCTCTGTAGTGTGAAGCCCCTCCATCTGCAAGGTCGTCCCTGTTTACTACGGTAATTACAGCGTGCTCAATTCCCATTTTTTCAATAGCGGATGCCAAATCATCCGGCTCATCGGAATTCAATGGAGGAGGATTCTTGGCCGTATCAACCGCGCAGAACCTGCATCCACGGGTACAGACATCACCAGCTATCATGAAAGTGGCAGTCCCCCTTCCCCAGCAATCATGGATGTTTGGGCACCGAGCCTCTTCGCAAACAGTATTGAGACCGTTCTCCTTCACACTGCTCATGGTTGAGTTGTATCTATTTTGCGACTTCCCTACTGGCAGACTGGTCTTGAACCACTCTGGGAGCCTTTTCCTTCCTGCGCCGGTTTTTTTCAGTCGTTCTGATGATTGGCTACTTGAGCATGAACCGGGCCCAATCCCCTCCTCTCCTACGGTGGGTAAACGAGTCGCCATCAAAGCTCCGGGTAGAGTATCGAAGTTAATCGTTCTCATCGGCCCCTATGGGGCCGTACAATACAACCCGTAATAGGCAAGAAACCCTTCCGGGTGCCATGCCTGGTGGAGTGATCTTAGTTACTGGAGGCGCTGTTAGGATTGGAAGGGAGATTTGCTTGAATCTAGCAAAAGATGGATTTAGCGTGGCAGTCCACTACAATTCCTCATCGAATGAAGCGAACTCTTTAGTCGAAAAAATAAACTCAAACGGAGGTACGGCCCAGTCATTTTCAGGGAATCTTTCAGATGTATCCATGGTTGAGAATTTATTTTCAGATATCAAAGACTCTCTGGGAGTAGTAACAGGCATCGTTAACAATGCATCGCTATTTTCGTTTGACGACATAAACAGCCTGTCTAAACAATCTTGGGATAACCACATGCATGTCAATGCACTAGTGCCCTTGTTGATGATATCAGAATTGAGTCGAAACATACCATCTGATTGTGTCGGATCGGTAGTCAACATATTGGACCAGAAAATTTCTCAGCCCAATCCAGACTATCTTTCCTACACAGCTTCTAGGTATGCTATGGCGGGCATGACAGAAACACTAGCGAGAAGCCTCTGTCCCAGTGTCAGGGTTAACGCAGTTGCCCCTGGGCACACGCTCCCAAGCCCCGAACAGACTCCCGAGGGCTTCAAGAAAGCGCAATCTCAGTCTCCGCTGCAATCAGGCCCTTCTCCCGGAGATATAGCAGATGCTGTGAATTATCTCATGAAAGCAAATTCAGTGACTGGACAAATCATATATGTTGATTCTGGGGAGAGATTCTTGTCTCGTTCTAGGGATGTAGTATTTGAGACGGAGGATTAAGATGAGTGCGCCTAGTAGTGCCCCCTCAGAAAAAGGAACGAAATATAGCTCTGGAAAAACTACGATTTTCCTCAGGGACCTGATAAGGGATGTAGATATTGGAATACACGACCATGAGATAGGTCGCCCACAAAGCCTACGTTTCGATTTGGAAGTGTCTGTTCCCGGTGCAGAATCCCCAATTATTGATGAAATAGGTCATGTTTTGGACTATGAGTACCTACTAGAGTCTCTGGAATCTTCAATCAATGATGGTAGATCCTCATTGTTAGAATCACTTTGCTCAAAGATCCTTGAAAAGCTGATGATTCCCCCTCAGGTATCTAGTGCGACAGTCCAAATCTCAAAGGTCGATATTCTTGATGAAAACGGTGTCTTAGGCTGTCAAATGACTAGAGAGAGATGATGGTGCAGAGGGCAGGATTTGAACCTGCGAAGCACTTTGCACCGGAGCTTAAGTCCGGCCCCTTTGACCAGCTCGGGTACCTCTGCAGGTTGCTAGGAGGGGGCCATACTCCTTGAATAGAGCGCAAGAAAGCCCCCGATCGAGTCGTATTGACGAACTGCACAATTGACGTATATGCTGCCCATCGCGCACGAACGCTTTAACGCCACTTGTGTCGGCGGTTAGCCGTGCAAGAGAGGAATATAGCGAACTCTGTCCGAGGGCGGTTCGCGTCAGCATTGGTACTCAGCCTCCTTTTCATGGCCTCTTCCTGGGTCACTGCCGTCTCAGATGCGGAGTTGGAAAATGGGGTCAAATTCAACTCTTCAAGTGATGTGCAAATGAATCTCTACACCATGTACATAGCCTCTCAAAACTCCTCTGCTGGAGGTGATGGATTCATCACTACCCAGGTTCCGGAGTCAGGGGGCCAAGAGTCAATGAGTGCCTTGAGCAACAGTGTGGAGTTTAGGACAAGTCCAATGCTCTCTAGTTTGGAGGTGGCTGGAAGGCCAAATCATGGTTCTGGGTCTGGCTCATATTACCTTCCGATTGGTATTTTCTTGAGATCGACTGGCCCGGATACGGCAACTGTTGATTGGACGATTACCCTGAAATCCTCCGGATCACAAGTTGGTTCTGCATCATGGTCCTCCGAGGCCTGTAATCCTGGGCTGACTCAGAGTTGTAGCTTTGATCATGAAACCTTTGAGATAGATATCGGAAGCGACGAAACTTTCACAATAGACAAGGATGAGAGATTGGAATTAATTATCGATGCAGACATGTCTGGGTGCGAAGGTGGGGGAGGTAGCCCGTGGGGCGGTGGTTCGAGTTGTGAGGCAGAGGTCGCCTGGAATGAAATTGATGGCGATGAAAGATTTAGCACCATCGAGATAGAGGCTAACGCCATAGCAAAAAGCCTCGTCCTACTTCAGAGGGAGGGTGCTGAGCTCGCTGAGGGGCCCGAACTAGACTGGTATCCCAATGACATTCTTTCAGAGAGGGTAATGCAGTTCTCGTTCGATGTAAAGAGCAGTTTCGGAAGGTATGATGTCGACTCTGTGAGGCTGTTAATGAGGGACCCCAATGGCGCATACAGAATAGATCATGTTATCGATGAGGATGACGAGGATATCGAAGATACCAGTCAGGGTATTTTTGGAGAATACCTATGGTCTTACCCAAGTGGGATTCCATCCGGTGAGTACACAGTCGAACTAGAGGTATCTGATATACAGGGAAATAGTGTTATTGTGGATCATGAGCCTGTTATAATGGAACAATGGGGGGTCGCACTTAATCACCGACTTGATAGGTCAACAGAGTACATAGCCCCTGAACAAACGACCGCTGTTCCTCTGCAGATGGTACACAGGGGAGACTCAACCAAGTCAATGGATGTGGATCTCGAAGTATTGACTAATTTCCCAAGCTCATGGCTAATTGAATTCGACTCTCCAGGTGGCTATACACTTAATTCTGGAGGAGATATCCTCAATCCAATTTTGACACTTACTGCACCCGAGGACCTGACTGGTGCCCCCAGCTCGATTGATATCAGGGCTGTAGCCGAGGCAGAAGTAGATGGAGTGTTGCAAGTAGTCCATCAGGACACACTTCAGATAGATCTAGAGAAAATGGACGTTTTCCAGCCGCCTCAAGTGTCAATATGGTCTGAAGACCATGAAATCGCAGTAGCGAACTCCTCCAGACCGGATGACTTCGATGCTTCAGCAAACAGCTATGTCGATTATAATCAATTTACACCGTTTCTAATGGAGATCTTCAATACAGGTTTTGATGCGGATGAGTTCAAAATCGACGTACTACAGAGAGCCAAGGCGATAATCCAAGTTTACGACAATGATACTGGGGAAAGAATACTCGAGGACGATGGTGATGGAACTTTCCACACTGCACTACTGGACAGGCATCAGACACAAACCCTGAGAATTTTAGTCAAACCCTCTTCCGACAGACTAGACCCTGATATTGGAACCATAGAGTTAGAGGTCGTCAGCACAGGGCAGAGCAACCTCTCCTCCACAATAGATTTCACCATACAAAGGACATTCGGTATCAGGGCCGAAGTGTCTTACGATTGCGATGGATCTCCCCTAGGACACATCAAAGTGTCTCTCTGCTCTCCAGGACCAGGTAATTCAGAAGTCACACTCAGAGCTAAAATTACCAATACAATGACATCGGGGGAATCAGCAACATGGTGGAGGATACAGAATCCCGCTTCCCTAGAAGAGAATACAGAAAGAAATGCTGCTTATGGACAATGGCAATTCAGAATTGAAGACGATTCAGGGAACGCCATACCCCGAGTTTCATTGGCACCAGGCGATGAAATCGAGGTATTTGTGACTGTGACTCTTACTAGTCAGGTGGAATTCGGCAATCACACAGTTTACCTAAGAATCGTCGAGGATACCCCTGACGCAGATCCGAGATATTTCGATCTACCAATGATATTCGAAATAGACTCGGACGATCCAAAATTGGAAATCGTTCAGGTTTCCCCAAATAGGCTCCTCTCCCCTGGGGACACTGTTGAGATCCAGATGAAAGTGAAAAATTTGGGTAACAGCCCCCTCACCATTCTATTGGAGGCTGAGTCCGAGTCCTCAGGTTGGAGTGTAGAAATCGATGGACCTTCTGGATCAGTACTTGTTGTTCTGGATGCATTTGATGAAGTTACTTTCGTCCTTGAGGTATCAGTACCTGTTGCATCAAATAATGGCGATAGATCCACCATTGAAGTATCGGCCACACCGTTTGATACCGATCAAAGCTGGCCAGATGAATCAACAGCAAAAACCTCCGTGGTTATGACTGTGGGGATAGGCTCTCTGGTAGAGCGTTTAGTGAACGAATTTACCCACCCAAGGATTTCTACATATGTAGTGGGAATAATCGCCTTCATGCTATTAATAGCAGGAACGCAATCAGCTCTAAATCGGAGAAGGTGGAAGTCACACATGGCCTACTTGGAGGCCATCTCAGACGACTCTGAAGAAGATATTGATGACCAAGACGACATTCCTGCGCCAGTTGTTTCTGTTGAGGAGCCCGAGGAAGAAGAAGACATAGCCTACGACGATGATGACATCGAACTAGTCTGAGCGTGTTGAGGCAATGTCCGAACGACGCTCCATTCCTCTTAAGTGCCCTACTTTCTGCCAAGAACTTAGGTGAGTGGCGTGCGCAATGCAGGAGGACGATCGCAAGATATCGCTCGAGTCACAAAAAAACGCTCCGCAATTGTATTCTCCGCCTTGATGCTTCTCTCATCATATTCCGCATTGGAATTCAGTGCATGGGAGGCTCTAGCTTCATCTGACCAAGATGGTGATGGACTTTCGTACGGGTTAGAATTCTACATCAATACCCAACCTCAAGACTGGGATTCCGATAATGACGGACTTCCCGACGGGTGGGAATGGCAATATGGGCTAAATCCACTATCTCCCAACGGAGACAATGGCTCGACGGGCGATCCAGACGGTGACGCTTTCAGTAACCTAAATGAGTATCAATACTCTATTCCCACTGGATGGGATCTTCCATCAACTCCAAATGTTCTGGATAACGGAGTTTGGTGGAACGGTACAGTACCCGTTAGAGATTGGGATGAAGAGAGCGCAATGCAACTAATCCAGGGCCTTAACTCAGATGGTGCAGATGAGGATCCTCGAGGAAATATATGCTTCAATACATTTGATGATGATAGAGACGGAATGGTCGACAACTTCGACGGCGATGGCGATGGTGACTCAGATTGTTCTAGTGATGATGACGATGGTGATGGTTTAATCGACGAGGACCCGGACGGATGGGACACTGATGGAGACGGTATGCCGGATGGCTGGGAGGCTGCAAACGGTTTGGACCCAACATCAAACAGTAACCAAGACGGGACTTTCGGAGATCCAGACGGTGATGGGCTAATCAACATCAAGGAGTATGTAAATCCGGCATGGGGTACTAGGAACGGTACAACTACGCCCCCTACACAATATTTCCGACCCGGCCCTCTAGCAATGACTGCCACTGAGACCCCATGCAACCCCGTATTATCCTTGGGACCAGGAGGATGTCAATTCCTCACTGCCGAAGTCGATGGAATAACCTCAACAGACCCCCAGTCGAATGATACAGATGGGGATGGTCTCAACGACTCCCACGAGGCACTTATTCTCCTCACTGATCCGACATCCGTTGATACCGATTCTGACGGTATCGAAGATGGTGTAGAGGTTCTAGGTCAGTATGGAGACCCCCCACAGGCTAGTGACCCCAGGAACAACAATACAGATGGGGATCAATTCGATGACGGGGAGGAAGATCTCAATGGCAACGGGATTGTTGACATGAATGAGACTGACCCCACTAGGATAGAAGATTCAGGAGACTTTGACGGAGATGGTATCCAAAATTGGGAAGAGAATATGACTTGCACTCTTTGGAACGTTTTCGATACTGACGGAGGAGGAGTTTCAGACGGTGACGAGCTCTTGCCTTTCCACAATTCAGACCCGTGTCTATCAGAACAGACCCTAACACTCCAGATACTCGCTTGGGACGCTGTCACATCAGCACTGACACTTAACTCCACTACCGAGTTAGATCAATCCCCGGTAGATTGGAGACAAAATGATGCCCCTATGGCGTACTATGTTCAATCAAACGGTACTCTTGTCGACTTCAGGTACGAATCAGTAGATTCCGGAGTTCTGAGGAATGTCGATACTGACCTTCCAGCTAACACCTCAACAGTCCTCTTTACCAATTTCTCATGGTGTTGGGACGCATCCGTAGGTGCTGTGAACGACCCTATTTGCGATGATGATTACTCTGATTCAGATGGAGATGGATTGGCAGATTGGGAGGAATACCTGTCCACATGGGGATTCCCAACTAATCCTAATTTAGTCGATACAGACTCCGATGGCGTCGAAGATCTAGACGAGATTTTGGATGGAACAGACCCATTAGATCCTTGTGAAAATTTACTTGATACTGATGGAGATGGTTTAAACAACTACTTCGAGAACACTACGGGGTGCGTTGTTATTTTCCCGGGAATGGGGGGCAATCTTACGAATGACGCATACTTCACCCTATGGAATCAGTCTGATACAGATAATGGAGGGGTCACAGACTTCCAGGAGTATCTAGACGGAACTAACCCACAGGATAATCCTAATGACGATAGAAATCCAGTGGACACTGATGGAGATGGAATACCCGACACTATCGAAAACTCAACGGGAACTGACTGGAGAGACCCCGATACCGACGGAGGAGGAATTCCCGATGGACAGGAGTGCACCTCAGAGTTTTGGGACGGACAATGTGAAGGTTCAACGGGGGACCCATGGGATCCATCCGATGACATTTCACCAAACTCAATGTATCTCATAGCTACCAATCAATCTTCTATTTTGGACCCGACAAACACAATCTATTGGAGATGGCATACCTATGACCAGTACACAAGAGTATCATGGGGGGTAAATACAACCCTAGTTGGAAATACCCAAATGACATCAGATTTCTCAACAACACAAGGGGTGGCTGATCAGCAGTTCTGGGATAACTCGACACTCATGGGCTGGGAAATCCAATACAAGGGCCCAGGAGTAGCTGATCCGGGCGAGGAACTGATCCTCCCTCATAATACGGTCAATTTCACAGGGTGGATTGACCCAACGGCAGGATTGAATTTCTCAAACTTTACCAGAGACGTCTTAGTAGACGGGTCTTCCGTCGATACGGTTTTCATAACCACTCCTCAAGTGACAATCACACAGGCAATACGAGAGAACTCCACAGTTTTCACCGGGACCGACTATGCCACAGACCTGCCACGAGAATTTACTGATAGGGGAGGTGCCTTCGAGCTCGTATCTGGAATCACACAATCTGTGATAAACGAGTCAGGCGCACTATCAGCGTGGGACAAAGTTTCCGCCATCGCGGACTTCTTGACTAACGGAAATGATACATTCACATTCCTTAGGAATAACAATGGCACTGAGGGTCCCGATAGGGTTGAGGATGAAGGAGATTTAGCCTACTGGATGCTCAACAACTCATTCGAGGGAAGTTGTGATCAATTCTCTTCGTTGTTCGCAGTTATGCTCAGGACCGTCGACATACCATCCAGAAAAGTTACTGGGTTTTCCGGTGGTTATTGGAACGGAGAAGCATTCGAAGTATATGGAAAGGATTTCACATCTTGGGTCGAAGTACACTTGCAGACCAATCAGAACCTAGGTGATGCGGATCTTGGCTGGATACCATTCGAGGCTTGCCCGCCCATGTCCGCAGTCGAGGTATCAGATGAGACATGGGGGCCATTATCAGTCGATAGAGACCTGTCGGGGGAGTCAATATGGATGAATGGTACCCTGAGGTTCTCAGACAACCAAACAGCTGTTGAGGGGGTCAGTGTAGAGATGTATCTAGTCAAATCAAATATGACTTCGTTAATTCCTGGAATCGCGGCATCTTCTGAGCACCTAGTTGGTTCTTCCGTCACTGATGCAAATGGCTCATTCAACATCACAGGCCTACCTTCAGAAGCTGTAGATCCAGGCAATGCTTCCTTAGTGGTCCTAACAAAAGCATTGGGCTATGTGGGAGTTCAAGGAATCTACTCCAATTGGGATTTGAACATCTCGGACGATATCTCAATCAATATCAGTGAGCCACAGCCAATCGTAGAACCCAAGTTAGGAATTGGAGTAAATACCACAATATCAGGATTAATGACGCTTGAGAATGCTCCATATAACGATGTTTCCCTAATAGATTCTATGCAGGTCATAATGAATTACACGACGGTCCAAGATGGCCCCGTGAGTCTTATTTCTAGTGTGGGACCGGGTGGTTATTTCGAGTTCTCCGTCGCAATTAATGAGAGTGAGCAAGAAGGCCTTATAGCCGCAACGATTGATTACGGGGGATGGCATCAATACGATTTGAACAACGCTACAAGCCCAATATATCATATCAGACCAACTTCTAAGTCGTTGAATCTAAACCTAACACAGGCACCGAATTTGACCATCACCCTAGAGGGAGAAGGCCTGAATAATACCCTGCTAGAGATTAATAGGCCCATTTACCTCAATGGGACAGCTCTCAGCAAATCTGAGACGCCCGAGGCCCTTAATGGGACTCTGGAACTCCAGATGAGAAGATCAGGCACCAATGCCCCATTTCTCACCCTTGCTACTTGGTATCTTAATGATTCTAATTGGCTCTCTTCACCAGGTCAATTTTCCTTGAATTGGTCATTCATGGACTCCGATGTCCCCATTCCTGCCGGGCTAGTTGAAGTAAGGTATCAGTATCTGGCCGATCAGTTATTTGCCAGAGATGAAACTACTGTCGTGGACCAGCATGGAATAAAGAGTTACATTCAATTCAATTACACAATGTCCCCCTCTCCCAAAGGAAGTGTTTCGGAAGTCCTTGTCAGGCTATCGGATCACACTGGATCCGAGATTACCTCATTCCCAGGCCTCTTCTCACTTTCTGTGGATGGAACAGAGGTCTGGAATGAATCTGCCCCTGATGTCCCTAAGGTAATGACATCGTGGACGCCCTCACTTCTGGTTAATGCAGGAGATTATCCATGGGTTTTGACCTATAACGGTTCTACATGGATTGGTCCTAACTCAACTAACGATACAGTCAGGATTCAAGGAAGGGCTTCCCCCAGTATTTCGTTAGGTACCGAATGGGTCCCAATGGGCAATACAACATGGGTCACAGGAACAGTTGTTGATTTTGACCTAAACACCACAGTTATTGGAAATAATACAACCGTATCTCTCTTCCTAGATGTCCCCTCTTCTCTCCCTGCCGGGCCAGATGGTAACCCGCTGCCTCCTGACAGGTATCCATTAGGTTCTGATTGGCTAGATTTAACTAATGGCGAATTCAATATTACATTCTCTATGCCGGGCGGAATCGGCTCTGGCGTATATGATGCAGTAATCATACTGGACTTTGAGAAGAACTCTCCAGGAGGAGTCCCGTACTATTTTGATCCATCTTCAGAAAATATATTCGATGTTGGCATCCAGACAATGTTTGATGTTGAATCTAATGTCACCGGTGCTATAGTTGTTGCAGGAGAGAACCTGACAGTCTCTGCCACTGTCGTAGACATCGAAAACAATGAACGATTGAATAATGCAACTGTGGAGATTTACTTTGATTGGGGAGGTCCACTACAACAACTGCTGAACACTTCCATCACTGGCACGGATGGGATAGTTGAATTCCAAACTTTGATTCCGAGCGATTCTCCCCCCGGGTACTATGACATTCTTGTAATAGCTCCCGATGACTTGACCGACTCACTGGATACTCCCAATGCGGGGAGGTGGTTATCAGGCGAAACTCTCCTCAATCTGACTGTCCAAGTTCAGAGCAATGTCAGAATTGATAATTCCCCACTTCCAGAGGTAACTGCAGGTCAATCCTTCTTGATTGACGGGCAAGTTTTGGATTCTTTCGATCAAAATAGGTCAGTTGATGGCCCGGTGTCTTTGGAGGTCTTTTTCCTGAATGATCCGAGTGAGAAGCTCATCACCGGCTTTGCCACCTCCCAAAATGGCTCATTCAGTCTCACAGTTCCCACTGATCCATTCGGAGACGGGGTCACCAGTGGACCGAAGACTGTCGTGATTAGCGTTGAAAATGGAAGTAGCCCATTTTATCTCACTGGGTCTGGTTCAGAATCTATTCTGGTGAGGGGCGTTGTTCAGTTTAATGATCGGGTTCCACTGATCAATACGATTGTAGACAGAGGGTCATCCATCTCATTTGGAGCCAAAATTGTTGAGTCATCTGACAATGATAGGGAAATACAAGGAATGAATGTATCTGCCAGNTTCCACGATACTTGGATTTCTACAGAGGCTATATCTGACTCTAGAGGAATCGTTAATTTCTCATTTGATGTTCCCCACTCTCACCCCCTTGGAACAATATCAGTCATGCTGATTTTCAATGGTTCAAATGGTACTGAGACCCTGCACTCTTCATTCACATTTATCAACACCATAATTATCAGATCTCCCACCTCAATTACGTTTAGCCCGATTACCTCCAATCCCTCTGCAGGAGACTTCCTTGATGTATCTGGAAACCTTACCTCTAGCAACGGCAGTGGAATCGTAGACAGGTCAGGAAATCCATTATCGCCCAGCCTGACTTTCTTGATAGACGGGGCATCAAATGGATTTTCTGTCACCGGAGGCTCAGTCAACCCCAACGGAAGTTGGAATGCTAGGATATTTTTGGATATGTCATTCCCAAGGGGAACCCACAATATTACAGCTACATATACCCCAACTGTAAACTATTACAGCTCCAGCTCTGGCAACACCACTTTCGATAGCCGTGGTTTTTCAATGATTTCAATTGTTGACCCAACTGACCTTGATCCAGATGCAAGAACAATCAGGGGAGACTCATTCGATCTCAACATTTCTGTAATCGACAATTCAGGAGCAAACGTCAACGACGTCGAGGTAAAGGTCCTGATTGATGGCTTAGAACATTCGACAGGACTTACAGACTCCCAAGGTCTGATGAATGCCAGTATTTCTACCGATTCAAATAGGGTTCCCGGGCCTATGACGGTAACTGTTGTGTTCGAAGGGATCAATGGAACTACCGGTTTACTTGGAGATCAAACTTGGACTAGAGTGGTCATTCTTGCTCCGACTGTAATTGATGTGACTGCTATTTCGGGTACTTCTGTGGCAGGAGAGCAAGTAATATTCTCGGGAACCCTCCTTGATGAACATGGATTTCCTCTGATTGAGGATGGTGCCCCGAAAGGGGGTGTTTTGCATCTATCCGTCGATGGGATAGATGTCGGACCAATCTATATTGACGTCTCTAACTCTACCACAGGTACATGGCAAATAACATATGATATCCCTCTAGATACGGACTACGGTCAGCATACTTTCACAATAGAATTCCTCGGTGGCTTCACATGGGTGGACCCAATGGGACAGGGGGACTCCTTGAATCCAGAATATTATCTCCCTTCGGAAATCACCCTCCCATTCAATGTGACACAGACTTCCCAGGTTGTCCTCACTACTCCCCAAGGTGAGATTGATAGAAATGAGCTCCTATTGATTGAAGGTATTCTCACCGATGGGGCCGGAAGGCCGTTGGATAACAGGACACTTGATGCCTACATGAATGGTCAATTACTGACTTCGCTGAATGTGGATTCGAACGGCTCATTCAGTCTGTTCTTCCCGGTTCCATCTGATATGCCACTGGGACCTAGAGAAGTAACTTTGATATTCCAGGGAGAGGAATTCATTATCGGTTCAAATTCAACTACCATCTTCACTGTTTTCTCTCCAACCACGCTATCTATGACCAGTCCCGATCCGCTTGCGGTGGGTGACGTGCTAAATCTAAGAGGTGACATTAGAGATAATCTTCCAGATGGGTGGCTTTCGAATCACTCTCTTCAGATATTCGTCGATGGGATTTTGATAGGAACTACAATTTCTGAAGAAGATGGGTCTTGGCATCTTTCATGGGTGGTATCAGAGTTCTTGGATGTTGGAGTGCATCAGATAACAGTTATTTCTCCCGATCAGGGCTATTACAGGCAATCTACTGCTGAAGCTAATCTCTCCATAGCCTACCACACAACCATTAATCTGAATGTTGAAAATAGTGTGGCCACAAGAGGTGGAAAATGGGATTTTTCAGGGAGGCTTTACGATTCCGACAGTGATGGTACTCCCGGATTGCAAGGAAGAAACATTACATTCTTGCTGGATGGTAATGAAATTACTACAATCACCACAGGTACAGATGGAACATTTTCACTGACATACGATATTGGATACTCCATATCCAGAGGCGAACATGAAATCACTGTGATATTCGCAGGAGAGGAACTTTACCTTTCCTCTACAGTAAGCACTACTGTTTTCTCAAAGGCCGACATCGAGATTGAATTACTCACCATCTCAGACGAGGTCGTTAGGGGAGATGAGACCAGGCCAATTAAGATTAGAGGCAGGATATTGGAGATTGGAGGAGATGCCAATACAATGGAGGAGATGGACCTCTCGTTAAGTTGGGAAGGATCACTCGAGCCCAATGCTGTGATTTCATGGGACCCAGCAACCGGACAGTTCCTGATAACATCCAACGCGAAAACATACATGCCACCCGGCCCATCAAACTTCACGATAGATGTAGGTCCCGATGCAGAAAGATTCCTCAATGGGGCTTCCATAGATTTCGATATCCAGATTTTAGTTAGTGTAAACTTTGAGTTTATCCCCGACTCCCTGTTCATCAAGAGGGATCAGAGTAAGATTTCTGGCAAAATAAATGTCACGGCATCCGACGATAATCGCAGACCTCCAATTGAGGGGGTTTCCATTACCGCCAGGCTAGTGAATGAGACAGCGACCCACTTCACAGTAGTCGGGATGACTGACGAGAATGGAATTTTCGACTATCAATTCGAGTCATTCCATGAAGACCACCCATTCTGGGACAGGTCCTTTTGGGGTGTTTTAAGCATTGAGTTTAGTTCTGATTCGGAAATAATTGACCCGGTCAATTCAACTCAGTTATCCCTGTTTAGCGAAGTGAGTATTAGCTACCAAGCCGAGGAGTCTCAGTCTCTACTACAGCCGGCTATTCTCTCAATTGTTCTAGTCATAGTCCTGGGAGCAGCATCGATTCTTATTGTATCAATGAGGAGAAAGAGGCAAGCTGCCATAGATGAGTTAGCTGGGGTATTCAGTTACACAGCAGAACTACTGGCCGCAGGAGATGAGGTGAGGGAAGCAATCTTCAATTGTTACGAAGGACTTTGTTCCATCTTGATGAGTCGGGGCTTCCTCAGGAGAGATTTCGAGACTGTCAGAGAATTCGAGATGGCAATTAGAAGTGCTTTGCCGATCAGCGAGCAGTCCCTTCTTTCATTGGATAGAATTTTCGAAGAGGCCAGATACTCAAGTCATATTCTAGGAGAGCCTCACAGAGAGAGCGCACAAATGGCTCTAAACTCTGTCCTACAGGAGATAGACCAACTGGAAGATGTACCAGCTAGGCCAAAGGGAAAACTAATTGAGGATTAAAATTTGTAGTCAATTCTTAATGTGTTTCCATTCCAAATTGCACCGTCAAACTCAGAACCAAATGGCATACTGAATGTCTCCAAGATTCCTCCAAATCGTTCAGGAGCAATAAGTCTGACAATTTGCCTTCCAGCAATTGTAGTTGTCTCTAGAACTATATCTTCTATGACGTTCGAATTAATCGGTATCTCTAGCCCCGATTCCATAGGAATCGCGCCCAAGTTAGATATGGCATCATCAAAGGATTTAATGGCTGAATTGAAATTAGATCCACCACTGAACAATATCCCCTCTTCCATTGACTTTCCATGCATCTGCATAACATCCTCTAAGTGCGGAATATCATTCATGAATCTATGATGCGAGGCATAAGCGTCTGTATCTAGACCCACTATAGAAGCCAAGGAGTCTTTGAAATTACTCTCAGTATCATCCTCCAACGATATCGCTACTCTGGACCACTCCATGGTATTCGGAAGAGACGCTATGGCATGAACCCATTGTTTCAAATTTCAAAGAATGATCTGACTCTTTCAGCAGTCCTCGAGGGTTTTGATGTTTGAATTTTCATCATTTTGGGCATGCAGTCACTAACTCTTCTTTCAAGCATTCTTTTTTCAAGCAATACTATTATTGCCCTATCCTCCTTTTTCCTAATCGGCCTACCCAATGCCTGTAAAACACTATTCACGGCAGGTTGAAGGCTAACATACTTCCATGCGCGACTCCTGTCGAACTTATCAGTGAAGTATTCCATCAAAGCATCCTGTTTCGCACTGGGAGGGGCCATGGGCAGCCCTATGCACACCAAAGCATCAAGAATATTGTCTGAGTAATCAACGCCTTCCGAAAGCTTTCCGTTAAGTACTCCGAAGATGGCAACTCCTCCCATGTCCTTCTGTTCGTAAAGGGTCGAAATCATTCCCTCGACTCTTCTCTTACTCATTCGTTGTTCTTCCTTGATTATCCTCTTACTGGACCATCCAAGATTTTCAAAATCTGAGTGTACCCTTTCTAACATGGAGTAACTAGGTGCGAAAATAGCCACATTTCCTTTGGTATTCTCAATCACTGCACGTACGTGTTCGCCAATCAAGGACATGCTAGTTTCTCGTTCTGTAAACTTGCTAGTAACATCATTGGCGATAAGTACCGGTCTGTTTGCAATCGGGAAATCTGAAGAATAAATTCTGCAAGATGATTTTTTACTTGGAACCCCTAGTACTTCTGAGTACATCTCTGGAGGAAAAAGGGTACCAGACATCAGTATCGCGCCTCTGCAAGTTTCAAATATTTCTTCACCAACGAGGCTGGGATCTAGAAGATGACTTGTTAGTCTAGGCTGTTCTAAGCTATGGTCGAATACCAATGCCAATGCCGGACTATTGCGGTATCGAATGCATATTTCTAGAATCTCCGCGATTCTGGTGCAATCGTTCTGCTCCTCATCTTCCGTATCCTCCTCTTCATCTATGACAACTGAAAATAGCCTATCTATCAAATCACTGACTCTGGTAATTTCAGTGCTTTCATTTTCGTCTAGGACTCCTTGGGTCGATTTAGAAATCACATCAAGGAGCTCATTGGATGAGATTCTAAGATCGTCTCCTTTGGTACTATTATTCTCGGACTTCAACCTCTCGAACCATTTAGCCATAGGCTCCTGCAAAGCAATAATCTGTTTTTCAAGATCCCTAGCGCGCAGGAGCTCATTGGATTCCCCAATATCCAACGAATCGTCCCTTCTTTGCAGATTCCCTTTGTATTCTGCGATATTATCAAGAGCTCTTCTGAATACCTGATCCGTTATTCTTCTCTCCAATCCACTCCTAATCCTATCTGGAAGGTTATGTGCCTCGTCGACTATCAAGATAGAATTTTCAAGCTCTATCCCCATTGCGGGGAGAGAAGACTCACGAACATTCTCTACGAAGACGTGATTATAATCGCATACTAGGATATCTGCGTGTCCCGCGGCCAACCTAGCTGAGGCCCAAGGACAAATCTTCCTAGCTCTGCCATATTTGACTGTCCAATCTACATGTTGTGGTTCATCAAGCAACTTCTTCCTCAAGTCAGCACGACGTGATTTCCTAGACTCTTCGACAACTCCGTCTTCACAGTCGCACTTTCCTGTCATTTTGTCTACATGATCACACATGCCATCTCTTCCAATAATGTCTACAAGTGAAATCTTTGGGACTCCATCTGGAATTCTACTGTTGATTTTTCTGACGGTGTCAACCACAATCTTGTGTTGTGTCTGCCTTCCAGTCATGAATATGATATTGGCCCTATCAGGAGAAATATGATTGTCAAATGATGAATGCAGGGCCGAAGCAAGAGCAGCCGCAGTCTTGCCTATTCCAGTTGGTGCAGCGGCTAGAAGAAATCCTCCATTAGTCAGTGCCCTGACGCCATCAGAAATCATCTCGCTTTGGGAAGATCTGGTATTTTCGTGCGCGAAATATAACTCAATGTCACTCAAACCAAGCCCTCCATGTGGCTACCGGGAATAGACCGACCAAGAAGATTGGGTATTATTCCCAAGAGTTAGGATAGCTGAGTCATGATTCTCTGAGCTCTCTTCCTTAGTCCTTCGAACCCATATGAGTTGTGTGCGAGAGGGCCTAACGGCCCTCCCGCGTTGTTCTCGTGCATCCCATCCTCACACATTTCCCTCGCCTCACATAGCGTTTGATTCGTCATCGCCTCTTCTTCGAAGCTCATCCATTCTAGCCTCAATTAGGTCACCAACCTGGTCATCCTCTAGCATAATTCTCCTGATGTGACCTCTGGCCGCACTCCTGAGAACTGCGTCAGGTTTCTCTCCATGCAATTTACAGAAATCCTCTATTCTTGCACTCAAATCTGGACCAAGATTGACTTGTACTGTATCTCCGGAAACCTGATGACTATCTGTCAAGAAATCTCTTATTGCCATTCTAATCACATCTGATCGGTTTCTCATCCCATCCAACCCTACTAGTCTGTCTAACTCAAGGAGATGATCTTCGGGGATTCGAAGTGAAATCATCGGGCTGTGGCCTGTCATTCTGATCCCCCGTTGGCCCATCGAGAGGGGGGAGGGGTATTAATTGTATCTCAAATGAATTGCAAATGAAATACAATAATATGACCTGACGAATAGTTCTTCTTCAATGGCAGTTTCCTTCAAGGGGAAAGACACACTCGCAAGCTCGTGGTGTGCTGTGAAGACTATCAATGATGCAATACACGGGCAGTTCAGGATTGATGGGGTTAGAGAGAATCTTCTCTCAACTCCAGAAATGAATAAACTAAGTCACATTAAGCAGTTAGGTTTGGCTCATTTAGTATTCCCTGGAGCTCACCACACCCGGTTTGAACATTCTCTCGGTGTTTCTCATGTAGCTGAAATGATGGCTGATTCTCTGGGATTAGATGGATTGGAGAAGGACACAGTTGGTGTAGCGGCTCTTCTTCATGATGTAGGACATGGGCCTTATTCACATACCTTAGAACATATTTTGCATGAGAGGGGAGGATTGGATCATATGTCAATCACTGAGGGCATTATTTTGGGCGATTATGATGTATTGCGGGAAGGAGAGGGATCATCAGTTCCAGAAAGAAAGTCTGTACCTGAAATTCTAGAAAATCATGGCATAGACCCAAATGAAGTCGCTGGTTTAATCAGAGGGCCCGATGCAAAGGGCTCTGAACGAAATCTTCTTTCTTGGACTGAGGGAAGGACAAACTTCGTTGAGAACGATAAAACGATGGCTCACCTCATCCACGGCCCCGTGGATTGTGATCAGATTGACTATTTACTCAGAGACTCTCATTTTACCGGCGTCAAACATGGGGTTATCGACCATAGAAGACTGATTATGTGCTTGGAAAGTCATGGAGGGGATATTTCTGTGGAAGAGGGAGGCCTATCTGCACTGGAGGGTATGCTAGTCGCAAGAGGGCTGATGTACAGTGCTGTATATTTCCATAGAGTCACAAGAGTGACTGAGGTGATGCTCTCAAGAGCAGTAGAAAGGAGCGAAGGATATATTCCTGATTCATTTGATTTACAGAAAAGAGTTGACGCCGAGATATGGCAAGTCCTCCACGAAGCTGGCGATTTTTCTAGAGACATGATTCGAAGATTAAAGTATAGACAACTGCTCAAAGTTTGCCTTTCAAGAAGGAAGCAAGATCTGAGCGAGGAGGATGTAAGACTCCTTACCGAACTCGCTTCTGACTCAAAGAAGAGGATAGATCTAGAGGATGAAATCGCAAGAAGGGCCGGATTAGAACCCGGATACGTCGCTATAGACGTCCCCAACATCAAACTCCTATTATCAGAACCCAGAATGTCTCAGGTCGATATCAGGATTATCGGTGATGATGGCAAGACAAGGTGGTTTAGGGAACACACGCCCCTTGCAGAGGCTCTCAGAAAAAGGCAAGTCAGTCAGGCGGTCTTCTACGTGATGACCATTCCCGGATTTGAGGGCAAGGTTTCCCAGATCTCCGAGGACGTTCTATTCACTTAGTTTGATTAACTACTGACATTCATACGGGATATCATTCAAAAGGGCGAGGCTTTACGCGGAAGTGGCTGGTACCTAAAACAGGAATCTTCAACCACCGGTGAGTGCTATGGACAGCAAAATTAAATCAGTATACGAGAGCGTAATTGCAAGAGACCCGAATCAACCTGAATTCCATCAAGCTGTGGAGGAGGTATTAGAAAGCCTATCTCCAGTCATCAAGGAGTATCCTGAGTACATGCCAGTAGTAAGGGCCATGGTCGAGGCTGAGAGAATTATTCAATTTAGAGTCCCATGGTATGACGATTCAGGTAATCTACAGGTCAATAGGGGATTCAGAATACAAATGAACAGCGCAATCGGGCCGTACAAAGGGGGGCTAAGATTTCACCCCAGCGTCAATCAGTCGATATTGAAGTTCCTGGCCTTTGAGCAGGTGTTCAAGAACAGTCTCACTGGATTGCCGATGGGCGGTGGAAAAGGAGGTTCGGACTTCGATCCGAAAGGGAAATCTGATAGTGAGGTAATGAGATTTTGTCAATCTTTCATGATGGAACTATGGAGGCACATCGGCGCTGATCTGGATGTCCCGGCAGGCGATATTGGTGTTGGCGGTAGAGAGATAGGGTACATGTTTGGAATGTACAAAAAGCTGGCCAACGAATTCACTGGTGTACTAACTGGCAAAGGGAAATCCTATGGAGGCTCCTTGATAAGGCCTGAGGCAACTGGATACGGATTGGTATATTTCGCTCGTGAAATGCTCGCAACCACTGGTAGAAGCTTCGAAGGTGCTACTGTGTCCATTTCGGGCTCTGGCAATGTTGCTCAGCACGCCTGTGAGAAGGTACTCGATCTTGGTGGAAAGCCCGTCACAATGTCAGACTCCAGTGGTTGGATTCATGATCCATCTGGAATCGACAGGGAGAAGCTAGATTGGATCATGGATCTGAAAAACAATAGAAGGGGGAGAATTTCAGAGTATGCAGATAATTTCGAAGGGGTCACATTCACCGCTTCAGCACCAGAACCAACTCCTAATGGGCTCTGGGGAGTCAACGTTGACGTCGCACTTCCGTGCGCAACTCAAAACGAGCTCAATGGCTCGGAAGCTGAAATGCTGGTCAAGAACAATGTAGCCGCGGTAGCTGAAGGAGCCAACATGCCCTGTACCCCCGAAGCCGTTGAGGTATTCCTGAAGAATGGAATATTGTTCGCCCCAGGAAAAGCTTCCAATGCAGGGGGGGTTGCCACCTCGGGTTTGGAAATGAGTCAGAATAGCCTCAGACTCTCTTGGTCTCGTGAGGAAGTAGACTCCCGACTTGATGCGATAATGGTAGACATACACAAGAATGCATATGAGACAGCAGAAAGATTTGGAATGCCAGGTAACTATGTCGCAGGAGCAAACATAGCAGGGTTCCTGAAGGTTGCAGAAGCGATGACTGCTCAAGGCATGATTTAGTCTTCTTCGCTGATTGAAGAGAGAAATTTCTTCAGACGTTCAGTTTGAGGACTGTCGATAACTGAAGAGGGGCCAGATTCAGCTACAACCCCCTTGTCCATGTAAATCACTCTATCAGCAACTTCTCTGGCAAAACTAATCTCATGGGTTACAACTACCATCGTCATTCCCTCATCTGCTAATCCTCTGATTGTTTTCAAAACAGAGCCAATAAGCTCAGGATCAAGCGCACTAGTGGGCTCATCGAATAGCATGACCTCTGGTTTCATCGCCAAAGCCCTTGCAATGGCTACTCGTTGTTTCTGACCTCCGGATAGGTTTCCAGGAAAGGCATCTTTACGATCAAGCATATCCACCTTTTCAAGAACTTCAAGGGCCTCTCTCTCTGCTTCCTTTCTACTCATTTTCCTCACATGCCTGAGTCCCAGAGTGATGTTGTCAATAACTCTGAGATGGGCAAATAGCTCGAAAGACTGGAAAACCATGCCAATCCTTGACCTAACATCATTAATGTCTGCATTGGGAATATTGATCATCTCACCTCTAAGCCTAACTTCTCCCTTTGTCGGCTCTATTAGCCGATTAATACACCTAAGTACGGTGGATTTACCGCTTCCAGATGAACCAATTATTGCCACCGATTCCCCTTCCATCACATCGAATGAAACCCCTCTAACTGCATGGACGCCTCCTGGATACGTCTTGTGCATGTCCACGATACTGAGCACGTTTTCCATCTAACTTCCTCCGGATATTCCTAAACCTGGTATCCTAGTTTTATTTTCTAGGTAACGTAGTATCAAAGCCAAAGTCCATGTGACTATGAAGTAGGAAATTAGAACCATTCCATATGACCAGAAGACTTGGAAAGTTACGGCATTGATTAACTTAGCTTTTCTTGTCAATTCTGAGTATCCAATAACCATTGCCAATGACGAGTTGAGGACCAAATTGACCATTTCATTTCCCATTGGGGGTATACAAATCCTGATCGCTTGAGGCATTATTATCAGTCTCATCGTCTGCATATAGTTCAGACCGATACTCCTGCCTGCTTCCATTTGTCCAGATGGAATCGCAGAGATTGCACCTCTAATGGTCTCACATTGGTAAGCGCCGGAATTTAGTCCGAGAGCGAATATCGCACTCACACACGCCCTGTTGGAAAGAATGTCATCCCTCAGGAAAGTTACGATGAAACCTGTCGATCCCTCGAGCAATTCAGCGGCTGGGTCCCCGATAAGAGCCCCTATCTGAATCCCGAAGTGAATGAACAGGAACTGAACAATCAATGGAGTATTCCTGAATATGTCGGTGTATATCGTGGCAATGAAGTTCAGAGGCCTGACTCCCCATGGATTCCATGATACAGTTCTACCGAAGAGTTCCCGCTCCGATTTTTTATACTCACCGTTGGCGGAGATAAATAATGATCCAAGTAAAATTAGGCTTACTCCAAAAATTAGGTATGCGAAGTTTTCGAATTGCAAATCACCAGTGATTCCTCCCGGATTAATAATCCCAATGGGAGCATAGATGTATTCCCAACCATCTAGTCCAAGTCCTTCTACTATGGGAACGAGGTAATTCAAGAATGCGAATCCAATAATGAATGCTAAAGCCCCGAATAGCCGAACCAAATTCAAGCTCCTTTTTTCAGCGATTTCCTTTAATGTAGTTGGTGAGGTCTTCATCATGGATAGTGTGATTCCTAGGAAGAATCCTAGGAAAATCCCGAACATAACGATATTAATAGTAGCAAACAGGCCATCAATCAACATACCTTTAGAGTAGTCAACAAAGCTTCCAAACTCACTGAAGTCTCTAACCTCAAATCCAACTTGCTCATCCTCCCCGGATCTTTCAGTAATCAGAATAGTTCCACCACTTCCCACGGTTATTCCATTGAACCCATCTATCATCACAATATCATTGAAAGATGTCAAATTGTCTACAGGAATCAATTGCTTGGTCACAATATTTCCGCCGTCCTTGCTCATAGAGAGATATCCTCCAGAACCAGAAAGTAGGAATTTATTCGTGGTGGCAACCTCGATTGAAGTTAAATTAACACCAAGGTTACTGGATCCACCTTCTGACTCAAAATATTGCATGTTCCAAAGGAATCCAACTTGGGTGGAGATTTCCCTTGAGGACTTCAGAACTCCTCCATTGTCAGTAATGGCGTATGCCCTTATATCACTATAAAACTCGATATCAATAATTCTGGATGACGATGCTTCTGACGGTGAATCCCTGTAATCCCAGGTAATTCCCCCATCTTCGGAAAAAAGGATGGCCCCTTCATCACCTACGGCAATGCCTCTTTCGGAATCCAAGAAAGAAACATCAAGCAAATCCACTCCACTTACCGAGTAATCACTCCACGTTTCTGATTCATACTTCCATATTGATCCATTGCTTCCTACTGCAATGGCAGAATCATTCCGAATAAGAGAAACTCCTCTGATATTCTCTTCGCCGACATCAAATGAGATATCGGTCCACTGTGAGGCAGACTCAAATTTAATTATGACCGTACCATCTGAGCTCGCGGCCAGGATTGAACCAAATCCAGAGTCAGACATAGACAGGTCAGATGATGTGATCACGTTGGCAGGACTCCATGAAAGGCCACCATCCTGACTTCCCAATACAATTCCGTCCTCGCCGAAGGCCCATATTTCATCCCCCGTCGCCTCAACTGAAAATAAGTCATTATTGGTTCCACTTTCCACTGTATCCCAACCACTTCTATATTCCTGAGCAACTGCAGGTATGGAGACCAATAAAACCGAAAATAAAACTAAGATAAAATATCCGTAAATTCGACCTTCGGATGGGGCATTTCTCAGAGAAATTGTAGTTTCACTCATTCGCTCCCCCTAGCTTGGTACAGTTCTTTGGATATAGTACCGGCGGTGTGGGCAGGCTGACCGCCTTTCAGTAATGTTCATCTTCGTCTTTCCCTCGCTTGCCACATGGCAAACATGTTGTACAAGGGCAAAGTGAAGGAAGTATGGAGTACAGAGGATCCAGATATTATAGAATTCAGATACACCGATCAGATTAGTGTTTTTGATCAGATTATCCCAAGCCTCGTTCCAAGGAAGGGCGAGAGCCTCAACCGGACTTCCTGCCATTGGTTCAAGCTTGTCGAGGACGCCAACATTTGTGAAACCCATATCATCGAAATGAACGCTCCAGACAGAGTTCTGGCAAGAAGATTTGACGTAATAAGGGAGCCAGGCCAAATTCCAAGAGATATGGAGAATGTGTTTGTCCCCCTTGAGGTAATTTGCAGACACTATCTAGCTGGTGGGGGATGGAGAAGGTACGAAAGGGGCGACGTGGGACCAGAAGAATTCGGTTTTGAACCTGGAACAGTTCTCCATCAGGGCGTGAAGCTACCAAAACCATACCTCGAGGTTTCAACAAAATTTGAGAAGTTTGACAGATTATTGGATAGAGATGAGGCATTGGAGATTTCAAATCTCAGAGAGGAGGAATTCGATGCTATTTTGGATATTGTAGTCAAGATTGACGAGATCATAGATAAGGAGGCATCAAAAAGAGGCCTAATTCATGTAGATGGGAAGAAAGAATTTGCTTTAGGCCCAGGCAGGGTGCCTGTCCTTGTCGACTCTTTTGGAACTCTTGATGAGGATAGGTGGTGGGCCGCAGAGGACTACAGAAACGGAAAAATAGTGTCCCTGTCAAAGGAATTTGTGAGGGAGCATTATCTAGGAACTGGTCACTATGAAGAGCTGTATGAAGCTAGAGAGAAGGGCAACGAAGAGCCACCAATTCCAGCATTGCCAGATGAGATAATCAAACAAACTGCAGATCTATACGCAAGCATGTATGAGCGATTAACCGGTCAGCAATTCTAATTACGAATGCCTTCTCATTAATACGCCGCACTTTCTCCTTTGAGCAGCCCTTAACATCGCTAAGAGTAGTCTAAACGCATAGTCAACTCCCCCATCCAAGGGTTCTTCAGATAGTACCTCCCACCTGCCGGATCGGATGGACCTCTGCAATTCAGAAACCTCTTTCCTATTGAGCCACCCAAGAAGAGTGAGTCCACCGAATCCGTCCCTGAAACCAGCCTCTCCGAGATTATCCTCTGAGAGTCCATCAGATAACTTATACAACAATTCATGCAATGTTGTCATATCTCCTTTCTGCTTAGTGTACGTTAGTAGGTATGTCACAATATTTCCATCAGCATAGGGGAATCGACCCAACCTCTCCTTGCCTACGCCCGCATCTATCCCCTCGGTACGGCCGCCAAATTCATCCAACTCAATAATTGTCAGATAAAGCAATGTAGCTGGATCAATACCTGGCTCTTTACCCACTCTAAGATTTTGAATGTCCACTGAGTTGGGTTTTACCCCTTTCAGCTCTTCGTGATCGCCACCTAAGGAAGACTGTATCTGAGGTATCACTTCAATTGGGTCATGGGTTATCGGGTCGAATGTATGGAAGCTTGGAAGGTTTGATCGCTCGGACACTATTTCACCACTATTTTCCCGACCTTAATCGATTTAGACGCTGCTCAAAGGGATCTAAATCCTCGGATTCAGAGCTCCCAATGTCTGATCGTATATCCTCGTCCACCGTTTTTTCATCAAGACTCTCTTCTACTGCTTCACTTTCCTCTTCTTGGAGGGCTTCCTCCTTCTGAGCCATTTTGGATTTCCTTTCCAATGCCTTCTTTTCTACTGCCAACCTAGTCTTTTCCATCATCTCCCTCCCTTCTCTGAAGTTTTTAGCCATCCAGGCAAAGGCAATTGAGGCTCCAATAACCAAGACAGCAGAAGCTATTGCAGTGCTTGAATCGCTAAACCCACCTTCTGAATCCTCTGAACCAGATAGGACTATTCTGGCTTCATTATCGGTCTGATCGGAGTCTTCATCCCACGGGAACTCGCAGCTAATGGTCGCCACAAGCTCCACGCCATCGCTTACATTTGGCCTTTCTACACTCGGTCTAGGCGCTAGGGCACTAGCCTCAGACATATCCACAGAGTACTCTCTTGAGTATGAGCCGGCTTCTACCGTAATCTTACAAATCGACCCATCTAGAAGTTGTTGATTATTTCTCTTGGTTAGGATGGATATTTCTTGCCCCTCTCCCGTCCCAACAATTTCCAATCCCACAAGGCCGACATTCCAATCGGTCCTCCTTACATCAAACAGCTTGCTGGTCGAAGAAACCTCCACCCCTCTCGAATCTAACACCTTAATCGTTAACTCTCTTAGACCGGGTTCAGGGCTCCAATCATCCGCACTTAGATTAATCATCTCTGAAGCCAATCCAGAGCCAACTTCACTTGTAATCGAATCAATCATTTCCCCCTTATCATCAGAAAGAATTATCGTGAATTCGAAATCTTCTGTACCATTCATAATCATACAATTGGCCTGTACTGAAGAGACATCTCCATTGATAGAACAACTGGCCATTCTAGAAGGTATTTCAGAGACCCACGATTTGTATTCCAAGGATATCGATGAATCTACAATAAAGCTCCCATTTTGTCCGATTTCAGAATCCCAGAGCCAACCAATTGGATCCATCCATGGAAGTATCCCGGACTCAGAGTCAACAACAATGCTACTAGAGTTGGTCCCGTGAATTTTCATCACATACTGATCCCCAGAAGTTGAAACAATCACGGGGCTATTTCCCCAGGAGTAATCTTCCTTTCTCGTGTCCAAAGAAATCTCTCTCTGGTTCCCTTCGGTGTCGGAAGCTAGGATTCGGATGGTTTTTACATCTCCCTCCCAAGTTTCGTCAGGGATTACTTCTAGTGGTACTCCCGAAATCTCTCCAGCTCCTAAAATAACACTCTCATCTCCAGATACCTCCCATCCAACCGGGAGGCTGAGTACCATGAAGGAAATCGTACTCGGAGAGTTACCAGTATTCTCTAACAAAGCCAGCGGGTATCCTCCATCTCGGCTCACAACCCATTCTCCAAATCCAGTAAGAGCAAAATCATGGGTCGCAGATACTCTAAGTGGGAATACAATCTCAGAAAGGCCTGTTGAGTCACCTTCTCTGATTCTTAGGGTCAGTTCGACTGCCCTGCCGTGAATGGCATTGTCAGGAGGGGTAATATTGAGGAGTAGGGGGGCACTTTCACCCGGGTCGATAACAGGAAGATCTGAAACATCCCCAATCTGCCAACCGCTCTCTCCGGATACGAACATGGAGATGTAGGGGCGTGAGGGGGAATTCCCAGTTTGTACCACTGAGAGTAAGATTTCTGACCCGCCTGGATTTACTTCTAAGCTAGCCTGATTGACGATTGCATTCCATGAGGGTACGTGACCCGATCGGACTGAGAATGAGAATGTGGATATCTCTTGTCCCTGCGAAATTGCAGTTACGGTTACTTCAACCTCCGAACCACTCCATGCATCATCAGGGATACCCGCACCAATTTTCATAATCACACTGTCATTGACTCCGACGCCGAACACTGTATCTCCATATGAACTCCAATCAGTAGAGACATCCCCCTCTTCTAAAGTGGTAGAAATGGAAGTAATCAATTCCAAATCATCATCGAGATTACCAACATTGGTGGCTATAACACTCATCTCGAATTCCTCGCCGGGATTAGCCATTACCGATGCTCCTTCACCTTCATTTTCTTCCCCTTCAGTTACGAAGTAAGGATAGATGTCCCATTGGTGGTCCTGCCTGGCCTCAAATACAATTTCAACTTCAGAGCTAACGCTGCCATCCCCCAGCGATTGCATCACAAATAAGATCCTTAGTGGCACTCTGGCAGGGGTTTCTTCAGGAAGAATAACAGTAATGGGGACAGTGGTCAGACTTCCGGCTGATAATGAGACCAAGTCTCTTGAAAAGGATACAATTACTCCGGGATCTTCAGAGATGTTCTGGTCTAATAACACTGAATGACTTAGATCGTACGAGTCTACTCCGTTGCCTGGGTTCTCAAGCCTCAATACAACGAGTGCTTCTTCATCGACATCAACCAATATTGGCACTTCAGAAGGCGATGATGTAATCATGGATGACCTGTATATTTGTAGGATTTCAAGTGATAATCTGAGCGAATGATCAGATGACTCGTTACTTGAGTCTTCGAAGTAATGAAAAGCTGGCGCGGCAGTACTGGGGAGATCCAAAATCAACGATCCCTCCCCACTTCCACCAGTCACGTCCAAAGTAACAAGGTCCCCATTAATCGATAAATCCCCAGATGATGACCATATCCAGCCAGTTTTCGCCATTCCAGAAGAAGAAAGAGACCATGTCAAGGTATCTGTCCCAGAAGGTTTGTCGCCCTCTATATCCCAGACAAGGTTCGTTGTTGGGACACTTCGAATGTGGCTCCGGCTGACCACTCCAGATGCAATGAATGTCAACTCAACAGTCTGGCAAGACTCATCACCATCAACACACATCGTCAGTGATGTCTCAACATAATCGCCAATTGAAACAGATTGCTGATTTTGATTGGTTAACGGGACCTCTAGGTATGCTTCCAAGACTAGCTTCTCCCCTGGCCCAAGAACTAATGCAAATCTCTCATTGCCATCCTCGTCGTATAGTCTTAGATCGCTTCCCCACAGTGTGTTATCCCAATCCATGGAAATCTGATTCTCTGCAGCATTGCCTATATTTTCAACTACCATCCATGCTCTGGCAAAATCTCCAATCAACCCATGCCCGGTGCTGAATGAAGCACCCTCCGGGCCCCTTATCGAAAGACCCCTAGTTCTGTTTGCCTCAACAGGAACTATTGAGGAAATAGTAACATTTTCATCACTGTCCAAAGTCATACTAAGTGTAAGGAAACCAGAGTCGGAACCAAGTGCGTTTCCAGGAGCACTCACTTCAATTGAAGGGGACCACGCTTCCCCTACAGGAATTTCAATATTCTCAATCCCTCCTGCTGAAATATCTGACCATGACCAACCTTGAGGCAGTCCTGAGTCATCAACACTTAGGGACCACGTGCCAGATAGACGGCCAGTAGATCTTATTGATGGCTGTATAATTTCACTCTCTCCCGGCGTGATCCTTACAGGTTCTGACGAGGTTTCGAAAGTTACATTGTAGGTTGGAATTATCGATAGTACTTTGGCGAACAAGTCGTTATCGGTCCTTGTTTGAGATATGTTACCGAACGGATCGATCTCTAGAGTGAATTCATGGTCACCCAGTGGTCCCGACCATTCAATGGAAAATGACTCAAAAGACCCAGTTCCGGTCGGGGCCACTGGTTGCAATGAGCTAAATCGGTGCCTACCTATCTCTGCCCCATCCACATAGAGTACAGCATCTACATCTGAATCCGGATTGGATGTACCACAATTTTCTACGAAAGCTGTAATTTGTACATCTTGGCCAGGATTTGGTGAAGTCGGATCGAATTCTATTCCTCTGCCATCAAGTAAAGGCCTGATATCTGCTCTTTCCAAAGAAATTACAGTTCCACCGATGATAACATCTAGGGTTCCATCGCCATCAATATCCGCCAATGATGGAGATGACCATGTTCTCTGATTCAGCTCTAAATCACTGGACCATTCTGTACTAATCCCCGAACCAGTCCCCTCCGATCCGTCGAATGCCCACAAAGATCGTCCAAAGCCAACCAGTAACTCTGGCTCACCTGTCCCCTCGATATCCATCCAAACCGGTTGTGAGACTGCTATCTCATCATTCGGAGTTCCACTACTCTGCTCTAGATCTCGATGCCAAGCCTCATCTGGACTTGAAGTGTCTATGTCATCTACACATCCAGCTATTCCGTGTCTGGCCGTGGTCGTCTGCCACCATGTTACCCAACACATTCTATCGTGGTCTCCATCTCCGTCTGTATCTATTGGCAATGGGGGTGCATCTGCATAACCATTGGGAGCTGAATAAGACCACTTTTCTGAGCCATTTGAGACCTCGATTCCCCTGTACTCAGCACCATCTAACGTACCAGATGAGTCACTGTCAGTGGGAATTGTGACTATAATCTCTGGATTATCGTCACTGTCCAAATTTGCTACTATTGGTCCGGGAAGTCGTATATGGGGGACATTTGAGTCACCATCCAAATTTCCCAGTGATTTCCCATCCCAACTCGGATCTCCGCTGGATGAATCTAGCTTCCAGAGCCACATAGCACCGTTTGTTGATTCAGTGGTTGTTAGCATCACATAGGCGGTGTTCTCATCGGTCTGTACGAACACTGGGTCAGATCCATGGCTTCCATACCCCAACCTTTTGTTCCATAATATCGAAGGAGACCCCGAAGAAGGCAAAGAGATCGCAATAACTTGGGGAGAGTTGTCAGACTCTCTAATGGCAGAGATAACCAGCTCTGCATCGCCATCAAGATCCAAGTCAGCCAGAAGTGGTTGAGAGGTTGGTTTGTGATTTCCCCAAATACTTCCCGTGTAAGGCCCCTCCTCGCTACTAATCATCAAGTCAGTGTCTTCCCACGACCAAATCTGTTGACTATCCTTGTTTCCGCCATAAGACCACCCAGTTACGCTACAGGAGAGGATAGGGGACCATGCTTCTACTTTCATTTTGGCGTCACTCCCAACAATCACATCGTAAACGACAATTATCTCAGGGCCTCCCATTCCATTAATATCAACAATCAACGGAGAGGCCTTAACCTTCTCACTTTCGCCTAGATTAACTTCCCATGCCAGATCCGAATCCTCGCCTTCGACTATTCGAAGGTAGCTATCGCCAGATGATGAATCAGTTTGAATCAAGACGGTGAAGAGAGAGCTCCCTCCGCACCTCTCGGATGAATCGGAATCTACAATTAGCGACTCGCTGAAGTTCCCGATAGGTGTACCTAGGGAATCCGTCCCTAGATCATAGCTACCATATTCCCAGTTAATCACAGGGTCTGTAATCGATATTAGGGAATTATTGACACCAACTGGGCCATGTGCCGGACTTCCGGAGCCCCTGTCTGGGGTTCTTCCCGGTTGAGGCCAAGGCTGATCACCGTCCGACCATGGGTCATTAGAACCAGTCCTTGAGACCTTTTCGTAATTCGAATTTGATAACTCCTCATTGGAAATCAAGAAAATCGGATAGACGACAACAAACAGCATTATTGCGGAAATAATGAGAGCTTTTCCTCGCCCGGTCGGGCCATCTCGTCCATTGAGGGTCGCCATCAGAATAACAAATGGTATTTGGAACACACTTGAACGTTCGCACCATATTCTCGTTCAGACCGTAGGTCTGAGTGTTAATCCAAGGTAGCCAACCACCTGAATCATCCGTTGCGCTTATACAGGAGAGGCAGCTCGCCGTGACCCACGGACTTCTCCTCCAGAGGCACAGCCGATGAAGGACGGGAGGGAAACCCCCGTCCTGGCGAACCTCGGAGAGGACCGTTAACCGGAGGAAAAAAAGATGTACAGTATAGTAGAGAGAGAGGACACTATCCGCATTCCCGCTGAATACATTAGAGAGGGCCAGAGCCTAGTTGATCATATCGACAGTCTGGCCAATGACGCGTTCGAAGGAAGGTTCGATGTAGATGAGAACTACACGGTTTTGACATTTGATCATAAGCCAGTCGGAAGAGGGAGAATTATTCATGGGGATGGAGCCATCTACCAGGCCGTCAGTTTCAAAGCCCTACTGTTCAACATGGAGAACAATGAAGTTGTAGATGGATACGTCTCAGATGTCTCCGAGTACGGCGCTTTCGTTAGGATAGGCCCAGTTGAAGCGCTACTTCACAAGTCTCAAATTCTGGATGAGCCAATCCAGGTCAACATGGGCATAAGAAGAATTGAAGGATCTCAGTCAGGTAAGCATATCGAAGAGGGATCTCACGTAAGATCCAGGGTTGTCTCCAAGGCAATTAATCAGAACGATCCAAGGGCCAGCAAAATAGGTCTCAACTGCAAGATGGATGGCCTCGGCGCAGCAAATTGGTTGAAGGAGACTGATTAGGATGGCCAAGCAACAGTTTGCATGCGGAGATTGCAACCAGATTCTTCCTGATCCGGAGAAGAGGAGCGAGCCCCCTCAATGCCCCCACTGTCCGAATTCGCCAGTAACAACAGACTGGCAAGGATTCGTTGTTATCCTCAATCCCGGTAGGTCTGAAGTTGCCAAGAGATTGAACATTACAAGACCAGGGAATTATGCACTCAAGGTGAACATTAGATAGGTGATTTTATGCAGGTAATTGAAAGAAAAGATAACCCATTGCTCAACAGGGTAGAAATAAGATTTGTCTGGGACCATCCAAATTCCCCTACGCCCGACCTTTCACAAATGGTCGCCGCCGCTGCAAAATCAGAGCCCGGAGCAAAAGAAGAACTTGTTTTCATCAAGGATGTGTCTACCAGATTTGGAATGCCTAGGACAACAGGTCTAGCTCTCATATATTCGTCCGAAGAGGCATCTACGATCGAACCAGATTTTATTGTAGAGAGGCACAAGAGAATCAGAGGAGATGAGTCAGATGATTCTGAAGGAGGCGATGAGTGATGTCAGACAGTCCCAATGCGCACGCTAAGTGGTCGAAGTATAAGATTGATGATGAAGGCAATCTGGTTCGCGGGGAAACTTGCCCTACTTGTGGCCCTGGTGTATTCCTCGCAATTCACAAAGACAGGAAGACTTGTGGCAAATGCGGATTTACTGCGCCCACGCCCTAGAAACTTACCGAGGGAAGAAGTTCGCTCCACGTGCCACTGTTGGTTAGGACCCTGTTTCCTAATATCGATATGCCTATCTCATCCCTTGGAAAAGTCTTCTTGGAAATTTCTCCAGAGGAAAATTCTCTCCTCATGATTCCATCATGCCTCCAGCCAGTCCACACCCATCCGCCCGATACCGGGATCGCATCGAGAACGGGACCAGGGACACGCATTAGTTCCGGTTTAGCGAATAAATCAGACAAGAAGGCCACATTTCTCCCATGGAGCATTACTATCCAACCAGAGCTTTCATCGTACATTACCCTGTGAACTTTTCCAGGCAGGTTTGGAAGAATTCCGTTACTCTTCTCTATTCCTCTTGAATCTGAAATTATGGAAAATCCACCCGAGGAGGTAAAACAGTATAATTCATTTCCAATGTGAATCATGGAAACGATAGAATCAATGTGGGCAACATCTTCTAGTTCTCTCCATACCGGATAGGGGGAACGCCATATCTCTCTCGCTTCTGAGTCTATCATGTAAATTCCAGTTCTCAGACATGAAAAGACCAAATTTTCCCCAACATTACACATAACAATAGGTTCAGATTGAAGCTCTCTTGTCCAGATTGCCGTATTGCTGATGTAGGGAGATTTGACATCTTCTTCCTTTCCGGTTTGCTCATCTGCATCAGCCCACTTTTCATACAATGGGAACGAGCCCATGAATGCCTTTCGGATTCCTACATTTGCCCAAGACCCTATCCATCTATCTGAGATTATAGTTCCACAGGACGATGGGCCTGGAAATGGAAAAGAGATTCCATGGCCCCCCAGATCATCCGAGGTAACCTTCAGTGTCTCTCCATCAGAACCTATTACCAACGAATAGATACTGCCTTTGTCAATCCTAATCGGACTGAACCCAATGTCATCTACCATGTCATTTCCGAGAAGCTCTAATGCTTGAAGGTGTGGCTGTGGTATTGAATACATGTGCCCTATCCCAATCATGGTGACTTTGGTCCTCTGCTCCTTAGCAGACGATGCCTCGGTGAATCTCAGGAATGCCTTACAAGAGCACTCTCCGTGGACCAAGCCAGAAACTTTTAGCCATGGCAATGTTACTAAATCAATCAATTCTGACGTCCATTTGCTTAGTATTGAACAAATACACGTTAACGCCGATTCAATCGACAAAGCTCATGAAAAAGAATTGAATTGTACAGTGGATGAGGTATTAGTTCTCTCAAGGCACGTCTCATCCACAGATACTCCCGCAATAACGCTACATGCGATCGGACTACCTGGTGTAATGCCAGAGGGAGAGAAAGGCACGGCAGGGGGAATTAACGGTGTTTTAGTGCCTCCTTCTCCAAGGTTTGCCACTATTTTCAGAGAGATGTTGGTAGAGGCAAGGAAAAGGAAATTAGACGATCATTTCGACCTAACTCTAGAAGCTACTCACCATGGCCCGGTACTCGAAACTCCGACCCTTTACCTGGAAATCGGCTCCACGGAAGCGGATTGGTCTAGAGGTGATGCACTTAGTCTATGGGCGTACATTCTTTCCAAGATATTGGGGCTGAAAGATGGAGTTCAAATGGGATTATGGGAAGGAGGTGGAGAGGTTATGATCGGCCTAGGAGGCGGGCACTATTCCCCTAGGCACAGGGCAGTGCTAGAGAAAGGTGATATGTGGCTTGGACACATTATTGCGAGTTACTCTCTAGATTTCTCTGAATCAGAATCACTTGAAGATGATGAAACCAATCATCCTTGGCAAAAAACGATACTATCGGCTGTCAGTTCTACCAAGAAGTCCTTTCCTGGCGGGCAGATTTTCGTCCACATGGATAGGAAATCATTCAAGGGCTGGCAAAGAAGGGAGGTAGAGAGTTTTCTTTCCGAGAGGGGAATACTATTGAGAAGAGGAAAGGACATTACTGGAGGGTAATTCTGAAGTCTTCCCTGCCCTTCCCACGTAAGGATGGCATTGCTCGGGAGGCTGATTGTCGCGACAATGCCTCTGGCTCCCAAGTTCATAATCAGAATGGTAGCTAGTAGGTATGTAGCCGGATCGAAACTCGAAGATGCTATCTCAACGATGGAAAAGCTCTCCTCCGAGGGGGCATGTTTTACAGTTGACGTATTGGGAGAGGAAATAACTTCCCTTGAGGAGGCAGATTTCTTTTTAGAAGAATACTCCTCACTAATAGACTCAATAGTCAAAACCAAAATTGATGCCCATATTTCAGTAAAGCCAACAGCATTCGGACTGTTGATAGACCAAGAATCTGCATACGATAAAATACTTCATATCACTAGAAAGGCCTCAGAAAATAATATCTTCGTGAGACTGGACATGGAAGATAGCCGTGTTACAGACTCAACGATAGACATTATGACTAGGATCAGATCACACGGCTTGGCAAATATCGGTGTTGTACTTCAGGGCAGGCTGTTTCGCACAATCTCAGATATAGAGAGAATCTGTGACAGGCTAGGTGATGATGCCGACTTCCGAATTTGCAAGGGGATATATCTTGAACCAGAAGGAATAGCACACACCGGGTACAATGATATTGTAAATGCTACAAACACTGCCATTGAAGCGATGTTGGACAGGGGGGCATACACTGCAATTGCGTCCCATGATTATCCAGTAATAGAAAAATCCCTCAAGCTATTGGAAAAATATGGCCTTTCCCCAAATGACAAAAAGATAACCTCGCCGGGAAAGGGCCCGGGATATGAATTTCAGTTCCTCCTTGGTGTGAGAGGGGACCTGAGAAGAAAGCTATCAGGAGATGGTCATCTTACTAGGATTTACGTCCCTTACGGGAAGCAGTGGTATGAATATGGGATCAGGAGATTAAACGAAAACCCCGAAGTTGCAACGCATGTAGTAAAGGCTCTCTTAATGCCATGGACAAACAGGAGATAACTAGCTCTTTACCACGGGATGAAGGTACATTCTGCGTATGTCGGCGGCGACTCTCTTCCCACGCAGAGTCCTCCCCTCTCCAGTGTGTATGGCCCTAATCCTCCATCTCCTGCCGTCAATCCTCATCACTGTCCCACAAGAGAACTCTTTCTCTGGGTCACAATCGATGGTCGAAGATACACTATTTTCTTCATCAGTCAATGTAATCTTGACAACACAGGTGTCTTTATTCACGGACCACATTGATACAATCTCCTTTGCCGGGCAGGAATCGACAGACATTTTGTCTCCAACCTCAATCCTAGTAACAGACCAATGAGACTCCTCAAACTGGAATAAATCACCTATTGAGATGATTTCATCAGAGTCCGACTCCAATAGCACAGACTTGCTATCCGATCCATGGGATAGGGTGACCCTTACCTTTGCCAAAGTTGAGGGCCTCAAGTTTAGAAGATGCACCTCAGAGCACTCTTGACATCTAACAAGCAAGTCTTCGCCTTTGCCCTTCGCCGCCTTCTTTAGAATTGTGTGCTCGGTCATAATCGAACACTTAGGACACACCGCGACGTCAACGACCTCATCGTCGCCCGACTGCTCGCCCATGAACCTCCGGCTCCAACAACTCTCTTGAAGGCATCCTCATAGACTAATCTTGAATAATGGTGATACTATCGCTATACATGGTCGCCGATGCTGGTGGGTTTGGGCTTCCTCAAATGTCCGATGCAGAGATGCTCGAAAGGATGCTGTCTGGGGACTCAGATAGATCGGATAAGGAGCCTGAGATAGCCTCATCAATTGGGGAGCAGATGTTACTAATGGGACTCAGAACTATGCCTAGATCATTGAGAGTTAGGATCAGGGATATCACATCAAGAGTACCTCTAGGTAACGCGATTTTGGTCGGAGGAGGAATTGGTCACCTCTCGGCATGGCTTTTCGATCTCTGGTGTGCAGAACCGACCGATGAAAAACAGAGTATCGACTTGAAACCAGATTCATTCATCATAGTTGAAGAGGGTGCCAGATTCGGAGTCATAATTGATAGATTGATCAGAAGATACAACGCTGAATCATGGTCCAGAGTAATAGCGAAACCTTGGTCGGAAATAACTGCGGAGGTCACGAGCTGGTCTGCGGCAGCCGCCTCACTCCCATCATCAGCTAGGCCGAGCGATATCCCATTGCCAGTTTCTCTGATCATAGTGGATCTTCCAGACTCAGAAAGACCCGAGGCGGCCTCTTCAGCATTTGATATTCTATCTCCTGACGGCCTACTGATAGTGCCTGAACCAGAGGTTCCAACCGGGGATGTTGGCTTTCCTGAAGAGGGCAAGGAGCCAACCGAGGCGCAGACCAAGGTTATTGCTTTCAATAAATGGATTTCATTCATCAAAAGGGTTAGCGAGAATCACTCAGTATCTTTCGTCGAGCTCAGTGGGGGCACACTTGCAGTAATCCGCCGTATTGCTTGAGAACTGTTCGAACTATGTTCTCCATTGAAACCTACTACCTCCTGTTCCTTTGGGGTCTTCTCTAATTCACTGCTAGAATTGTCTGTGCCATTTAGCAGGAGATCTATTCTGAGCAACCCATATCCGTATATGTCATCGTGATTTTCCTGCCCCTCTTTCATCTCAGATTTTTCCGATATCATTGTCTTCAGTTCCGATACTGCGGAACTTCCGCCCTCTGTCCCACCCCTCTTCATCTCCGGATTTGCCTCGAGGAATATTGCAATACTTCCTGCAACCCATGCGGTAGCAGCCGAGGTGCCGCTGGACCACCCCCACCATGTCCCGCTTCCTGTACTGCTTGCCATAAGTATTGGAACCTCATGGCCGGGTGCAACAATCTCTGGTTTCTTGTCAGGGTCCTGCCGAGGCAGTATCGGATTGGGCCATAGCCTACCATTATTGTCCCCTTCAGAACTTCCGCTCCATGCATTGCCAGTCCTAGTAACTGCGCCAACGCATATCACATCCTCAACCGACCCCGGAGACTCGACGTCACCATCATCGTCCTCCCCATCATTTCCTGCGGCTGCTACTACAAATACTCCTGAATCTATGGCCTGAATAACCGCTTCTTCAAGTTGATCTGTCGTGAATAATCCCGATCCAAAACCCTGGCCCCCTCCGAGGCTAAGGGATATGACATCAGCCCCCTCTTCTACACACCAATCAACAGCCTCAGCTATGATATCATCAGTTCCGGAACCATCATCAGAAATTGCCTTCGCAATTAGTAGATCAACTCCGGGAGATACTCCATTTAAACCTCCCTTGGAGACAATTATTCCTGCCATAGCAGTGCCGTGCCCTTCGTCGTCGTACGGCGAATCCGACCCAGAAATTAGATCAATCCAAGAAACGATATTGGCATGTTCTAAGTCTGGATGATTGGAATCAATCCCGGTATCAACAATGCATACTACTGTACCACTCCCATCTAATCCATTTACATCATCTAAACCGGTCATTTCTCTGTATTGGTCCTCCCATAATGTAAGAGATTGGGGTGGACCGCCAAAGGTCAAATCTGCTGACTGGTATGTTGCCCAGAGCAATATTATGGAAATACTTAGGAAGATTACCAATCCAGAAACCACTTTGATTAATATGTCAATGGTTTTGGTGTTTTCAAATTCATCATCAATCAATCCTGATTCCGGATTACTATAATGAAGATTTCTTGATTTATCTTCCACTTCAGGGAAATTACTACTCAATACTTCATCATCAGACAACACAGCCCCCTCCGAAGTAATTTTTCACCAAGCATCGGACTTCACGAAATGACTAGTTACGGAGGCGCTGGTACCGCATTTTCCGCATTCGAGTCTCATTGGCAGTGTCTTGCCGCATGAAGAGCAGGAATCTCCTGGTGCCCCCCAGCCCGAACACTCCCGATCGAAGCAGTGGACTTCTATGGAACCGGAGGGCCTCTTTAGAACCGGGGTCTCCGCACCACAAACCGGACAGAGTCCTTGCAGGGTTTCTTCTCTGGTGCTCGTCACAATTCCTGCAACCTCCCTCGCTCGTGAGGATTGGATTGTATGGTCTCCCCCTCCTAGCATGAAATGAGGGTACCATACAACGTGCATTAGTAAGAAAAAGGAAAATACGCCAGAGAATACATACAACACCGATAGCCCGAAAATACCATCCTCAATGGGGGGCCTCTGAGAGATGGCATGCGCGCCAGACCAAGACATTATGTTGATCATTAGGGCCCAAAGCGCTAAGCTCCAGCTCCATGCGTCCAGTCGATGGTCGCTCCATGCCTTTTCGACAAGCCTGGGGTCCGGATGAGCGTGCTTCTCCTCGACGTGTATGTCCCTAGTTTCCGTGACCGCCCTGTGGACAACAAAAACAGAAAGAAAAATCATTATCATGTTACCCATTGCAACTCCGCTCCAGTCAGAAATCCCCGAATCATATGGAAAATAAGGGGCTTTAGAGTGAGAGTGTATGTGGCCAAGCTGGACAGAGAAGAGTGCCACAACTAGGAATACTAGGTTCTCTCTCATTATTGGATATCTGGTCCACATGAGTATTATAGCGGCAAACCAAGACATAATCGATAATAGGCTCAACATTATCGACCATTCCTTGAGATGAAGAAATCCACTTTCCTCTCCGAGAATTCCCCCTCTGCTCCAGTCTCCCCCCGAGGACAGCTCTCCAATTCCATAGTCCCAAGCCCCCATTAGAACAGACGCTGAAACCAAGGCTAGTGAGACGGCCTCGTATTTGCCCCAAAACTTTCGAGATGCGTGGACATGAAATCTAAACTGAATTATCAGTACGTCAATAAATCCCAGATACTTGGAATACGAGTAGAGGTTTGTTGTCCTCTCAAAATCCGATAATCTCATGACTTGGCTATCCACTGGGTTGGCCCCTCCGTCAGCCAGGGTAGCACCGTCCATGATGGCTACCAAGAGACAGATGACATAAGGGGCTCGCCGATTAGGACGAAAAATTGTTCAATTTAGTGGCGCCGAGACGGAGATTTGAACTCCGGAGGGATGAACCCACATGATTTCCAGTCATGCGCAATACCAGGCTATGCGATCTCGGCCGCGCCTCTCCGAATCGTGCGGATGTCTTGAGTTCATCGGAGAGCTCACTCATCGTAACACCCAAAGGTGGTGAACCATTCCCACAAGTTGCGCCACTGTGGCTTAGGGGTATAGCATCCCATTGGTAATGGGAAGGTCGGGAGTTCAATTCTCCCCAGTGGCTCCATTTTTCAAACCCAATTTACTCAGTTTTAGCTATCTCGGCACTAACGCACCAATTCATTCATAATGTCTGTAATATTACGAGACTACATGTCGAACAACCGTAGGAGGCTCGCTGGAGCCCTAGTACTACTGATGTTACTAGCACCGATCACGAACGCAGCAACCACTTCTTGGGCAGGACCGTCTACGGTCAATACTGCAGGAGGGGAAACAACACTAACTGGATTTAGGGCTCCTGGGAATGCCACGATTATGGATGGATGGGCGCATATTACTGATTCTCCAATGGCCGCGTCTCAGACTCCAGCCGATGTGATGGACATTTTTGTGCTAGAGAATGGTACAGCATCCGGCACGACTACAGACTACAGGGATGGAAACCTTTCACTGGTCGATGATGGGTCTCTCAATACCATAAACAATTTCGATCGTGGGAATTATTCGATAGAAATGGACTCATCATATCTTCCCGGCCCACCATCAATCATTCTGGTTAAGTGGGAGAATTCACAAGGATACGTTCCTCACCCAAGCTGCGGAGGGTTGAAGGGGTACAACCTTACTTCTGGATATGATGACAACAACAACGGCCAATTAGATGCAGCTGAAATCATCCAGACCGATTATCTCTGTACTACAAACCAAACCATACAGGGGGGCAACGGACGTGTCCAGAATGGAACGGTAGTTAATGGGTCATTCCAGTACAGTCAGCAACCCGTTCCTGAAGGAAATACCAATTGCATCTTCGGAGGCAAGTCCGTTACTTACGGAAACGACTACGGAAACTATTACGATGATGACACTACATTGAATGCCACTGAGACGGATGGGACAGTCTATCTTTGTAACAGAGACACATTTTGGGCAGCTACAATTTTGGACTTCAACGGAACTGTGAATGGGGCCAATCAGACTCTGTCTTACGGAGTCGCACCTTCCCAAGCATCTGAAGGTGCTGTAGTCGTTGCAACCAAGCCAGGTGAGGGACTAGGACCGGGTGTAGACACATGGATAACACTCCCATCCTTTTCAGTTCCAGCCCAGAACCTTAGGAACAATTTCTTCTTAACCTTCGACCACTGGTACCATCTGGATGGTAGCAACGGAGGTGCTTGGATTGAGTACAGAATTGCGGGCTCATCTGTATGGAATTGGGTCTCACCCGACGGGGGCTACTCGACATATATCGACAGTACGAACATAGACGTCAACGGGGCCCCCTCTGGACAACTTCCCGTATTCACAGGCGCCACCCACAGCGGATGGCAATCCGAGACACTAAACCTGACTAACCTATTTTCGGACCCCAGTATCAACAACTCCGCGGGTGTCGAGTTCAGATTCAGAGTATGGACATCCAACTCCTCGGCCACTACGCCGGGCTGGTTCCTAGATGACATCAGATACTTCAACGCGGGCAATGGCCAAGGTGTCTGGCATCACGGGTGTGATGTGAATGGCTGGTACTACAGCCTCTCGGGGACTTCCTGTTACTATTCCAACAACGCTCTTGGATATCTTACAGTGCCGATAGACCTCTACAATGTCACCGACCTAGAGTTCGATCTTCATTGGGATTTAGAGGGCTCCAGCTGGGATAATGCATGCATAGAGCTCTCCGCCAACAATGGGGCTTCATGGACTGACATCTCTTCCACTGGAACCTCGTCGGTAACAACACAGTGCAGATCAAGGTCGGGGGCCATTCCGGGATCAACTGGATATGCAGATTCAGATGGCAATATAGCCTCACTGACCTATGGGTCTGGTACGGTATCCACAGACGACAGTGGAGGAATGGTGACGATATCCAACTCTGTTCCAGCCGCGAATCAAGTGAATGGCTCATTACTGAGATTTGTCGTTCAGACGGACGCTTCAGTTCAGTACGGTAACCCTGGTGGCAACAGCGATCCAGACTCTAGAGAGGGCCTAACAGTCTATGCTTACAGGACGATGGATTGGTTGGGCGATGCAATAAATTCGTTTACCATACCAGGAAACGCCACCACAACCGGCGGCGACTGGCAGTTCATGACTCTAAATTCAGGGTACATCGATGTCTCCCATAATTTTGAGGACTCGACAGTATCGGCTCCAGAAAGCGATCAAGAGCCAGGCTTTTCGAACATGTACAGATATTCTTCCTCAGCAACTCAGGTCTGCAGTTCAGAGAGGTGCAAGTGGGTAGTGTCAGAGCCTTCCTCTACCTATGGCCCAGAGTCTGCCAACTCATTCCCATACATGTATAAAATAGGTGTCAACGGTGGAACTGACACGTTCTACGAGTCTAGCCTTGTCACACCCTACTACACAGTTTCATCAATTGGGGAGTCCTCATTTGCCTGGGACATGTCCGTTTGCTTGGACTATGGTACTGGGAATTATGTCTACGTAGGAGGGGCACTTTGGATGAGGGTTAACGGAGGGCAATGGCAACACGTGGACATGCCCTCTTACACCGACAGACAATACATGTCAACCAGCTATTCCTACACAATCAATGACGGTCTAGAAATTTGGACACGTGTTCACTGCAACAGTAACGATTGGGACTCCTATGAGGTAGATTTGTCCCAGTACAAGGGAGACGACGTTCAATTCAAGTTCGCCATGGGTGCAAGATTCAATGATGCAAATTCAGGTTGGCACATAGACAACGTTGGTATCAAGCAGGGTAACTTCAGTCAGCCTGGGTCATGGACGAGCCCCACTTTCTCAATAACAGGCGATGACTCCTTCAACAGGGGCCTGATAGAGATTGATGGCACCTCGGATGATTTCGTTAACAATACAATAACAGGTACAATCATTGATTCTGTATCGGGTAATCCGTTACCTGGATATACAGACTTGTCATTCCCGATTAGCCTATCAGGCGTAGACTCTCAAACATATCCGACTCTGAAGTTGACGGTTGACATGGATACAACTAACCCGTTGGCGACCCCAATGATAGAATATATCAGAATAGGTGGAAAGAGACTACTTACTGCAGACATGATGGGGGTAAATGGCTGGCAGATGACAAATGTTGAGAGAGTTGACGGCCTTATCAACGCCACCAGCATATCTGGGACAATATCCTCAGACTATCTGCACTCTGTCAGGCCAATCAAGGCCTTAACATTCGGCGGAAACTCCTCCACGAATGTCCAGATTGAGGTTCTTGATCAAGAGGGCAACTCAGTCGGTAGCACGTCCAAGGGAGGTTCTGTTCTATTCCCTGCCCCTAGAACAGGATACTCTTTAGAAATCACTCTGCCTACAAATGGATACATTGACAGGCTAGAGATTTCTCACCTTTATGGGGAACCAGCATCAGACCTAGAGATAGACTTTGCAAACGACGGGGTTCTTGATTGGTCTTTCCCAAACCAGTTGGCTAGAGGTCACTACGCATGGCAGACAAATCTACTACAAGGCCAGGTAGTTGGGTCTTCCGAGGGATCCAAATCCGTTACTATGGACATAGGGCCAACATCGACATCCGCATATGCGATTGTTCCCACAAGTGGCTANGTTAACACCGGACTGATATCCCTGCTTTCTGACTCTGATGGATTTGAATCGCCAGTCGACATTGATGTTTCAGGCGTTACATTCTCTACTGGATCAGAGACTGAGAGATTCACATCCGAACTCAACTCAAACCAGATTTCGGCCATAAACTACCTTGCATCAGGGTGGTCGGATTCAGATACAGACAGAGAATGGAGGGTAGTAGAGTTCGCTCTGACTTCATCACAGGCACAAACTGTGACGCTGACAGGCCTGGCACTAGGCTACACCATCTTCGAAAACGTTTCAGATATATCTAATCCTATATCACAATATCACTCTGACAATACACAAGGGGACACTCCCCCAGTGGAGATAGCAATACCTGTAACTATTTCTTCATCTACGGGTTCTGTCTCGATTGACGGGGAGCTGGTCTATGATTTCATTATGACAAACAGGGACTTCCAGGTACCCAATACCCTGTATCCAGATGGTAATACCAATGAAATAGAGACTGCTCACCACCATCTCAATGACAACACATTACTCTCAGCAATAGAGCTCACGGGCTCCGCCTCCGATGGTCAGGTAATCTCGTTTAGAGTCGAAAATGGCAATGATGGACTGTGGGGCATGGGGAGTGATCCTGTAACATTCACGCAATTATCCGGAAGCAATGTCGCTCCACTTGACACTTCTCTATCATATGTAGAGATGGTAACCCACCCAGATGGAAATGAGGATGTAATGGTTAATTGGATGTTCGATGTAAACTGGAATTGGGACGATGTAGAATCTATACGATGGGTGGCTACTGCTCTTGATGCATATGGAGAGTTTGTTTGGCCGGCTGTATCATTCAGTGGACAGGGCAACTCAAAGGCCGTTGAGAACGACATCCAGATTGAGTCGTTTGAAGTCCGTGACGAATATGGAAGGCTTCTCTCGAATCAGTTCTCTACATTCTATCCGTTCCCTGTAAAGTCCACCAATGATGTCAGCGTATCAGGTACAGTCAGATTCCAAGATGCATCTGACGCCAGACCCCAAGCCTCGGACTTCCTGGTTGGACTGAACATGTCAGGATCACTTTATTCCATGACCATGGGGGAAAATGGATCTTTCGAAACCACAGTCGATTGGCTGAGCTCTTCGATAGCTGGTAGCGAGGTGACCCTCTCTCCAATGATACTCACAGTAGGTCCTTCTGGATCGACAGTTGGGGCCATAGACACCACAGGGGCACCACCACAGGTAAGCATTATTGTGGACTCAAACGCCCCTGTGGCAGGTCCACTACAGGTCAATACCCCAACAGGCCTCCAGGATGCACATGGGAAAGTCTGGGACCCGACAGTACCACTGTCCTTGTTCGTAACAATCGATGAGCCTGAGGCCCGAGGAGAATCTATCACTCTACACTATTGGAGAGGGACCACCGATGATGTCAACATGGATGGAATCGCTGATGAAGATGAATATATTAGCCAGACGCAACCACTCTCTTCGGGAATGACAGGCCAACAACAGGTTAATTTTGTTGGAATTGATGTAACCGCTCAGGATTTCAATAGTCCAGTTCACATGTACATAGAAGGCACAGATTGGGCAGGGCTATCGTATCAGGAAGGAGGAACTGGCGGTTCTGTCGGGGCCGAGAACTCTTGGGCCTCTGTCATAGTTGCCACAGACGAACCTACGAGTATACCATCATCAGGTTACTCACTCGACTCAGAGATAGGATTCTTGATGGCTGGGCAAACTCACACATTCTCAATGCAGATAGAGGAAGCTAACGGCATAGGGACTCTGGACAACATTACTGTCATGCTATGCGGGGATGGTCCAAGCAACATCGGCAAGATGTCTTACGATCCTTCGAGAGGCACGCTATGGTCATCACCCGACAGCATGGTGACTCCCCTCTCAGTTCAGACTCAGAGCGTCACATCCACAGTTACCCAACTAAGCATGGAATTCACACTCTCTTGGGAATACCCATGGGAGGAGTCTCAGTCATCATGTAAGCCAAGTGTCTCTATATTGGATGATTTAAACACTGTAGCATATCAGAATAATATCGGAGAACTTTCATGGCAATTGGATAATAAATTCATGGCAATGCCCGATTCAATAGTTGATTTGACCGAACCAGTTATGGAGGCTATCGATGGGCAACTATTTTTGAGACAGGGTGACGAATTCAGTATTTCCGGCTCGATAGTTTATGCTGGTTCAGGTGTTCCAATCACGGACATTCCAGAAGGGCTCATGGTCGAGGCATCCGTAATTTATGGCTCCGCGATAATCTCATCTGATGCTGATGTAACCTCCAATTCCAGGTTTACTATCACCGTACCTCTCCCTGATAGGGTGCCACTGAGCCCATACATGGGCGTTTCAGTTGAGGTCATGAATGTCCCAGGTTTGGGAAGCTCATCTTCCAACGAGGACTTCTCTGTGGTGGTTGATAGTAGATCGCCTACTGCGTTATTCGACCAGATTTCTTACCCCGACTCATCTCTAACAATCATAGAGTCTGATAGAGTTGACGATGTCAAGGTAACAGTTACCATAAACGATGAAGTCGGCATGCAAGACGGTCCATTGCAGGTTTCATGGGTCTACCTCCGTGGTAATTCTCCAATCGTTGGAACAGAAGACAATGGAGAATTGGTAATGATATCGGAGGGAGATAGGTCTTCGTCCTCAAATTGGGCTGATGTTTACCAGTCCCGCTTGGACATGACGCCCAAGAATGAGATGAAGATCGAAGCCGGAGATGCAATTGCTTTCTGGGTAACTTCCACGGATAAGGCGGGTAATGTGATTTCCGGACTTGGGAGTGAATCAGCACCCAAGGTTCCAGCGCTTAGGATAATGGAATTCCTAGGGGATTATGTCAGGGCGGTTTCATCCCCTACGGCCCCGTTAATGAATGAGATTGTCACAATCGAAACATTCTGGGAAAACACAGGAAAGCGAGATGGAACTTTGGTAGCGGGCCTCTACGAACTCATCTATGAGGTCGACTCTAATGGTGAGTCATCTGAGAGATGGCAACCATCTCTGACCACTGCCCAAACTGGAGATATGGAAATATCCCTTGCAGCAGAATCCACTAGTGTCAGAGTCACCTTCAAGTGGGAGGCAACCTCACCAGGACAACCAAACCTGTACATTGTCACAGATGTCGATGGTGACGGTACTATCGGCGAGGAAGATTTCAATGCGGCCAACATCGCAATCGGAGGAATCAGTGTGACGCCCCCTCCAAGCCAAGATGAAGGGTCTACTGACAGTGCCATCATGATGATTGGAGGAGTAGCTGTTGTCGCGATTGGTGCGATTGCTTTCCTTATGAGTCGAAGAGGGACTGAGGATGATATGTACTACGAAGATGACGACTATGAGTACTACGAAGATGAGGAAGAGGACTAAGTGACGTTTCTCCTAGTGTGAGAAAAAGGCTATCAAGCCGGTGAACATACCTCTGGTGTTTATAGGCCATGTCCCTATTTTATCCTTCGAGGGTTTTCCCTCAGATGGGATGCGTGGGGTAAATGGACGAAAGTTTGTCACTGGAAGAACTTAGAGAAGAAATCGACGATTTGAGGGACTTGGTAAAGACCCTGCTTACAATAATCATGGAAGAGGCGGACGGGGTCCAATCAGGTTCCGCTCCTTCAATTCCTCATCAACCCAAGCGCGGATATTGCATGTAGTCAGTATCCAACAGGGTCAGGGTCTGTCATTCTCCAGAGGTACCATGTTGCTACAGTCCTAAATGGCTTCCAGGATTCCGCGATTCTAGTGATCTCGCCCTTGTCTAAGGCCTCCCCATTATTGTAAAGCCTCTCCATGGTTCTTATTGCGCCTATATCTCCCATTGGAAAAATATCAGCCCTTAATAGAGAGAATATTAGAATCATCTCAGCGGTCCACAGTCCTATGCCTTTGATGGATGTAAGGGATTCAATAACCTCATGATTTGATAATGACTCCCAGTCAATCTCTCCCATCCCTGAATTCCATTTCTCAGCCACACCCAGAACGTATGACGCCTTCCTGTATGAGAGCCCACATCCTCTCATCGTTTCCTCGTCTACCTTTAGAATATTTTTTGGTTCAATTGTACCAACGGCGTCTTGGAGCCTTGCCCATACCGATTCCGCCGCCGCATTGGATATTTGTTGTCCAACTATTGATCTAATCAGCGTCAGGAATACATTCCCCTTCGAGGTGAGTAATGGATGATATTTGTTTTTAATTATCTCCGCCATGATTTCATCACGATTAGTGAGATGAGTAGTTGCCTCTTCCCAATAATCAGGGGTCTTCCCCTCCAGTTCCATGGAGCTTGGAAATCCTCATGGTTCAATACTACTGCCCTTCTCGCACCTCCATGAAAGCGGAGAATGCCGTACTTTCCACAGTGGCTATTTTCACATTGGCCTTTATACTCCTGACACTTAATTCGTCCAATTCTCCCTCAGAAGAAAAGAATTGGCAGATTGCGAATGTTTGTCTGGCTGACCATAATTCCCTTGAGAGCCATGAACACGTACAACTTGCCATTATAATCAACGGATCCGAAGTAGAGATTGAGTCTAACATAGGAATTGGCGACCCGGGATGTGATGGAATGAAGGGGATTCACACTCATGATAACACTGGTAGATTACATATCGAGACACCAAGTGTAATGCCTGCTCCTTTGGGGGCCTTTTTCGAGATTTGGGGTGAGTCATTCAGTCAGAATGAGATTATGGGCCATAAGAATGATTCCAATCATGAAATAGTACTCACAGTAAATGGAGAGGTCAACCATCTTTACGATGAATATATGATGCAAGACGGCGACCAGATTCGAATAGAGTACAGGGGCATATGATTATCCCTTAATTACTGCAATTGGCCGTAGTCTAGCAACAGGTCTCGCCAATCCAGCCTGATTCGTCAGAGAAATAACTTCATCCACATTCTTGTAGGCTTCGGGTGCTTCTTCTGATAGTACATTTGGCGTCTTGGCTCTGACATGAACNCCTCTAGACTCCAGCTCAGAAATTAAAGAATCCGAATCGATAGATTTCCTAGCAGCTGTCCTAGAAAGCCTTCGCCCAGCACCATGGCATGATGATGAGAAAGCGTCATTTCCTCCCTTTATCGGTCCAGCAAGTACCCAAGAAGCCGTACCCATGTCACCAGGGACAAGAACGGGTTGTCCCAAACTAAATTTCGAAGACAACTCCGGATTATCCCCCCCTAATGCTCTTGTTGCTCCCTTCCTGTGGACCGCACAGGTACAATTCTTCCCATGAATTACATGGTCCTCTATTTTCGCGATGT